>Ga0179593_1326222_pt1 | contig 13214 bp, 19 predicted proteins | sample CZODoug2_1_08_16_FD_185931 | JGI IMG/M metagenome (GOLD analysis project Ga0179593, IMG submission 185931) | Vadose zone soil fungal communities from Angelo Coast Range Reserve, California, USA - CZODoug2_1_08_16fungal (PacBio error correction) | ecosystem: Environmental > Terrestrial > Soil >... | reverse complement strand
TCATATCTCTTCTTTCCTCTCTCGTTTTTTTTTTTTTTCGAAGACGCTTTCTTCTTTCTTTTCACAACACTTGTCCCCCTGCTACTGGCCTTTTTGACCCTTCCCCCTCTCCCTAACTTCGAATTTTTTTTTCCACTTGAACCGAGTGCCATCCTTTTTCCCGATCGACCGTTGTCCTCTTTCATTTCTTTTCCACCCCTCAGCGGGGCCCCCCACCCCCACATCGGTTCTCGTTCCGCTTTTTTTTCCCTCACAAACAAACAACAGTCAATCCCCCCTGGGTGTCCGCTTTGGCCCGTTGCATTTTTTTTTCTTGCCCGTCCTCCGCCCTTTCCTCCGCGTTCAGCCTACTTTTTTTTTAAAACCCCCCGGGTTCCCCCACACACCTGGTTCGACCTTGTTTGTGCGTCTGTTATCACCTGAGTTCCCCTGCTCATTTCACCGTGGAGATTTTGTGCGACCCCCCACGATCCTTCCCCCGGTGCCGGTTTGCCTTTTTTTCCTGTGTCTACCCCCGGCCCCCCCGCGGCCCCTGTACTTCCGTAGCTTTTGGGTGACACCTAGTTCTGCGTACCTTCCGAGTTCCCCCTTTTATTCCCCCTTTCCCCACCAGGTCTGGATTCCACCGGGTGCCCATTTGGTCCCTTCCCGCTCGGCCCTTTAGTCAATGTCTTCCCCCTTGAGGCGTTATCCCATTTTTTTCGGGTATTTTCCCCTCCTCCCCCCCCCGATTCAATGACAACCCTGTGATTTTTTCCTGCATTTTTTTTGGTTTACCTTTCCCCCAAATTTTTTTTTTGTCAGTCCCCCCCTCCCCGACACCACGTGAATTTTGCAGGAAACAACTCCCCTTCCTTTTTTCAGTTTCTTTCTACTGCGTATCAGGGCTGCCCCTTTTTCTCGTCCTCCCTTTTTTCAATAATCGTTTTTTTGCCGTATCCCCATATATTGTTTCTTCCCCTCCGAGTTTTGTTTTTGCATCAGTCGATGGTTGGGTAGGACTTTCCTTGCCTTTTCGCTCACATGTCGTGGGACGACAGTCGAGTCCCCCCGACGATACGCCCCACCATGCGGCCACAATAGTTTTACCGCTGCCCCGGCCTGGGCAAAACATAGTAAGAGTGGTTTTCGTGCGGTACGCTGCCATTGTCCCCGCCCGATTTCCACCGTTTGCGGATATACGCCTGGGTTGATTTCTGGTGCTTCCCCCTGCTCTAACGATAACCTTATCTTGCTTTCGCGCAAGATTGTTTTGAAGGAACCCTTGGGCCCCCCCACATTCATTCGGCACCCGTATGTGTTGTTTTTTTTTTCTTCGGGTTCTCCCGACATTACCTGGGAAGGTTGGTACTGCAACTATCTCCGTTGCACGGACCCCCAATGAGCCAAAACAACTCCAACAGAGCACAAAAGGGGATTTTTTTTCTGGTCAATGCAGTTTCTTTTTTCGGGTCTTGTTTGCGGTTGAACACCCCCCCCCAATGCCTTTTTTTCTCCGTTTTTCTGTTGACCCCCCAGACTCGTTGTTTTCTCCTCGAACTTGACCCTCACAATTTTTCCCCCTCCGCCTTTGGTCGTTTCCCCTCCACACTTTTTCCCCTTTTCTCAGGTGTCACCGTCATTGTCGATTCCTGAGCTGCGTTTTTTTTTTTTATGTCTCTTTGATTCTCTATCCATGTCCTGCTTTTAACCACTTTTCTTAAGGGCTCAAAAATCGTTTTTTGCCTTTCCCGTTTTCCGTCAGTGTCTACCTTACCGTTTTTGGCGAACCCCCCTCCTACCCCTCTTTCACTATCTCTGATTGTTTAGACCGTTCCTTTTTCATTTGTATTGTTTTTTAGTTTCCATTGCTTTTCTCCTTTCTCCCTTTTGAGTATGTTATCACTTGTTTTCTTTGCCTTTGGTTTTCCTCTCAGAACCTTTGATTTTCCTCCACCCTAGGTAGCCCCCACGGCAAGGCAACCCAACAAAGCCGTCATAAGTTTTCAAGTTTGGTCTAGAAAGAATTTTTTTTTTTTTGGAAAGTTGCCCTTGGCCCCCTTTTCTTCACCCAGTGAGTTTGTTTCTTTATGTTTTGAATCGTCATTCCCTTCTGTCCTAATTCGGACTTGTGATTTCCTTCCTGCTTTGTTTTCCTCCCAGCTCAGAAGACCCCGTTTACCATCGTATCCTTCCATCTTGGCCTTACTCATCAAGAAGTTTATAAAACTTGTTAATTCCATAGCGGTTAACTTGCACGTTTTTTGGGCGGTGGGTGGCCCCCAGTTGGGAATTCTTTTTCATTCTATCCCCCTCGGATTACGTTTTTCGGCGTTAATTTTCCTTCATATGTACTGCCAAGGGCGGGTTTTTCAGTTTTCTTTTATTTCTCCCCACTTCGACCACCCCCCTTTTTTCGCCACACCGCCCCCGGGTTTTTTGAAAATTTTTCCTTAGAGGTACCCAGATCGTTTGTCCTGCCCCCTGTTTTTCCTTTCCCCCAGAATGTGTCCTTGAAAAGTTATGGTTCTCCCTGTTCCCCTCGAATTCTCCCTTTCATTTTTCCCAAAGTTCTTCGGCTTCCTGAGTCTTCGGCCGTTGGCTATTTTTAGTATTTTGTTCCCCCCCCCTGCCGATTTTTACCCTCTCCCTTCTCTGGTTTCCCTTCTGGACGGATAGGCCTTTGTCTGAAACCATTGAGTCTCGAAAACTCGTCCCAAACGGTCCCGGTGTTGTTTCTTTTCAGGCACTTCTCAAAAGTTTAAGCCGTTCCCCCAGACCATGTTTTCTTTTGGCTGTCTCCCCCCGTGCGCCCATAGATGATAGTTCTTGCGTTACGATAATGTCCCCCCTGTTTCTTTTCTTCTTCTTTTTTTTCTACAAGTGGTCCTGATATGGTTTTTTTGCTCCCTTCGCCTGCATCCTTTGCCCCCTATACCTCCCCCCCCTTTATTTTTATGTCACTTTGGCGCGTTGCTTGTGTTTTTCTGGGAATTACCAGTTTTTGCAGCCTTTTTTTTTTTCTTAACTTCTTTTTTTTTTCAGTTCCAAGTCCTTTTTGGAATGGTTCCCCATGGAGTAGTCGATGCTGGGCGTTTTTTTGTGTTTTTTTTTTCCCGTTTTTTTTTTTAATCTTGTTTTCGGCGTTGGGTTTCATCAATCAACTTTTGTCCCCGGACCCCCCCTGCGGATACTGGAATTTTTCCCCCCCTCCATGCCCTCACCAAGACTTTCGCCCCCTTGCCCCATGTGGGTAGAACACCAGTTTTCACGGGCTACCTTGTTCTTTTTGGCGTTCCCTCTCTTTTTCCCCTCCAGCCGTTTCAATTATTTTTTTTGAATGTTCTTGAACCTTCTAAAGTGCGTTTCAGTGCATATTCCCCTAAAACTCTATTGGGCCCTTTCCACCGTTTTTTTTTCCCCACCCGCCGAACCATAATTTGGGTACCAATTACCTTTCTCCTCGATTGGTCGATCGCACACCTTTTCAGGTCCCCAATGGTCCCCCAGACGGTTTTTCGATCCAACCGTTGTGTAGCATGAAGGAGGGAACCCAACACGTAGGAACTTTCCGTTTCAATGTCTCCTTTTCCCCCCCACCCTTGTTGGGGAGTTATTTATTTTTGATCGCGATTCCCCACTGATCACTGTTCTTTCCCTTTGTGCAGGTTTTCTGGTCTAATGAGGTAGGTGAAAATTGAAATTTCTGGACACCCACTTTTGAATTTGTTCCTTCATCTACTTCCCTTTCCCCAATATATCGACCCTTCCTTTTTTTTTTTTCTTGCGTCCCTCCCTTGCTTTCAGGAATTATTCCAGGTTCTTTTTAACGATCGCTTATTTCCCCTTCCTTCTGTTCTCTCTTTTTTTTTCAATGTGTATTTTCCCCCCCATGACGTCATTCTTTTCATACATGTGAAAAGTACCCATCACGGGTAGTTAGTCCAGCCTTTGAGCCCTCCCCCGTTATAATAATCCTTTTTTTTCCCGATTAGGTCAAACAGAGGCTTTCCCGATCCCCCCCCCACTTTTGTTCCCCGCTTCCCCAACAGTTTCCCCCCAGTATCTATTACCACGCTTTCGTTTTTCGTTTTTCACAGCTTGACGGGCCTCCCCCTTGCACTCGGAACAATACCGCATTTTCATTAAGAGCGTTTGAAAACCCCCCCCTGTTGTGTGGAATTCCCACCTACTCTCGATACCCTTTTCGCATGTCTTATCCCCTTGTGTTGCGCGACTCCCACAACAACGTTGCCGTGCTACCCTTTCAGCCGCTCCGGCACGACATCCCCGGCTTTCTTTCCCACTTGTACTGGCCGCTTTTTTTTTTTCCCTGTTGGAGGGTGCAAAATTTTTAGCCTGCAGGGACCCCCCTCGATGTCCCCGTTTATTGACGCCTTTTCTGTACGTTCCCTTTTCCAACTCCCCATCCCACTCCCCCCCCTTTGCATGGTCATCGGGAAGTATTTTTAGTGTCTATCGTGCTTCAGTTGGGCTCGTTAGCTTTCTCTCGCCACAGTTTCTGGTGGCCCCTTCTGACCCCCCAACCTTCTTCTAAGGTTGTCCCTCCCCTCTTTTTTTTTGGCCACTCTTGCGACGATTCTTGATGCGCATTTCCCGGGGGTATGTGTCGTGCGTTTTCCTGACCTGCTCTGTTTTCCGAGACTTGTTTTGCAAGTTGTCCCTTAACTTTCCCCCTACGCGTCCCCCAATTTCACGGTTCGTTAATTTGCGAGCCTTTTTTGATCTCTATCTTTTCAGTCCTTTACTTACCTGTTGTCGAGATCGATGCCGACAAACCATAAATTTGTACGTCCTGTGATTTTTTTCTCTTTCCTTTGAGTTGTGCCTCTTTTGGCTTCCCGTGAAGGCTACGGCACTATTCCCTCTCTCCCACTTCCTATTCCCGTATTGTGATGCCTTTCGAGTTGTTTTGTCCGCCCTCGCCCCCCAAAACTTTTTCAAACACTGAAGCCCCTGTTTCCGGCACCCAGAGACTGTCGTGCAAAGTGACCCGATCTTCAGCCTCTATCCCCCTACCCCCCTTCCCTTGGAACCCAACCTTTTTTCCTGGTGACTGTTTTCTTCGTACCCTCAGAAGTCACCACGACCTCTCGTCTCTGTCATTACAACTTTTTGGTCCCACACTCCACGGTTTTCCCCCTTTCTTCCTTTTTTCATGAGTAGCGCATCTCCCTTGCCGGGTGAGTTGTTATTTTTCTTTTTAATATTCCCTTCTTCTTTTCCCACCCCCTTTATCGGGGCCGGGCAAGAGTCGTTGGTTCCTCCCCCCCCGTTTTCGCTTCAATCTCTGGGCTAGCGTTTTTCGCTTTCTGTCCTTTCCGCCGACGATGACCCTATTCTTTCACCACCTGGTAATCTTTCGTACCTTAGTTTGTTCCGATCTTCAGGATATTCGACTTTAATTCCAGATGCCACCCCCTTTCGTAATTTTCCAGGTGGAATATTTGAGCGTTTGCAGTTTGACCCCCCCCCCCCCCCCTTTCCAAACAGCTCGTCTCGTAAACCTGTGGCCCAAAATCATCCCCCCAATACCTGACCGATGCCCAATGTTTCCCCCCCCCCCCCTCCATTTTCATGATCTTCCCCCCTCGTCTTCCTTTTCATTAGGGCTGGAGTTCCTTTTTTCCTACATTCCCCCGACCGGAATATCCTTTGACATGATTTCCTTCAGTATGAACTTTAGCGTGTAAATACTTTTAGCTTCCACTCCCCCCACCCCACTTTTTTGGTTTCTCAGTACACCCAAAGACCTTTTTTTTCTTGCTTCTTCCCCCTTTTTTTCACTACGGTAGACCATGGCCTTGTTTCCTCTCGTTCCCAAGTCTTCCCTTTTTTCCCCAGTTTTCGTTACCAGGATTCGGCTTTGCCGGTCTTCCTCTAGGGGTGAACCTGCACTTTAGTCCCCCCTTCCCCAACTCTACCTAATTTCTTCGGCAAGCGTTCCGTTTGCAGAATTCTGCCCTTTTTTTAGCTTCCCCTTTTTTGTGTTTTTCTTTGCGGTCACATTTCCGTAATCCGAATTTTTAGCAATTGATTACCCTCCCCCCCCTTCCCCCCCTTTCTCGGTCATGGTACAAAACCACCCCTGCCCCCCTTCATCGTACTGCCCCTGTCCCATTCCCTTTGCTCTTTCCCAACTGAGTATACCGCCTGCGGTACACAAACCAATTCATGCCCCTTCGGGTCCCACCATCGCAGATTTTCATTGATTACCAGTCTGGGGTTTTCTTTCTCGGGGTTTTCCTTTTTTCCCCCGTAGTAGTTTTTCTCCCCCTGACCTGTTTTTCCTCATTCCCCCTACCCTTTCTTTCCCAATCCCCCTTTCCCCTCATCGACCCCCCAAGTTTTTCTTTTGAGATCCGGCTCTGTGCTTTTCGCAGAGACTTTTTCGTGCTCTTTTTTTTTATAACCAACTGGTAACTAATTGCCTCCAGCGGTTTGGCCCCCCCTTTTTCTTTCGCCCCGTAACCACTTTGTCCGCTTTTCTCTTCCTCGCCTGACTTGCTTTTCTAATCCCCAAAATAGAATGTCACCCCTGAGCCTTTTGCTGAGACAATTTTATGTACACCCCCCTATTGGCAACGGTTTTGCCCCCATACTTCTCCCTTCTTTCGATGACTGTTTCCACAACTCCTTTTGTTTTGGACTAAAAATACCAATAGTTTTCTCTTCTTTTTCCTTTACCTCGCGTCATGAGTTTCTGACTTCATAGGCCCTTCTATCAACCCCTCCGTCTTCCCCCCCCCCCCCCCCCCCCCCCCCCCCCCCCTGCGTTTGGCGAAATCCTTTTGGTGGGTCGTGTTTTTTTGACTTCCCTTTCCACATCCCTTTCTGGCTTTTTCCAAGGTGAATCCCCGTCTCACCATGCCTCTACCGCGTTAGGACTATGCAATTGGGCTTCTTCCCCCCCGGGTTTGCGGCCCCACGTTGCCCGAATTGTCAACTTTTCCCCTTTCTATTGGGCCCAACAACCTTCTGGTCTCTTTCCGGCATGTGTTGGTTCACCTTTTTTCATTGCTTCTTTATTGACCCGCTTGCATTTTCCTGGGCTCGTCTACGCGTGGTGCATTCTTCCCCCCGGCAACCCCCATCATTGTCTGGCTTTGTCCGTGTTGCACTTTTTTTTTTTTTTTTTTTTTTTTTTTTTGCTCCCAAATTTTCCCCTTTGTCCCTCCCCCCCCCCTCCCCCCTGACAACCTTGAAACCTGCTTTGTTGCCGGATTTTTCTTAAGTTTTTTAAAAATCCCCTACTCTTTTTCTAATTTTGAACCCCCCCCTGGTCTGTCCCCACACTCCCCTGGCTGACACATATCCTGCTATCCCTGGCTGATGGCGTTTTTTTTGTAGAATCACACTTTTTTACCCCTGGTATACCTTCCTCCCATTATGGCGTTGTTTGTTCTCGCCCCTTATGTGAATCCCCGGCCCTTCAGTTGCAAAACACTCAGTCCACGCACACCAGCGATGGACAGCCATAAGGTGGGCCGATCCTTGCTTCATACGGAACCATCGCAACGTGAAACCCACACCAACCGCAGTATCCCCTTGACAACTGCCCCGTTCCACCGTCACGTGTTTGTGGGTGACCGACAAATTCGTTGTCGGCATTTTCTTTTTCCAAGGGGCAGATTCGACAATATCCTTGTGTCCGAGAACCGGATTAAGCTTTTTTTTTTTGGAACCTTTTTTTACTCACTTCCCGTGCACAAATGTTTTGCATCTGAACCACGCTCTCTGTGCACCCCCGTGTCTCGTTGACACACTCTGATGTTTTTTTCCCCCTGCTAGTTATCCTTGATTCCCCGTTTCCCACCTCTGGGCGAGGTTTTAATTCTCTTTATTGCATGGTTTTTTCCGAAGCATAAATGCTTGATGCACCCCTCCCCCCTTTGCCCCTCGTTCCCTCCCCCTCCCCTGGTTTTCCCGTCTATTTCCCTTTTCCAGTGAAGCCCCCTTATGTTTTATCTTTTGACCTGGTCTCCCCATGGGCGTCCTCCTTTTGTAAGGCTGACTGTTCCGGACTACCATGTTATTTTCCCTTGATAGGTCACATCTAGACCCCTGCTCTGTTTTCCCCCCCACTGGCTTGCCACCCCGTTTCCCCCCTAATGTCTACCTCCCCTGATACCCCTTTTGGTTTCATGAGCGAGTGCGTTTTTCCGCTCTTCTGCGTAGCTTCATCACCGCGCTTAGTATGTTTTTTCATGGTATGGCCTTCCCCTTTGTCATGTTTATTTTTTCCAACGGGTTTTCCCCATGCCCACTGACTGTCCGGTTGATCCCGAAGATCATCGTTTTTTTAACGATTTTACATTCCCCCCCGCACCCTTTGGGTCTCACTGTCCCTTTGCCGACCTTACCCTGCAGTCTTCTGTTCCTTCCAGGTATTTCCTCTTGTAAATGTGGTCGGTGTTCATCTTTCCCCCCCCTGGCTTTTCAAATCTTCTCATGTTCCTCCGGTCCCACCCTTGTACCATATCTTTACTTTCCTCTTCCTGGTAGGGCTTTTGTAAGCGGCACCCCACGGCCCATTGTGCCTTATCTTTTGCCAGCTCCCTGGTGTTGATCCACCCCTTGTTTATTTCGACTCCCCACCCCTTTCTCCCCCCCCCGGTTACACTTTCCTAGTTTCCTTTCTTCTTTGCATCCCCTTCAAGCTTTTCCCTCGGCATGTTTATTTTTCCGTTGTTTGTATCTAGTTCTTTGACCCCCGATGGGTGTTTGCCCGCCTGGTTTCGTCTCCTGAGAAGTATGGTTCCCCGAGAGGGTTCACGGGTGGATTTGTCCCTTCGCTTTTGGTCAATGGCAGAAACAATGTCATTTTCTCCTGGATTCCGATTCCAGTGAGGTCAGTTTCCCAGATTCCTATATCTCTTTAACTCCGTGGGTTTTTTTTGTTGTAGATGTCGTCGATGATATTGTACAACAACTTTTTTCCCCTTCCCCTCGGAATCCTTCCTCCTTAAATCAGATCGGCTGCCACTTGCCATTAGTCCGAACTTTTCCCCGACCTCGCCTGTTTTTGACGAGCCCCCCCCCCTTCGCGCCTGAACCTCACGTTTTACCCACACACCCTAGGTTTTTTTCTTCCTGACTCCCCCACGCTGATTCCTTTCACATATACTCACAACCCATTCCTTTTCCCCCTGCTAAGGATCCGCTCCTCCCATCCTCCCCTCGTGAAAGCCAAGCTTTACCTAACCCCACCCTTTTTTAGCCCCCCAGTTTTTTTTTTTTTCGGGATATCCCCTGTAGTCCCCTCTTAACTTACAACCCGTGTTTATTGTTGCCCACGCCATCCTCTGGTTCCGTCCTCCTCTCTTAACCTGGCCTTCTTCCCAGTAGTACCGTTAGTTGGCCCATATCATGTGCGGTTGATTCCACTGGTGTCCTCTGTTTTTTGATTTTTTCCCCATCACATTTACTGTCCTCATTCCCCTTGCACCCCTTTTTCACGGGTCAACAACTTTTTGGTGTCACCCTTCAACCCCTGGGACACTTTTTTTTCTCAAAGTACTTTCCAAAGGTCCTTGTCCCCCCTTCTCACGTTTCCAACACCCCTATTCTATTTCTGTACCAGTACTTTCTTGTTTTGTTTCTTATTTCCCCAACCCCAACCCCCTTAAGTTTCCCTTAACCCCTTTGTCTCTTTTACCAGTTCAAACACCCTCTTGCGGACTCCCGTTTGGCTTCCCCCCTTTCCCGCCTCGGCATCGAGCTAAATCCCCTTTAGCCTTGCCCTTTTCTTCCATTATCTTTGTAACTTTTTTTTCCATTCATTTTGTGTGCCTCCTCCTCTTCTGTATTTGTAGAGAGCCTTGTTCTTTCGCTCCCCCTGTCATCCGGCGACCCCCTTTTTCGAGCCCTATTTTTGCTTACGTCCACATATACCAGCCCCACCGTCTTTCCTGAGCACCACTTGAACTGTTGTTTCCCCCGGACGAGGTCCCTTTCGACGACTGGCCAAGTTTGTGTTTTTTTTTTTTTTTTATCTCCTGTCGGGGTCTTTTGCCCCCCTGTACCTCTCCCCCACTCTTGTCATTTCTTTCCTCTGCTTATCTTTTTCATGCACACCTTGGAAACCATTTCGGTGAAGTAGCGGCGTTTTTACTTTGAGATTTTCCTCATTCGTGAGTTTTCCCCCCTCGATCTAGTCTTTGCCAAGATGTCGCCTGTGTCCAGAACTGTCATTTCCATTCGCCCGGTCTTTGTGAGTGGCAACGGTCAACCCCCCCCACAAAGGCCCCCCCTTTTCTTTTCTTACCCCCCCCCACTTCGGTCTTTTCTCTACCCTTGCAGTCCAAAATGCTCGCCTTTGTCGGTCTACACCACGCAACTGAATGTGACACCCCCCCTCCCATTTCCACGTTAGAAATGATTTAGTTTGTGTTTTTTTTCTATTTGTTTTGATTTTCCTCAGGTCAGTTCTCGATTTTCTTCCCCCCCCCCCCCCTCTTGTTTTTGATTCATGAGTTTGCTGAATGCGGTATCACCATTGTTTGTTCAGGAGAAAAAAGCCTGCCCCGCTCCTCTGTCTCCTTCATTGGCTCTTCCCTTTTTTTTCCGTTTTTCTTTGTTTCGCGCCTCTTTCCTATAACGTCTTTTCCTTATGTGATACCCTTGCTTGCCCTATTGTGTTTCCTTTCCCGTCCAGGTAGGATTAAACTACTACATCTGCGACACCCCCAAGGAGTTTTTACTTTTTTTCAGTGGCTGTGGATCTCTTTTTTCCTGGCGATTTTTCCCCCGCCACCTTTCGTCCCCAAACCCTGAGCAAATGTGGGGTGCTTCCGTGCATTTTCTTCTTATGTCTCCCCGCCGTTCGGGCCATACCTCCCTTCATTATTTGACCGAACTTTGCAGGATTGCCGTCACGCTCCGCAGTCCCTTGCCGTTTAAGTACAAATCGATTTTCCCCTTTCATTGTTCTTGGGCTCACTCCCCCTTGTTTGGCACCTGCATCCAAATATTCCTCCTCGGATCTGAAATTGCCTGCGGTTTTCCCTCCCTCCATTTTTGTCTTGGACCCAACACTTTCTTTTTTCTTCTGTCCATCTCCCAGAACCCCCTCACTCCCGCAAAACTTCCTGCTGACAGTTGCTTTATAGGTTGTCCCTCCTTTTTCCATTCTCTTCCCCGACTTATTACAAATAGAAAAGTTTGGTAGGTCCTCCGTCCCCCCTCCCCCGTGTCATAGTAAAGCGTCCACCACAACCGTTCATCTACGATTCTCGTCTGTGAGCCGATGTCCAATTTTATGTCAGCGCTTTCCCTTTTCCTTGCCTTTCTTTGAAGTTCACGTTCATAGGCTTGCTGACGTCCCCCAACAGATCGAGTATCCGTTTTGTCCCCATTCAACAGGTTAAGTTCTCATCGTCCTTATTTTTTTTCTTATTACCTTCGTAAGACTTTTACCGAAACCTTCTTCCCTCTCTCTTGTGCTCGCCGCTCTCCAGCTGTAATTTTTCAAGGACTTTTTGGTTACATCATATTTACATGTCTTACTCTTACTTTATCTTTAACCTTATGGCTGATTCTACTTCGGACGCCGTCCTTTTTTCTTAACCTGCCCCCTGAGTTGCCCATTCCCCCCCCAGCGTTCCCTTTCACTGTTTCTGTTAATCGGTATTTTTTTTTCCCTGGGTTTCCCCGCCCCTGGGGTTGGGTCTTGCACATCTCTTTCTCTCTTGCCCTCCAGCATGGTCAATCTGTCCCTTTCCTCTCTCTGGCTGGTGGGGCCGTTTTTTTTCCTCTGTCCTTGGCCTCTTTTTGAGTTTGTGGGATAACTGCCTCCCCCACGTTCTGGTAAATGCGGAATTACGTCATGTTCCCTTCCCTTGCCCTTGGCAAGTTCCGGGGACCAAGTCGTGTTTATTTTCTTTTCCCTACCTTTTTAAGGACCGGGTGGCATGTAACTTTTTTTCCCATGTTTGCCACCTAAAGTGCTTCCTTTGTTTTCTTTTCCCCCTATTGCTTCCCCTTTGTGCACATCAGTCTCCATCTTTTAACGACCCCAAGTTATATCTGTTCTTTTCGCAAACACGTTTTCCTTTTTCTACGTTTCCCGATGCCCCCACTTTGAGTGGCGTCCTTTTCCACTTCCCAAAACTTCGTTTTTCCCTTGCAGCATCCCCCCTTTTTGTTTTCTTTTCTTTTGTAGCATTACACTCGACACTGTCCCTTCTGCAGTGTTCCAAATCTTCAGGGGGGTCTCCCTTTTCTTTTCCTATTCCCCCAAAAGAAAATCGGTACCGTTTTTGCCTTTCAACTTTTTCTTTCTGACACCGTGTATGCGGTTCCTCTGCGAAACGGGCCCTCCTTCTCTTTTCCCCGTCTTTTCCTACTCCTTCTTCTGTGGTATTTAAGGCATTTTTTCAATTGGTTTGGACTTCCCCCCCAACCAGTCCTGTTTGCAGCCCCTTCGATTCCCCTTTTTTTGAAAAAGTTACATCACGTGGTTTCTTTTTCCATCTTCTGTATTACGACTCTACTATTCCTCATCATCGTGAAAAAACCGAGGCTTACTCATTTACCCTCGACCATGTCCTTAACTCTTTTCCAAGATAGTCGTTTTCAAGGGCGACCCCCCTCCTCCCCCGACCCATAGAACCCCTCGTCTATATCTCAAATTTGTTTAATCACCCCCCCACTCCTTCCATGTCCGTCTCCTCATTTTTTCCCTTTTTAAGCGGATTGGTCCTTCTTCCATCCCCCTCTTTTTTAACTTAAGAGCATTAATTTGCCATACGAACTACGTAGCCCCCTAGTAACTTTCCTCATTTTTCAGGTTTTGTTTGTGTTCCCCACCAATGTCTTCCCCCTTGCTTTTATTTGAACTTTTGGTCTTCGACACCTCCCCTCCTCCAGTTTAATTTCCAATAGGTAGTAAGGTCCGGCTATCGATGTTCACAGTGTCCATCTGCTTTTGCTATGTAACGTGTTTCCTCTTCCTTGCTTGCTTGGTTGTTTCTCCCATTTATTTTTTTTGCCCTTTCCTGAGTCGAGGACCTCCGTCTTCTTTTTTTCTGTACCTCGGTTTTTGAGTTTGGTTTCTTTTCCTTCTTTTGCACGCCGGTTTCCACACCCCTCCCTCGCCCTCATCTTTACTTCTTGTTCTTTTGTTTGGATCGCTTTTTTTTTTCTTTTTCTTTCCCCTCTTTTGTTTTGTTGAGAGATCTCCCTACAAACCCTGCCCCCCTTTCTCTTCCTTC
>Ga0179593_1295483_pt1 | contig 13214 bp, 24 predicted proteins | sample CZODoug2_1_08_16_FD_185931 | JGI IMG/M metagenome (GOLD analysis project Ga0179593, IMG submission 185931) | Vadose zone soil fungal communities from Angelo Coast Range Reserve, California, USA - CZODoug2_1_08_16fungal (PacBio error correction) | ecosystem: Environmental > Terrestrial > Soil >... | reverse complement strand
ACTGCCGTTTTTTACGCGCGGCGCGTCCTTCCCCCAGGTCATGTGCGTTAACGGCGACCCTTCCTTTTCTCCATAGAAGACCAAATCTCTTTTCCCATGCGCTGTTCCTTTCATTATTTCTTGAGGCTTCTTTTTCGAAAAATTAGTCGAGTCTCCTTTTTTCCCAGCGACAAGCGCATGCTTAAGTCACTTCCGATTTTTTTTTTTCTTTTAGGCCAACTTGCCTCCCCTTCCTTGCAATCCCTAGGAGTTCGGATCTGCTTCTTTACGCAACGTCCATTCTGTTTCACTTACCGTTAGTCATTTCCCCCCTTTCTGCATGGTACTTGTGACTTTCTTCTTTTGTGCTTTTGCTTGAAAGCCCGAACATCGTCCCACTTACGGACGTTGGACTTTTAATCTTCTCGTCTCCAACGATTCTCTTTCCCAGCGCCACCTGATTCAGTGAGTTCTAGAAAGCCCTAAGGTACTTTGCTCACTCACTCCGGATGAGTGGTCCTTTAGTTTCATTTATTGAGTGGGTCTGACAAACCCCGACTTTGGGCCGAGACGCTTTCCTATCCAGACCCCGGTTGTGTTAACGCGGCCGTTTCTTTTCCCTTTCGCTCTTTATGGCGATTACAAACATGCCCGTCTTACGCGGGGGCTCGGAGACCCTTCTTGCATAGCCGTTCTCTCGACGATCCTTGTGGTACTGATCCCCTCTGCTTTTTTTTAAGTCCCAATCGTGCTCCTCACCAGCCCTAAAGTACTTAACTTATTCGAACCTGATTTTCGTTCCTTCGCTTTTTCGCCCACAGTTCAACATCGTTTCCACTTTACCGAGCAGGAGGACCCATTCAAGCCCAACAACGAGCCCATTCTTTGCGAATCTTTCAGCTTCCCCATCGTTGGACCCCATTTACCCCCCCCCACACGACGACCGTTGCGATTGGATTGATCCTTCTTTTTTTTAGTTCAGGATTGAATTTACACTTGTTTTCTTGTAGTCGAAGGCACGTTTCCCTGTCGTTCCTTGTTACCCAAACACTCTGCAATTTCCTCCTTCCTCCGAGACGCTTCCGCACCTCCCTTCTGGACTTTTTTATCTAGACCACTGCTCTGATCTTCAATCGTCATCGTTTTGACCACGACTGAAAGTCGCTTCCTGCCAGTGCAACGGCCCCCAGCTTCTCTGTTTCCCACAGTTGCGTTCCCTACAATCTTTCTTTAACATGGTCCGCACCGTTTGCTCCGTCTTCCAGATACGCACTTCCGCACATAGCGCGGGCGAATCCGTCATGCTTGTGCTCGAACTTTTATTCCTCCTACAATTTTAGATTCCCGTGCGATCGGAGATTCTACGTTGACCTCGAGTCCCAAGGTTTTGCGCCTTTGTTTCGACCTCCTCGGTTCAATATTTTCAAGAATACCTCATTTCTTCCTTTGCCCTTCTTTTGGCTGCCCATACGCGAGCGTCCTTTTTTTCCCGATTCCCTTTTTTCAGTGAAGATCCCCCTTTCAATCTTCGCGATTTCCCCCTAGTGTGTGGATTTCTTATCTTAATAGGCGTTCAGATCTTGCTTGAGGCTTCCTCTTGGATTTGTATATAGATGGATTGACTTTGCCCCTTCCCGCTTGGACACAACCTTCCACTCCGTCTCTCCTCGAGGTCGGCGTTCTTGTAATTTCTCATGGCGTTTACGGTTCCCTCTTTTCGCATCCCACGTCAGAAAACAACTTTACGCTTTCGCTCTTAGGTTAGTGTATACTTTTTCTTCCTTGTAGAGATTCTCTATCTCCTTGAATTTTGTGCTTCGAGATCGGATGGCTTAGCTTTCCTCTTCCTTTGTTCCCAAGTCAGCGAGACACTTCCCCCTGAGAGTTCAGCTCTCTAGTTTTCCTTCCCCCCTCCGTTGTGTCTGTTTATTCTACTCTCTTAAACATTCTTTTTTCTCTCTGCCTTTCATGCTGAACCCCACGACAACCTCACGATTCTTGTTTTGACTTCCTCCCTCCTACCCCTCTCGGGGTAATTTATTACCGGTCCTCGTTGGATTACCCCTACAGTCCTTAAATGTCTACCGCACCTCACGCGGGTCCCCTACTCAGGCGTTTTTTTTTCTTCCCTTGTTGATCTACGCGCTTTTCCAGGCCGCAATGACGAGCAACTTGACCCCCCTTACCCTCCGTTTCCTTCCTCCTACTTCCGAAATCTTGTCTCGGTTCCACAAAAGATTGGGCTTTCCATCTATGCGCAATAACCGTCTCCCGCCTTCCCACATGAACTCCAGTCTTGCACTGCCTACTTCATTTTTCCTGATGCCCCGCACTAGTGGCCCCCTCTCCCTCAGACTCTTTTCCCAGGTCTCCCTTTCCCTTCTGAAAACGTGAGGTCCCTTTTGCCCAAAGTTTCTCTTTTCTTTGCGCACAAGGCCCGTACTTCTTCCGGGCAAGGCCCTCCCGGCTTTGCCAGCATCCCACATGAGCTTCCCCCCCATTGTGTTTTTCTCCCTCCCAGTCTTCTTCATCCTCCAATGATAGAAAATGTTCGTCTTTTGATTCTTTTCTAGCCCCACGTGACCCCCTGGAATTCTTTTTTTCGTCATATCCAGGTTGTGTGAGGCTTCTCCATATGCAATTTGCCCCCCACGCAAACACTGTGACCAGTTCAAACAAGCTCCGTTTGAAACGCAACAAACCGTGCCACGATCGCCTTTCCTGTCTCTTTCTACGGAGATTAACGTTCCGAAACTACGTGGCACTATCCTCAGTGTTTCTCGCTTTCCCCCATACTGAGTTCCTGCTCACGGTACCTCCTCCTTCATGGCTGGATTTGACACCTTTATGTTCGTGACCCAAACGTGCATTCCGCCCTAGCACGCCCCCAATTCACTTAACTCCCTAACACCCCCAATTTAAGCCGAAGACTCGTCAAACCTTTTTGTCGGTATCTTGCCAGCTCTTCAATTTTTTTACGCTTCGCGTGTTGAACGTTGCTTTATTGTAGTGTTCATTCATTTTTCCTTGTGCTTCCATTAGTGTCCTCCAGCCCAAGAGTCGAAATTTTTTTCATTAAGGTGCGCGGCCCCTTTTCCGCCCCATCTGCTCTGGTGGAGAATTCCCCCCCCCAAGGTCCTCCCGCGCTTCAGTCGACTTATTCCCCCTCCAGTCCCGCCCAGAAGGTCCCCCATCTATTGACCTCATTGTGGACTTCCTCCCCTTCTTGAATAGCCTTCATCAAACCCCCCCGTTTTCTGTTGCCGGCCAGCCCGTCGCGTGCTTCCGGTTTTTCCCCACACTAACGGAAGTTGCCCCGCCCTAACAAGACGGAAGCTGAGTCTTCGCAAATTCCAATTCGCTTTTTGTGAAAATGAAGAAGGTTCTGCTGGACTAAATGTTTTCATCTTCTGAGATCTATAAGCTCCCAGCAAGCCTCCGCGGGGGCTCTTTCTGGCTGAGCACCCCGCTACACGACCACCTTTCCTCCCTTCCAAGTATTTCCCGGCGCGGATCGAAACTTCGCACATCCCACTTACTTTACAAAAGAGGAGTGTTTGGAGCCTCAGCCATCTCAGTTTAACGTCTCCGCGTTACAGAAAGTGACAGTGGGCCGCAGATTTATACCCAACCCCATCTGGCATTCAGGGACTCCTTCCCTGTCTTGCTACACAACGCCCTCCCTGTGCGCGCGGTGAATTTTTTCCCTACCCCTCCCTACGACCATCCTCTCTCTTTTTCATCTGCTTGATGAACTGGAGTTTCGCTGCGATGCTCCTGCGAAGTTCCCTTTTTCAAAGCAATTTTAAAGATGTACGATGCCTCCCCGAGACTGCTTTCTCCATATACAAGTTCCTTGTTTTGTGTGCTCTAGAGATGTGAAGGCCCTTCTTCGGTCAGCGTCGAGGAATTTTTTCTTTTTTAATTCTGGCACCCTCCTTCTCCTCGCAGCCTTTCCTCCTTTACCCTAGTAATTATTCGCGTGTTTTTCGAACCCCATTCCTTGCTTTTTTGTATGGTTTGTCCACGACGAACCAATCTCCCTTCTTCACGAAGGAAATCTTTGGTATTCTGCGCCACTTCCGACCTTTTCGGCATTCCTTTCTTCTTTCTGACTATGGATGAGGACTCACAACGAATTCATTTTTTCCCTTCCGTGTGGTATTCCTCGCTCTTCCGGTCATTGCCTGCCGTTTGTTTGTCAAGCTTCTGAGCTCCCCCTACCCCAGAGTTCCCCCCCCCCACCCCCATCTCGGAAGTGCTTCCTTTTTCTTGAGAGAACTGACGATTCTAATTTCTTCCCAAGCGCCCACTTGAGTATGTTCGTACACTCGAAGTGTCATCGAACGCAACAGTCACTTGCTGCCGGTTTATTGTCCACATTCTTCTATATTGGGGAACCCCCCCGGACAAGCCCTCACGACTCCGCTTTAGCATCCTGCATCAACAATTGTTTTTGATCAGCCCGATTAATGGCGTCGGCCCTCACTCCAATTATTTTCTGCTTTGCTGCTTTTCAGACTATTGCGCCTCCTCAGATAGCAGTATCCTCTTGTTTAAATTTCTACATTGTCCCTTTCGTTAAGTACTGGAGCGCATCAAGGCAAGACGACTGAGTCACCGCCGTCTGATTGTTCGTGATCTTTCAATATCTTACATGCTACTAAACCCATTTGCCATTGCCAGCAGCACTTCGAAATTTACACGAAAAATTTCAGTTCCCCCCCCCAACGGTGAATCAATTTTTCCAAGATTGAAGCCGCCTGCCCTGATAAAACCCACCCGCAGTGGAGTTTTTCTATGATTTTCTGTTAGATGATCGAATTCACGACCTTTTTTTAAGTTTGCTTCCTTTTCTAGGACTTTTTCCGTTATTCCTTGTTCCACCCCTCTCACAATTTCGCCGTCAGAAATCTTGGTACGCTGTTCGCATGCAGGGCTGATTGTATCCCCCCGATCATTGTCTGAAGCTGATTTCGCCCACCCTTGAATATAGATGACAGAGACCCTTGACCCCTCTCTCTTGTCCACTCTTAGTTTTCAAAAGACGCTCTTTTTTGTTTAGCATTTTTCGACTGATTGATTTTCCCTTCCCATGAGCGCGACCGACATCATTTTTCCAATTGCTTGACAGTTGCCAGAGTTATTAACTAAGTGCTCCTCCGCGTTTATGTTCTCCGGCTATGGCGATTAAGTGGCCCTATTCAACCACCCCTGTGTTTTCTGATATCTTTGTTTTTTCCCCTTTCGTCTAGGAATTACTTTTCCCTCCTTTTCTCCGTTTTTGGTTGGGTTTTTTTCCAGAATTTCCCTCAGGTCCTCTTGGACAGGATGGTGCCTGCCCCCTTCCGCTTATATTGACCAACGCTACTTTTTAGTGAAGGCTCCTTTTCATCTCTCCATCCTGGCCCCTTCTTTTGGCCCCTTTTCCTGAGCGTTGAAATAGGGTTTCCCCGACTTTATTGATGGATGTTTTTCGTGTACCTTCCTTTTTTCGTTCTCTTCTCTGGCTTGCAGCCCCAACGCTGCTTTCCCCAGAGGCCACGACTTTCTGCTACGTCTCTCTGCTCCGGTGTTCTTGTTCCCTTTAGATCTTTTGGCTTTCAATTCTCGTTATGTAATAACCTTGAACGTTCACCCCAACTGGCCTTCTTTCGCGCTTTGTCCCCGGTTCCTTACCATGTTATCTCCTTGTCGGTCGACGATGTTAAACTTGTCTACTTGTTCTTCCAGCGTGCTGGTTATTGTTTATTCTGTCGCAAAGTTCTTCCTTTTAGTTTTCATCCGCGATCATTTCACGGGTTTCCGTTAAGTTCTCTTTTTTTCCTCTAATACGTTTGTTTTTTTGCTCTCTATCTTCCCGTAGACCTTGCCGCTTGCTCGATTACTCTGAACCGACCCACCGACACGCTATCCCCGTTTTTCCGCTCAGCCACGAAGCCCTATTCCTTTTTCCAAGGAGCGAAACCTTGTTTCCCTCAGGCGTCCTCTACCCAAGCTTGCCACTTTCCTACACAATGCCCCGAGAAAGACTCCCAGGGATTTTTGCCCTTCCCCTGGGTTTCCCTCGCATTGTTAACTTCCTCCTGCTCCCACTGAACCCTTTCACTCAGTAGATACTCTCCCCCACTCCCTCCCATCTGCCTTCTTCCACCCACAGAGCTTTTCTCCTCCATGTTGTGCTATTAGTCCACTGCCCCCCTTCAATTCCTCCACGAATTTATACATCCCAGGCTTCAGATCCGTTAAAGATTTCTGACTCCTACTTCATCTATTCCTGCCAAAACCCCCTCGTGGGTCCTCTCGAGCGATTTCGTTTGTCCTTCTCCTTTTACTTTACCCCGGACCTCTTTTCGCCACCAATTCTCGCTTTTCTGACCAAATTTTGACTGTCGGAACGTTTCCACCTCTTACCCATTCTGTCTCCCAAATTACTTTTCTCGAAGAGACCTCCCCTATCCAGCCCAAACCCAATTTTGATTCCCCACCCGTACTTCCCTCCGCCTTCCCTTCCAACAACTGCGTCTCTGTAAATTATTGTAGCCCCGTTTCCCCCCCCCCGCGGCCCCCTATGTCTTTACCCTGCCGTTTTCGGTACTTGATCCCCTTCTTCACTGTGTCCACTTGGCACCAGGAAACCTTGCTCGTTTTTCAACACCGCAACCCAGTTTACACACTCTCGCAGCCGTTTTCGTTTATCTTCTTTCACGTTGCCCCCATCATCTCCCTCCCTTAATTTATGATCAATCCCCTCCCCTTCCTTCAATGTTTCGTTACATCGCTCTTCCTTTGTAAATGGCGTATTGTCCATTGGACACCCGTTTCTTCCGTTCCCGTGACTTCCCGAAGATCCTCCCCCCAAGCGTATCCCCAAATTGTCCATTTAGAAGCAGATTTTCCCCACCCAGCAGCTCGAAAGTCCCCCCTGCAAACTGCGTATTTGCCTGGCCCCCTGCGGCAAAGTGGTTGCCAAGCGTAGTTTTTTAACAGGGGGTCGGAGGTTCGCGGGGGCTTTCTCCATTCCTTTCTGACAGGAGTGACTTCCCCGCCCAGCTTTTCTAACTCTCCTGCTTTTTCTTCCCCCTGGACGTCCACGACTATATTGGGACATTCCAAAACGTCGCCGCATACACTTCCTCGCCGCTTCCCTCCCGTCTTCTTCCCGCAGACAAAGCCTCTGACTACATTTTGTAACCTCCAGACATCTGAATCGGCTGGATCCAAAAAAACCTGTTTTGGCTCGGCTTCCTGCCTAGGCTCTTGCTTTCGTTTTCCCAACCCCTCCAATTTCCGTTCCCCATAAGACCCAAGCCCTGGTGTGTGCCTTTTTTTTCGCATTCCCCGTAACTCGCTTCTTTCTCTTTGAAACCCCTTAAGCAGTCTTCCTCTTTTAACCTTTTTCCCCCGCTTATCCTGCGCGAGTCTCTCGTTTCCCCCCTCCAACCTTCCGCGTTTCCAGGCTCTTGTTTCTTTTCCCCCAAAGCCTTACCCAAACAGTCCGCCCCGCCATTTACACTCCCGGCGCGATCGTTCAACCTTCATCCCCACGTCATTTTTTTCCCCGTGAAGGCCCCTCTCTTCCTCCAAGATTTTTTCCCCTGAATTCATTGACCTCGTGCCCCTCCCTCCATTGATGTTCCAGTGAAGAACACACCTCGTGAGGTAAGTCTGACTTTCCCGCGATTTTTTCTTGTCCTTTGAAAACCCACCGCTCAGAGATCGATGGAATTTTTCTAAAACATCAATTTTTTCTAATTATCTATTCCCCGAGTATTTCTATTTAAGGGATTTCTGCGACCTTCGTTCCAGTCCGCATCTTCCGTTATTTTTTTTTTTAACCCCGAAATTCGCTTAGTTTAAGCTGACGTCTGCGCCGCTCGGTATTTCTCTCCCCTTTTTCCCTCCCCCTCCTTTTTTTTTTTCAGTCGCCGAGAAGTCTCTCCCGTGACGCCTTGTTCACGCTGATTTTGCGCCCTTCGAAATTCGTCTATTATCTCCTCACAACTCCGCTTCCGCGCTTTAAAATATACTAATTATTTTCTTAGGACTAAAATTTCCCCCTCCTCCCGCGTCGATCTTTTTTTTCCACGGAAAGAACATGCCTGCTTATAGCCCAGATTTGTTATTTGAGAAACTCTCCTCCCCAACTGAGTCCAGCCAGGCGTTTTTGCGGCATCTGTATGAGGTTCTCACACCAGCCTTCTTTTCCCCTTTTCGTTTCTTTGATCCTTTCCTATCTTTCATTGTCTTCCTTTTTTTTTTTTTCTTTCTTGTTCCCAAGACATGTTTTGGTTCAAAGCTGCCTGGCTCCCTTCCGTTTGACTTAACTTTTACTCGCGACATTCTCATCAGATTCCAAATTCTTGGTTCAGAGAAGCTCGTCCGGTCCTCTTTTGCGCCAGCGGATTGTTTCTTCTTTGCACCCTTTCTCTTGATCTTTTCCCCCCTGAAATGGCGAGAGTTCGCACGCAGAATCCACCCCTGTTTGGTTTTTCTAAGATATTCGGCTCTGGCAGATCCCCAATGAGTTAATCGATGTGTATGAGGTCCTAATATGCGTGCCTTTCTCGATTAGACTTTGAGCGAGAATATGGTTCTCATGTTGTGGACTTTCCCTTGTGCCAGCGCCACAAGGCGGCAAGACTCCTTTTTCCCGCCTTTGGGGGATTCAATACTTTCCCCGACCCGTGACTCAATGCAAATCAAGTCCTCCCCCCGTACGCATAACTCATACCTGCCACCATAAACAACTCTACCCATTCGTCCCAGATTCTCCAGCGGGAACATCTACCACACCCGTACAGCCGTTGCGAGTGGATTATTGCTGGCGTTTTTTTTTAGATTGAGTATTCCTGTGCCATTGTGTACTTTCTGATTAGAGGCGTAGGAAGGTCCCATCTCCGCATCTTTTCCATTCCAACTCCATGCCTTCAGCCTCCTGACTGCTTTCTCCATTCCCCGGAAGGTGATTTTTCTCCGCGCCATTTTCCGGAATCTTTCCTGAACTTTTTTGACATCTTCGGTCAGACCACTCCCCTATGCCTTCGTCGTGTCCAATTTTGCCTTGCCAAATCCCTTATCCCTTTCCTGGTTCGCATTTTTCAGATTGCCTATGGAATCAATCCGAACCTGCGACTCAATCATGCCTTCCTTCCCGTGTTATCGACATTCAGGCAGAAGCCCCCCATTGCCGCAAGTTGAGCCTTCCTACCGTTTGATCCCCCCCCCATTGTTTTTATTCTCATTTGCTTTCTAATGATCAGGAATATTTCCAGAATCCCTTCTGTAGCGTTGCTTTGCCCCAGTTCTTCCCCTTTTCCGTCTCCTTTCACCGTCCCTCTTATCTCTCCTCCCCCCTTCTCCCCACCTCCTCTTTTTCCTTCCTTATACTCTTCACCCCACCCATTTCTCGCCTTTACCCCCATAACTCCCTCTTCTCTCTCCCTCTCCACTTCCTCCTTCGCCGCCCCTCCCCCCCACCTCCTCTTGCCACCCTTCTCTTCAGCCTCACACCTTCCTACTCCTTTCCTTCCTCCCTCCCATCCCCCCTCCCCCCCTCTTTCCTCTTCCCTTCCTTATAAGCTCCCGCTTCCTTCCCCTCCTCCCCTCCTCTAATGTCTCTCCCTCCACCCCAGTTTTTTTTCGCCCCTGCTCTTCTCCCCCTTTCATTTGCCCCTCTGCCCTCTTCCCTCCTCTCGCTCCCCCTTCTCCCTTTACCCCTTACCCTACCCTCATCCCTCCCCCCACCCTTCCTCTCCCCCCTCCCCTCCCTCCCACTTCGCCACTCTCCTCATTTTCCTCTCCTCACCCCTCCCTCCACCTTCCTTTCTCTTTTGTCCTTTTCTCTTCCCCCTCCTCATTATTTCTCTCCCATCTTTTTCTTCCCTTTCCCCCTGAGTGCAAGTCCCCCCCTTTAGTGATTTTTGACCTTTTCTTCCTTTTCCCCCTCATTATAATTCACTCTTGGAGATGGAACCGCGTTCTTTGGCATTTTCTGAACTTCGGCCTTCCTAACTTTCTTCGGCATCAACCACCTTTTCTTTCCTTCTATTCTTTTGCCACGCCCCTCCTGTCCCCTAAGAGCCACTTGCTTTATGGTAAGCTTCTCTACTGGGGCCCCCCTCTTCGCGCCCATTCTGTGTCTTAAACGAGAGAGAATCTAGAAAACGTCTCACTGAACTCCACATTAACCCAAGATCCATGGGAGGTATGGGAGCCCCTTTTGAGGACAGGTTTGCTCATTTGGCCCCTTGGAGCGAGTGCATTTGTCCCCCCAAACGGTGAATCGGGAGTTAGACGGAGTTCCGCTCTGTCATGCCGTTCGCCTCCAAAAACGCTGAGTTCTGTCTTTTTTGTCACCCGAATCCTCTCAAGATAGAACTTTCCGAGTCATCTTAATTTTCATCCTCCTAAGGTGTCGGTGTTTGGACTAGAATTGAAGGACTCCCGGCCTCGATGCAACTTTTCTGTGAACCCTGAAAAGCTTCTTCCTGAGATCCAACGACCCGTACTCGCCCAGCAGCAACAGTCTAGAGTGACCTTCCCAGATTCGAACCGTGGGCACGATAGGTATCCGGCGAGATCCAGTTCCAAGCAACCATCGACTTACCCGATACTAAAGTCCCAGACCTCTCCAGGCCCTGGGTTTGAGGTTTTCAGGGGGGAGGAGTTTACGTCATTTAAATAAAAGTCTCCTACTTGGCTGAAAAGGGCCCGGCCGTCCTTCGCTCCCCCCGATATATTGTCTCTTTTTCACCCCCAGCAAGCTTTATTGCGTGACATTAATCTATTTTTGACCTTGTTTAAGTTCTTCCCCTCCCCCGTCACGACAAAAGTTTGAACCCCCTCTCATACCTGTCAATGCCCAAGCACCCTTTGTGGCGTCATCGCGAGAATTCTTTCTTCAAGGTCTTCCCCCTTTTTTACCTTGACCTTCCTCTGTGCCCCCAGATCGCTATTTGTTCCCAAAGACCTTCAACGAATAAGAGGTAAGGGACCGTTCGAGGTCAGGACGTGAAGCTGCCCGGAGGCCATCCCTTTTTTTTCGCAAACACCGGATTTTCCTGTGTCCCTCACTAATATCACACCCCTTACCCCTTTTGAGAGCCTCTGCTGAGTCTATGCACGGTCTTTTCGAGCCAAAGTTGCACCCCGGAAAGTTGCTGCTGAGACGCATAGGGAGGGGTCGGACTTTCTAAAAAGGCCCAAAACTCGGCTAAACAGATGAGACCCAGAAAATTTGACTGACGTTTTCCCCCAACCGTTGAACCACTATTCTCTTGCCCTGAGATGTATATCTCCTTTACTGTTTCCCTAAATTCCCGTCCCTTCTCAGTGGCTCTGGAGACTTTCAATCATGACTGAACTGCCCTTCCTCGCCGTCGTGAAGAGGAGCCCCCCCGGCCTAGGCCGGACAAAGGGATGAGTGGCCGGGGACCATCCAACATCCTTTCTCGTGTCCGTTTGCCATTAAGCTTCCCGGATCTGTAGCTAAGCCCTTCTACAATGGTCCTTGTGTGGGTGCGGAAGTCCCCAAGAGCACGGTTTAAGACCGCAATCGACACCAACCCACTCGAAGGAGATTCCCAACCGAAACCCACGAGCCCAACCACCCAGAGCGTCGGGGGGAGAGAGGGAACCGCCACGCGGCTCAAAGGGGAGAAGCCCTCCCCCCTTTCCCCCCACCCAACACCAGCACACAACCCCCACACCCACCCACTCCAAACCAACACCACACCCACTCAAACACTTCCCACCCAACACACCACCCCCACCCCCCCCCCCCCCCCTGCCCTCCAACCCCCCTCATCACCCCCCCCCACCCACCCACCCCCCCCCCATCTGACCCCCACCCCCCCCCTGCGTCCCCACTTTAAGACAGTAACCCCCTCCCCCGTGACTCCCTCCTTGCCCCTCTTTCACCCCAGCCTCTCACACCCTGCACCATCCGGGCCCCTGCCCACCCCCCTCCGCAATGTAACACAGATGGACCCCACCCCCCCCACTGGACCCCCCCGCCGACCCACCCCCTCCCCCACCCCCCCCCCCCCCGCCCCCCCACCACGCCCTCCCCCCCCGCCCCCCCCATCACCCCCCCTTCCCACTCCTTCCCCTCCGCCCCCCTCCCCCCTCCCCCCCACCGCCCGGCCCCCAGTCCTTACCCCTACATTCCGCTGATCGAGCAGACTGTCCCAAGAAGCTGAAAGGAACACCTTTCCCCACAAGGCCTCGCGCCTGTCTATCGCGAGAATCCCCCGATTCCCTCCGTTTCACGCCCAAATTCCGATTCACTGGGCACATTTGTGGAAGCGCCTCCCCATCCAGGCCAAGAGCGGATCAACAAACCTTGTCTTTCTCGTGCCCAATGCGCGCGTCCCTGAGCATTTCCCCAACATCTCTCACTTTGGAAAGTTTCACCGTTTCACATACCCAAGTAATTCAGTGCGTTTTCGTTTGACCCCCTTTCACCTTTTAGTTTTTTATCTGAACCAATGCGCCTTGCGCTGTTTCCGCCTTATTCGTGGCGCCGTATCAGATTACATTGCACTCCACTTCCGCTGCCATTCGATTTCTTCTGCGCCCCAAAAAGCGGGAACAGCACGCCCGTACAATTTACGAGCTCTTTACAGATCCCTTGACCCTGCCTTGCCCACGAATTACGGTTTGTTCTTCCCCTGTTCCCGACTTCACGCATAATAAGGCGTGCCCTCACCGTGGTAAATTTGTATTTTCCCCTGCGCCTGAACACCCACCATATGGCCGTTTCAGTCTTCACAGGCGGTGTTATTTCTCTGAACCACCACACCCACTCCGCGCTCACGCAGGATTTAGACAAAAATATACATCTTCTTCTCCCCATCGCTATATGCCTCTTAGTCTGACGTACCCTGAAGAAGTTCTCCTAAACGCCACTCCTCCTTCCTTCAGCTTCCTGCTTATGTATATCTCCCTCCTCCTCCGTTTTTTTTTTTCTAGAGATGCCGAGTTCTGCTGCGGGCTTTCCCTCTTCGTTATTTTCTTTCCTTCGTATCTCATCTCCCCTCAAAAGCTCTTCAGCGAATATAGTATCATTTGTAGGATTTTTCGAAATTCGACTCGGATCGTTGGTTTAAGCGACCCTTTCATTTTTCCTACGCACTACTCTTTTATTTGAGCCACCACTCCCCTTTTTTGAAATTTATTCGGATGTTGTTGGGGCTCCCCTTTCTTCTTTTAACTCCGTGTTTTCTTCATTT
>Ga0179593_1575284_pt1 | contig 13215 bp, 13 predicted proteins | sample CZODoug2_1_08_16_FD_185931 | JGI IMG/M metagenome (GOLD analysis project Ga0179593, IMG submission 185931) | Vadose zone soil fungal communities from Angelo Coast Range Reserve, California, USA - CZODoug2_1_08_16fungal (PacBio error correction) | ecosystem: Environmental > Terrestrial > Soil >... | reverse complement strand
AGCTTCGTTTCCCTTGTCCCCTCTGTAAGTTGTTGCGTTTCAAAGTTTCGCTTCCTGCGTCTTCCTCTTCCCCAACGTCCGCCGCGATCCTCCTGAATCGTTTTGCGCTTAAAAGGTAGTTCCCCAAATGTACTCTTCATCGTGCTGCGGGAAACGTCTTTTTACCAAAGTACTCTTGAAGCCGCCTCCCTGGTTTCGGTTTCCCCCCCGCTCTAACTGCCTGCTTCGTTTTTTTGTTATCTTTTCATGGATCCTTTTCTTTTTTTTTCTTGATAAGTCCTCCTCGGCGCTGAGTCGAATTACAATGCTGTTCGAGCGCGTCTTTCATGGACTCGGTCCTGTTCCCTTTTTTCACTAGTTGACGATGGACTTCCGCCTTTTTTTTCTTCTCTAGCGTCGAGGCTCCCTTTTGAGAGTTCTTTTTCCCTCATTTGATCCCTTATAATTTTTTCCTCCTATTGCTGTGCCATTGAGCCGTTCATGCCGAGCTCCCAGGCCTTTCGTATCTCCTTTTTTGTTTCATGTAGCATCCATTCTCCCTTCAAGGTGGCCCAGGTGCGTTCGCATCGTTTTTTCTTTACTTTTTTTCGCAATTGAATCTGGTTCCTTCGCCTTTCTTGCTTTTTTGTGCTGCGCGCTGGTGCGTCGGAGGTATCTCGTCGCTAATTCGGCTTTGACTCAAAGTCGGTGATTCCTCTCGGTTCCATGGGTCGTGACCCTCTCCGTCATAGTCGTGCCAGTTGCCCTTTCTTTTAGGACGATGTCTCTCCGGTTACGACTTGCTTATTTTCGTTGCGCAGCCTTTATTTTTTTTTCGCAGAGCGTTTTGCCTCCTTTCAATTCATACCCTCGCTTTTTTAGATGTATCGGCTACGAGGCGATCCTTTGTAGGCTCGCGCCAGGCCCGACATGGCGTTGACGTGCTTTTACCAACTCTTTTTTTCCTGACACTTGGCTTCTTAGCAGGCCCTTCGAAATTCCTTTCGAGGAATTCTCTCTTGGGAGTCTCTTCTGAGGCGGGTCATATCTACCTACCTAACCGGCGAGCTGTTCCTTCAGATAAGAGAGTCGAAGGAGGAAAACCCCTCTAGGGCCTGGTCTCCCCGAGCGTAGCCGTTTTTTGGAAGGTCGTTCTGCTGAGGGGATGATTCGGGCCATTTCGAAAGACCTGGACTTTTTCGTGCGGCCCGTGAGTGTGACATTTTCCTAGTTTTTTTCCGACGTCTGGCCTCTTGATGAGTCCTGCCGATTGAGCGGGTCCCCATCCCCTCCCCGTCTTCCCTTCATTTCTGGAAGTGGGCTCCTCAGGCTTCGGTCCCGGCTTCGTGAATCCTATTCAGAAAATTCCTTGCTGGCCCAAAGACCTTTTGCTCCCTTTTGCTGACTGGCCTTTCACAAGTGACTTCAACCCTGACTGATGCGCCTTTTACCATGTTCGACGACCTTTGGAATTGGAGGTGATTCCTTTTAATCGACCACCTCGGCTAGGTTGCAGCTCGATCTCCCTGTTTTCATTTCATGAGACCTCCAACAGTGAAGTCTTCTTTCGTGGAGCAGGTTATCACCATCCGGCCAGGACTTTCTCTGGTCTTCCGGATGCCCGAAGATTCGCTCGTTTTCTCCGATTATTTCGATTTTCCCTAAGGACGGACCGCTTTGGAGGCTTTTCCGAGGAGTGTGACTCCTAATCGCCCATACGCTGACTGCTAGTTTACCCTTTCCTGTCTCTGTAATTAAATTCCACTGGTCCCTATTAGGAATTCTCCTTAAGGCACGTGCACGTTTGATCGATTTCCCGTTTTCTCCCCAGTATCGCGTATCCGCGACAAGGATCCCCCCTCCGAGAACTATGTGTTGACTCGATTTGCGCCGATCTCATAACCCTTTCGAGTTCCCTCCTGTTTGCCTTTGGCCTTTCTCCCGAAGAGCACTCCGGCCTCCCTCTACGACCTCTTCCGTCACGCATTCGGCCGACTTCGCTTCTTTTCCAGTTGAGGATGTAACGAGGAAATCTTTTCCCTTTCCACGGTGATTCGACCTTGGTATTTTTTCCCCTTCAGAAATTGGTCTCTGCGGCCCTCTTTTTTCCACTTTTCTTCCAGGTTACGGCTATCTCCGCGTAATGATCTGGTTGGCCGTTTTATGTTTTTTGTTTTGACATGCTTTTCCTTACGACGGTTTGGGCGATTTTTCTTGACCAGGAGTTCGCTTTTGGCGATTTCGGTCTTTTTTTTTCAGACGTGCAGGCGACGCCCGCGGCAGGCGTTTCAGTTTTGTCAGAACGTGTTTTCCCCCCCTTTCAAACCTGCGCTTCTTTTACGTAGCTTTATTGAGAATGACTTTTCTTCCCGAGGACTTCGCTTCTTTCGGGGACGCGGACTTCCCTGGCAATCTTGTCTGACTTTTTCCCATCTTTTGTCTGGCTCTTCTTCCTTCCTTTTGGCCGGGCAGCGCTTCCCTTACAAGTTCTTTTCGATCCTCTCAGCTGTCTCGCCCAAGGCCGCCCAGTGATTTTGAACAAACCCTTTCCGGTAGCATCTCTTCCTTGTTGTTGAGAGAGATGCTACTTCTCCCCGCCCTTCCCCTTTGTTTTTTTCGCCGACTCATCTGAGTCGCGGCACTCCGTCTTTCCTCGTGCCCGCCGTTCATCCAAGATGCAACTCCGACGGATTTTGCTTGACGACCTTCCCTATGTTTGCAATGGTATTCCGTAAACGTTCCCCTCCCCTTGACGAAGTCCTCTCCCCCCTCCGACACTTCATGTTGTCCACTAACTCGCGTTACTCTCGAGGTTTTCTCTTCAGCCCTGCCGTTTCTAACCCCTCCTCCCTCGCCAGGTATGGAAGTATTCTCCTGTCCTCTAAAAGGAAGAATCACACCTCTTTCCGCCCCCCCCAAGCAATTCCGGCCAGAAGCAACTCTACTTCCATCCGTTCAAAAGATTCTTCATCAACCACTCCCCAACTTCCCGGCGGTTACCCGAGCGAATCCGGTTTCGAACCTGGACTCTTTTTTCACCTCGTTTCGGCCCACCCCAAATCGCCCATCGTGAAGTAAACTCCCCCGTGTACCCGGGGCAACCTTCTTTTCTTATTTACTCCCCGGAGGCTCTCCCCTCGAGACACCTCCCAGAGAAGCCTCAGTCGCCTCAAAGGAATTGCGTCGGTCTCGTTCTGAGAACCCTCGGGATATGTATGACGAGAGGCAACATCTTCACGCTTCCCCCAGCTCGGCGACTTTCCGGAATCGGCGAAAGCTTTATGTCCTAATCGTTGCTGGTCTGGCTCTCGGACCCCTGAGACTTCTACTCCCCGAACTTCACTTTCCCTCTTAAGGCGCTCTTTCCGAAGGACGGCCCCGTCGTTCCCTCACCCGCCACCTTCGCAAGCGATCCCCCCGGCCAATTACAGTGCGCCTTCTATGGATAGGACGTGAGTCACACTCCGCTGACGGAAAACGTACACTCGTCAAGCTCTGTCTTAACCGAGCTTTCCCTCGAAGCCATTCCTAAACCTCTCCTCACGAACTGCGGTGCGTTCCCTGAGCCTCGCAACTCCCGAAGCTTCAGTTTCCAACGCCAGGTGCTTTCTTTTATAGAGCGGACACCCTTTTCATAGAGAGTCCTGGAGGGCCATCCCTCTTCAGCCAATTCCACCCTTTTCGACAGTCCCAAGGCGCATCTTTCTTCACGTCAAGGCGAGCCCTCCCTCGCCGTGGTCCTGTCGCCCCGAAGGCCTCCTTTTTTTCTTATGGCGCGTCTAGCCTGTTTTAGTGACCTCCGCACCCCAGTACCTCGAGGGACTTCCTTTTTCTTTGACCTCTTGTGTTAACCCCTTCGTCCCCCATCCAGCCTCCCCAAGCGCTAGTCTTTTTTGCACAAAAATCTCCCTCCCCCCACCCCGGGCCCCCCTTCCCCCCCCTGATTAAATTTCTCTCCTTCCATTTTCCGGACAAACCCCGAAATGCAGCTTTCAGTCTCTCTACCGTCTATACGAGTCTTCGGGCCAAGGCATACCCTTGACTCCCCCTTTACCTTTCCTTACTGACATGCCGCGCCACGCTCGCTTTCGTTGTGATGGTCGCCTTAAGTCAGTACCCGCCCCACACAATCTCGACCCACAGCAGTGCTTCCTGCTAGACGCCAACCCCGACAGCTTTCCTCAAGCGCCGTCCCTCCCCATGCTTCCCCTGGCGCCTCTTCGTATCCGTAGCCTTGCCTTTAAAAAACGGTCCGTTCGATGAATTGTTGGTAGTCGCGCTCTGCGGCTCACACAATAGCTGCGTTGCACCGCACTATTATTTAGTCACCTCCTTCCCCCCCTTTCCCCCCTACGCCGTCGCCCTTTCTTGGAAAAATTGGATTCTCAAGTGCTCCCCTTTCCCCAGCGAGAGCCCCGAAAACGACTAATGATGCGTTCCCCCCCCCTGAACCCCGATCCCACCATCCTGCACCCGCTACTCCCCCGCCTGCAAAGTCCTTCGGTGGATCCCCAACCGCCAAGCGGAAGCATCCCTCCCCGTGCGAAGGCCACTTTTTTCCCTTCTCCCAAAACGATGCCTCCCTCACTGGGCAACCTTACTTCCTTTCACGGATGGATGCTACATCCCGACCCTTTTTCCCATTTCAAATTTCCCTGCAGCCTCTTGATGAGGGGAATTGTTAATAGTCACTTTGGTTTTTTTTTTCCTTTCTTGTTTTTTTTTTTTTTTTTTTTTTTTTTTTTTTTTTTCGAACTTATCCTTTCCCGGCGTCTCTCTCTCTCACCCAAAATGCCCCTTTCTCCCTCACGCTTGATAGCTTTTTCCTATCCTTCTAGCCCGCTGCCACGTAAAAGACCGACCGCCGATAGTCCTCCTCCCTTGCAGTCGTCCTCCTCGAACAGCATTCCCCCTCCTCCCGACGTTTTCGAAGTATCATCCCCCCCTCCTCCCCCTAAGTAGGATAAGACGAAGGATTAGGCGGAGACAGGCGCCGCATCGGCCGGTCCGTTCATTCCCGGGAGGCGGTCTTTATTACTTTGGTACACCCCTTTGTACGTTTCCCGCAGGACTTTGCTCCCAACTTCTGGTCAATACTGGTTTACCTTTCCCTCTGCCTTTTCTCGAAAACCCTCGTTGAATTTTTTTTTCGCCGAGTGTCCCCTTTCTCCGTGGCACTCTCCCCCCGGTCCACGGGGAAACCGCCCACAATCTGACAGAATTCTTAATCTACTTCCGCGAAGCCCTTCGTTGTTGGTTTTTAGCTCTTCGAGGAAGTCGATTTTTGGCCTTGTATGTAAGATTGTTTCCCGGTTTCCCAAGTTTTCTCTGCCCCGGACGGGTCGGCCTTCTTCTCCAAAACTCCGCGCTCCTGCTTCAATGAATCCGGCTCTTAACCTCCCATCTTGAACCTGATAGCCACCTCCTTGGCGCGGGAAACGGATTTTCAAGTAATTCCCTTCCTCCCCCTGGGCCTAGTGAACGGGACCGGCCTCCTGCTCGCCCTTTTTTTCTCCCCTTCCTCGTTCTTTCTTCTTTTGTTGTCACGTACCCCGACACCCCTCGGCGCTGATCTCAGTCCTTTCTCTGTTCGAGCGCCTGACTCCTTCTTTCTAGGATATCGGTTTCCTATTTTTCGTGGCAGCGGGAACTTTTCCTTCTAGCGTTCCGTCTAATAGCGTCGAGGTGCCACCCCTTTTGCGTAGGCTGGTCCCCCATCAAGGAAAGTCTCTTACGATTGCTTTTCGAACAGAAATCCTCTCTGTGCAAGTCCATTTTCTTCACAGGGGAAAGTGGTCATCCAATGTAGCTCTCTGTGTCGGTAAAGGGGCCCCCTCTTCCACCAGGTTTTTTTTTTTTTCCCCTCGCAACTTGCAATCTTTTTCCTTTAAGCTTTTTCTTCTGGAGAAGAGCGCGCTGTCGGCGGCGGTTTCGGTTATTCCCTTTGGTAAGAGCTGTAGTGCCCTGCCCTGAATAAAAGTTCCTTCTTCTTCATCCGATTCCAATTGCGCACTCGTAGCCTTCTAACATTATTAGGCGTGACAGGGCACTTCCCCGAGGCGCAGGCCCCTGTACGATTCTTTTTTTGCGTTTTAGATTCACCTCCTCCTCAGTATTTGAGCCGCAGACCCTTATATCGCCACCCCCCTCATCGAGTCCCCCCTTCAAGTTTTCTCTTTCCCCTCATGTCCAGCTTCGTGTCTGATAGAGCCATTCGCAATGGCGTTTCTCTGTCGAGGAAAGTTCGCAATGGTGGTTCTCAGGAACGTGCCGCCCCCTCTTTCGAGAAATTTTGGTCGTTTCTGCTTCTTCATTAAGATCGTACGCACCAAACTCCCTGGCGGCTGCGGTCTTTAATCTCCCTTTGTCGATGAAGGCGTCCAACAAGCGGTATGGCCTTTTTTTTTCAGGTTAGCCGTTCCCTTAGGATAGCTTGGGGAGTTATTTACCCGGCGATAGAACCCCTTGATCATTTGCGTTTCTCTGTGGAACTGTTTTTCCTCTTTTTATTTTTGTTCGACTGATCTTTGTTGATGCCTCCGTTGGATCCGGGACTTCCATCCACTTCGGACTCGCGGTAGGGAAGTGGGACTTCTAGAGGCGGAGTTCACGACGCTTCGGACGCGCATAGACCCCCTTTCTGCGGCTTGCCCCCCAAGACAACGTGTCCCGTTCCACTAAGAACCAAACCATAATACTTCCCTCGTGGGGCCTGTCCCATACTTTTTTGGAGGCATTTGATTTATCCTTTCTTTCGGGAGTGGGCCGCTTCTCCGCGATGAGTCCCCATTTCATTGTTTCGACCCCCTAATGGAGTGCGCCGGTTTTACCTCCGCAGGTCTTTTGTTCCATGGATTCGAAGATCCTTTTTTTCAGCCTTCCAGTAGCTCTGGGGCGACTTTTCCGCGGTTGTGTTTTTTCTTCTGTAAAGACAGACCCTCCTTCCTCCCTTTTGGCTTAGAGCTCTGTCTTGGAAGATGGTATTCGCCTTTTACGTCCTTCGGTAACTTCCCCCGGCACGTGCACGTTTTTTTTAGATTGCGGAGTCCTTCTTCGAGCGTTTTCCCCGGATGTAGGTCCCTTTTCCCTGCTCGATCCTTCCGTCAGACGAAGGCTTGACGTCCTTTTTATCTTGCCTTTGCCGTCGCGACCCATCTGTGATCCCTTCTCCGCGACTTCCGTCCACGTCCTCTGTGACGAGGCCTTCTTTCATTTGTTTGTCGCGGAACTTTATCCCGCGAAATCTGTCCATCACCGGTGAATTCGACCTTTCCCTCTTTCTTCACGACCTCCCTGATTTTGCGGATTTGCCCTATTTCCAGGTTACGGACACGTTCTTTTTCTCGTGTAACCGCGGATGATTTTTTTTTTTCTTAATTCACTTCTTTTCCCCCCGGTAAGGCCGTTTTGGGCTATGCTTCTGAAAGGCCTTTCTTTTTTTTTGATTCGGTCTTTTTGTTTGGGCAGGCGAAAGAACTTTCCTGCAAAGCGCGGGAATCTGTCTCACGTTGGCCGTGGCTACGTAATCCTTTCCTCGGTCGTATTCGACGTCGCCCTTCTCGGTCATCTGTTCTGGGTCGTGCACTTCTCCGAGGCGGACGGGTCCCCCGGTCCCACCCGGAATCATGGCATTCTTGTCGACTCGGCAGCATAAAGAACGTGTTCGCTTTCTTCATCATGGCTTTCGGCCGGCATTTCCTCATTGTGGCGGAGGTGGCCTCGACTCTCTTCGTAGCGCACGGCCCTCCCGTGACATGCGGTCCCCCAATGACGTCACGGCTCTCTCTCTTTCCCTTTCCGTTTTGTTGTTGATTTTTTTACCGGACGTAAGTTTGTTCTCACCTTTGGCTTCCGGTTTCCTCACCTGAGCTTCCTCCCCGAGCCCCCTCTGGCGCGCGCCGGCCACCTACAGATGATGATATTTTTGGCACCAGAACCCTTATTGCTAGACGAAGTCACTCGGCCCTTTCCTCTTTGACCCTTTTTCCCAGCGTTGATCGACTCTAACCAGAAACTCAACTTCTTTTCTGGTAGATAACTACCTCGATTTCGAATCGACATCTCGATGTTTTTTCTGCCACGGCCACTCACACGATTCCGCTCCTTTTCCTTGGACTTTTAGACGCACTTCTCCTGCAGCAGACCCTGATCCCTCGCCAAGCAATTCCTTCAGCAAACTCGCCCAGGCCTTCCGAAACCCTCAGTTCACCGAACACGCCCCATCATCCGCGGTTACACGCCTCTCCGTCTAACCTGGACCTATCGGCAACCCTCGCCTGCCCCCCCCCCATCGCGCGCACGTCTTGAAGGAATCGGCCAAGGTCGAAGTCACCCTCAACGTTCCCGATTTCCTCTGTTTTTCCCTTCGATCCGACCCCCTCCCCCTCGAATATCTCAGTCGTCCCCCTCCCCGGACTGTGCGTGGACGTCCGTCGGAGGGTCGATTTTCCAGCAAGAGGTTTCCCTCGACGGACCTTCCCCACCGCCTGGCGCTTCCGTGATGGCCTGTATCCGGCGTCCTTGGCCTGTCATACCCCTTTTCTTTTGGTCGGACTAACGCGAGACTTCTTCCCTACCATCTAGAAATTTTTTCCTTGCACGGGACTACCTCCCGATCCGAAGGCCCCCCCCCGTCGGCTTCGAATTACTCCTGCACGGCAATCGCCCGCTCTGGCCCCCCTTTTCCTCTCGCGATTGGCTCGACTGGGTTCCCTTCACACTCCGCGTCACCTACCCATCGGCGGACTTAAGGCATCCTCGCTGCGCAATACCCCCTTCCGAAGCCATTCTGCCCAATGCGAAAGCATTTCTTGCCTGTGCCACGCACTAAGCTTTCCCCTTTTTTCTCAGAAAAACATGACTTTGCTTCATCGCTCTCGTCTCCACTCACGGAAATGCGCTGTCGAGGGCCAGCCCTCCTCACCAGTCGTTCGGTCCCCTGCCCCACGGCGCATCATTGGCTTTTTTTTCGGATTCCTTTTTCTAGCCGAAAGGTCTCGCTTTTTTGGATGGCACGCCGCCCAGCTCCCATTGTATTATGCGCGTCCTCCTTCCTTCGGACCTACGCCGTCTTAGGCCCACTTCCTCGGTCGTCCCCCGGAAAGTTGCCTTCTTTTTCTTTTTTTCCAAAAAAACAAAAACACCTTTTTTTTTTTTCCCATCCAGCCCCCCCCTTCGTCGGAAAAAACCCATAGCGGAACTGAAAAAAAACCCCCTTTTTCCACTCCCCTTGCGTTACTCTTTCTGATCCTTCTTCCCGGCCCCCACCTTCCTTTCCCTTGAAGATAGCCGACCTCCATTAAGCTCCTCGAGAGTGCCCCAGGCCATCACCGTGCTTTTTTTTTCATACCTATCTGAAAGACCCGCAACCCCTTTTTGGATCCTGATGCGTGTGCTGGTAGATCCCTGTCCCGACGCATCCCCCCGCACAACTCCTCGAATTCTCCCGTGTACGGCATTTACCTCACGCACCTCTTAAAAGATTTCCTCCCCTCAAGCGCCCCAGCCATGGCTTTGGCGACGAGCCTACCCCCTCCCGCATTTTAGCCCTGCTCCCTCCAGTTAACGGACCAGATGAATTGTTTTCGAGGATCTTTTTTGATCTGCGGCTACGCCAAAATAGCTTCCCTTCCCGCCCTCACCACCGTCTTCTTCAAAATTTGCGCCATCGTCCTCCTCCCGTCGCCATGGCAACCGATGTCCTGGAGGAGTGATCTAATTGTTCCGCAAGCGCTCTGTCAGCAAACAGCTCCTTTCAGCCGCCTTCCCCCCCGCTGATTACCCCATTCTGAAAACCGCTACCTCCCCCAGCCGCCCCCACCCAAGCGCGTTCGGGGATCACTGCAAGAAACCTCTGCTTTCCCGCTTCAAGTCGCATTCCCCCCCCTCCAAACCGCTTTCCTTTACAATCCGCCACTTGGTCCCTACCGAAATCATTCGGCTGAGAGCACATGATGATGACCCACACTTTGTCGATACGAAGCACCTTCATCCGCATTACCTCCATTTCTGGTCACTGTCCCATCCCCGTACGCGCGACTTATCTTTATGAGGAATGAGTCCCTCTCTCGCAACTGCCCGTGAGAAACTCGCCTCTTCTTCGCTTCCCTGCCGGCGTTCCTTCGCTTCACCGAACCAGATTACCCTTTCCGTTTTCTCGAGACGATGCATTCTTCCCTCTCGTCCCCTCACAAAACAACGAAACCTTCGCCGCCGAGGAGTTCGTATTCACCGACAGCCAACCCCCCCTAGAAAGGACGAGTATTTCCCCCCCCCCCTTTCTCATCATTCGAAGGCGGGTCGGCCTTATAGGCCCGGAGGCGGTCTGATATTGATTTTGGTAAACCCTCATTTCCCGCAGACATCTCAGATTGTCTTCAATATGGCGAAATACTTTGCATCGCCGGATTCATGGTCCCTCCCGCGCGGAAGTTTTGTTCCCGCTTTCAGTTTGGACGAAACTTGCCACGGGACCCTCATCTTCCTCCCTTCTTTTCCCCCTCCTACTTCCGCGAGCACCTCCCCTCTAATCCGTTGTTGTTGATAGAGATAGCTTAGCGGAATTCTCAAGGAATGTCTGTATTGTTTTTTCCCCGTGCCAAGTTGTCCCCCCTCCCCCATTGTCGCTTTCGGTCGACCAACTTCCGGCTTGTTCGATCCAATGATCCTATGCCGGTACCCCGTTTCCCCATATGAAATGTAGCCCCTGAGATGTCTGCGGGAAACTTCCTTTGTACCAATTCACCCGTCAGAACCGCCTCCCGGGCTTAGTGACCTGACCGCCGACCCCCCTGATTTCGCCTGTCTCCCGCTTCTGATCTCGTCTACTAGGTTGGCTGGCGGTGCCCCCGTACGGAACTCCTTCGCTTTTCGACGGTTTCGTGTCCTTCCGTTCGAGCCGCGTTTACTTTTCCCTCGGCTCGGGCTATCGCGGTCTTATATTTTTCGTAGGCAGCGGGACCGTTTCTTCTCGCCATCAGGGAATTCCATAGCGTCGAGTTTCCCGGGCATTTGCGATCCTGGTGAACTCCCTTCCTCCGAGAAAAGTTCTCTCGTGATTCTGTTTCCTTTTTTTTTTTTTTATTGACCAGAACTCCTTCATGCCGAGCTGCCTTTCCTTTTCGATCGACAGTTCTTTTTCATCATCTCAATGTAGCCTCCCCCTCCTCCCCGTGTCAGTGGCCCAGGTGCGGATTTTACTGCCATCGGTTTTGATTTCCTTGCCTTCGCATCGGATGCTTCCTTGGGGTGGGATCAACCGAGCTCTGCTGGTGCCGGCGTTCCTTGCGGAGGTACGTCCCCTGGCTTTTGTATCGCGGGAATTGCCTTCGTCGGACCTCCTGCATTAAGCTGTTCCTCTCGCTTGCGGTCGCGTACACTCCTCCCATGGTCATCCCTGTCCAGTGCGACTTTTAGGACGATGGCTCAGGAGATCGGTTACTCGTGGATTACTCCTTTTCGGGTGCGATCTACTCAGATATTTTTTTGTCGTTTTTTTTTCCCCTCTCTGATTCGCCACAAATTCATCGAGGTCTTCCCGTTTCGAGGAGCCGATCTGCGAGCTTTGCTCGAGCAAGGTCCTGCACCCCCCTGGCGTTGCGGAGCTTTTTTTTTTTTTTTTTTTTTTGAGCTTTGTCCTTGGGGCTTCTTAACGGCCGCCCCCGGTTTTCTAGAATTCGAGGAGTTTTTTCTGTCTCTTCGGGCAGGATTTATCGCCCAGCACAACCACAGGTCCCTCTGCGTGGAGAGTCTAAGGGTCGATGGTACTCGGCCAAACCCCCTTCTGATGGCCTTGTTTCCGCGCGTAGCCCGTAGAAGGGAGGCCCTCTGCATTAGGGGTTGATTTGACGTGGACAATGCCTTCGCCCAGCCCCCATTGATTAATTTGTCTCGGCCGGAGGGCCCGTTTTCGCAGACTTTTTTTAAGAGCGCGTTTGGCTGGATTTTGTTTGGAGCGGCCACGAGGCCACTCCGGAGTCCCGCCGTTTCCCAGTGGGCTGCATCGACTTTAGGTCACGAAGCGGCTCGGCATAAGTCACCCCTTCAGTTATGAGCCCAAACCCACCCGCAACGGCGTGCCTCCTTACCCGTGAATCCGAACCAAATCCTACTGATGCGCCTTTTTTCTGTTCGACGATGTGAATTGGCGCGATTTACATAGACACCCCTCGATTTACGTCCGTGGCCGCTCGCTTGCCCACCTGGTCCATGTTTTACACAGTGAAGCCTGGCGTTGCTTTGCTCAGGGGAAATAGACCTTTTTTTATAGTTTTCCTTGGTCATGGATTCGTAGATTCCGGCTCGTCTCTGGATCTTTTCCTAGTCGCCGATAGGAATTTTCAGCGGATTTTCTCGCCCAGTCATAGCGCGGCGCACTGGAATTGAGCTGAGATGGCGTGGCCGTGGCTGATTCCCATTCCCGCCGCGGGCCTCTTCGGATCGCGCCTTCCGGCACCCAGGATTGCGTAGAAGTCTCGCGTTCCGGAGCCAGCGGCGGTACGACTACATGGGCCGATTGCGCCTCTCCCTTATAACGCGCCGATCTGTAAGCGTGAGCTTTTTGCCGTCTACGAACGAGATTTCAATCTACCGCCGACTTCCGTCCCAGGCCGGTGATTTTTACTTCGCTATTCTCTTCATGGGTGTAGAGGACTTCTCACGCGAGGCCTCTTTTGACGTTGGACCGGTGATTTTTCTTGGGGCCCCGATCCTCACGACCTTGCGTATTTGCTGCAGATGTTGCCAATTTCTCTTCAAGGTTAAGGACACAGGCTTTCGCGTGTACCGTCTTCTTATGGTTTGGATTGCTCATTTTCGGTGGTCCCTACCCATTCTTTTCGGAAGGCGGGGGGCGAGTGTTTCTTGCCAGGAATTGCTTGGCTATTTCGTCTTTTTTTCTTAAGATGTTAGCTTTCAGGAGAAGAACTCGCGTTCTCCCCTCGGGTCTTTAGTGTTTTTGACGTTGCCGTGGCTTTCCCAAAACTGCGAGAGGTCGTATCTCTGCGAGTGTAGTGCATCGACGCCCACTTTTTTTCTGTTCTGGGTCGAGGCTCCCTTCCAACGCGGCGAAGGGCGCGGACATCCATGGCCATTTCGTCGAGTAGCCGGGTTCTTGGTGCCCGCTTTTATCTGGATGCTTTGGCCCCCCCGGGCAGCGCGCCCCTTGCGGCGGTGTCTGAATCTCAGCTTCCGTTTTTCGCACGCCGCCCGGAAATGAGGACACCCCGGTACTTTTTT
>Ga0179593_1496758_pt1 | contig 13215 bp, 14 predicted proteins | sample CZODoug2_1_08_16_FD_185931 | JGI IMG/M metagenome (GOLD analysis project Ga0179593, IMG submission 185931) | Vadose zone soil fungal communities from Angelo Coast Range Reserve, California, USA - CZODoug2_1_08_16fungal (PacBio error correction) | ecosystem: Environmental > Terrestrial > Soil >... | reverse complement strand
CTGGCTGGATTGCCTTTGACCGACCGGGATCTTTCCCCCGACGTTCATTTTTTGCGGTGGTCGGTCGAAGATGACGTGCACGGCACTTTCCGATTTCTCTTTGCTTCGAGCCTGTTGATTTTTGCAATTTTCCTAGCACGATGCGCTGGTTTCCCCCTGCTTCAGGCCGCGGCTTTCGGCTGCAGTTTTTCTTTTCCCTCTTTGTTCCTAGAAAAGGGGATGTCGATTCGTCCCACCGGTTCACATGTGGATGGCTGGAGCACCATTTAACGGTAGCGCTGATTGCATACCCGCTTTTTGACCGTCATACGGAAGTCATCTGCGTTCAACATGGATCTGCCGCCCGCGGCCCACTAATCACGGGTTGTCCTGGGCTTCGTTTTTTTTTTTTATTCATGATTGGCATAGCCTCTTAGTCTCCGCAGATTTCCTCGAGCCTAATGGACCCGTATCGGGGCATTGTCCTATTTTTTTGGTCATCCTTCTTTCCTTGAGAGCCACTATAATTGTTTTCAGGATAAAGAAGGGGTCCACCCCAAAAGAAAAATTTCCCCCCTCCCTTTTTTGACTTTTCTCCCCTTGCGAGACAGATGATTTTTAGTAGTTGGAGGGTTTCTTTTTTTTTTACGTAATGATGGAAAACGGTAGACGTTGAGTCCTCTTTTTTCTTTCCTTATTTTTTCATTGCACACGGCTTTCTCTACGCCCTTGTACCTCCCAGGGGCATGGGTAGAGATTGCAACAGTGGATAGTCAAGATCATGATGTTTTTGATCTTTCCATTTTCTTCCGGATGGTCCTTTCATGTCACTTTGGGCAACAAGTTTTGTTCGTGGGGATTACGTCCTTTTCAGTAGGTATCTATCCTTTCAGTTTAAAACTTGGCTGGCCGTGTTGCCTTCTTCTCCCGGGCCCCCAGTTTATGGACCTTGACGGAAAACATCTTTTTTTCTTTTCGTTCGATTACGACCCAACACGTCGGTCTCTTTGTTACAGACACCTATTTTGCTGGCTGTTCACACCTCGCTCTTCTTTCTGGTAGCCTTTTTTCTTTTCATGGCGGGGGTCTACCTTCCTCGGTTTTCCTTTCGACTCACGAGAGCGGGGAATTTCCGGTTGTCCCAACCTAAGTGAGAGAGTCTTTTCCCTCTTGAACCGCCCCCTCCCCCCCCCCCCCCCCCCCCCCCCCCCACCCCCCCCTTCCCCCCCCCCCCCCCCCCCCCCCCCCCCCCCCACACCCCCCGCACCACCCCCCCCCCCCCCCCCCCCCCCCCCCCTCCCCCCCCCCCCCCCCCCCCCCCCCCCCCCCCCCCCCCCCCCCCCCACCCCCCCCCCCCCCCCCCCCCCCCCCCCCTCTCGGTGGTGTCGCTTTCGTCGGAGTCGACAGTTTCCGCTTTTTCGACTTCGGGATCCGAAATTTTTTTTTGTTGGATTTTCCTTGAGTTGTTTCGTGCATTTTTTCCGCGTTTCCTTTTCCGATTGATTGGAACCTCGGATTCGTTACGAGATTCGCACGTTCCGTATAAGTGCTTTAACCTTATGTGACTTTCCTCTTCCTTTTTTATATAGGGTTGGACCTGAGCCCCTGGACTTTTTCCCTTCCCCCTTGTCATGATGCTGACTCTCTCAAGTAGTCTTTTTTGCTTCTTTTAAGGCCCGCATGATGTCACCCTTTGGTTTCCTGGTACTGCGAGTACTTCGGAGTGCTCCCTTGGTCTTTGATCTGCTTTCTTGTATGTGCGCTGTTTGTTTCGAAACGAGCTCGGCAGCCAGGAAGTGGTCTGCTTTCGCCTGTTGGTGGCTTCTTGCGTTGGGAGACCAGTGGGAATGAGGTTTTTTAAATCTTCTGGCTGTTTCTTTTTCTACGTCGGGAGCAGGTTTTTCCTGCCTTTTTCTCTCTCACTTTCGCAGTGATGCGCACTTTCCGGTTTTTCCGGACTTGGATTTTTGGCCGTTTTTCATTTAACCCTCCCCGATCGAAAGTTCTCAGTTCCTCTTTCTTTTCTGTTTCATAAGGAAAGCTTGTGTCGAGTCTTATGAAATTGCCGGCCTTTCCGCCGTTCTGCTCCCGTCTTCCCTTCCTCCTATGACCGCCTTACTTCTTCTTGAGTGCCTGTCTTAATCAGCTCACTTGCGTTGGCTCGGTCATCAGGGTGGAAGAGCCGTTGGATGCGTGCCGGTGCCTTTTTTCTTGTCTCGCCTTTTTTTTTCTTGAACTGATTGTTTTTTCGTTTCTTTTTTACAAAACCCTTGATCAGCTATCGCCAGCAGGCACATGATCTCTCTCCAGTGTTGTGTTGTTTTTTTCTTTCCCATTTCCCCTTTTTTCCGATGGGTTTGGTTGAGACCGGTTTCCCTTTTGATGCTTTCCCCGGCGTACAACCCAGCAAGGAGCCGGGTGTCCCTACACCCGAGACCCTTGGACCCAAGCCCCGCTCCCCCCCATTTCAATACCTAAATATGACCCCCTTCTCGGATGCCTGAAGCCACCCTGGAGGTACGTGTCGGGACTCTCCCTTCGACGTTCTTTTCTTCTGTGATACCCTTCTCATGTCTTTTTCTCCTTTCTATTCGTCAGAAGCACTCCGTTCCTTCCAAGGTCATTGCCGTCGCGTACCCCTCCCCTTCTATGCTTTCCCGACCCTCTTCTCGCCTTGCCTACCTACTTTTCGCGTACCAATGACGACCGGCCCAGCCCTCATCACACCCTTCTACCCTTCTGATTCTCGGGCTCATTTCCTCCTTCTTTACTAAAGAAAGAAAACCCTCCTCCCTGTCCCAGCACTGACCCACGTTTATTGCTCCGCACCGAACCCGCGTCACTCTTTTTAACAGGTTCCGCTTCTCCTCTTCGTTGTGAAGAAGAGACCTTCCCCTATTTACAGTAAGGGTATTGAAACCATGTCCCCCCCCCCCCTCTCCAGGCCCCCTGTCAGAAGTCACCCCCCTTCCCCCCGTCTTTATCAGAATGAAAGGTTTTTTCCCTTGCAACGATCCCCCACACCGGAGGGAGGTCCTTCCTTCTTCCAATGATTCGCGTTCGAACCTTTTCATGGCTCAGGAACATCCCCTTTAACCTGCCATACCTTCACGATGTTGAACCTGATCACTGATCTCCTCCTTGCAGACATCGATCGCGGACGACCCTGACTCTCCCTTTTCACATTGGTCCTCGTGTCTTTTGGTGGCTTTTGCCCGGTCAACGCCTCTCGTCTCCCTCCCCGACCTGAAGTTTCTCCCCCTTCCGTCCCGTTTTCCGGGTATCCGGCTCTCCGCCCCAGCCCTCCTTTTTTAACATGATTTTACTTGGAAAGTAGCGCTCCCTTCCGGTTTTCTTCTTCCCCCGAGACTGCCCGAGCGATGAGCCCTGCGGCGCACCCGGATCTGAAGGTTTGTACTTGACCCCCCCCCCTCCCCCCACCCTTTTATCTTCCCATCCGCTATCCTGGTTTTTTCCCTGTCCCAAATAGGTGCTTACCCCTACACATTGAGCGATCTTGGGTTGACAAGTCTTTCAGGTCCGGACAGTACTCGTTTCCCTTAAAAATAGAACATCCCATGCCTGTCCCTGCCCGCGCGCCCCGCCCATGATTGAGCCCTCCCCGTTCTCCAGAAGACTAACAAAAGAACCCTCACCTCTTTCCTCTTGTGTCCGTACATTTTCCTTCCTCCCTTTCAAGCACGTGAGAAACTTCCCGTAGTTTCCTCCTTTTGTTGCCTTTTCGCTTCACCCTTCCTTGTTTTTCCTCCCGACTCGTGAAAATGTCTTCCGGCGTCAGACAGAGTCTAGGATTTGACGTCCCCTCCCCGCCTCCTCCCTCCCCTAGCAGCGGTTCACTTTTTCCTCGTCCTTTCCGATTGGAAGAGTTTGTTTTATTTTTTCCATCTTTATTGTCTTCTGAGGCCCCCTGAGTTCTCCAGTTTTCCCCTCACTGTTACACCTACCCTTTTTCGCTGAGTTGATCTGACCCTCTCCTTTTACGTCCCTCGGACCGAGACTCCCCCGATTTATGCCTCTTCCCTTCTTGTCTGGAAAAGTAATCACCCGATCTTTTTCTTTGAGACGGCGTGCGCCGACATTGCGCGATGCTAGTCCGTTGCTCTTGCATAGACCCCTTGACAATAATCTCCCCCTCTTTTTTTCCCCAAGCCCACAGCAATTTCCCTCAGAAGGAAAGGATTTGTTGCGCCCCCCCATCCCGTTTGGGCCGGGGACTTAAGCCTCCTATCTGGTTTTTTTCCCCCTTCCTTCAGACTTCCCGTAGTAATGCGTGCTAAAGGTCTTCCCCCCTTTTTTTTCTCCCCCCGGATATTGACTTTCCCTTTTACTTTTCGGATAACAAAAACTACTCTTGGGGTGGTCAGACAGTTTAGTTTTCCCCACTTCAGGGTCCCTTTCCCTCCCTCTATTTCCCTCAGTTTGTTTTTTTTTTTCTTTTTTCTCGCTAAGGCCAGGATTGCCCCCCTTTTCTGGCCCCCTTCAACCTGGATGCCCAGGTCTTCTTCTTTTCACTCCTGGAACGTCCGGAAATCATTCCCCCTTTTTTTTCTTTGAAGTCCCGATAGTGGTCTTGTTCATCGAACGCTTGTCGCTGAGAAAAATGCCTCTGGCATAGCGCTTTTATGGCCGTTCCCCTGTTCCCCAGACAATTGGGTCGTGCATATGTCTTTCCTTCCTTTGCTCGGCCCTGCAACTTTGAGGGATTTTTGTGAGCAACCTGAGCGCTTCCCCCCCCCCTGGCCCGGAACGAGCAGAACCTTCCTTCTCACCATGTTCTCTTCACCTCAGCAGAAGAAGTTATTGTCTTCCCTTCGAAACCTACTTGTTCACTCCCCTTGTTCCTGGTATCTTAAAATCTCGTTCCTTGGTCCCTCACTTTAATCCACGCCCTTATATGACTCCTTCCCCCTTTGAATAATGCCGGATCCTTTTTTCACCTGTCACTCCCTATCATTTTTTGACTCAGTTAAACACTTGGGCCTTCCCCGCACCACCCCCCTTCACCCCAAACCGTCTCCGGACATACTCCTTTTCCTAGATGCAACTGAGTAGGAGAGGTCCCTTTTTTTTCTTTCTAGGCTGTCTTCGCTACTCTCTGCCCTTTTCCGTGTTGAAGTCATAACCCAGTTCCCCTCTGAGCGGGGGGGATGGACCAACAAAGCCTTTATATTCCCTCCATTTTATTTCTGGTTGCTCTGATGACTTTTCGGCCGTTGCCCCTTCACTTCCCCCAATCGAGTTTATTCGGCCCGTTTCTTTTTCTCCATTGAGGTTTTTCCCTACTTTTCTTGTGGAGTCTTGAGCCCTCTTTTTTCGGGCTTTCTTCCCTCTTCGATTGACTTCCCCCTTTGAATGTGGGCATCTTTAAGTCACCCCCCCCCGTGGGACGCGCCCCCCAAAACCCCTTTTTATTTTCCTTTCCCCTCTTCCATCTTTCTTCCCGCCTCCTTTTTTACTGGTTTCTGTCCTCCATTCCTTGGTGATCGAATTTCCTCCCATCTTTTCCTTGTTCTCCCCCCAAGAGGAAGATTTTTCTTCCGTTCTACTATTTTCTCACACCTCAAAAAGTCCGCTCTTTTGCTCTTTTTTATTTTGGTATAAGGAAACTTGTCCCTTTTGTATGGACGTGTCCCCCCCCGAACCTGGATTCCTTTTTTCCTTGATACGTTTCGTTTTCGTTCTTACGAAGCCAAACCCCCTTTGCTCTTTGCAACTATTTTTACTCTTTTCTTCCATCCCCGCTCGCAGCTTCTTTTTCCCCATACGTCTCTTTGTACCCCAACTTTGTATTTTTTCTTGATTACTCAGGGTCCTGTTCCTTCGCCCCCCTTTAAATCAGTCTCTTGCCATTGATTTTTCCCTTTACGCGCCCTTTGGAGCAAGGTCCATCTTTTTTCTAGCTTCTTCCCCTTTCCCCGACTGGAATGGTACCCTTAGCTCGACGCTGAATGGTTGTCTGCGGATTTCCTGTGGATTGGCCATGTTCTCTTTTCTTCAGAGACTTCTCCTTACAGGGACCTGCTTGGAGCCCTCCCTTCTTCTTTCTGAGGGGGAAACCGCCAACCTTTTTTTATCTGGTCCCTCCCTTATTTCCGTTTCTTTTTTCTCTATGTTTGCAACTTCCGTCTCCCCCTCATTTTATCGACGTTTTTTTGATAGCGCTCTGGTTCTTCTTTCTTTTTGGAGACGGAGTCCTTGCTCCGCCCCTTCCCTCCGTCCCCTTCTCTTCTACGATAGTAGGTTTCTCTTTGACCTCCCCCTCGACGGCTCGGACTCTACCTTTTTCTTGAGGCCGCTCCCCACGGCTTCCTTTTCTACTATAAGATCGTCTGGTGCCTTCCCCTCCTTCACTGCAGTTGGCTTCCCTGGGATTTAAGCCCTTTGGCAAGATGCCCTTGACCTTTCTTGTTGTTCTTTTCTTCAAGTTAGAGGGTGCTCCACCCTTTTTTGGGTTTCCGGCAGGGTCGGCCATCACATTTCTCGCTTTCATGTCTGGAATGAATATCTTCCACTCAGTTTTTTTTTTTTTTTTCTCGATATTTTGATCTTCCTTGCTAGGCAGCGATCCAGGTCGCCTCCCTTCCCCCCAAACCTCCTGAGCAGTGGCCACCATAGTTGGCGAAACTGCCGTCTCCCCCTCCCTCCCCCCTATCCTTCCAAGGCTTCTCCCCATTTAGACCGACTGCCAACATGGAGCGTGATTCCTGAAGGCACCCCTTACTCCCTCCTTGTGATTCCCCTTGCCAGGGACTCTCGTGATATTCGCTTCTCAGTCCTCAACTTTCTTTCCCGTCTCGGCGGCGACAACTTGATGTCGGCCCCCGACCCTCATTTTCCCGACCTGTCCCTTTGGCGCTCTCGACCCCCCTGAAGGCCGCCCTCCCCTTTTTTCAATCTAGCCAACTCAGCCTCCTGCTCTTTCCAGGCTGTATTTTCCCGTGGACATCTTGGCTCAGAGCTTCGAAAGCCGCCGGACCTAGAGCTTCCTCTCTTTTCTTGTGTGACCAGAACGCCAAGGCCCGCAACTCCGTACCCGGTTTTCTTTTTCGACGATCTGTTTTTCTGCTTCGCACCCTCCCTTGCAACCCTTTTAAGGATCCGCCCTTCTCCCTTCCCCTTGCGTCTCCAGGGCCCAGCCTCTCCTTCCTCCCTGTCTGTGCTCTCCACTGGTTTGCCACTCAGACGCTCTCAACACATCTGCCCCATGCGCTTTTTCCTTCCCTGTGGCCCCTGACTACGTCTCCCCTCCTTCCTGGTAATGCCGATATCCGTTCTCAGATAAGTTAACCCCCTTTTTTCAGTCCTAATTCAGGCTTCATCTTTTTCAAAGAGTCCGATGCAAGAGTGCCCGCTTTGCTCTAGCGCCCCTACACGCCCCGACCTTTCCTTTTATAAGGCAGTTACTCCCAGCCCCAGGCTTGGTAATGTCGTTTTTTTCAGCCGTTTTTCCAATTTTCTTTGTTTTTGAACATTTATTGGATTGCCTCCGAAGCTTCTCAGGTGTTCTTGCCCACGGAATTTTTTCGTGCGAGTAACCTGCTTGATTTTTTCTTTCTGTTGCCGAGACACACCGTCTTGAGAGCTCCGCCGTTAGCGAAGGATTCGGTAGGCATTTTTTCTGTGGCCTACCAGAGCTTGAGTATATTTCTTTTTTTTCCCGCACGGTACGTTTTTTCCAGGATTTTTGCATTAAACTCGCGCTTTCCCTTAACGACGCGCAACCCCCCAGTTCCCCATATGGAGCCTTCCGCACCTTTAGGCGAAGCCCCCCGCTGCAAGCATTGCTTGTGCCAAGCAGGCCGTGCAAGCCCTTCTTTTTTTGTTGCAGGTAAATCGTGTACGGCTTCGTTATTCCTGGGTGATGTCCGTTTAAGGACTAGCCCTTCTTAGTTTTGCGACTTTCTGCTTTCCCCAAGCAGGCGAACGCCGTTCGTTTTTGGCTGGCGTCAGTCAGTTGCTCCTCGGTTTGCGCGGTTATTGTGCTATGGTGCCATGATAGGGCGCTCATTGAACCCAGGTCCCGCAAAAGGAAATGCTCTATTTCTTTCCTTATTTTCTCTTCTTCGTTTGCTGCGTCAGGTAAGAATTCTTCCAACTTTAGTTTTTTTTGACGCCTGGCCCTCGACCGATCTGGTGGATGGAACCTACTCTACTGTCCAATACTCGTTTTCGGCTTTCCTTAGCGCGACCTGTTGAAGCCTCGATATTCCGAAGATGTTTTGGGGCGCGGCATCCGCCATCCATTCAGCGCGCCTGTGTCCCTTTCCTTGGCACAGACGTCAGGCTTGGGTTCCATGCCCTTTTCTTTTTTGACCCAAGGCCCTTTTTTGTCTCCATGGGCCTTTCACCCCCCCCAGAGGGCGGATGGGCAACTGCTCACGCTCGCGGCTTTGATAGTGCACTTTATTAATACCAAACGCGGACTGTTCTCACGTCATTTTCAACTTCGAGGCGGTTACAGGTAAAGGCAAACGGCCTGAACTCTCTTTTTGGTTGGAGAGAGATTTAGGCCCGGATTCCTTGTATATCATTTTTTCCTCACCCCCCTGCCCGCTTCCCCGGTGGTACGTCAGAGCCGTGCACGTCTTTTGATTCCGGATTATTATGCCGTTGAGCATAATTCCGAAAGGCTTTTGCTTCTTCAAACCCCCGCACTCGTCGTAGGCCTGGACGCCCCTCCAGACCTGGGCTTGTTGATCCAAGATTTCCTGGCCCTGTCGCCTAGGCCGGTTTTGCAATGCTGATTGCTTCATCTTTTTTTCTCGCTGCTTCAGGCGCGGCAAGCTCCGCAATTTCACACTTGAGTTTTCGTCAATGTCTAAAGCCCCGACCTCCATATTTGTATGGTAACTCTCCCCCTCTTGGGCTTTTTCCCGGAATTTCATTCCATATTTATTCATCCGGAGATATTGCGGAAAATGAGAAAAGAGCTTATTTTTTTGTAGCCACGGCTATGAGCAGTACCTAATTTTTTTCCTAGGATGATCATCACACATAACCACCAAGATTCCTCGATCCTAGCCACGATGGCAAGCGTATCAGGAGGAGGTTCGTCTTTTCTAAGTTCCCCTCTCTGCGATACCCCCCCTCCTAGCAATCGAATCCCCCGAACACTCCCCACAAAGGAGATTTTCCCCCATCCCTCTGTGGCTTCCCTCCGGACACATGCTGGTGCCTCAGTGGAATTGCTTCATTTTTTTCCTTTCAAGGGGCTGCTTTCCCTTTTTGGTCCGGCCTGTTTAGTAGTCGATAGCCGCTTGTTTTGTTGCTCTGTGCTGCGCGTTTTTTAATTTCTTGCTTGGCCATACGAAGTTCCTCTTCTTGAACCTTAACTCCAGCACAAATTTCCGCGCCCCCGGTGGTTTACAAAAGCAAACATCATTTTTTCTTTTTCTCGTTTATGGAAGAATACGTTTTCCTTTGCTGGCTTTTCATCCTATAGGGGTTTTCTTGAAATTCAAGACTTTCAATTCCAACAGCAGTGCAGAATTGACTATCTTTTTTCTTTCCCCTAAATTTTCACTAGAGACTTTTCTGATTGGAGATGATGCCCCAGAATTGTGGACTTCTTGACGACATTGGCTCTCTCCCTCGAATTGTATGGTTTTCTTTTTTTGAGCGGCAACCAACTTAGATTGCTGACCCCTCCTATTTGCCCGCACGATCGCAAGTTCCTTTTAAGTCGGCGGCTTTTCACACACTGGTTCTTTTTCTCTTCTCAATGCATATCTTGGAGTGTTCCTGTGAAGTCAAGGACGCTTCTCCATCCATCCCATGTCCAGTGTGATTATTCTGAACCCCTGAGTGAGAAATGTCCCCCCTCTTTTGTTATCTCACGGACCCCCATTGTTGATACGTTCTTTTTTTTGGTACTGCTGAGTGCAATCGTCATGTCGAACCTCCTTGTTGATTTTTGTCTAGGTTTTTATGGACGGTGATTGGCCTGTTCTCGTCCGCCCACTGCCGCGCTATGCCACCCCCCTTGAAGGCTGCGTCTGCGGGGGTTTTCTTTTTTTGGCAAATCCCTACAACTTGGGGATGATGATGGCTTCGCTCCTTGAATCTGAGGTATTTCTATGAGCCATCTGTGCCTGATAGTTTAAATTCAGCCCTTATCTCCCCTTAAACGGATTCGTGGAGGAGGGATGCTACTTCCCTTTTTGCTTTGCTGAAAGCTCCTCCAAGGCTTACAGTTTCCCTTCTATATTCTTGGTCTCGAGATGGTGGAGAAGCCGTCGATCGAGTCCTCGTGAGGACGCGAGGTAGGCTAATAGCCCGATTCCTTCTTGATCACTCCTCTCCGTCTTGGAGTTCCTTTGATCCTCCCTTTCTTTCACTGTACGGCGGGCTGCCTCCTAAGCAGGCAGATTGCATGGAGGAGTGTTGTTTCTACAGGTAGCCCTTTTTTTTCGGGTGTGAAGTGACACAAAGCGAATTTCTTTTTGCTTCTTTCTTCCCGCCAACCCAATTTATACGACCGAGTCAGTCAATGCCCTACTCTTTTTCCTCCCTCCTCTGCAGATCAGCCCCTAGGTCCGCTGTTTCTGACGGACGGCTCACTTTTCTGGAAGCAATTGCAGACACAGCCTGTTTCAACTTAACCCCACGCATTTCTTCTACCCTTCCTCTTTTTTTATTTTTTTTTTTTATTTTTTCCGCTTTCCCACCACCCTTCAATATGCCCATTTTCCCCACCTTGGCTCCACGAAACTGAGCGCAAGTGATTTTTCTCAGGCACCACTAAGAGTTAGGCAGGTGTCTCCCCTCTTTTCGGTCTCTACCCTGATACTTTTCTCCTCCGCAGCTCTTCGTTCCCTTTATTTCAAGTCGACGGGGCACATCCACCGAATCGAGGCTTCCTCTATTTTGTACTTCCGTTGCTTTCCCCCCCACCATGCCTCCTCTCAACCAAGACAGTACCAGCCCCACCCTGACGACGTTCGACTACCTTCTATATTGTGGATCCCCAAGTGACAGACTTGCCCCCCCATCCCCTCTCACCTCCCTCCCTGGAAATTCGTTGCCCATCTTTAAAACACGTTTCGGGGTGGCCAAAGACCCTAAGACCCTTTCTTTCCCCCAGTCCTCCGAACCTTTTTCTTCGTACCTCAACGATTGTTGTTTAGGCCCAAGGCCTGACAATGACAGGACGTCAATCCCTTCCCCCCGCCCCCATCATCTTGTTTTTGGGAGTATTCTTCCCTGACTACTGCCGTAGTTCCCATTCCCTGTTTCGATCAAGAGTTGAATGACCCTCCTCCTCTCCCCTTTTTTTCTCCAATAAGGTGCTTTCCATCCTCACACTGGCATGGCCATGCGAGCCTGCTCCGTTGCTCCAGTCACCCCCCGATCTTTTCCTTCTCTCGGCACGTGTCCCCCGCTTTTTCGGTCTCGGAAAGAGGACGCCGATGATTTTTTGCAGTAGAATCGGCTTTGGTGTCCGCTTCGGAGTCCCCCCCCCATCTTTCTCGCGCCGCAAGACAGGCCTTCTATCGTCCCAGCCAACAGTTGTGGCCCTGCGTCGTGATCCCAGCACCCAGGCGCGGTGAACCTGCTGCTTCCTCGCAGCTTATGCTGCTGGGGGGTCCCTCCCCCCTTTCCCTTCGGCGGATCAAATGCGAGAACCCCTCCTTGAGGTTGTGAACACCGGCCCGTACACTTGGTCGGCGAGCCTTCGATTTCTTTCGACGGCAACTTTCAAATCTCTTCTGTTGGTAACAGACCGAGAGCTTCCTTTGTTTTGGCGGAAAGCTGCGTCAGGATGCCGGTTTAAAAACATCCGTCCTGTTCCCCCTATGAGCTTTTCCCATGCCACAGTGATGGACCAGCCACGCTCTCTCACGAACCAGCCGCGCCCGGGCGTCTTGTTTTTCCGTACAGGTCGCAGCCGAAATCGCTACGTCACTGAGCACCTCGGTAGATCCTTCCTTTCTGCTCTGCCAAGTCCTGCCAGCGCCCGTCCCCCCTGCAGGACCTAGTCTCTTCGACGAGTTCCCGCGCGGCGACGCCGATTCGTCTTCTAGCCTCCTGCTGGCCCCGCGCGATCTCCGTCCACCTTCGTGGTCTGGTGTTTGAGGTTCGCCCCCCCTCTGCTCGTAAAAACACCTTTATTGGCGCTCATGATATTCACCCCCCCCCACGTTCCAGGTTCCCTTCTTTTTCTGGACTTAGGCCGGCGCGACTTAGCTTTTTCGATTCCAATGGCCGGATCCTTAAAGTTGCCCACGCGGGGCTGGACACGTACTCCTCCCGCTTATCGGCTGTTGAGCCGATTGGGTTGCCCTCTTTTTCTTATGAGCTTTTCGAAGAGTTTCCTGGTTTGATCCTTCCAATCCTTCTCAGCTCTCACGTGTGCGCCACAGCCATCAATTCATTGGCACGCGCAGTCATTTACATGCCCTGTTCTTCGACCCCCCGGTTTTTTCGCCAGGATTTGACCGAAGCCTCTTCTTGAAGGGCAATCGCATTGCCCGACCCCTCGCCTTGGGTGATATCTGCTCCACCTCTCCTTCTAAAAGGAGGCCTAAGACTGTCTACGCTACCACCGCCGATTCATTTTTTGGTTGCAGTGTTCCCTCTTCCTTAACTTATCTTTTCCCGCCTCCCTTTTTTTTTTGTGTGGAGATCAGTGGATTGCCCTTTTGTCGACCCAAGAAATTTATGCCACTTCCCGCTGGCTCGTTTGTAGCTTAGAGAAGATGCTTTACGTCGTCCATTCCGTTCTTCTTAAGCCCTGCTCGAAGGTGATCTCCTTTTAGCGAAGATTGGTAGCTGTTTCTTACCCGTCGGAGACCGTTTCCCTGGCTTGTAAGTCAAATTCCCAGCACCATTTGGCTCCCCATGGTGAAGTTACCTGGCCTTCTGTGCTTTTCTGCTGTTGGGGGATCCCGAAACCGGTCGTGATGGCAAGGGCGTTTGACCCGGCCCCCATCCCACAGGTTCCTTCGGTTACTTCTGCTTCGATCCGCCGCCGCCGCCGCTTCTAGTAACGCCAGCAAAGCTCGTTCCTGCTTATTGACTCTCTCTTCCTCTCGTGTACGAGTTAAGGCAGAATGATCTTGCGAATTTCCCCTAGTTCTCTTACTTTTTTTGCTGCCTGTTGAGGCGACCTCTCCACTCTTTTTTTTTGCCTCAGGACATACGAAATGCGAAACCGCCCACAATAACACGCTCTCTGACTCCTCCCGTTTGCCGTCGCGGAGTCGGTCGGCCGGT
>Ga0179593_1335524_pt1 | contig 13215 bp, 9 predicted proteins | sample CZODoug2_1_08_16_FD_185931 | JGI IMG/M metagenome (GOLD analysis project Ga0179593, IMG submission 185931) | Vadose zone soil fungal communities from Angelo Coast Range Reserve, California, USA - CZODoug2_1_08_16fungal (PacBio error correction) | ecosystem: Environmental > Terrestrial > Soil >... | reverse complement strand
TCATCTCGAGGAGTGGGGTATGCTTTTTTTTGAGGTGAGGAATCGAAGGTCGCCTGGGCCTCTTTGTTTCTTATAGGGTTTTCTCCTTTTCCTTTTGGTTTTTTTCGGCTTTTTCTAGGGTTTGGATCGTGAGCCTTTCTGTTGGTCTCCCGTTAGTTTGAACTCAGAGATGATTTGGTTTTGACGTGATCCTACTGTGTCCTTTTTACTCTTTGAAACGGAGGCCTAGGTTTAGCTTTCCCCCCTCTTCTTCCCCCCATTCGTGGCGGGGATCCTTTTTGCGCATTTTCTGACATGCGGCGACTTTCCTTCTAAAATGAGAGAAGGCCTTTTCCCGTTTCCGCCTTAATACCCCCAAACCAATTTCCCCCTTCACAGAATGACGGAATAAAGTTTTTCTCTCTTCTCGATTTAATGTAGTGCTTTCTTTCTTCGCCAATCTCCTCACCAGTTCTTCTTTCTTTCCAGCGCGAGGTAAATCCTTTGAAACTTGAACCTTGGCTTCACCTTACTTGTCACGGTAGTTCACCGGGATTCTTCTTTGTCTTCTTCTAGACATTTCTAACCTGTTCCCCCCCCTTCCGTCTCCAAGCCGCCATGATACTGAGAGACCTCCTTTTCCCCTTATTCGGTGCATTCGGCCCCGCGCTCCTGTCGGCCCGATACTTAAAGATACTCTGGATTTTTTGCCTTACCCCTCTATCCCTGCGTCGATTCATAGCACCTTCTTCAGTCCGTCTAGAAGTAGTAGTCCTCCCCCCCCCCCCGACACACGGCTTTCTCTTCTAAGAGTTTGTATCTACTCCATCCTGGTTCCAAGAAGCAAGTTCCTCCCTACTCGCTTTCCGTTCAACCGTAGGGAGCCCTGCTCTTTTAATCTGGCAGTAAGCTTAGTTTCACAGATCCTATGGGGATTTTTTTCCGTGACCAAGATGCATGAGCCTCTCCCTGTGGCCTGTCGTATTGTCTTCTTCGAAAGAGAATGAACCTCCATTCTTCCACACCTGCGGACAATTTCCCTTTTTCCCCACTGGAGTTGGACTTGCCCTCCCCCCTTCTTAGCATTCCTTTCAGTTTTTCACCTCCTTCTGATTTTTTTTTTGGGTTTTTCTTTTCTCCAGCACTACGATTTCTTTAGGTACCTTCTTCTTCCCCTTTCTTTTTTTTTCGAAGCAGACCCCTTCATTTTCTTAACCTGAGATCGGGATCTGGGATCGCTTTTTTTCATTCCTTTTGTCCATTGTTGTCGACGTGGGGGGGTCCTCCTTTCCCCATTAGGATTCGACTCTCCATCTCCCCCCCAACCGTTCTGCGGCAGGCGACAATTTCTTTTTTTTGCCTTTTTCCGGATGGCACGGACTTTTTTTTTCTTCTAGGTAGACGCAAGTCTCCCCCTTCTTCATCTCCCCTGTGTAACAATTTACCTGTTACGTCTTTTCTTTTTTTTGTTCGTGCGGCGTCGTAGTGGTTCTTTCTCCTTCTCTCATCGTGTTGATAGATCCTGACCCTCTCTGCGGTCTCTTGATAAAAAGAACAGCAAGTCCTCACGAATGGCTTCCCCCCTTCCTTTCCCCCTTTCCTCAATGAAATCTCTCCCCCCATTCCTTTCTCTGTGCGAAGGCCTGTGAACGATTTTTTCTGACCCTTTGCAGCGGTTGCTCAGTCAAGCTCTGGTCTTTCTTCCTTCCCAACGGATTCTAACTTATGGAAGTAGCCTCTCGTTCGAGAACCCCCACCCTATCTCCTTCTTACTCCAAGTTGGCGCAGGTGATCTGGCCGATGAACACCCCTTTTCTCCTTTCTAAAGACATCGCCTCCTGGCTGGATTCATCCACTCCCCCCTCCACTCTTGTCATTAAATGTCAAGAGATACTTCATCCTTTTCCCTTTTTGAAGAGTTAGTGTACTAATTTTCAGTCTCTTTTCCTCCCCTCCTTTCTCCAAGCCCGAACCGCCGGGTGACTTGATCTCTCTTTTTCCTACCTTAAACTCGGCTTTTCCCCTTTATTTTCAACTGACTCCTCAATTAAGTTTTTTCCCTCTTCCCCGGCCTAGATGAAGTAGTCCCACCCTCCTTCCTTTTCCTGCCAACGAAACAGTTATTCTTTCCCTCCTTTTGTTTAGTGCCCTTCCTCGCGAAGTTAGGGTACTTTCCTCATTCGTATCCTCGCGGGAGATAGATTTTTCCTCCCCCCCTTTCCATCTGATATGGAAAGATGCCGACCTGTGGTCCTTCTCCCCGTGAAACCAGTACTGAACGGTTTTTTCCCTTCCCTATAGCTCGTCCTTGGGACCATCCCCCTTTCCGAGGCCGAAGGACGCTCCTGCTGGGGCAAGAAAGATTTTTGATGGGCCTTCCCCTTCCCCTTTTTGCCTTTTCACCCCCCGCTCCTCTTACATACATTTTTTATTGACCGGAGGGAGTGTCCTCCACCTCCATAGGACTTAACGTTTCCCCCCCCCCCCCCCTTGAGGACGTATAGCAGATTTCTCTGATCGTTTATGTGAAAGTAAGCCGTCCCCCTCGTTCCTTCATTTCGCCGCAGTCGCCACGGTGCGTCTACTCCCCTTCTTTCCTTTTTTTTTCTTTTAGATTCTACTTTCTTAGGCAAAACCACACTTTTTTTTCCCCCTCCCCACCGCCGAGGTATGTGTCGAAAGATTTTTCCCCCCCCCTTCCCAGTTCTATCCAGGAAAAGTCTCCCCCCCCCTAACCGGTTAATGGCTCCTTACTGACCAATATGATAGAGCTTACCACCACTCCCTTTCTTCGGCCAGGACATAAAGACTCCCCCTTAATCGGACATTACGTCCCTTCCCCTGCTTCGACATCCTACGGTGAACCTTTTTGGTCCTCAGGATTCCCCCCCTGGACCTCGCCTTTTCTTTCCACCCACATTTACCACCCAGTCGAAGAACTTTCCCTCCTACTATTATCACGCGTTGAATTCCCTCTTCGGGCCCGACTCATAGTTTCTGATGGGTCTCCCTATTTAAAGATGAATATGCTATCCCGATGCCTCCCCGTCAATAACGGGCTTCTTTTTCCCCGCTCGGTCTCCCTACTCAATTCCTCTGATAGTACGTTTTGGAGGAACTAAAATCCTCGAATTAGGTGATTATATTCATACCCCTTTCTCCTTCTCTTGCGATGAGAGAATTATGATCTTGTCAGCAATTTTTGTCCCTTTTTACACACAAGCCCTCGAAGAGCTGGAGAGTTTTTCCATTCACCTGGGTTGGAGTGTAGATTGCCTTCCCCGTTCCCTTGTATCTCAACTTCTAGGATCCTCCCCACATATAGAGTTCATTTTTTCACAGGAGAGTTTTAGTCGGTGTTTTTCTATTCGGCCCTGTCTATGGTTTATTCTCCGTTCCTTCACGGATACATTCCCTCCACTCTTCCACCGAGAGACTGGATTTCCCGAGCGGATTCGCCCTAGATTCTCCTCGTCTTCCCGCCAGTGACCCCCCCCACATTACTGATTCCTTCCATTTAAAGATGATTGGGGAATCTTGGTCCGGCGGGTGTTTGTGGAGTTTTTTACCCTCCAGCCGGGTCGGGAGTGGCTCCTTTTTTTTCTAATACGCCACTCACCGTAACCTGACCTTTTTGATGAAGGATTTTTTTTATGTTTTTTACCGTTTTATTGAATAGATTTTTTTTTTGTTTCTTTTTGTATTTGTCTTTTTTTGTTATTTCTGTAGTTTTTCCTCCTCTTCTTTTTTGTGTGTTTTTGTATTTTCTTATGTTTTTTTATTCTATTTGCTTTTATTTTTGTGTCTTTTTTTCTTTACTTTAATTTTCTTGTTAGTTTTTATGGAGTTACCTTTGGTCCATAATTTGTTGTCCCATTTTCCAGTTTGCTCTCTTTGCTGTTTTGGTGGTATGATGTTTATCGGTTTTGTTACGTGTGTTTGGGGCCGACCTTGAGAGTCTCACCTCTGAGGGTATGCTTTGCGCGTTTTCTACTTTCCCCCTGACGTTTTTCTTTTTTCTTGTTCTTCCTTTACTTTTTTATTTTTCTTTTGATTTTTTTTTTTTTTTTTTTTCTCGGTACTTGTTTTTTTTTTTCTTTTTCTAATTTCTTTTGAGACATTTTAGACCACCCACCAGATAGGTCTCATTTTTTCCCCTGATCGATTCTTTCAGGTTTTCTGAGTTTAATTCGTGGACCTGCCCGTCTATTTGAGACACCCCTATCTTCGCTTCCATGTAAAGAAGTCGCTCGGGTTCTCGCTCAATTGTGTGTATTTCTTTTATGCATTGTCATTGTTTTTCGACGTTATTCTTTTCCTGGTGCAGCACTACGAATTGTGGTGCTCGTGCGCGACCGGAAACCCCCTCCGAGATACAGGCAATTCATAGAATTCCCTAGTTTGCACCGGTAAAGAGGGACACTTGGCTCATTCTCGCTCAGCGCTTGGTCGATCTAAGGGAATCAATCCTCGTTGGGTGTTTCTTTTTCCAGTATCTATACTTAACAACGATTTTCGGACAAATCCGGTCGGGGTAAATCTTCCGGCGGGGGTTTTGCGTACCCTTTCCGGTTTTCTTTCGCTTGTTCACTTTACTGTATTTTTTCTCTCTGGTTTCCGTGGACAGTCTTGCACGAGACGCCTCCGCGTGCCTTTTCCCCACTCAATTCATCCGGGGTCACCAGAGGTTCACCGCTCCCCCACCCTTGCACAGATAACACACAATTTCCGCGAACGCGAGCTTCTTCCAGCGCTGCTAGACCCTTTTTAAGCCCAATGGTAGTTTCCCTTCCTTACCTTAACCCTCAACTACCACCACAGCTGACGAGGTTCCTTTCTTGCATTTTATTTTTCTATTTTTCTTGGGTCACCGATGGGATTCCAATTGCAAGGACTTCCTGACCTCTGACACAGCCCTTGCCCAATGATTTCGGTGGGAAACCGACTCTCCCTTTTCACTCCGGCCAATTTGTACCCCCCCTTTGTCTGCGACAGCCAGGTCCTATCTTTTTCCAAACCGCCCCTAAGCCAGCCCTTCCCAACATACAACCTCCTCCCCCCCTGCTGTACATCCAAGTTTTTAGCAACGCTTCCCATGTCGGACCTCGCCAGTCCCTGGAGAACCCAATCCCCCCTCGCACCCGACCTTGCTTTGGTATTCCGCCAAGCGTTGAGATTTTTTGTAGTGAGTCTTGTCAGAAGAGAACCTAGGTAGTGCGGTGGTGAAGTGAGGTTGCATTAGAGACCCCCAGCTCTCTTCCTGGATTATGGCCCCTCCAAACGTTTAAGACAGGCCTCCCTCCTGCGGCCCCGGTCCGGCAGTCTCATGTGGTACCTTTCAAACGGAGTGAACTAGGAGTCCATCGGCTCTGGACAGTTCATCTCATCGACAGAAACTCTTTTTGTCGAGATGTTGGAAGAGAGAATTTTTTCCTCTTCTTCAGTGCTCTTTCACCCCCCATCTGCGTTAATTTCTTATGCCAACAAAGTTCAGAGCCCCAGTTCCCCCGTCACGAGTCTGAGGTCTTCCTGAAGTTGAGAGGTCCGTTACCTTGAAGGCCCACGCCCCATTCTTGACGCCAAAGAGCTGGTACTTTGGGAGATGAAGGCACCGTTTTAATCTTATCTGCGGATCGTTTTTCAATTCTCTTCAGGGAGCAACCGATTTTCCCCATTTTTATTGGGACCCCAGGATTCAGTCCTTTTTCTCGTCTTCCCCAAATACTGCTTCGTTCCCATCTCCTCGTTTGATGACCTTTCTTTGCTAGAAGGCTTGTGTTATTTTCCGAATTTCAGCCGTTCTTGACCTTGCACTTTGTTCTTCAGATGTCATATTCCCCACGGTTTTTTTGATCATAGGGAGTCCGGGTTGAAATAGAACCCTCCTTTTTACATATTACTTGATTGATTTTTGTTTCACTCAAACCGACTTTTAACATCAGGAAGTGATGTCGTCATATCTTTCAGGTTCCAGATTTAGACTTCTGGCCTTTGACAGTCATTTCTGAGACTTGTCACATTGCTTCTATGCTGGGGAGGTTTGCCGTCCCCTCTCCCTTGGCTGGGTCTTTGCGGTTTGTTCCCTAGACATCATATGGCGTTTTTTTCGTGAGTTATCATTCGTCCGGTACCGGCAGCGGTCGATATGGTGTAACCCTTGACTTTTTCTGAAGGTAGACCGTGTGTCTGTTGGAGAACATGATGTCGGCGCGACCTTTTGTGTCCTTGTTTTTATCCCCGCCTGGTTTTGGCCGAGGCAGCAACTTTTCTCTCTAGTTCATCGAAGATTGCTCCCTGTCTTGTGGGGCTAGGTTCTGACTGCGGCTACTTTAAAGCTTTAGTCCTAGCAGATAGGTTCCCCTTTTCCCTCTCGCTACCATTTTTTCTTCTCATAGTCCGTTTTTTTGCGAGAAGTGCTCTAATTTTCTTGAGTTTCCCCCTCCTCGGGTCCACTCAAAAGGATCCTAGTCCCAGAGCGGTTTTTTTTTTTTTATCTTAACTTTGCAAATTCCTTAACCGCACTTTATATGTTTCCCCCCTCGATCAGCCAGGATCTGGAACATCCGCCTTGGTAGGTTCATTTAGTCCCAGCGCTCATTGTTAAAGGTAATAAGTCTCGTTACTGGTGGTTGCGGCCTATCAGTTGCGATCTCCGAAGCGCTGTCATTGTTCCCCGTGCAGTCTCTCCCTTCTCCTTTGAGACAGTCCAGAAAAGCCGACTGAAGGCCTCATCCCCCGCACCCACACGGCTTTTTTCCCTGACTTTCTTTTCCCTCTAACCCGATCTCGTCTTCCCTGCGCCATTCAGGCCTACTCATATCATTTTGAGCTCTTTTTCCCACTGGCTGATCCGGCTCTCTGTCAGGTTCTGACGTCCCGCTCCTGGTGGTGAAGGTTCAAAGTGGATTACGTCGGCCTGGCGGTGTTTTCTTGCTAACCCTCTCCCCTACGACCGTTTTTTGGACCCACCTGTTCCCCCAACAGAATTCTTCCGCCCTTTTTATTCTCACTAGGCTGAACATTTTGGAACTCAGCATTTACTCCTAGCTTTTTTGTGCTGCTTCGGGCCAAGACATTCTATTTTTTCGTATGTTTTTCCAGTTGGTTTAGAATCTTCCCTTCCCCCTCGCCACTTGGGTCGTACTCCTGCGATCTTGTTATCTGCCTTTTTTATCGTGCGGCTTCAATGAGCCGTGCGATCCCCGGGGTTGGATTTATTCCCCACTTCTTGCACTAACTCCTCCTGACCCCATGTCCTGCGGTCCAGGCGACACCCCATTAGCCTCCTCCCTTGTCTTGTCGGAGTTGAATCTTACGCCCGCTTCTAGGAAGCCGACTTTTCCCATTCCGGGCTTCCATCGGCCATTGTTTTCTGTTGTGCTTTATTCTTTCTCTTGAGTGGTTCCCCAGTTTCTTCCTCTCCTTTTTTTTTTCTAGGAGATATTTAACCCCCTCGTCCTCTTTGTGACTCCTTCCCCCCAGACGCAGATCCCGGCCGGATTTTAAACTTTCTTAAACCGGGCAGGTGACCAATGGTAGAAAACGAGGGCGTTAAACTTCCCCCCCAAGAGTGTTTTTAGCGTCAACGGCGTAACTGTTGATTGCCACATGAGCGGGTTCCCTGGCGTATACGGTTAGCTTTCAGTTTCACTAGATTTCTAATCAGGCCACACAACGTCGTAGCATTACCTCATGCCTGCGCTCGATAAACCCCTCCCACAGACTTTTTCCTCCACCGTTGGCGCCTTTTCTGTGCAGTGAGTCGAAACAACGGCTCTTCTCAACCCCATAGCAGCGTGCTTGAAAGCCTAAATCATACACAAATTTCCCAACCCCTCTTTTCACCAGATGTAATATTGCAAAGCACGCTTTTTCCTTCGGGTTATTTTATTTGAAGAAGTTTGTCCGCCGGGTTTCCTCTACTTCTCGTCTTTTTTAGAATTAACTTGCCTCAGGATCTCGTCAGTTTTTTGATTTTTTCACGCCGCCAACGTGGGCCTCCCTTTTACAGCGCACGGATACGCTCGGTGTTCCTTCCCTCTTTCTTACTGAAGGAGTAGGCCATATTTTTCACTCTTTCGAGGTCAACCGTTGTCCCTTTCCACCTACGTGTTTCTTTGCTTTCTTGCGGATTCGCAGTCTTTGAGTTCTTGTGTTTTTTACCTTCCTCTGTCTGATCTTTTCCTTGAGGGCTTAGCTCTAGTCCAGGCTCCCAACCAATCCTTATCGGAAGCCTCTGCTCGCGGGCCCCGTACACCAGACCCCAGTACGCCGAATTCTGTCGTCTGCCCTCTTAAGGTGTCCTCATTTTTGTACCGACAGTCGAGGTCATCGCGACTACAATAATATCGAAGTTTGTCCCCCCGATCTCCGATGTTTCTGGTGATCCACAATTTCAAGCTGCCGTTTCTTACACCAATTCGAGTGCCTTTCTCATCCTTTTTTGGTGACCTTAGTTTTTCTTGTGCCGCACCTAATCTCATTTTCTCATTTCTTAAACAAACTTGGTACTTACTTCTCCGGCTCAATATTTTTCTTAGCCCTTACCTTTGACTTTGTTTGTTTCTCCCTCACGTTAAGGGAATTTTTCACCTTTTTACTCCCTCTCCGTGCGGGCTATAACACGGACAGTGATACCCTCCCGAAAATAACGCTTAAGATCCCAAAACAGACTTTTTCTTCCCTTCCCCAGCAGTGGTCATCCGCGATAGTCCTGATTTTCAGTTCTCCCCCCCCAGTATGTTCTCTCCCCAAAGTGACACCTTTCTAAACATTACGTTTGTTCCCGGTGACGGCGTCATGCTCTCCACCTCCTACCCCAAATTTATTCTCTGAACCGCACCGAAAGACCTTTCTTTCCTCCGGAACCAGCGTTTCTTTGTGACTGCAATGTGCAAGTAGTACATGATCCTTCAGGGTCCAGTCCGTCGACCACCCTTTACTCCAGTTGAGTCGACGCGGATTACGCCCACCCCTCCCTTCGAATCCTGCTTCCCACAACCACCAACGGGCGCGTGGAACCCCGCACGACGGCCTCCTAGAGGAGAAACGCGGGTCGCCGGGCTTTTCCCCGGAAAGAGTTTTTTTTCGCTTATGTTTTCCCTTATGCCCCCTGTATCAAGATTATGACTGAAATATGCGATTGGCCCCAGCGGCTTACGACGAACTTAGACCCTGGGAACGGGAAACCGTTATTTGTCTTGAAGACCTCTTTATTTAATCTTTGCGAGATCTGATTGCCCAATTCCCCGGAGCTCATCGTGCCTGCTCTTGGACTTTTATCCGTATGGGTTTTCCTTTCCTCCCACTCTCCTTCTTTTTGAGCCCATAATTTTATTTTTAGATGCATCAGGGTCTGACCATACTTGCTTCACCATTCTCGTATCTCTTCTCGCCTTGAATTCTTCATAGGTCTTCCTTTGTTGGCTCATTCCTTCTATGGCGATGTATTCTCCCCCCCAGAGGTACCCATTTCATTTTACGCCCAGCTGAGCTTTTGGTCTGTCCCCTTTCGGATTCCCTTCAGAGTGATAGCTTTTCATTGTGCAGACCACGATAACTATTCCTTCATTCATACGGATTTATTTTTTCCGTCGGGGTGTTTTAAAATAAGATCCTTTTTATTGTACTTTCTTAGACACCTAACAGTCCTATTGATCGAACGGATTCCCCCCTTTGAAGACGCCCATAGACGTCTGGCTCCCTTGAGACAGCCGTGCGTAATTAGTGGTGCTTTTTTATCGGGGTACTCTCAGGCATTTTCACTGTTTTCTAGTTAAATGGGGTGTTGTGTTTTTGTTGTATTGGGCCTTTTTAGTTTCGTTGTTTTTTGTTTTTGTTTTTTTTTGGTTTTTTTTTTTGTTGGTTGGTCTTTTGTTTGGTGTTTTTTTTTTTTTTTTTTTTTTTTTTTTTTTTCTCTTTTTTTTAGGGGGCATCCAGTTTCTGTTTTTCGATTCGAGGTCCCTGTCGCGGAGTTTCGTTTGTGTTCGATTGGCGGTCTGGTTTTTCGTCCCTTTGCAAACGCCTTGGCTTTAGCCGTTCTTGGGTACCACCGTAGAGGCATCATTCGGGACCTATTGATGTGGCGTATCGGCAAAGGGTGCATCCCGGTAGAACCCCAGCCTTCCCTATTCCAATTCGACTGCCTCCGCTTTTAATGTTGTTTATTTCGGTTATCGTTGCAAGGACGCAAGTGGAGTACCACTTATCGCAGCTTTGCCTCAAGCAGCGCGCGGACTCCTATCTGCGTCCCTTTTTGTTCTTCGATGTTGGTCGACTTGGTCTTTTCGGCTCTGGTGGCGGAATGGTTCGCATTCCCATCTTCCGTGTTCTGTCGTTTGATGGACAACCAACCAGAGACTGCCCACCTTTCCATTTCCCCGAGTCCCCTTCCCTTGTCGGTTTCAAACTGAAGCGGTACACGCCCTTCCCCGGCGGAATTTGCCCCTTTCAGGACCGAGTGACTCTTCACCTCATCCTTTTTTTTTTCTCTCGTCGCACGCGTCTGCCCTTGTAATGTCGCAGTCGGTCGGTACCGCTGACAGGGGTGCGATCAGGGCGTTTCCTTCGATCCGCGTCATGTTAGCGTTGGGTTGGGTGCAATCTTTTTCATACTCAGCCCACTGGCCTATGGACTTCACAGCCAGACACGGGTTCTTGGTTTTGAACCCAACTCCACTGTACGCGCACAATGCAGACTTTTTTTCCCCCCCCTTGCCGAGACTATTTCTGCTCTTGAGCCAGCGGCCGCTCATTGGTTACCCCCAATTTGCTTTCCCCTTTCAATGAACGACCCGAAACATTACTCGATCGAGAGGTCCTAGCGTCTAGATTTTATACTGTCGTTTGGCTGGTCAATATTGCGGCTCTCCCGCGAATCACCACAATATTCTATCCCGTCGGGGGTCCAACAAACACCGCGACGGCTCTCCGTTACAGCTTCGGCCACCTGGTCGCTGTAAGCTAACAGACCCGCCCGTAGTACTCGTCTCCACAAGCGCCGGGCCGCTATACAAAGATATCCAAGGAAACCTCAGTCTACGAATCCGACCTTGTGCTTTCCGTCAGAACCGTATACACCCGCAAAACTCGATTTCACCCGAACTTTCTCTGCAGAAGTTTACGCAGAGGTCTGCGAGGTCCCTCTTCACCTTCTTTTCCGTTTTAATTCACTAGGTCGCTGCTGGTGAAGATCTTTTCTTCTTTCCACCACTAACCCCATGCTTATGTCCACGTTTCCACACCTCATCCCCCGTCTTCCCCCGGGCTTCCTGGGAGGCCTCTTAGACGTTTTTTTTTCCCTGTTGAAACGTCTGCCATCGGAAGCATTGGATAGCCCTCCTCCCATTTTCCAGCAACCTGGTAGAAGTTGGCCGTCCGCATCGGATTGGACATCTATGCTTTAATCACCAAGCCCTTTGAATTCAACACCGACCGCCCCTCCCCCTTTTTAAACATGAAGATTTTTCTTCTACGCGATTTTTTGCCGAGTTATACCGAAGGAAATTTCCCCCTTCTTCAGAAGCGTCGAGTTTTATATTCCCACGTTTTCAGAGGATGGCTCTTTAATCGGCTCGTCGGCATGCTTCACTCTTCTCCCCGGCCTTCCTACTTAGGCTTACGTCGATTTTCCCCTCCACCCGGTTCTCATTTTTCTTAGGACCTTTTCGTAGACGTCTTTCGGGATCTCTTCCCGTTTTGACAGGCTTTTTTAATCGGACTCATTCATCAGTCCCCCTGCTCAATAGCCCCTTGGTTCCGGGCCGCTACCGGAGTACCCTCGTTGTTATTTTCGGTCTAATTTTTATGAATGGTTTCACTCGCCCCTAGTGGGTTGACAGCAGGAAGTCGATTTCATGTGCGTTGACCTTTCCTTTTTTTCCCTATGTCCTCTTTTGGATTCCTGGCCTTGCATCATGTAAGAAGGTCTTCGGGTGATTTCCGGCAGTAAGTTTGTTCCTCCCCGATCCTCTTTTCGTTTTGGAGGACCCTACTTCCTTTAGGGTGTCGATTTTCGCACGTTGCTTTTGATCCTTCGTCTTGTGGCTAAAGGCTGTGTCATCAGACTGCTTCCTTTCTCTTGTGTGTGCCTTCTAACCGGTGTTCGGCTGAACTGCTTGATTGCTAGATGTACTCCCATTTTCTGGGTTTTCTCTACGTGGGTAGTCCGGCTCATTCCTAACGATTCGTAGTGTGGCCTTTTCCCGATAATCCCCACCTGATCCGTTATAATACCCTTTTTTCCTGGGGTACTCATGTGCTCGGTAGTCATGAGGTTTGCGGCACATTCAACACCAAGTCCCGAAGTCATGCGCTATCTTTTTGCCAGACCCTGGTCAACTTGAACTGGACTCAACAGCACATTTTTAAGGGTTTCCCGGTATTCTTGTTTCGGAGGACTTTCTTTCCCTTTTTTCCTGTAAGCAGTCCATCTGGCATGCTAGTAATTTCATGAATGACGACGTGGTTCGGGTGCTTTCTGCGTTTGTCGGGCTCTTTCCCCCTCCCTATTGTTTGTTCGAAATGGCTTATACTCATTTAGTTTTTACGATTCTGAGAGGAGAGTTACCACGAACTCCTTGTTTAGAAGAAAATCCGCAACCAAACGGCTTTTCTTTTTCGTTCCAACCCCTTTTTGCTCCTTGAAAGATGGGCCGTCCAGACGGCCTTCAAGGCCTACTCCTCCTCTATCCGAGGTTACTCTTCCCCCTTCTTTTTGATCGGCCAGAGGGAAGTTTTTACCGCGAGGGGGCACTTGATTGACCAAGCTGCTGACGATTCTCTTAAATGTAGGGTGCTGGTCTGGCGCAAGGCCTTTCCGCCGTAGCCGGACCACCTCGGACACGCAACTTTTCCCGTACAATGGAGCACGGCCGACCCTGTCTTTCAACTTAGAGTTACTTTTGCCTATTTTTGGTTGTGTGTTCGGCCTTCCTCAATCATTGAATCTCTGCGGCCATTGTTTTTCAAGCACACCTGCCCTTTTCCCTTTCCCGATCCTTATCGCGAGGAGGTACTTCCATTCGAAGTGCGAGCGGGGTCTCGGCTATGATTGAAAAATGCAATTTTTCGAACGGTCGCGACCACTTCTCCTTTTTTTTACGGGCTCGAGAGCTGGCGCATGGATCTGGAACTTTTTCTCCACGCTATGTTCTCCATCTTCATCGTCTTCAAAGTCCGGTCAAGCCTTAAATTTCGTGTCTTTTCGTGTGTGATCCCTCTCCTCTTCATTGTGGT
>Ga0179593_1366048_pt1 | contig 13216 bp, 15 predicted proteins | sample CZODoug2_1_08_16_FD_185931 | JGI IMG/M metagenome (GOLD analysis project Ga0179593, IMG submission 185931) | Vadose zone soil fungal communities from Angelo Coast Range Reserve, California, USA - CZODoug2_1_08_16fungal (PacBio error correction) | ecosystem: Environmental > Terrestrial > Soil >... | reverse complement strand
CGCTGAGAAGACGTGTCATCTTGATTACCCAATTGCCCAGATGCCATTTCCCTGATGTTTCTTTCTCAATTGAACCCACACTACATGTCGGTTGGTTCTTTCCCCGCCCTCTTCTGACTGCAGTCCTTCTCCGTTTGGACCTCTGCCATTCTTTTGTTGGGGGGGTTTTGGGGGTGGTTTTTTTTTTTTTTTGGGGATGCGCTTGCTTTTCTCCCCTATGTGCCGTATCAGCCCGCGGCTTTTCACTTTTCCCCCTTTTTTCCCCCTCACCTGACTGCTCATAGGGATCGACTTGGTCCGTCTTGCCCTTGTTGCTGTTCAGTGAGATCGCTTTTTCCGAGTTTTTTTCCTCTTCCTTTTCGGACGTCTTACTTAGACCGGTATGGGATCCCTTCTGGAAGTAAGTTGCTTCGTTTTCTTAGGTGTTCAATATTTCCCTTCTTTCTTCCTGTTTTTTGGAACGGGTGCTGGGTTTTTCCTGTTCCTACAACATGCCCTCTCTGCGGCTTCTTCGTCGCTGCCAGCAGAAGTAATAGAAACTGTGTCTTTTCCTGTCTTTGTGACGTTCCTCCTTCTTGGAGACAGGGTACGAGGGCGTACGCAGTCTTTACACCTGTTCGCGATGGGCTCGGTTTTCTTTCCTACCTCCTTCGCCTTTGCTTTTTAACCCCCAATCTTTGAGGCACAATGAAAGGATAGCGTAGGTGTCTGGAATTCTGTCCCCCCCGAATGGTGAAAACTCTCAACATCTATCCCCCTCACTTTTTCCCCTTTTTTTCCCTCTTTTCCTAGGCGAAACCGCTGCAGGGCTAAACCTTCGTTTGCCTCCCCATTTTTTTTCGGTCCCCACAGTTCTTTTCTTCTTTTTTTTCGATTCCCTTAGATTCGGCACGAACGGTGTGCCCCTAGGTCCTTCAACCCCTTTTCGTCAGTAGGAGTTTTCCTTCATAAAGGGCCATATACAGCTTTCTCGGCACTTTTTCATGGCCCTGCCGGCTCGGCTCGTGTGGTTTCCGTTACGCTCTTCACACTACTCAAAGTGACTAGCCCAGGCCTACCTTTCCCCCCCCCTCTTTTCTTTTTTCCGTCCTTATTTTCTTTCCCTAAGTGTTTGTTTTTTTTCAGATAAGAGGTCTCCTCCCTATCTGCTATGAGAAAAGCTTTGACGGGATCAATGGAATAGGTTCCTCTTTTTTTCTAAGCGCGTCAGAGCCGCAGTCTTGACCTTTTTGTTTCCTCTCTCTTTATGATGAGGAACTTTCATTTGTTCCCTTTTTGCCTACTGGCGCGGGCTCCGTTTTTGCTTCCTTTCTCGCAGTCACACGTGGAGTGTCCCGTATGCTCATTTTCTTTACGTCCGGAGAGCTTTCCCCCCCCCTTTCCTTTAGGACCCCGCGTTACGGTGATCTCAGACAGCTTGTTTGCTTCTTGCCCTTTCACGCGGGCTTTGAGTAGTTTTTTTCCGTTACCAGGGATTTTTTTTCCGCTTCTCACCTCCTCGAGCAAGTGCAGGGGGACGATAAAATTGGTTGCCTTCCACTCCCCTTTTCTCGGGTTTAGGTCCTTCCACCTCCCCAGTGCGGCCAGTGTGGTAAACCCTCCTGTAGGTACTAGCCACCCTGTTTCCCTGGCAGGGTTGAGCACTTTTTTTTGCCTCCCCCCCCCAACTCACTTTCTTCTTTACCTTCCAGGTAAGCTCGTTAGAGAACTCCGGCTGCTCTTTTCCTTGCTCCCCATAACCGGTAAAAGGCGGCTTTTTTCAAGATTTTTCATCTTGTCTGGTCGATGACCCCTTTTTCCCCCCTAACCCCTTTTTTTATTTCCTTGGTATTAACCCCTCGGTTTTCCTGTTCCCTTGGTCCCTCTGTGTCGTGGTCGGGCTTATCCTTATTCTCGCTATGAACCAAGCAAAAAGGTTTTCCTTTAGTCCTGACCTTTTTCTTTCCGATCCTGTTCCCCTTTTTTCCCCCCCTGGGAGGTCCCCCGCCCCCCCCCCTCTGCTTCCTGACTTTCCCTGATTCCCTCCCCCCCTCCACCTGCGCCTAAGGCCCAGCGGGACAAACTTCTTCCCGATGCCTTTGCAGAAGATTGTTTCCCCATTTTTTTGCCTCCCTCCAGGTAGTCCCTTCACCGTTTGGTCTCCTTCCCTGCCTTGGATGGGCCATATGGGTGCCCGTGGCCTAGAAGGGCCCCTGAGGTAATTGTGATTCCTTCCCTTCCCCCGGTTCAGAAGCAGATTGCTAGGTCCCCCTGCTTCATTTCCAGTGCGTCTCCTTCCTCCCCAGGTTCTTCTTGCTCTCTCCCAGCATCGTTGCGCCGCCCCCTGAACAAGTGATGTCCTCCACCCCTTTGGCCTACTATGCTATTCCCCCTCCTGCGAGAGACCTCGACTTGCCCCCTCTCATGAGCGGGCAGGCCAATTTTAAGCCACCCTTTACCTCGTAACGTCCCAGGATCCCCCCCTCCCTCCCCTTTTTTTGCGCGAACGCCTGCCTCTTTCGGCGTCAGGAGACGAGGGTCGCTCCCTCCGGTTAGTGGCTGCTGGTTTTGACAGGGGTTCTATTCTCTCTTGCCTTTCTTCCGTTACTTTTGACGACCCCCAGCTTTGGTGTGGTCCCAAGAAAAGCCTCTTCGCTGACCGGCCCCCTCCTTTTTTATGTGAAGCCCAGGCCGGCGTCCCTGTTCTGGGAGTTTATCTTGTCTCCTCTCCTTTTCGCCCGGAGGAGTTCCTCAGCCTGGGTGACTCCTGAGAACAGCTTCTCGTCCGCACGAATGAGACGGTGGAGACCCCCCTGTTCCCCCCTCGACACCAATCCCTCCTTCTCTCTTGCGGTCTCCCTGACAGACCATGCTGCCCCCTTCCAAGGCTTTTGAGTCAACAATATCCCTGGTTTCCCAAGACGGACAGCCCTCTCCCTTCGCTTGAAGGGTGCTTGCCGAGCCGTCCCTTCTAGACCTCTCTATTCGGGATTTCTACCGCCCTTTAGTCCCAGAGAAACGACTAAAAGAAATTCCGACAAAAGTTCCCTGCCACCTCCTTCCCTTCCGGATTTTCTACGTGGGAGCCCGTAGAGAGAGTTATTTCTTCTTAATTTTGGCCATTCCCCAGTTCACTTTTTCCTTCCTTGTTCTGTCGGGCCGCCGTGGACCGACGGTAAATGCTTCCCTCTTTTTTCCAAGGTTTTTTTTTCCAGTGGTCCACCTTTCTGCCTGTAGATCTTCTTTCTACCTTTACATTTTCCGAGTGGCAGATATCAGCGGTTCAAAACTTTCTCCCCGAAGAACGTCCTTTCCCTGTTTTTTTCCATTCTTTCCCTTTTTGCTTCCTAAGCCCTCTTCTTTCCTGCCGGTGAAAACACGTCCCTTCCCCTCCCAATTCTGTTGGTTTTCTTTTCCTGCATTGGCCAGGCATGATGGCCGCTGCTATCTGGGTCCGCCACCGGCAGCACATCCATGCTCGTTTCTGTATTCTTTCCCTGATTTTCGACTCTCGTCGAAGGTCGTGAGGCTCCTTCGAGGTGACTCTCCGCTCTCTTTCGCAGTATATCTCCTTCTTTCTCATCCTTGTGTTTTTTCTCTATGCGCGCCTCCTCGCTTTTTTAGTAATTCACCGTCGACAGGGACCCAGAAACTTTCTCTCTCCTTCCAATTCTCTGTTCTTTCTCCCGCTCCTAGTTCCCCCGGAGACGGTGGCTGTGAGCCCACTTTTTCCATTCTCTCCGTCCTTTCTTCCCTTATGAGGGACCGACCCACTTTTTTCGGAATTTTCCTTTCTTTTCCCCCTTCCCTCCCCTCCTTTTTCAGGCGGGGCGGACGCGCGACTCCTTGACCTTCTTCCTAGAGTATGCCTTGTGTTCCTCGGTGGCTTCTTCTTGAGCCTTTTTTTCTAAGTCGGGAGAGGAACCTTTCCCTTTCACCCTTCGGGCCCTCCGTTCCCTTTGACCTTGAGTATGGACTGAGGGGACCCTGCTTCAAGCCTCTCCGGTTTCTCTTTTTGTCATTTTTCTTTCTTCCAAGTTCAGGCCATACCTGCACGGGATCTCTTGCTTGCCCACGGGGTGATTAAAGGAAGAACTTTTTGTCCGGGCACGGCGTGGATTCCTGCTGGCTTCCTTTTTTTTTTGCTCCTTTTTTTTCTCCGCCAGTAAATGGCCTATGGGCTATAGCTCTTCCTCCCTGAAAACGGCTGGAGGCCCTGATTTTGGCTTTCTGGGTAAAGGGATGGGGTTTTGATCAGCACTTGGCATTTTTTTATGAATGGTAACCTGTGCGAGTTGGTTATTTCTCTTCCTTTCTTTTCCTCTTAAAGGTGGGCCCCTCCCCCCTATGTTTTTCATTTGTTCTGGTGCAGGAGCGGCTGTTGGTGGGACCCTTTTCTTTCCCAAGGAGTTGTTCGTCTTCCTCCTTTCCTGCTTTTTTTTTCTTTTTTGGTCCCCATCAAAGAGCCGGCATGGTCGTCACTGCGGGCCAAGTCTCTTTGGTTTCGCTCGCGCTCTCTTCCCACCCGCCTCGGCTCGGCCGGAGGAAGACGGTACGACATTGCACCTCTTTTCTTTTTTTTTTTTTAATGGAAGGAAATGGCAGAACTCCCCTTCGTGTCTTCCCCCCCAGGCCGAATTGTTTCTCCGGCGCCGTCTATGAGCGGTGCGGTGCCCTAGTCTTTGTTGGTTTTTTTCTGTTTCTCCTTACCTTTTTTCGGAGGCCCGGCCATGCCGTGAGTGTTTCTCCGTTCTTGTTATACCCCCCTCCTTTCGGGGCAGATGTCTTTTTCCTTGTGCGCGGGCCGAGTGGTCCCTTTTTTTTATTGCACCTTGTCTGAGGTCTTTTCCTTGCCTTTCTGAGCATCCCTTTTTCTTTTAAGGCTTTCTTTTTTGCTTTACCTGGCGTGACAGAAGAGATTGACCTCATTTTCAAGAGGATTCAGGTCATTTTTCATTTCCCATTTTCGTGATGAAACCCCTTTTAGCCCCTCCCTGGCTTTTCTCGAGACCGGTTCACCGCGTTGTGTGAAGGAATTAGAATTGCTTGTTTCATGAATGTTAATTTTTTCCCCCTTTTTTTTCTAGTCCTTTCCGCTTAGGAGTCAATGCACCCAGTGTGGTCCCTCGAAAAGGTACTAAATAATAGTATCAGTCCTTTTGGTCTAGGGCCTGTTTCTTTTCCCTCCTCCCCTTTTTCCCTTTGATTGCCCGACCCAAGCGGGCCTATGCGGGTTCTTTATTTTTGTTTTTTCGCCCTTTAATCCCCGGTTTTTTTTGTCCTCCCATGTCGTGACTGACCTTTTGGCCGTTATTGTTTCTTTTTCTCCTCTTCTAAAATAGTGACTAACTGATGGTCTCACGAGGGTCCGGTTTGGAGGTCTTGTGACCCCCCCTGCCAAAGGCTCGCGAGATGTCCTCCCAGATAATTACTCTTTTTCTTCCTCAGGTTGAATTGGTTCGTGTTCTTCTCCGTGCCTTCCCCTTCTCGGTGCTCCAGGTGGTTCTTTCAGCCGTCGTGTAACCATTTTAAGAGCTTTTCCTTTTCCTTACTCTCCCACTTTTCGCTGTCGTTAGTGGACACCATTCTTCACCCTTCCCGTGACTCGAGGTTTTTGGATGTGGAAGTTGGTGCCACAATCGACCAGGTCCTACGGACCTCCCCCACCCGCCTTTCCTCTTTTTTGATCAAGTCTTAGGCTCCGGCCCCATCGCCCGGCTTTTTCCGAGGACAAGTTAGCGCGTTCTTCAAGAGTTTCTTTTCGTTTTTCACTTCCCTGGTGAAGCCTGCCATACCCCCCTTACGGAAGCGTAACGTTCGGGCCTGGTGAATCCTCCCTTGCCATTCTCATAAATCCTAGCTTCCCTTCCGGGAACTTTGTTTTTTTCTCCTTTTCCCCTCGACTCCACCTAAGCAATGATCCACCCCGACCAGGAGTCATCCTCCCTTTCTCCTTTCCTCAAAGATATATCTTCTTTCAATTCTCTTGTGTTTCTCTTATACGATACCCGCTTTTCCATCACCTATTCCTCTTAAACGAATGGGCGTCCTGCGTAGGAGAAGGTTTCTTTTTGTTTCCTTCCCATTCTCCATAGAAGAATTTGTTTCTTCCTCGATTGGATGATGATGGACTTGCTGATTCCGGGTCTCCTGGAGAGGGTCTAATTTGTTTTCCCGGTTTTCTCTACCCTTTTGACTTTCCGAAGATAAGGTTACGATGGCTTCTTTCCGCGTGAAACTTTTCTGGCCCTTTTCCCCCGGGTTTGCTGCCTTCGAGGTTTCTTTCCCCTTGATTCGGTAACGAGCTTGTATTTGTTCTTTTCTCTGGTCGACCTTTGGTCACATTTTTTTTTTCTAAGGTCCCCTCAATACTCTCCTACGTGCAGGGGCCTCCCTTGTGTAAACCCCCCGACCGCCTTTTTTTTGAGCGTTTTTCTGTCGTATGTCCCGCGCCAATTAGATTCCATTTTGTACCCCTTGACCGGTCGACGGCCATATTTCCCCCACTGGTGCCCAGAGGCCGGGTCGCGCAGTCGCGTTCACACCACTTCAACCTGGTTCGAGAATAGGCTTTTCTATAGTGATCTCTTTCTCTGCTCTTTTTTTATTTTTGCACCCATGGCCCGCCCTTTTTACATCTGCGGTAACTCATTAGTCTTTGGAGCCGCTCACCCCTCGGACCCCACCCTTAACGGACAATTCTTTTCCCCCTTTTACCCCCACATAAGGTTTTTACCCCTTTTTGTCTACCTTAAGGCACTCGTGGCGATGGAGGTACTATCTGACTTCCTCCTTCCCTTTTCCAGAAAGTTTTCCGTTTTCGTACTGCCGAGTCCCGCTGAGTGGACTGTTCCTGTGTCACAAACGGGCGTGGTTCCTCCTTAATTTCGTGCCTTCCCTTTTCCTTTTGAGAGCAGCAGGCCTGGTCACCCGTGCTGCAGAAGGCTGTCCTCTCTGCTCTTCACATGGCCCTCCCCGGCCGTACATCAAAGGGTGATTCCTTTCCCTACATGGTCCAGCCTTCCCTTTTTTGGTCTTTTTCAGTTTTGAAGAAAACTAGGCCCCCTTCCGGACAGCTCTTGTCTTTCCCCTTCAAGGCCCTTTACGGCTATCAGAGAGTACTTTGTAAGGGGTTCCCTCCAAGTCCCCCCCTGGACGTCTCATTCATCCGCTGTTTGTGCGAGACTCCTTACAATATTGAGGCTAAATTCGTTCCCGCCGCACCATGATAATAGACAGGGATCTCTTACACCAGCCCCACTTTCACCCTGTTTTTTTCCTTTCTCCGAAATATTTTTTAACGACTGAAATCCTTCCTTTCCCAACAGCCCACCGAAACTGTCCTTGTCTTCGCCCCCCAGAACTCTATCAAGATCCTTTTCCTTTCCCCGGTCCGCAGATACCGCCCTTTCTTTTTTTTTTCGGTTTTATGACCCTTCGTCCTTTGCTGCTCCTTCTCCTATGACGGACCTGACAGGGTTTTCAAAAGCTCCTTTTTTTTCCTGCTTTTTTTTTCGAGCGCCAGTTTGCAAGAAGGTTTTTCTCCCTTGCCGTCCCATTCTTTTGAGTCCCCTTTCCTCTATTTTTTCTTGCAGCAGGTAACCTTCGTCCTTCTGTTTCTCACGAGTTTTCCTTCTTCTCCCAGCGAGCCCGCTCCAGCGATCCCTGTTTTCCCCAGACCACGCACCAAGACCGGCAGCAGCATAGAACTTTTCCGAGCCAACTTTACATTTCCCGGTTGCCTTCATTTCTCTTACCCCCGGCCATACCGTTTCCCCCCAGCCCGGCCGCCGAAGTTTAGCCCCTTGCCGGGGTTTTTCCGAAGAAAGAGATCTCCACGAGAATTCGGCCGGCCTTTTTCTTCTGCGACCACCGCGCACGAAGTCACATCAGGACTCCCCCTCCTCCTGCCCGCCGCCCGGACGTCTGCTTTTCGCCAACGTGGCATTCCCCCCTTAGATCATCCAGTGAAGGGTGGATTTCAAAGTGGCAACGCAAGTTTTCCGGCGTCTCGTCCAGGGGGCGGCGGCGGCTGTGTTTTCCCCCCAGCATCATCTGCTCGGCCAGCTTTGTCCCCTTTTTGGTGGATCACAAGTGTTTTCTCTCTTGTTCTCCTCCTTCATACAATAAAGTGACTGAGCAGATCTCCAGATTGTTTTCCACCTCGGTGAATGAGACAAGAGGCGGCTCAAGACTCAGCCCTTCTACGTTTCGCTCTGTCAACTAAGTTCCGGTGGACTTGACTTTCCCCGTCCCCCTCACCCCTTTTGGGTTTGGTCCAACTCATCCTTCCTGCCTGGCAGAGTTTTTGTTTATCCCTCCCCGTGCTGACAAGCCCTCCTTTTGACTTGTCTTGCCCTTTTCTGGAAGTGGTTATCTCTTCTGAGAAACTTTGTTGAGGCCTCCTCGACTTTTTTTTCCCTTATCCCCTCTTTTTCTTTTTTTTCTCTTTCTTTTCCCTCCTATTTTGTTTTTTATATACTTTCGCGCCCCGAGTCGATGCTTACCCGTCTACTAGGCCCCCCCCTCCCTCGATTAAAACTAAGGCTTTTTTTCTTTTCAGACGTCGGTCCTTTCGGGTGAGACTTTGCGTATTCCGATAAGCCGCTTCACGCGGTTGGCCCTCCCCAACCGTCGGGGCTTTTTCCGTTGGGTAATGCCGTTTTTTTTTGGACCGATCTCCGTCCGACGGAATCTGTTGATTTGAAGTTTTCCGTTTCGAGTTTGTTTTCTTTTTCCTTTTCCTTTTCTTTCGAGGCTTTTAGCCGACACTTTTCCTTCCCCCCCTTTTTCTCTCCTTTCACTAGGGCAGAGCAGATGTAACTGCGTTTGAAACTTTTTTTCCCCCTCCTAACCCCCTTCCGTGCCGCCTTACCTTGGTCAGGTTTCACCTTCAGTTTGACCAACCCTCCACCTTTTTGTCTCTTTCTTCCCCTGGTGCCCTTCTTTAGTTTTTCTTGGCCGGGACCCGGCGTTTTCCGTTAATTTTGTCTTTTTTCTTCTTTTTCTATGGAGATAATCCGTCTTTTCTTCGGCCGCTTTTTTTCGCCCTCTCCCTTTCGATTTCATGATGCGGGACGTGATGGTCTTGTCTTGGTTTTTTCTTTCTCCGTTTTTCCGTGAATTTTCATTTTCCCTTGCCATCTTTTTCTTCCTTTCCTGGCTGGGGGTCCTTTGAGGATGAAATTGCTATCGTGTTCTTTGGGTTTTTCCTCTGCGTCCAAAAGGTTTTTTCTCTCAGAGTTCATTCGTTTCTTCCCCCCTCTGACCTCACGAGAGTCTGGGAGCAATGGCGGCTGCGAATGTTGCAATCTGGCGATCTTTTTTTCTTCCCCCCCCTCCTCAGTGTGGCAGGAAGCTCGGAAGGACTTTATTTCCCGTTCAGTCAAGGAACGGTGGGCTTTCTTCCCGACACGTTGCTCCACTAACTTTAGGTTTTGAGGCGCTTCCAGGATTTCCCCTTTTTGAGCGGAGTTGCGCTTTTTTCCCTCTCCCCCCTTTTTTTTTTGCGGCTTTTAGTCTTCTGTGCGTTACTTTTTCTTCTTTCATGAAAGTCCTAGCTCCTTCAGTTATGTCCTCTTCTATGGACCCCTATGTCCTTTTCTCGTTTGCTCTCTTATCCTCTCTGTTCTCCCTTTTCCCCCCCCTGCGTTTGCCGCGCATTCACAGTTGGAACTTTTGATGAGCCCTTACCTTTTTCTTCTTTTCTCCTGTCCCTTTTTCTTTCTTTACAGGGCCGTTGCACCGCCTTAGTGACCCCACAGTCCGATTGCGCGGAGTGCAGGCCACCGGTTTCAGATGTTCCCCCCCCCCCGGTCGAAGTGATGCCCCAAGAAGGCTCCTCCCCAGACCTTTTTTATGCTGACTCCTTCACCGATATGTGATGTGTATTTGGTCAGCCCTTGTTGTACGTTTTTTCCTGCTTCTTGCTTCCGCCTCTTTTTCCTCCTCCTCAGTGTAGTCACCCACCCCTGGTTTTTTCTTTCCACCTGTGAACCCGGTCGGATAATCTTTTTCTCCTTTTCCGCGGCACGGGTGCTGGGTCTCTCCCTATGCGGCTTTCCCTTTTTCTTCCCTTCCTCCCTTCAAAAGCGGGCGTTCCGTCTCTAACTGTAAGCCATTCGGGGGAATCCCCCTGGCTTCCGAAGTTTCAGTGAATTTGGGTCGTGTTCATTCGGCTACTATTTTTTGAATGATGGTTCTTTGTATTTTTCCTGGCATTGTGCTAAACACATGTTTGCAAGCCCGTTTTCCTCCTCCTCTGTTCTCCTAAAGTCCTCGACAAGGTTGAGTGTGTTCGGTACGGAGCGACCGGCCGAGTTTTTAACTTTTCCTGTCCTTGGGTTGCCCCACGTTTCCCCATTTTGTCGTCCCCCCCGTTTTTTTTTTTTTCATTATCCTTCCTTTTTGCAGCTTTTTTTTCACCCCCACTGTGATCGGCATTTGGTTTGCGTTTTTTCCCACCCCCCCGCATGGTGCAAAAATCTCCACATTTTTGACCCCTCCGGAAAGACCAGCTACTTCCCCCCCTTCTTTTCCCCCTTTCAGGGCGACCCCTTTCACCGTAAGACTGCTAACTTTTCTTTTTAGCCGGAGTAGTATTTCTTGGGTCACTACTTTTTACGCTGTCTCCCTTCACAATTTCTTCAAGTACGGTATTGGCTTCTTCCCTCTTCTCCCCCTCGGACGTTTAAGGGCTTACCCTTCTTCTCGGCGCGCTGGTTTAAGAGTCCACTTCCTCCCAGTGATACCGACCCCTTCTTCTCCTGAAATCAGGTTCCTTTCTCTTTCTTTTTTAATCCCCTTTTGGGTTCTGTCGGAGGAGATACGCTGGCGCCTCCCCTTAGGGCTTTCAACGAATGGGCGGTATTGTTTCTTCGTGACCTCTTGTTCGGAGAACAGTTCTTTCAGCCAGTTCACTTTCCCCCTTTCTTTCCTGATCCTGATTTGGTATGACAGGACTTTCCTCTTTCCTTGGCTCCGGTGGAACGGGTGCGCTCTGAGTTTCAAAACTTCGGTCAGCAGAGCCTCTTCTTTCCGCTTTTTTCAGGTAAAAATTGGATTACGCGAAGGTTGCGCCATGCTCTCCTCTGTGTTTCGCTCGCTGATCGTTTCCTATTTTTCCTTTTCCTTTACGGTCTTTCTCTTGGTCGGGTGTGGCCCCATTTTTTTTTTGAGTCGTGACCCTCCCTCCTCCGATCCCTTTTCTGTTTGATCCACATTTTGTGTCATAACTGACATCCGGCGCGTCTTCGTCTTTACATTCCCCTTCTGCCTCGGTTCCCCGGGTGTCCCTGATTTGACTCCCTAGTACCCCCTTCCCCCAGAGAAGGGTCTCCTTTTTGAAAACAAAGTCCCCCTTTTTGTTCTTTTCCCCTGCTGTTTGCAGCTAGTTGATCCATTTTTCCCTTCTCTAAGCTGTGAATTTGAAGAGCCACCTTGGAACTCCCCTTTTACCCCCTCCCGTCGGCCCCGCATTTTCTGACATAGGGAAGCGCTGTCCCATCTGCCAACTTACCCCTTCCCTTTTTTTCCAATCATTGGATTAAATTTTTTCAAGTCTCGATTTCCCGCAGTGAAGCGGCCTTTCTCAAGGACCTTCAGTAAATCCGATTTTCCTCAAGGTGCCAGATTCCCCTTCCCGATCCTATCTCCTTCCTTGTGCAGGTTTTCCCAGTGGCTTGTGACGCCTCCCCCTTTCTTAATCCGTTCCCTACCTTCCTTTTCCTCCCCCCCTTCTCAGAAGGACGCTTTTCCTTTCCTAAGGCCTGTCAGCAGAATTTGTGAAATGGGAGCCTACCTCCCCTTTCGGCATGCTGAAATGCTTGCATAATTTTCCTCTTTTTTTTTTTCCTTGGCCCCCTGTTTTCGTCATCTTCCACGGAGGTTAGTCCTTCCCTCCCCTTCCCTTTTTAATCATCAAGAGTCTGCTTCGCAGACTGGCAGCAGTTACCCCTTGTTCGACTCCCGCCTTTAACATTGTTCCTCGATCATTCGTGGTTTCCTAGGAACAGATGATCTCCACTCGGTGCTCCGATCATATCCTTGCAGCGCGACCAGCCTGTATCCCATGGAGGATTTCCCGCGTATGGGTCCTCTCCCCAGCCTGCCGCAACCCCCCCCCCCCCTTCCGACCTTTCTCGGCAGAGTGAAACCAGCTATTCGTCTCCTTCTGAAAATGGTCCCGCGATGCTCTCCCCTCCCCTTTTTTGTTTGAAATTTTCTGCCGGCCGGCCTTTGCTTTGGTTTATTCCTGCCGTGAACGTTTTTTCCGCCAAACTTTTTTTGTCCCCCAGCGCATCTGGCTGTAGCTCAATGGGCCCTCTTGGCTTGGCTAATTTCCTCTTTTCTCTTCGCTTTTCCTCCCGATCATCAAGAGTCCTCTTCGTCGCAACGACCGCTTTGTTGACTCCTCTTTCCCCCCTCCAAGCCGCCTTCCTCTGACACCGCTGTATCCTGTGTGAGCCCGCATTCCTCCCCCCCCCTTCCCGGAAGCTCCGAATCCCTCTTTTTGCTACGGCGCACAGGCCCCTTCACCTTGTTCCCTGCCCAAGGCAAGGTGAGAGCCAGTGCCCTTCCCTCCTTTTTAAAAAGCCCTGAACAGCCCCACCTGCCCTTTCCTCCATTTGCCGGGTCGGCCGGCCCACGAGCAGCAGATAGCCCTCTTTGGAAAGGGTCTGGGTTCTTCAGGATCCTTCCTCCACCTCAGACCAAGGGTTTTCCACTCCGGTCCCGGACACAGCTTTTCCATTCTTTCCTCCCAAGGGTAATCCAAGGCGAGCAGCCCTTCTTTTGTTTACTTAAGTGGCCCCCCTCCACCCTTTACGGATTCTCTTCTTTTAGAGTTTTTCGTGGCACCCGCATTCCTCTTTCTTTTTCCTCTTTAAAAATTCGGTCTCCAGCCCCCTTTGGTCACTTAAGTGTTTTTTTCTTCTCCCGGAAGAGGTGTCTATCAAAGATTAATACCAATTTTGGCAAAGCCCTTCTATTCCCTCCATCCTTACTGTCTGACTTCCTCTCTTTTTAGGCAGGTTTTTTGTCCTTTTCCCCCCGTCCGTCTTCAAACCCCTTTTGGGGACGTCAATCTTTTCCTTCATTCTTTTTTTTTCGGGCATACGGAAACGGTTCCTGCTGGTTCCTTTTTGCCCAATGTGTTTCTGCCCGTAGAAGAGGGCTTTTGTTGAAATTCTAGACTTTTCTTCTCCCCCCCCTTTTTCTTTATACCCTCTCTTTCGCC
>Ga0179593_1286878_pt1 | contig 13217 bp, 14 predicted proteins | sample CZODoug2_1_08_16_FD_185931 | JGI IMG/M metagenome (GOLD analysis project Ga0179593, IMG submission 185931) | Vadose zone soil fungal communities from Angelo Coast Range Reserve, California, USA - CZODoug2_1_08_16fungal (PacBio error correction) | ecosystem: Environmental > Terrestrial > Soil >... | reverse complement strand
GCTCTCCCGGCGCTTTTTCCCCCCGCTTCAATTTTTTTCCCCTTTGGTCCTTGCCAAGGGCTACTCCACAGCGATTCCTTTTATTTCCTCCTTATGGTTATTCGGCCTTTTCCTTTCCCACTCCCTGAAACCCGGCCATTATTACCCCCCCGTGCTAGTACCCCCCGATCCCCTTATTGGCCCCAAGATCAAACTCCCTTGCCGCAACCTACATTTACCCCTACGTTGACCATCGCGTCCGGAGCCCCAATTTTTGCCAAGCTGATTCTTTGGCCCCTTTCTGTCCCGTGGTGGCTGGTACTTAACGCCCCTCCCAGGTTGCTTCGCCTCAATCGCCGTCCTTTAGGCTTCTGATTGTTCTTTTTGCGCCCCCAAGTCCTTTTTGGTTTAATGTAATTACAAATACTTCTATTCCAGACTCCCAAACCACTTTCACTCCCAGTAATTTTGTTGAGAGAGGGCTTGTTTCCATCTTACCCCCCCCTGATTCACCCGACTTTGAAGAAGTCCTTTCCATGTTTTTCCTCAGTCCATCCTGAGTCTGGTGGAGCGCCGGTGTCCTTTGCTTCCACTGCTCACGGACATTTTTTTCACAACTTTGACAGACACTTCCTCGCCTTGTGCCTGTGCTGCTGCTTTTGCCGGCCCTTTGCCAGACCTAACTTACTTGTTTGTTGCCCTGGTTTGACCGCCCCTTGCTTGTTCACCCCCTCCTTTCTTTTGTTGAGATTAAACTGTTTCCCATTCCACTTTTTTCTGAGTTCTGCGCCCCCCCCTATCCCCGACCCTCATGGGGCTGCTGGTCTTTGGTTGATCTTCTTCACGCCCGTATGCCCCTGGCTGACCCAGGTGCATTTCCGTTTTTTTTCTGCTCCGGCGCCGATCTTAGACTCCCTTGCCCCTCAGGTGGTTTCGACTTCCTGTTGAGACCATTGAAATAATCCCGCTTCCGGTCGGCCCTCGATGATTTGTGGTTCATGTTTGCTTTGGTTGCTTTTTTTGGGAGACCTACGTTTTACTTTGAACCGTTTATTTTGTGGTTCACAATCTGACTTTTTCCCGTGATCCCCGCTACGCATAATCGCTATTCCCGCGCCCCTATGTCACCTTGCTGAGGGAAAGGCCTTAGGTAACAGTCTCCTTCCGCCTTACTACCCCCCCCTCCTTCCCCGACCCGTCCGCTTTTTTTCCCGGCGTACCTCGATCCCTCCTTGTAGGGGCTCTCACGGTCCCCCTCTTTTTTGATGCTACCCCCACCCATTCCCATTCCTGGCCGCCACTCCTTTCAGCGTACCTGCTTTCCATTTGCATGACCTGGTTTTTCCGCCCCAGACGCCCCGCGCCCGCTTCCAGAGTCCTTTTCACCCAACCCCTCGGCATCCTCTCTCTTTTCGCTGCTTTTTCCCACCCCTTGCCGCGTAATAGTCCAATTACTGCAGAATAGTTGCCAAATTGAGGCCCCCCTACCTTTAAGATCTGGACCAGTACCAGCTTCTTTCTCACGACTTGCAGCTCCTAACGCTTCCCCCGAATAGTTTTTGCTTCCGAAGGAGAGATGTTCTTGTCGAGTGCTTATGGTTGTTTTCCCTAGTCCCCCTGTGATTTCAAGGGACAGGTCGCCCCCCCCCTTTATGTTGGACCCCATCTTTTTGAACGGGGGCTTTCTTGACGTCCCTTTTTTTTCTCCCTCCACAAACTGTTCTTTATTCGAACGCGATCGCCCCCTCCCTACCTTTTTCCTTGCTTCTCCTTCAGTTGCGTCGCCACCGCTCGATTTTCCCCCCCCGGTCCCTCCTCGCCTTTGGCCCACGGAGCCGTTCACCTCTTTCTTGCCCCCCCTTTATCCCCCGTCAGAATCTGCTAAATGTGATACGGTTGGGACAGTTCTTTCCGCCCTGCACTTTCTTTAGATTTCCCCTCATCCGCAAATTATTCCCTTTGGCTTCCCTTGAGTCTAATCTTTATTCCCCCCCCTTCATGCAAATTTTCCTTCTTTTTTCCCTCCTCCCTACTTCAGCGGTTTTGTTTATTTCACTTAGGCGATCTCGCTCCCCCAACATAATCCTTGTTTTGTGCGAGCGCCGCCTCAAGCCTAAACCCACCCCGCGTCCCTGCCATGTCTTCGTCTACATCAGGATTTTTCGCGCTCCTTTTTAATTCGAGTCGTCAAGGAGCGATATGGAGCCAGCGACGGTTTTCGCCTTTTATTTTTGCCACCTCTTCAGAAGAGGTTCCCTCGGACCCTCGGAAGCTGTCTTGTCTTTTTTTTTGTCCGTTCCTAGCTTTTCTCCTGTTTTCGTAATTTGCCCCCCCTTCTGAGCTCGCGAAGTTGTCTTTGAAGTCATTAGCTAAGTGGTCTCTTCCCTAGCCCCCCATACCTATTCTTAAGCCGTTGGGTTGTGCTTTTTTCGGTATTCCCTGACCAGTTTTTTTTTGCCCTCCCCCAAGTCGTTCCTCCCTCGCAGTGCCCATCTGGTGATTTCATTCTTTCCATAAACCGATGTTTCCTTCACCTTTTTCCCTTCGTAGAACCCTGCCGCGCTTGTTCAAACCCCTGTCACCCTACCCGAATCTTTCCCTCTCTTTTTTTCGTCATAGAGCTGGGTGACCCCAAAATCCGGTTCGAGGTTTCCAACGGCGTTTAAGACGTTCCGCTTCCCTTTTTTTCCACCCTTCTTTATTTTATGTCCTAATTTTCCTTCTTTCTGCTTCCGTGGTCTTTTACCTTCTTTTGTTTCAGGCGTTCCAAGCTCCTTTGCTACCTCTTTTTGAATGCCCCCCGGGGCCATTAGGCTGTCCGATCTTTCTGGCCCCAGCGTGCAATTCCTTTGCATGGTTTTTTTTTTTTTTGTAGCGCCGGCTCTCCTGCCATGGGCCTGTATGGTTTTGTTGGTTCCCCAACAAGCACGCGTTTCCTGTGAGATGTCCAGCCCCCCCCAACGACCTTAATATTTTTCAGCCGGTCAACTGCTTTTTTTCTGGGTTATTTTTATCCTCTGTTTTTCCTCCCAGGATTCATATAAACCCCTTTCCCCATTTTTCCCGATTATTGGAGCCTTTGTAATCCCCGCTTTGATTTCTGCTTGTCCCCCCCATTCATGAAGTTGCTGGGTGGCCGCAAGCCTTCCCCACAGTCTTCCTCTTCCACAACCCCTGCACCTTAACCCCAGCACCACGTCATCATCTTAGGGGCCCGCCGGCCCTCTCTCTTTCAATGTTTTCGTCCCCGAAAGTCTTCCTTCTTGGGGCCGTTCTAATTTGCCTTCCTCACCCCTCTCCCGTTCAGTACACCGGTCGCCGGGTGCAGCACAGGGTTTCAGATGATTGGGGCCCCAGTTCCCCCCCCTTACAAGACCCCATGTCCTTGGTCGCATTCCATTTCCCCTAATAAGGCCTTCCTTTGTTTCCTCCCCTTGCCCCCTATAAAATTTTGTTGTAGCAGGCATCGTTTTCCACCCCGTTGTAAACAAAAACCGTTTTCGTGCCCTGCCTCACCCCTTAGAATTTCCCCCCCTCTCCATGATTATCTTTCCTGTCGTTTTTTTTTTCCCCCAACAGGTAATTGTTCCCGTGTCAATCCTTTCGACTCCCGCACCCATATAGACATTCAGGGATGCCTCTGATGTTGTACCCCGCCTGCCCCTTTTTACTTTCTTCCCCCCTTTGATCCCCCCGCCAGGCGGATTAGGACTAAGCAGCCTCGCTCCGCCACCTATTACTGCTTTTCCCCCCCCCCCTTGTTTTTCTTTTCCCCCTGCTTCCCGCAGTATGTAACTCATCCGCGCAGAGGCTTCTTTCCCCTCCCTCGACCGGTCCTTCGCATTTTCTTTTTGCCGTAGTCAAAAAAAGTTAGTTCCCAGCCCCAGAGTAAGGACCGGCCATAAATGCCAATAACTTCCTCTTTTACCCTGGCTGACTGTCTGCCTATTTACCCCAGGCTTTTCCGAAATCTTCGGTTGAAGGCATTTTGTCTGGGACACTACCTTGTGTAGTGTGTAGCCCATGGAGCCCCCCCAAAGGTTTTTAATATGGTGTTCTTTTCCAGAACCTCGCCTGAACGCTAGGCACCCCCACAGAGATGCAAGAGACCCCTTCTATGAGGTTGTTTTGCACTTCCCCCATTCCCCATTCGTGTTTTCGTTTCAAGCGCGTCCCCTCGAAGTCAGCTGACTCTTTGACCCTTGAGGTCTCGCGTGATTGTTGGTACGAGGCGTCAGTCGAACGATCTGGTCGTGGGATACACAGTGTTCCTCTTTCCCCGGATAAAAGCTTTCTATTCTTCAGGCAGTTATTTCTTTTCCCTTGTCTGAGGTATTGTCCTGTTCTCCATCCCTTGTTCGACGATTTGTCCAGTTTTTAGAGTGTGTCATTCTCTACACTCCTTAGCATGTGGATGTCGAGCCTCCCCCCTTTTGGCTAGAGGAATACCTTTGGAGTTAGAGGACCTGCCCCTGTTCTTCGCCCAATTCCGCCCCCCCTTCATTTGGCTTTTCGGATGTGTCAACGCTGTGCAAAAGGTTTTGCCGATTGATCCCCCATCTCCTATGGACTTATCTCGGTGTGCGGGTGGGGGCCCCAATGCCCCTGCCCTGTTTCTTTTCCCCGGCCATTCCATTTCGTTGTCCCACGAAATCCGACGATGTTTCAGACTTTTTTCCGCGCTTTTAAGGGTTCTCCTTTTGAAATTTGCACGATGGCGGCCTAGCCATAAAACGCTGCCTCCCAGTCTCATCCCTCAGCCACCCCTCTTGCGCCCCCTCCGTTTACCCCAACCAATTCCCTGATTCTAGAGCTGACCTCACTCTCCATTTTTCTGGAAAATTTCCCTTCTCTTGGGGAGGAGCTTTGCCCACATGGTTGGTTTTTGTGATCTTCGAGCCCCCCCCCCGCTTGATTTGCTTCAGGCCTCCGGGAACCGGACCCGAGTCCGTGCTCCTATTGCACGCCCCCCCCCGGATGCCATCTTTTCCATTCAATTACATCGTTCAGCCATGTTTATTTGCCCCGTCAACCTTCGCCGAGTCTAAGCCTTGAAAAGCATTGCTGTCATTCAAACTTACCCCTATTTTCTGGCTCTTCCGGTTGCCTCACGCGTAGGCGGTCGCGGGTGGGAGTTCCTTTCCTGGTCGTTCGGCTCGGGTGTTCCGATTTTTGTACCGCGGTCGTTTATGGTCCCCACTTTTCGCTTCCCTAATGTTACTTTTCTTCAGCGTTGGCGGCCCACTCCTTGTCACCCATGCAAGACGACTCCCCTGACACGGGGACGAATCGTTCATATTTCTTCTTTTCCTCGTGTTTCCTTTGTCTCTCTCCTTTTCATCCCCCCCAAGCATCTTCTTCACCTTATGGCACCCTGCCTCTGACCCTTTCTTGCGATTTCCGCGGATCCCAGGAAAAGAGGATCCCCATTGCTCGCCGGTTCTGAGTTTAAGATCTATTACTTCCATTCCTTCTTATTTTCTCGTTTTTTTGCCTAACTTTAGGGATATCTCCTACAATGAACCTTTTTCGGGAGTTTTCTACTGTCCTTTTCTGTGGGATGCGCTCCGTCTGCCTCTGACGGAGGCCCTTGACGTCTTGCGGCCAAGCTTCTTTTTCCCTCCTCTTCCTTTCCTCCTATGGCCTGCTGAAGTTTTGTTTGGTTTTTGTGCGGACCACTCTTTTTTGATGGCGTTTAGGGCTTCATTTCTTCGTCCTTTTCTTCGATCTTCTTGTTAATCCCTACCCCTTTTTTTTTTATCGTATCGATGAACAGTAGCGATCCCAGCCCTATGCAAGGTCTGCCTCTCCGAGTGCCCATCACTCAATATCCACGGCTTCCTCTCCCCATCTCGCCCCTCTCTTCCCATCCAGTGTGAAGATCCAAAGACATCCGAAGGCACATTTCCAATAATTCTTACCAAAAAGCGGTTCAGCGCCGTGCCCGTCCCTTTTTTTTCGTTTTTGAGGCCCCTCTCTTTTCTCCCCCAGCGATAAACAGATGGATGGCAGTTCCCCACTTCCGGAAACTGCAACTTCTCTCTTCCCTCGGCCTGTTAGCAGTTTTCTGTTATCTCGGTAGCCATAACCAGACAGTCTCTTTCCATCATTATGTATTCATTCGTTCTTTCTGCAATGATAGCTCAACCTGACTCACTTTCGAAGGAACCAAATGATGTTAAGTTATTATTAACTTTTTCAGGATGTATTGGTTCCGTTGGCCCTAGACTCTTTTCTCCATGACCTTCCCTCTTGAGAAAGAGAATCCCCACCCCCACCCCGTTCCGACCCTCCCTACAGACAGAGCACAGGTACCCCGACAATTTCAACACACCCCCGCCCCTCCTGCCCTAAAAAGCCGCCCACTGAGCACCACCCTCCGCCGCCTTTCTTTCTTTGCTGCCACCGCCTTTTTTCGGTTCTCTTTCCCCCAGAGCGCAGGTGTTCGTGCTTTTCCGAGTTTTCTACCCCTCCCCTTAAGATTTTTCTTCATCCCGTCGTTCCCGGACGTGACCCTTTTTTCCCTATGGCTTCTTCTGCAATTCCTTTAGTAAATTTCGCTGGGTCTCAGTTTATTTCTACCTCTTCCTCTTCTGTCGGTGCTGCCAGATTACTATAAAACACACGGGGATGTCCCATCGTCCTAATCCCCCTCTGCGGAAATGTGTCCATCACTGTCTCGTGGCATTAATGATCCTTTTATGATAGGTCGTTGGTTTTTTTTTTCCATTTGTGAGCATGGACTTTTCTTCAACTTCTTAGGTGGATGGAGCCGCCCTACTCGCTCCACCCAATTCAACATAGTTTTCTCCCCCTTAGGTCGCCCCATTTTCTCCGTGTCCCCAGCCCCTCTTCTTTGGATTCCGCAACGGGGCCTAACAGGATGCCTTCCCTTTCAAATTCCCTCGATAAGTTCCCTCACAAAATTTCCTGTAAAAGGGCCTCCCCCCGTCCGCTTCTCCTCTCCAACGATGCCTTCTTCCCCCTCGACATATCCTGTTGAGCGATTTTGTCTGACCTTCTTGTAGCGCTCCCGTATGCTCGCTCTCTTCCTCCTTCTGTAAATCCCTCTTTCCTTCCTTTACCTCTAAACCATACAAGTCGCCTCGGATCCTTTCCCGCTTATGGGACCGCCCCTTTCCCTCCTCCTCAACTAGCAGGTTAGCCTTTCCCTAGTGTGCTACCCTCTCACGTGCAGTTGCATCGCTCCCCCCAACCCACTTTTCCCGGAAACTTCACCGGTAACTTGCAGTCGTGAGATCTTCACACAGTTGCACCATTTGCATTTTTGCTTGCCCAATGTCGATCCGCCCAACTCCGAGGATTATGGCTCTATCTAGTGGAATTTCTGGACGTAGACATTTTCACTGACCTACCCCTTCCTTACCAAGTGTGTCTCCCTTCCCTCTCAAGAGCCTTTAATATAACCCACTGGAATCACCTTTTTTTGAACACCTTTTCCCAGGCCGAGACTTAGCTTTTCCCACAGCTGACGATTGGCCCCTTTACTGACGACTGTGTCCCTCAATCCCTGCTATTTTTTTGCGAAACCGCCCCCCGCCTACTGCTTCGATTTTGTTTTTTTTGTCGTCCCAACCGCTTCGGCATGTCCTTTTACCCCTCCTGCGCGGGACGATCACCCCCTGGCATCCGACTCGGTTGTGGCGAGTCTTTTCTAGCCCTCCAACTTTTCCCCTGTCTTTGCTCCCCCGCAATTTGCCGTTTTTCCGTCAAATGGTCCCCTTGGTAAGGGACAATTGAATGGCCATCCCTTTTTGCTGTTTTCTTTTTCCGATTTGTTCTCTGCCGCCTTTCAAATGTTTAAAAAGTAGGAACCCGGAAGTTGCTTTTGCCTTTCGGTTAGCTCAGCGCTTCTGTTCCACAGACGAACCGCAATGGTTTTTTTTTTGAAACGGTGGACCTAAAACCTTTTTAATATGAACCCCCCCCTAGCTCTTCTATTGTTCCTCTGAGACCTACTCCATTATTCTCGTAATGTCCATTGGCAACATTAGGGTTCGCCGGCCTGGTGTATCGCTCTTTTGGTGTTCCATCTCTTCCCATGTTTTCGGCCCCCCTGTCCCATACTTGCGCGTTGGTTATGTCCTAACTGTTTGCGCCGTATTCTTCCTTTCCTGCCCCAGAATGTGTTCTCATCTTTTTGAGGTGTCTCATACTATTTATTTTGCCTCTGGTACTCGGCAAATCCCAGATGATTGTGGCACCTCACCTTCTTTGAGGTGTCGGTGCCTTTGTTTTCGAATCCCTTGACCCTACATTTTCTCCTTTTTGGTCCTCACCCTTCTGCGGTTTCCCCTTGTGCCAAGACTCCCGATCCTCACCGATACACGGACTTCTTCCCTGTTGAGAGGGAACGGTTCGTCCCTTTCTTTTTTTCCCGCTCTGGTGAAATCAGTGCCCATTATCCCACTCACCTCCCCGGAAAGAGTTTTACAGTGCTTCACTAATCTCCTCTGTAGGTGGTTTCCCAAGCAAAGCTCTTTTTAAGCCTAACAAACACCAATCCCTTCCTTCTAAGACAAACCCATCCTAGCCCAATGAGCACGGTTACTCCATCTTTTTTGTTTCCTTCCCCAAAGATAGAAAGGAGCTGCTGGATCATTCAGAACCCAGGTTGCCCCCCTCAGATGACTGATCATTCCGCCTTGACAACACCTCCGTCAAGCATCACTGACGAAGAAATCTCCCCCTCCGGGCCTGTACCTCAAGTTCCCGATTGGTCCCCAGTAATCTTCGTCCTTCAAATCCTTGGAGAAGATAAGCTTTTATCCCCACGCTCGGAATGCCCCGACTTCCCGGTGCTGGGCTGGCGGTGCTTTCCCTGAGTAAGCGAAATTGTCCAGTTCGAAATCGTTTCGTTGATGCTTGACCCCGTGTGCCTTTCCCCCCCTTCGCATTGCCGTTTTGAAGTTCTCCTCCACACCAATTTTCAGATCGTCACCGGCGAGCCCCCCCCTCCGAAAACGGCTTTTTCCTTCCAGCCTTCATGTTGTCCGCGACAGCGTCTCCTGGGCACTTTTTCTCTTTCGCTTCAAGTTTTCCGAACTTTCCTTTTTAGGTGTTTGCCCTTACGCGTTCCCTTACCTGACTTATACCTGTCCCTTGCCCTTAGTGCTCCGAATCGTAGCCAGCTTGTCCTCGACTCTTTTCCCTCTTTCCACCCCTCCTTCTTCCCCCCCCTTCTGGAGGTTGCGCATTCGCTCCTTAGTAACAGCCAAAAGGTCTCGCACCACCCTTTTCGACATGCGTCGTTTTTTTTCTTGCTGCAATTAGGCCCCCTTCTCTCTCTCTCTTACATTTGTTGGTTGTTTAGTGAGCCGTTCTTCAGTGCGTTTCCACCAACCCTCCCTTTTCTCTTTCCTTCCCGATCCCGCTTATTGTTCTGATCTTATGGTGTTGCTCGAAGGAGTCGCTCGGGTCCCTTCCACTTTTTCAGGTTCTCATTTGAGTGTTTCCAACTTTCAGCGAGTTCCAGTACAGAGCCGTACTCTATATTTCCGACGAAAGTGATCCTGTAGTTCTGATTCCCCCCCCGGTCGGTCTGTCCCCATGGTCCCACTCTATCTGTCTTTAGGCCCTATTCTGGAGATCCCTCGCGATTCCGGGTTCGTACCTGACCCCTGTTTTTCGGCCCACCATTTCCTTCACTGCCCCCTAGGTTTTCCTGCCCCGGTGCCCCTATCTCCCTTTTCTATCCTCGACCCAGTTTTTGATTCTTAAACTTCTCCTCTACCCCAGAGTGCACCCCCCATTTGTTCCTCCGAACTTTCCATAACCCTCTTCTCAATGGACCACTTTACGTCAAAATGACCCCCGTACCCCAAACCGGGACACCGTCCCCATTTGCTTTTTCCCCCCTCCCCCCCCCCTTTTTTCATGACTCGAGTGGTGTAACAGTTTGTTTTTGCGTATTCCAACTTTTGGTTGTACCTCCGTCCGTATCCGTTGCCCCTGAGGTCATGTCCCTCCTCCTTCGCTCTTGGTTGCTTACGCCGGCTTTTTTTTTTTCCCAGGCTTCCTCTATTTCCAGTCTTTCTTTTTAAGATGTGGCGTCTGCAATTTTCGGGCATTTCGTCGGGCCCCGATTTGGTGCCGGCCACACCCGCCCTGTTTAATAATTCCCATCGTTTTTTAGCGCGGTATTTGATTTGGGACCTTCCTTCTCTTTGTGGTTTTGGTGTCTCTGACAAACCAAAAATCCCGTGCCGGTTTTGAGATGTAAACTAACGAAACCCCCTTCCGTCATCTTTTTTACTCCTTCTCCCGATTGAGCCGCTTTCTCTGCTTTTTAGACATGTCAGGCGTTTCCCTCCAGACTTTACGGTTGCTTTTTTTTTCCCAGGAAGTTCAACGCGACCACTTCCAATGTTATTTGTACTGCTTTCTGAATATTTTTCTTGCTTCGGCCGGGGCACTTCACTGTGTCCATGAGCCAGCTTGTTCTCCCAATCCTTCCCAACCGTCGTGCGTCTCCGTGTACCCCCCTGCCCTACCCCAGCCCCTTGTCTTACCCCGATATTTCCCAGGACTCGCTTGACTTTTATTTCCACTTTCAAATTAGAACGGCTTCCAACCTTGACGTGTGCCTTAGGATAATCTCAGTCTCTTTACGGAGTTCCACAGTCCCTCCGTTTTTTCCCCGGTATGGACCCTTGTGTCATCCCCCTTTTCCTCCTGACTTGTGCCAACCGCTTTTCCCCCATTTGCGCCTGTCCCCCTTCACTGTTGTCGTCTTTCATTCCTAGTAAGTGCCTGCATGTGAGGTTCGTTCAAACTAACCTGCTCGATGTGTCATCAGTAACCAGAGGAGTGGTTCACCACAACCGTTCAACTCACCCCCTTTCCGTCGTTGCCTCCATGCACCCTGCAGATCACCGATGAAGCCATGTCGGTTCATGGGCGGTTCGGTCCCACCCTTTCCCCCTGCGCCCTTGGAACGCCTCCTCGCCACACGAGCTTCCCTCCTAACTGGATGTAGACTGTGTCCCAGCCTGTGACTTCCTTTCGTTCAAGGGGCTCAGGCAGGGGTAGATTAAGCTATCCCCTCACCCTTCGCCCACCTTCATACTTCTGGCTTTTTTTTTTCCTTCTTTTTTTCCAGTAATTGTACGTCCTTCGCTGCCGCTCTTTTCTCCATTCACCAAGCCCCGGGAGCGGCCCTTACGTTGAGTTTTTTTTTTGCTAGGCAAAAAACGGCAGAGCTTTGGAAAATCCAAAAGCGTCATGTTTTTTACAGTGACATAGTATCTTTTCAAATTGTTCCCCCGTCGCGGCGAGGTCCACGGCTTGTTCCCCGCAATCTTTGGTGCAGGCCATTGTGGTTGAGCGGGACACCCCCTCCCGTTTTTTTTGAGTTTTTGTAGCCATTTTCGTCGACACAACTGGTGTAATACGGGAGGGGTCGGTGGGCCAGCATCGTCCTGCACCCCCCTCTTTCAGTCCAGCGAGATCTCCAGATAACCCTGCCTAGGAGGTGTAACTTGGCAAGCCCACAAGGCCCCACGTTTGACCTCGGTGGTTTAAAGATCGCGCCGGATCTTTTCTGAAATCGTTTCTTGTCCCGGGCCCGCCGTGATGGGTTTTTTTTTCAGCAGGGCCGGCCTCTTTGATAGTTAGTGCACTTGATGGTAGGGGAACACCAAGTACTATTTTCACGCAGCGGCTTCTCTAGTTTATGACGATAATGGCTGGTAAATGCTCTGCTGTATCCTTTTTTACTTTTTTTCTGGAACCAGGGGTTGTGATGTTACTGCTCTCTCTCCGCGAGGGCTTTCTCCTCCTTGCCCCCTAGCGCGGATCAATTCTAGGCAACTGCCAATCGGTTAGACGAGAGTCCTCCACCCCCTCTCTGGCAGGACTGTCCTGATGTTCGTCTGATAACAGCGTGAAGATGTAGCCATCACAAGAGATGAAGCTTTTGTTATTATACGCCGGTGTCTAGTTTGACAAGGAAATTCGAGGTTTAGCCGTTGGCTGACCCCTCCGGAATGTCGGCTTGTCAACGCCCTTCTCCCTCCTTTTCCTCTCCGGGATACCTCCCCCCCCGCCCCTGGTTGTGAATTTTTTTTCACGCACTTCTTCTTATTAGCCCCTCCAATCGCCGACCATGGGCAGCCGCACCTTGTCCATCTCATACTTGGAGACAGCCCGTTTCCAACAGTCACGATTTTTCACGCCAAGTACCTCCCCTCTGAAGTTTTGCGGTGACCATTTCCCCTGCGATGTTTGGAGACTTATTTGATGTTCCTCTAATGGGTTGTGTGTTTTCTGCCTCATATTCGCGCACTACCGCGCTTTGTGACTTTTTTTTTCCCCAGGTTCACGACCCCTAGCGCAAGTTGACGGCCGACACCGAAAAGGCCTGCCCTTTTAAGTAAAGGTGAATCCCCCCCGTATTAAAAAGGTGACTTGCTTAAATATTTTTCCTCCTAGTATCAAAGCATTTAAACCAGGCCCTCGCTGTTTAAAGATAAACTTTGTCACCAAAGACTGGAGTGCCCTTCAGTGAATTCCCTCCTTCGAGTCGGTTTGCGTCTCGACTTTCTTGCATCTTGGTTTCTCAGTCTTCTTTTTATTTTTGTTGAAGTCTTTGGTCTCCGTTAGGAGTTGGGATTTTCTTCCAAGGGGCTTCGTAGGTGGTCTTCCCGGGTCATTTTCTCGAGCCTTTGCTCCGTCCCCTGCTTCCCCCTCGACCGTTTTTTCACTGCAGCACTACTTTTTCCCTTTTTTCTTATTTACCAAGTTTTCTGTTCCCTTTTTGAGACGATCCTTCCCTCCAAGACTTCATCATCCCACATGATTGGCAACGTTCATTTCTCCCCTTTCTGTCTGCTTGGACCCACGAGTGATCCAGGTACCTGTCTCCCCTCACTATCGGCTCTCGTTACCCGTTGTCGAGTTTACAGCCTCTTTAGTGTTACTTGAGCCAGGTCTCTGTTTATTTTGTACCCTGAAAGCCTCTGAGCTGGATCTCCCCTCCTCCCCCCCTCCATCCCCCCACCGGTGTTTTCCGGGCGATGTGGCGTCCCCGTTTCCCTTTGTTGGGGATGGTCTGATTGCCCATTCCTTTCTTGTTTTCCGAGTTTTTTCTGTCCCGCTTTTTCTTGGCCCCCTCGACTACGAAATTTGGCTAGTGGCTGCAGGGTTTGCTATTCGTGGACTCGTTTTTTAACCCGCTATGCTGCTCAAGCTCGCCCATTTTTTATGGTCGTCTTTTT
>Ga0179593_1272059_pt1 | contig 13217 bp, 18 predicted proteins | sample CZODoug2_1_08_16_FD_185931 | JGI IMG/M metagenome (GOLD analysis project Ga0179593, IMG submission 185931) | Vadose zone soil fungal communities from Angelo Coast Range Reserve, California, USA - CZODoug2_1_08_16fungal (PacBio error correction) | ecosystem: Environmental > Terrestrial > Soil >... | reverse complement strand
TGTTACCGCTTGCCGCCGCTCCACCAAATCCCGTTTTGACCGCCCTGTAGTTCAGTGCCTGTGAGTTTGACAGCGCTGTCCTCACTTGTCTTTGCATTTTCTACGATTGCTTTCCGTGTTTATAGTTTTTGCCCGCTTTTAGTTTTCCCGACTATGCTCTATTAGGACGACTTCTTGCGCCTCAAGGTTTTTCCCGGGTGGCCTCTGGCTTCCCCTTTGACGCGCGTATATGCCGATCGGTTCCCCCTCATGGCCTATTGCTCTGAAGAACCCCAATCCAGCGTTTTTGCTTCTTCCCTTTGTTACCCCCTTTCTATTTTTGCTTTGGACTGCCGCCCCATTTAGAAATACCCACTCCTTTTTCAGCGCACGTTTTTTGGGGCCCCAAGCACAGAGGGGTGGTTCTTCACCACCCGCCTGGGGACCGGGCCGGATTTTTTTACTAAGGTGACTCTTCCCTCCTGCCCGTGAATTGCCGTGACCCCAGTTACGCGTCCTGAATGTCACCGTCCTTGAACGGTTTTTCTTTGAAGTAGCTCCGCTGAGTTGTTCTGACTCTCCCGTGCAAGTTGGATGCTGCAATCCACGCTCGCGGCCTTGTTGACCCTTTTTGAAGACCCCCCTATTCTCCCTCCCCTGCGAAGCTGGGACCTTTCCGCCCCCCATCCACTTTTTCTTCTCGATTGAAGCGATTTCACCTCCCTTACGTCGGCTCCCTGGTCCCGGGTTTCTTCCCTTTTTTTTTCCAATTTGACGGCAGGGTTACCCCCCCTTTTTTCCTCCATTCCCTGAGTTTGATTTTAACATTTTCCCAGCGTGGGTTTGGCATTGATTCTGCACTTGTTTTTACTGCTTTCAGGCAGCTAACCTGTTCTGTGAGTTATTCGGACATGGATGGCACAGTTTCCTCAAAATGGGGGTTAGCGGCCTCTTTTCTTCCCTTGTGCCGTCCCTTTCCCGTGACGGGTCATCTTTTTGACAATAACGGCGGACTTTTCCAAATAGACCCCGTACCTCCGGCCGGAACGGTCTTTTGACAGTCCGGTAGCCATCTTCCCGTTGTTCCCCCTCCAATGTGCGCGGTACCTATAGGAACTCTGCCTTTCGGTTCGTTCGTGGTGGATCTGTTTCCGGGCTTGCACTGATGTTTCTGTATTCGAAATCCTCATCAGTTTGACCTCCTTGTAGAGATACCTTCGCTTTGGACTTCCCTTTTACCACACTGGGTTCGTTCCTGTACCCTCCCCCGCTTCTTCCGACGCGTTCGTTGTTCTTGAGATGTTAGGCTACTGAGTCGTTTTCGTCTTTTTTTGCCCCCGACAGCCCCCCTCCGCCTTGAATGATTTCGCCCTTCAGCTTGCACGAACCTTTATCCCTTTCACCGGACACCGGGTCCATAGGAAATGACCCTTCCCTGCCTCCTTTTCCCTCTTTTTTTAAAACCTTCATACGTCCTTTCCCCTTGCTCTCTGATGCTGGAGCGGGACACCGTTCTTCTTTTCGTCGGGAGTGACCTGCCGGCTTTTTTGTTCAGGCAGCAGATTTATGCACTTTTCCCCCTAGGTGATGTCTCTTTCACCGTTGTGGTTTTTATTCTTCTCTTCTTCTGATAATACTTTTTGAATTTCATACGCTGCGCAAACACGCCCCGTTCATCTCAGACGACGCGTTCAAGCGATGAGTTGGGTTCGCCCCCATCGTCTTTCACGTTTGCTGCGGCTCCTTGGGTGATTTTGAGCGCCTGTCATTCTTTAGGTTTCCCCCCCCTATTCTCACTAATGGTGCCCTCCGTGATGACAGTGAGAAAAGACGGTTTTTTTCCTCTGCATCCAAAGCGATGTGTGCGTGGGCAACATTGGGTTCAAACTTGAAACGTACCGCATTTAACCGTCTCCACTAAGTAGTCTAAGCTCTCTTTTTTCCTGTACCGGCAGCGTTTTCTTCCTTTGGTCCTTCCTCGCCCCGGGCCAAGGCCTTCGTTGGGATTCGATCTGAACCATAGTTCGCACCGTTTTTTTTACCCCAATCCACTGACTCCCCGCCGTTTGCCTCGTCGTCGGTAAATATCCACTCAACTCCTTTTTTCATCGCCAGCCGTAACGATGATTCAAGATGGTCTTACGCCGTTCAGGGGATCCTGTAAATCACCTTCCAGTTCCGGTTCTACACGTAGAGGAAACTTTCCACGTTGTGCCCGTTGACAGAACGTCCAGGCCCTTCCTTCGGCTGATCTGTGCCTTCTTTTTTCGAATCTCGTGCCCCCTCGTTCCTGATTAAATAATACCCCCCACTTTTACCGTACTTGCATCCCTGTCCCCGCGTTTTCCCGTCCTCACTGGAGTCCTCTTGCGGCAATCAGCGTTAAATCGTGCCCCTTTCCCCCCCTTCTCTTGTTTAAGCTACACTTTGCCGCCCTGCGTTCTCCCCCGTTGATGCTTCTCGCCGTCAAGGGACTTATCGCCCTTCGCACGGGACCTTCGGTGCGGCTCATCGGCGCAGCTTTTGCGGTTTTTTTTTTCGATGTAAGGGCACCCAGCCCGCGCCGTACCCTCGTTTGTCTCCTTTGACCTTCTTTCCTCCCATCGCGCTTATTCATCTTATTCCGTCTGCGGCGGTTCCTTGTGAATGCATTTTCAGAGGGCGTACTGCCCGAACACAGTTTAAAAGGAGGCTGCCCCTTGCGTGTCCCCCTCTAGCGTCACCATCAAGTCTTTTTTTTTTTTTTTTCCCCCCCCGTTCGGGTTTTTTGGCCACACTGCTCTTTTGAGTTGCTGAGCCTTTTTTTCAGTCCACAATTGATTTTCCTCACCGAGTTTTTTGGGATCATCCCCTCCTTTTGAGGCTAGCCGGTTGAGCTTATTTTTTTTATTTGGACTCGCGCAACCCTTCTTCCCTGCCGCTTTCCAAGGTCTAAACTCACCTTGGGATCCCTTTTTTACTTGAATAGATGCGTTCATTCTGTTCTCTCGTAGGACATAAATTGCTTCACTTGCCTTGTTTTCTGCAAACCCTGACAAGGGACTTGTATCGTGGCACTCCCGTCGGAAATGGCCCTTACAATGGTCCGGGCGGGTGTAAGCGGCCCTGCCCCTTGTTTTATGACCATCTTCCCCTTACCTTTAGCCTTGTAATTTTCTTGAATCCGTTCAATTTGTTGGCGTTGCCCGCTGAACCCTTTTCTACCACGTTTTTTTTATTCCGTCTTCGGATTCAAAGATTTTTTTTTTTTCTTGCCTGGTGGAAGACGTTTCTTACCTTCATGATAGAACGTTTTTTCGTCGTGTACTTGGTGCAATGCTATCCTTTTTTCAAAGATAATTTTCCGCTTTCGTTTGACCCTTCGGAACCCTCGAACCCATACTTTCCCAACGAACTTCCTTAGTTTCTTTGTCTTGTCTTAGTGCCCCTGTCTGATCTATACCCTTCTCGCATGTTGCGTGCTTGTGGCTTTTCATGGTGCGTTTCTTCGTAAGTGTGAACGGATTAGTTGTTTCTAATATGTGCTCCCTCTTCTTTTCAAATTGCGTGGGCGGTGAACGAACCCTCCCGTGAAGACTTTTTGTGCCCGGATACTTTTTCCATATCCCTTGTGGTCCTTTGCCACTTGATTTCTTTTTTATTTGACAAGGAAAATGTTCCTTGGGGCCTTCTTGGCCACTTCCTGTTCACGTCTACTTTTCGCTCTGTTATCTCTTTTTTAGGAGGTACGCCGGTTTATTCCGTTTTGGAATGACCGAAAACTTCGATCGTCACATCGGGCCCAGCCACTGGATGTTTTTGTTCCCACTACTTTGCCATATTCCAAACGACGCAGAGTTATTCTCCTGAACCGTTCTCATCCCACCTGTTCTTAAGTTATCCCCCCCCTCACGGGATGGCCCCCCCCCTGATGATTCAAATTTCCACCCGCTCTCCCCTGGTTTTTGCCGCTGGCTGCCCGAGTCGGTTGAAAATAGGATTACCAGATTTCCTATGACCCCAGTTTTTTACTATCCGGCCTAAAATGAATTGACTTCTTTGTTTTGGAAAATTCTTCTGTTGTCCCCCCTCCGCAAAAATGTTACCTTGTATCCTTCCCTGCTCGAGAAGAAGTTCCATGGATTCCTTTTGTCCTCTCGAAAAGACATACTGCGCGTACTCCCGGAGACCCTGCCGCCCCAATATGGTAATCTGAAAAGGCTTATGATTGTATTCGGGCCCTCGTATTGTTTGCCACGAGGGCCATGCTCTCCCCTCTTAGTAGGATGATCACCGACAGTTGGTTAAGCACTTGCTCGGTGGCAGTTTTCTTTTAATTATTTGCTGATTGCTACACGAACGTGCCCGCGCAAAATCTTTTTCACCCAGCTGGGCGCCCCTTCATTTCCCCTGTCTCGTGTCACGTCTCTTTTCCCCGTTGTGTTTTTTTTTTGAGGATGTCAACGGCTGGAGCTTGTATTCTAGTTTCTCCGGCGGCTTTTTTGTGATCAGTTCCTTGTCTTTGATTGCCCGGCATCGAAAGCCTCTCCACCTTCCTGTTACCTTTTCTGGCAACGTTTTTTTGGATTCCCGGCGGTGCTCCAGCTCGAGCCAGTCTTACCTTTCCAGCCAGGTGCAACAATCTGTCCTCTGAATGCCCCAGTCCCATCTTTTAAGCCTTTTGATAATATGCCCATCTTTTATCCATGGTCGTGACCTCTCGATGTTCTTTTCTTTTTCGACCATCCTGAGGCTCTCTCACTTCGTCTCTTTTTTATCTTTCAAGTAGTCATTTTTCGGTTCCTGGGACTTTGCAACTCGAACTCTTTAGAATGCTTCTCATTGATTGGAATTGTGCCGTCCAACAACTGTTTCATCGCGCCCTTTCCTCTTTTACCCTTTTTCTTACCTTTTTTTTGGGGTTTAAGACCATTCGTTTTGACATCCGCTTCTTTGAGAGCTGAATCTCTCGCCATCCGGGACTTTTTATTTTAACCCATCTGACAGGAGGTCAAATTTATTTATGACACGGTTCGTTTAACGTCGTCTTTTCATTGGTGCCGGTTCCCGGAGGCCCAAATACGGCTGGGTTGGCACCGTTTCCTCTTTTCGCAACCCTTCTTTGCAAGAACTTTCTCCCCCTTCTGTCTCTCTATGACTTCTGAAGTAGCGTCCCGGTAGGCCGTTTGTGGCCATGGTAGTTATTCCCTCCCAAGGCTACTCTCGCCTTCGCTTGTCCTTTTCCCCCAAGTCGTTGCAGCCCAGCTGTGGTTCTTTCTGCCAGTCTGGGATGTTTTCATTCTTTCTCACGAGGTTTTAGGCCCTCCCCTCACATCGAGGACATCCCCCGCCCCTATGTTGTGTGTCCTAAGAATCCTTCCTCCATAACTGTTTTATCTTCTGGCGCCTCCCCCTTGGTTACTTTTGCCCCCCCCTGCTATTCCCTTATTGACGGTGCTCTGGCCTTAATAACAAACTCAACCCACCCCTATTACCTTTTTACCCCACTGTCAGCGTCTTTGTTGCCCGTTTAACATGGTTTCGTAGGACCATTTTGCAAAGGTCCCCGGATCGTCTTGTTGAGACCGATATCATTTTCCCCCAATCGTTGAACACTCGGAAACGCTGTTTCTTCCTCACAGTCTTCCCCCTCTCTTTCCGACCCCATATCGTTCCCGTTACACGATGTTCCAATCCGACGTGGGTATGGGTCTTGGCGGCGACTTAATAGACTTGTCCCTTTACACTTGTCCTCTAACAAGGAGATCCCTCCCCGGCCTATGGTCCCCCTCCCCCGGAGCTGGCCCGCTGCTTACAAAATTTCCGGACGCAATTGTTCCTTTCCTCTTTCGGACAGGCGCTGATCCCGATTTTCTTTTCTGTGACCTTCCCCCTCCTTCGGCAGTGCCCAGTTTTCACTTGCCTCCTTCTTTGTGGCCGCTTGGCTGTATCATTACGCGGCTCTCCTTCAAGTCGAATCCTCCCTTTTGATTATTGGAAGTTTTCTCTAATACGGTTTGCCCCTCTTTTCTCCGACTAGTTCGACCAGAGGCCTTACCTCCCCAATCCGCGTGCTTGTCATCTTCTATTGCTTGACCTGACGCCCATTCCCAATAAATCCTTTCTTTGATTCCGACAAAGCCCCCCATTAGACGTGGTCCATGAAGCCTCTTTACTTGGGACGCTCGGATTTGTCCCGCAAAGGTATAGTCCTTGGGTAATGTTTTACGCTTATCCCCTTTCCTATGAGCCTTTTCCACCCCTTCAACGCTGCAGACGGTGAGCCGATTTTGTGTGATTACGGCCTCTGGGATTCTCTATCGGTCGTTTGGATGCGCCATCCAGATACGTCTTGCTTTCTTTCCATTGGGGAAACAATATTCCTCCGCCTTGCGTCCTGGCCCTCCGCCACCATGCACACGGTTCCCCTTTATCGAACGGAAGCGATTCCCCTACGGCCTCGCTCCGCGTCTTGTGACGCTGGGTCGGCACGATTTTTGAAGTGAACAAGACGTCCTCTGGTTACCAATCCACGATTTCTCCCTTTGTTTTTTTGTCTAGCCTTCCCCCACTTGTCTGAGCGGGAATATGATCGAGCTGTGCTTTACTTGTACAGGGTTGGCGGGAGCCGCTTTCAGGGTGGGTATGATTTCTTGACCTGATGTCAATCTTTCGTCAAAAACTCTTCCCGTTCTGTCGGTAGTCCCGTGCCTGTAGCGGCCCTTTGACGGTGCTCCCTTTCCCCGTGACGGTTTCTATTGTAGGCAATAACGGCGGACACAAAACGCCTAACCTTTTCTTTCACAGGCCCGCCTTTGACCCCTTCTTCGTTCCATTCTTTTACAGTTCTGGTCTTTGATCTTTCTACCCTCATGACTGGCAGTTTTCGCCGGTTACAATCACGGACCCTTTCAACTCCTTTGTGTGTTTGGAGGGTTTACCCTTTTGCGATGATGATTCGCCTCCTCCTTTCTCAACTGGTCGCTGCCGGCGCTTGCGAACATCAAAACCGCTTACAAAACTGCTTGCCGGTTCCGTTTAACTCATACCGACTTGCAGCCCCCCAGACTCTTTTTCCGAATCGGTCCTTTTTCGCCATGTCTGCTTCTTTACGTGCTTTTGCCCCCAGCGTAAACCGCCGTTGATTGATCCCCCCTACTGCTCGGTTTAGCGTCGGCCACGAACTCCTGTAATTCCCGCAGGAACACCGGGCCCACTCTACAATCTCTTCCCCAAATCCCGCCCGCTTTTCTCGTAACCGTCCGAGTCTCCCGCAGGGTCCCTTGGACGCTGTTTCGCTTCCCACCTCTCGTTTCTTTGTGGACTTGTTTTTTTCCGGCGCCTCTTTACCCAAATCGTTTCTATTTTTTTTCTCCTCCTTTTTTTTTTGTTGAGCGCGCCCGATCACAGTATTGAATCCGCTGCTGCACGCGGCGGTCACTCCCCAGTTTTCGATAGAAGCGAGCGTTCTTTGCCGCCCTGTATGCCTTTTGTTTTTTGTGTTTCTTGTACTGGACTTTCGAAGCTTTGTTTTGAGACTTTGGGCCGCAGATGTTTTTATTGGTGACCCGGTTTTGCCCCCGACTTCAAAAGTAGTTAACGACTTTCGAAGGTTAGATCTTAATCCGATTTGTTTTCTTTTTCCCCCTTTCCGTACAGCCGCACAGAGAACGCGGACCTCCCCGATCCCCTGTACGTCTTCTTGTCCCTGTGACTTATAGGCTACCGGAAGCCCTCTTGGCGTTCGTTGATTTTTTGCACTCCCGCTGACTTTTTGAACATGGTTTTCGGATTCCTTCATCCCGTTCCCCCCCGGACCCCCCCACACCGAACGCCCCGCTTGTCTTTTAAAAGCTCCCCCCCTCTCCAATCACCGTTGACTCGATTTTGGTACCGCTGATTCTCACGATCCTCCGTTTCGTCTGCTTGGATCCTCAATCAACCTTATATTTTACCTTAGACGCTTCTATCGTCAGTTCCCCTTAGCAGCCGTACCAGTTTGATACCCTTCACCCTTGACTCGTTTCCCTCTCTGCACTAGGTTCTCATCGTATTCAAAACCCTGTGTTCTTGCATCCCCCTCTCCGTCAGATTGACATCCCTTCCCCTCTAAGACGATTTCATATGTTTTGTCGGCCTCACTGCCCTCGCCATTCTTCCCCACTTTGACCCTGCCGTTACTTTTTCGCTTCTTTAGTGTCCGAAACCCCAGCGTGCCGCCCGTTTTGACCTAAAGGGTTTATCGAACCCGAAGGGGGAACCGATGTCCTGTTTTTTGGCGGGTTTGTTCTGCAGCGTGCTTCGTTGTTACGCCTATGTGAAAAGGGCACACTCGTTTGAGAGTCTTCTTTCTCCCCCCTTTAACGCTTAGAGCATCCATCGGCGCCTCACGCCCATGGCGTATTTCACTGCCGGTCCCGGTTCTCGTTTCTCCCACGAGGTTGTTGTATAACTTGCCCCGGCCATTTCCCCTTCGGATCTTTGCGGTCCTTGTCGTTAAACGCGTCTAACGCACCCGTGTGTGTGAGTTGACCAAACCGTCTGGCTTTTTCACTCCAGGAGTTTTGTAAGTTGCTGTTTCCCCTTTGCGTTTCCCGATTACCCGCTATTATCCGAGCTGAGTCGTGCTAAAGCAGTCTTTTTTTCATTCCCCCATCTGGCCAGTCTGTTTCTCTAAGTTCCTGCCCTCGCTTCAACCCGTTTCCCACCGGGCCAGCTTCCCGGTCCGAACCACCGCCTGAAGTTTTACTTCATTAAATAGAAGCTCGATTAGTCGTCGCTCTCGTGCCCTGATTTTCCATATGCCGTTCTCAGAGCCAACTGCGCAACGGTTATCCCTCGTAGCACCACTGCAACCCGCTAACAAGGGATCGGTTTTCGCCGAGCTGTCCGCTGACGGCAATTACCCCATGACAATTGTCCTCCGGGCGTCCTTGTGCTTAAGGGTTGTACCATCTCCGTCAAGATTGTGGTGTGACACCTTTTCTCTTCTCCGAAGCAGCGTTAATCTTCTACAGATTCGGCGTTTTTCCCCAGCGCTAACAAAACGTTTGTCCTTGTATCTAGTCGCTACACTTCGTTTCGGTTTGCTGTTCCACCAGCTGTTGTCTTACCCGGTGGAAGACCTGTTGTGACAGTCGTTATTGGTCCCGTCTGTTCGTTGGATAGTAATGTTTTTCGGTTGCCCTTAATGCTATCTGCCTTCCCCCCTAATCCTTACCCTTGCGACCTTATTTTCCGCTGCCCGGCTGCAACTTACAAAGTAATGGGTGCCAATCCTTAGGTCCCGTTGTATCAGGCCATGTTGCTCCCGTCTCCGATCTAGCCTTCTTCGTGCTATTTGGTCTCTGGCCTTAGCTTTGATCAGTCTCCTCTTTTTTCTTTTTATCGTCCGTAATAGAAACGTGCCTATCTCGAAACTTGGGTTGGGTTTTCGTCCCGTGACTAACATTCCTCTTTGTACCCTATCTAGGCTTCGACCATCTCCGGCAATGAAAACCGACTGCTTTTTCTTGCCAAAACATGGTTCTTCTTGATGTTCTCTTCTGGTGCTGCCTGGAACACCGAGAAGTCTTTCGGATTTCTTTTCTTTAGGAGACCACGCCTGGGCCATGCCTCTAATCCAGGGAAACTTTTTTCCACCCCACGGACTGTGGTCCCCCTCGGACATCCGGAATGAAAAGACGTAGTTATATTACGGTACAATCGCAGCGGACTCTCCTCCGGGATATCCCTGCAGGGGGTCCTACCCTCTCTCGACGTGCGATTGTGAATCCCTTCTCTCTGTTGCCAAGTTTTGTCGGTCCCAGATCACCGTGGCGAACCCTTTTTTTTTCGGCCCGGTAATCGCTCCTCAAACTGAGCTTTTTTTTAACCCTTCTTCCTACCCTACGTCCGCAAAATGATACTTGACTCTGATGGCTGATTCCTCCTTTTCCCTGTTCTGGCTATTGGTTCCTTTTCGACCGACATACCTCCTCGTCACGTACCCATTTCTAACCGCCGCCAACTTTTTTGGTCCCTCATAAGGCTTCGATGTCCGTGAGCGCCCTTCGGACCCCGGCCCGTTTTGTTTTTCCATAGTTCCCGTGCCTGAAGGTATATCTTTCTTTTATGTCTTGCTCCAGCTTTTTCGTAAGTCCGAAACGTCCGTTTCCCCCTTTCTCATTGCCCTATGGTCATTTCCGTGCCCTCCTACCTGCCCGTACTGATACAAAGTCGGGTTGCACCTACGGACCTTCCTTCCCCATCTCTCTTTCTCCTCCGTTTGTTTTTTTATTCAACTGCTTGCATGTCGTCGATTCTCACCCGTCCGCTTGTGCTCCTCTTTTGCTGGCTTGTTCGTTGTCTTGCCTTCCCCCACCTTCTATTGTCGACCTTTTCTAGACCACTGCCACTGCTTGCACCTTTTTTGATTCTTAACCCAAACGGCTTCTGATCCCCGAGCCGGTGAGTGTAGCCTTTTCCTCCCTTTGTTTTTTCAATCCAGGCGCCTTCTTTCCTCCGTTGCCCCACTTACGCGAAGCGCGTTGACCTCCCCCGGATTTCCGTTTCTCCTTTTCTCTTCAGCTCCCCAGGAATGGATCCTTCGTTTTCGAGTGCACTCTTCCCCCCCCAAGTCTCGTCCGTTTTATCCGCTGATTCTTCTCATTTTTGTCGGTTTTTATTGAGTCGCACCCCCGTCATTCACAGCTCAGCTTTCATCGACCGAGACTGGCCGGCCCACAACCTGCGATCTTTTCCACGTGTACTTTTTCATCCTTTTCACTTCGTTTTTTAACATGTGCCCACCACCTTCCCCCACCAGTCCGCTTCCTGATTTTGTTTTTTTTCTGCTCCAGAGGCCATCTTGAATTTATCAAGAAATTTTTTCCATCCTCTTTCTCCCCTTTTACTCTCGGTCGTACTTCCCTTTTGAGATGTCCCGTGATACAACCCCCATTGTTGGATCTTTGGTCACGTTGGAATTTTATGCCACCGCACCTTATTCCCGGGTCCATTTTCCCTCCCTCTGTGTGACTCACGTCCAGAGTCTCACGTTGTCCAGTTTCATCCTGCTGGTACTCTTCGGCGTTTAATTGTCTTTGCAACGTCGTTTTTTCAGGGAGAATGTCCCATGTGTAGTTCTTCCCTTTTATCTTCCCTGATTTTATTCACTTCGGGGTTCTTTGACCACGGCTCCCAAGCTTCGGTTTTATTGATCCTTCTTACTTCCTCTTATGACGTGCTACAGGCGCCCCCCATGGTTTCTCGCACAGACTCCCCCAAACATGCTTTTCTCGGAGACTACTGGAGCGCCAATTACATAATAACAAGGCGTCTTATTCCACGCTTGTTTCAGGTCGGTGTGTCCAACCCGTTTTTCCCGTGGAGTCGTCGGACCATTTTCCGGTACCAAGGTTTTTCGTCTGTGTCCTTCGTTGTTTGTTTGCCTTTAGCTTAGGCAATGAGGCAACAGAAGCTCGTTCTTTTCCTTCCTGTCAACCCCTCCACCCCCCTCCTATTAAGGAAACTCTTCCGGCTCCGCCTCAGCAATCCGCCAGTACAGGAGTTCTCTTCGATGGCTTCCGTGCAGTTTTAACGGTTGCACGCTTACGTCATCTTCCCCAAGGCTTTAACCCCTCCTTTAAGTTGGCAGAGTTTCTCCCCCTCCCTGGTTCTCCCCCACCCCCGGCAGCTTTGTCATTTTCCATGCCGTGTAGTCTCGGACCTCCTGTCTATACTCCCTTTTCCTTTGCAGTTCACCATGCTTGGTTTCGGATCTTCTCTGGCAATCGACTATTACGCGCCCCTCCCCCCTTCTTTTTGGTCCTTGGCCCTTTGCCTCCCTTGTTGTGCGAGCCATTGAGACTCATCCCCCCTTCCGCTTGGGCTATTGTTTCCACACACCTCCGCCCGTGATTTTCTGCAATCCTCTCGCATTTTTTCCCATGTACCCCTCCACTGGCTCCTCATGTCACCCGTTGTTTTTTCGCTGTTATATCCAACACGGTCCCAACTTTGGACAAAGTTCTCCAATACCTGTGCCTTGGCTCTTTCCACCCTCCCCCGGGTCGACCAGTCCCTTTGGGATGGCCTGGCATTTCCTCCCCCTCATGGCACTGCGTCGGCTTTCATCACGCCCTGTGACTACTCCCTTTTGTTATTTACTTTGGGTTCCCACTGCTTTCCCCCCTTTCTCATGTTTTGATCAGCAACGACTCCCCCTCTGGCCCTTTTTTTTGGGACATTGCCCTTGTTGGTCTATTCAAAACCCCCTCCGCACGCTGCAGTCTGGGCCAGTCCGGCCACATCAACGTTGTCCCCCCTTTTTTTTTGATCCCCTATCTTCGTTTCACGTGATGCCTATCCGCTTACTCATGCGCAGAGTCGTTAGGCACGCTGGCGGCGTGGGTCCACCGATTTTTGTACTGCCTGGACCCGTGGTACACGTTTTTGCCCGCTTCGTGTCTTGATGCCCTCCCAAAACATTCGACCCCAGTTTTTTGGAATCTGAGCGGTCGTGCCCATTTTACTTCTTTTTCGCCCCTTTTTTTATGATTTACTTCAACCTGGATGGCAAGCTCGACTCTCAGCTTTGGGTTGGTCTGGGCCCTTTGACCAGCTGCTCCTTTTGCCCGTTTACTCTTTTTTTTTAACCGGCTCAACTCCTCCCTGTTGCTAAATCCACCGGCGACTACTGTTGTCTTTACCGGTCCCGCCGTGTTCTTACCCTGGTTCCCTTCCTCCCTTGTCCCCCATTTCAGTTTTACCCTCAATTGATTGCTTCTCCGGTTACCTCTCCGGTGCAAACGGCGGTTTTTTCTTTGTGGATTGGTTTCCCTTCGACATGGAGGTAGATGTCAATCCGCCTGGCAAACTTGGTTCTCGATGCCGGCCGCTTTTGATTCCCGGCCTCCCCCTTCTTGGGATCGGAACAACCCTCTCTTCCCTCTTGCCGTCGTTGTGGGTTTCCCGGTGGAACGGGCCTGGTTGTTTCCTGCTCGTCGTGTGCCCCATCCAATCCCTCGCCCGAGTTCTTAACCAGTTTCTACCGAGTGCGGCAACCCCTTTTTTTCCCTTTTCCCCTTCTTTGTACATGATTTTTCACCTATACTCTGACCCCTCAGCCCTATTGCGGGCCCCCTCCTGGCCCCCCCCCCCCTCTGAAAAGTCCCACTTATCTCCGCAGCGCAATTTTTTCGTGCGTGGTCCCCACATTTTTCGCTCAGTTGTCATCACCAGGCGTTTGTTCCGTTTCAGTCCACACAAATGGATTT
>Ga0179593_1675697_pt1 | contig 13218 bp, 19 predicted proteins | sample CZODoug2_1_08_16_FD_185931 | JGI IMG/M metagenome (GOLD analysis project Ga0179593, IMG submission 185931) | Vadose zone soil fungal communities from Angelo Coast Range Reserve, California, USA - CZODoug2_1_08_16fungal (PacBio error correction) | ecosystem: Environmental > Terrestrial > Soil >... | reverse complement strand
CTTTAATTGATTTCTTTTTTTTTCCGTCCTCTCATAGGCCTATAGAAAGGCTCAGCATTTCAAGTCTGTTGAGACTCTTTTTTTGTTGGGGACCAATGTCTGTCCTTCCTTGTTCCTTTCGGTCAGTCGAGGCTTCTGACTGTTTTTTAGGATTATGCAGAAAATGTAGGTTTCTTTTAGTTCTTTCCGTTTTTGGACACAATTCCTTTTAAAATTCCGCCATCCTTATCGTAGTCCTTTTAGTTTTTAATTTCCGACTCCTCTGAAAGTTGAAGACCCTCTAGAGCCTTTAGATTTCTTCGCGAACCATGTGACGGTCCGTTCGACACTCTTCTACTCATCCATCTGCATTTTAACCTTTTTAACTTTCGGTAGTAGCTTCAATTTCTCTTCTTTTGAAAGCTCACGGCCTTTGTAGGATTCGCCCCCTTTTTTTAATGTTTTTCCCCTTGGAAGTTGTTTTAGTTCTGAGCAGGTTCCCTCCACTCTAGTTTATTTTTTTTTTTTTTTTCTCCTTTTAGGATGGCAACCTTCCTTAATCTTTTAATTTCGGGGAAGCGGGTCAACACTGCGTTTTCTTGTGTGTAATGATGTCTTCAGCTCACCAATTTTTTTGTTCACCTTCTTTCCCCCCTTTTCAATTGCTTTAAAAGGGTTCCCTTTCTTTTTCCTGTTTTTCATCGGTAAATTCTGCCCCTTTTCGTCTAGACTCGGTTGTTTTTTTTTTTTAGGGTTTTTTTTCACCCTTTTGCTACTTTCGGAGCCGGTCCCTCCCCCATCTGTTTTTTTTGCTCTGGTGTTTTTGAGTGATGAGGTCAGTGCGCTTTTTTCTTTGCGGTCCCCTACTTTTGCCAGCATTTTTTTTACTGATTAGTTTTTTTTTTTTTGACTCTTTCATCTCCCGGTTTTTTGCCATTCCAGTACAAGTTCACTTCACCGGTTCCCCACCCTCTCTTTCTTTTTTTAATCGCGGGTGGTGGCTCTCTGTTTACGATTCTTGTACCATCCCCCCACTTTTCCTTGATCGCAAGGCCGCTGTCCTGTTCTCTCCCCACAGGCCGCCTTTTGAGACTCGATGTTTTGGAGGAGCGCTCGGGCCCTTCTCTTTCTATCCCCCCTCGCTCTTCCTTTTTGCTTTGATGCGAAATTACCCCCCTCTCCTTCTCTCTGTCTTTTTTGGAAGCCTCTTAACTTCCCCTATGGCCCCCCGGGGGTAGGTGGGAAGTTCTAAATACAGTTTTTAGGAATTCTCATTGGTTTTTTTCTGTTTTTCGCCCCTCCGGGCCTATCCGAGGCCTTAGGTTGGGTTTTCTTCAGACAAAAAACCCAACCACCCCCCCCCCCCCCACTTGAGAGAACAGGTTCGTTGCACCATTATGGACTTTCTGTTCGTACTTGCCGGGGGACTTGACCTTTTTTTTTCTTCTCGACGTGAATGGGAAAACACGTTCCCTCCGCGCTCGGCCCCCCTCTGTGCCTCCTCCTTCAATCTTGCACTAACATTCAACATCTGGTATACAGAATCTACTATCTCACTCCCCCTCCCTTTCTCTCCCTCTCCAAATTGTTTCTGGCAGTAACCCACCCCCCCCAATTTCCCGCCTCTCGGCTTTCTAACCCACTCAGTCCCCCCGGCAGCAAGGAAATAGTCTGGTCTGATCCGGAAAACGGCGGAGAATGCCCTTGAGAGGAAAAGTGAGTCCCCGACATTACCTTTTTTTTCCCGGACCTTTTTCCCGCGAGGCGAATCTGAGTTTCCCTGGGAAGTGTGCGTTCTTGCCCCGAACATTCCCTTTCTGAGACAGTTTTCCGCAGAATCCTCTGGCCTCTCCCGCAAGTTTTAAACCTGTTTCAGGAGGTTCTCTCTGGTCACACTCCTACCCCCAGCTTCGGTTTTCTTTTTACTCCCTACTTTTTATGGATTGTTAAGACATCGAGAAGTTCGTCTCCGCTTCTTGTTCCTGTTCTTTCTTTATATAATACTGACCCCTCTTTCCCTTTTTTTTTGTTTTTTATGATGTTTCCCTTTCGATCACCCCCTCGTTGCTCTTTTTTTTTCCGTCTTTTTCCTTGTGTCCACCCGTCGGCAAATTTTTTTTTTAGTCCTTTCTAACCCTCTCCGTTGCTGCCTCTCGGATGAGAAGGTGTTCCCCGTTTTTTTCCCCCCATAGGCTCCTTTTGACTTTTACTGAACGTTCTTTGTGCTTCTATTCTCCCCCCACCCTGAGGACTCCCGTTTTCTTTTTCACCCGTCAGAGTTTTCTCTCAGCGAGATCTGGATTACCTGACTCTTCCCATCGACTTGCAGCGTTCTTTCTCCCTTGTAGTCGACCGGTGACCCGATAGTGAGACTATCCTTTTTTAAGTCTAAATTTTTTTTATGGAGAAATGCCCCCCCCATGTAGTTTTCCTATTCGTGATTACTTCCGCTACGCATTTTTTTACCCCCCCTCCCCCCCCTCGCTGTTTTTTTTTTTTTGCTACCAAATTGATCCCGAGTGTCTTGGACATTTCCTTTTTTTGTTTTTCAATTTTCTCTTACGGTCCTCTTGCTGAGATACCTACCCGCGGACTATCAGTTTTTTCCAAGAGTGTTTCCCAGATTTTTTTCCCATCAACATTCTTTTCATCGAATTAATCCCCCTCTCCGGCTGGAATTTGTTTTCTCTTCTCAGCCCCCCGATCTCTTTGCTAGAAACCTTAAGCAAGCTTCCTGATGTATTGTTCCCCAGGAACCCCTTTGCTAAGGGAAAGGGTCCCTGCTTTTTTTTTTAAATTGTTTTCTGACGCCAGTTCGGTATCACCCTCTGCTTGGATGTCCCCTCCAGTCGTATTTTTCGCCGGCTCTCTTTCCCTCCCAACAGCCACCAATTCCGCGACGTCCCAGTACACTCTTTTCTTCTGGCCGATTCGTCCACGCTCCATTGTCACAGCGCCCCACGACTGCTTTTAGTATTCATCGAGTGAATTCAACCCCCCTCGTTTTTTTGTTCTCTCCATTACTTCACCCCCCCCGTCCTGGTACCCAGTCAATCCTTGGGCATCAGTCCTTTCCCTTATGTATCTCCAAGCCCCCCCCTTGAGGTCCTTGAAACAGTTCCCCTCCGGCAATGTGCCCTTAATCCTTCTTGCCTGAAGAGAATTTACATGAATATTTTTCTTTTTCCGCCGCAGAACTTCCTCCTCTGCTACTTTCCCCCTTTTCCCCACACCTTCAAGGATCCGGTCTGTTTTTTCGCCTATGAAGCCGTCCGCTGTCCCCCCAATTTTCTATTGCAAACCCATTCCTGAGAGATGTTATTAATGGTTTTCCCCCTTCTTTCGAGATCCCTCTTTTCACCGTTTCGGCCACTCTTTATATACACCCAACCCAAACCCCCCCCCCCACCCACCCTTTTTTTTTTGCTCCTTCCCCGAGCTTTTTTTTAAGAAGATCCGTCCCCTCTTCCTCGGAGCTCCTTTATCACCGCGGGCTCCCTGACATCTATGTTTTCTAGATCCTGGTCGTTTACCATGTTCCGTCTCTCTGAACAATAGAAAGGGTAATATTCCGCCCCCCGGGTTCCCCTCCCCTCAACAATTCTTTTTTCAGGGCATTACTGGAATGACTGCCCTCGCTAGTTTCTTAAGGAGAAGTCATGTCCCCCTCTCACGTTGTTTTCAGAGCCTTTTTCCTTGTTGTATGAGCACTGACAGAGGGTCGGGAACACGAGCAATTTCTCCTTTAGAGGCAGAATAAATTTCTTTTTTCTAGGCTCTCCTTCTTTGTTCCCTTTTTGTGTCAGGGACCCACTGGCGGCTCCGTTTTCATTGCTGGGAGCATCCCACCATGAAAGAGCGGAAGGGGGCTTCTTTAGCGCATGTTGCTTCCCTTTTAATCGACCGATAGGCCCCAGTCAGCCACTCGTTGACATATGTCACCCCAACCGACAGCGACCTCTCTAAATCCCACCGGAACGACCCTAAAGAACTTTCTTGATTCTGCCGTCACGCCTTAGACCTCGTGAACACCCTTATGCGAAACACCCCCAGTTCCCCCCGTTAAGGAATTCTTTAAGTTCAATACTTTTTTTGATTTTCCGTACCAGTTAGTCATTAGCCCGTCTTATCCTATCATTATGATGACCCGATTCCCTCCTAAGTTTTTGCTCTCCCCTGTCCGGACCTTCCATGCCTTCTTCTTTTGCAGATAGCAATTTCTTTTTCAACTTTTTAGCTCGATCCTTTTCGGGGACGTCGACGGAGTTTGGAGTCGTCCCCCCCAACCCCAACCCCGGCCTACCCACCTTACCCTTACCAAGCAGAGTTCACCTCTCCTCCGCACACTAGTAGTTACCATGATTTAGTTATGATCTTTCTTGAACCCCCTTTATCGTCGATGTGGCTGATGTTTTGCCTTTTGGTTTTGAGCTTCCCGACCGCGGACACCAAAATTCTCTAGCGATTTTTTCCTTCCTTTGGTCTTAATTCCAAGTTGTGGGGACCAACGAAATTTTGTGTTTGGAAAGCCTGTCTTTTTTTTTTTTTTTTTTTGTGGTCCCCCAACCCTCTAATCTCTTTGACAGGGCTCCCCCTTACGGTTTCAATTCGGAGCCAAGGCAGCGAAAAGGTGTCAGTGGCGTTTTGTTGTTTGAGGTGGGGGTCAAAGGTTTGCCGTTAACTTCCGGACAGCGTTTGTTTTTTCTTTTTGTTTTTTTCTCCGTTTACCCGGATCCGGTCTAAGATCGGGTCCCTTTTTTTCAGGGGCCGTTTGTTTGCATTACAATTGGCCGGACCATTTGGATTTCCTCCAGAGAGGAGAAAGGATTTCCAAATCTTTTTTTTTGTAGCATCTTTGGCTGTTGCGTTGACTGTTTTTTTTTCTCCCGATTTGCTTTTTGCGCCTTTGCGGCGTCCTCTTATTTTTTTTCACCCCTCCCCACTAGTTCAGTCGAAAGCTGCTGGGATAGCGTGCGCAGCAGCTTCAGGGAATCTTTTCATTGTTTCCCCTCAAAGTACGCACAAGTTGTTAGTTTGGTTCTTTCGTAAGCAGATACAGGCGAGCACGGGTTGACAGTCTTCTTCTGTAATCTCCTCCTTTCCTCCTCCCCAGCAGGAAACCAGATTCCATCCCACACACTCCTGTAAAAGTTAGTTCTTTGGGGCCCTTAGAGGTGGGGACTTCGTTCCAGATGAGGTTAAAGAATTTTCTTAGCACCTTCGTTTCCAATCGACCCCCCCCCGTTCCACCCAGCCAGAGTCCGCCGGTTTTCTGAGTAGGGTGGGACAACTTTTTTTTTCTTGTTCGGCGCCAGCTGAATTGAGATCACAATAGCGCGGAACTCCCTACACGCCACCATTCTCAGTTGAGGGCAGACTATCCTTTCCTCTCGAAGTTCGCAAGGCCGGCGCATTATTCTGGCTACCTGGAATGCCGAGGACCTTCTTCTAGGTGCGGACTGAACAAGGCGAGAGGGCTTTTTTTTTTCCGTATCTTTATCTTTCGACTAGCGAGGTGAGATGCCGAGTTTGAATGTCAGCCTTATTGTTTTGCGCGTTAGTTCTTTCCTCTCTTGCATCGATACTTTCTTTCCAGATGGGGTATCCTTGATTAGGAAATTCTCCAGTCATTTCGGACTCTTTCCCCCCCAGCAAAATTTCTGGCCCACAACGCTATAAGCACGGTTTCCGCGGACCCATCCCTTTTGAATTCGTTCCCCAGATGAACTAAGCCGTTTTGCAGACGAGCTCGACCTTTTATCTGGTGCTTTTGGGACAATAGTTTCTTTTGAATCTGAAACTTCCCCAGTTTTTCCGATCATGGCCGGGCAGGGTTTGACTTTCCCGAATAGACCTGATCCTTTCCGGCCCAGCAGCACGACGTCCAGGGATAACTTCCCCTCGGAAAAGGCTCGCGTTTTTTGGATTTTAGAGAACTATCCGCTTCGTCTAGCCGACCAAATTATATTGCGTTTCATCCTCAAACCATGAGAGAGCACAGTCTCGTCCGTCTGTTGAGGCAGTACATTGTCTCTTGGAACCACCCCCGCCCTCGCTGCTACAGGAAAGGAACATGGAGCCTTCACACCCGCTTTCTCTTCGGTAGTGAGGCCAGAGTCGCGAAAGTGCCTGCGCCCACAAAGCGCGGCCCCCACAAGCGTTTGAAAATGATTGCTTTTGAATTCCTCTTTCCCCCTGAACGGAAACCCCTTGTGCTCTCAGCTCCAGGTCGTCTTTTGGACGCTTAGAGACCCCCATTTTTCTCCCCGGTTAAATTCGGGGACCCCCCTGCCTTGCACCAGGTTCCTTCTGACAGGTAGTTAAACCTTTTTTTGTTCTATTCTGGAGCCTAGCTTTTTTTCAGTTTTTTTTACTTTCTACTCCTTTTTTTTTTTTAATAAACTTCTCCCCTACGATAATCCCAGCAATCGGTTTTCCTTTTACGCTCTCCCCCCCAGAGAATTTGATTCTTTTCCTAGAGCCCTCAGGAGCATCCACAAATCGGGGGTTACTTTTAGCAGTAGCGATAATCTTCCCCCGCTTTCGTGGATCCACCCACTCTCTTTTATCTTTGGTTTTTTTCTTTGGTAAATGTCGGTTCTCTTGCCGTGTCCTTACGACCTCCTTTCCCACCCCCCTCTAGGTCTTCCTTCCTCCTCTCCCTGATGTTTCTTTTTCCACCCCCCCCCCCCGCCTGCAATTCTTCGGTTCGGTACGATGTTAGCGACCATTGCGCATTAATGTTTTTTTTTCAAGAGCTCGATCTCCCCCTTTTTTACCTTGGCGCCCTTTTCAATTTTTTTTTTTTTCTGTTTGCGCGCATTCCGATCATTACCGAACTATGGGTCTCTGTCCACTACGCGGCATGAAGAGTTTACCGTCCTCTTTCCTTTTAAGCGCGTCCCCCCTTTTCCCCGAGACAAATTCTTACCTTTTCTTCTCTGCTCCACATGCCTTTTTTCTCTTCCCGCTGATCCTTTTCTCCCCCCATAGTTAAACACTGAGTTCGTGATCCTCGCCGTTATTCCTTCACATCTGGTCCGGATGGTATGTTTCTTGATCCCCCTCTCCCTTCAGACCTCTTTTCACCTTCTACGCTCTCTTTTCCCCTTTCCGGCCGGTCTTTTAATGAGCAGGGGGGACCCTGCTGAGATTTCCGCGCTCCTTTTCCCGCGAAACTTTTTCCCATTCCGTTCCTCTCCCTTCGCCAATTCAGGCGGCGGCTCACAAGACACCTGTAGAGAAAGCCCCCTCTTCCAGGCCTTCCCACTAAGTATTCTCCCCTTCCACCCGTATAGCAGCCCCCGCGCCCACCGAAAAAAGAAATTCCTGGAAGGTCCTTGCTGCGATCGTCCGAACCCTTTTCCGTGCCCTTCTTCCAGTTTCTCCACTACGGCCGTTTTGGCCCTAAGAAGTAGTAGACGTCTTTTTACCTTTCTTCTCCCGTCAAGAAAAGCCACAAAAGACCTATCCGACCTTTTGCAAACTCTTCCGGTCTCTATCTATCCGCAGCGGGCTCTTTTCCAGCACCACGCGTTAGATACGATGCTCCTTTATATATCGCTCTTTCCGTAAAACACGATAGCTGTCCCTTGTACTCTCCGTACCTTCACTTTGACCAATCATCAAGTTTCTGCTTCTTCCATTTTTAAAGCATGAATGGAATGGCCTAGTCACCCGCAAATTGTTTTTCACTTTACCTCTCCCAACGTTGAAGCCACTCTCTCGTCATCCTCATTTCGCCGAGTGCTTCTCTTCTTTTTGAATAGCCTGACCTCCTCTCTCCCCAAGCTTTTCCCAATTTCCCTCCCCCTGAAGATTGTTTTTGCTATCTTCGATACCTCAATACCTGGAAGTCTCGCAGTGCCCCCAATCCTTCCTCCTTCCGAGGAGGATTCGCTGGCCTTCTCATCCCCTTTGCGTTTTTCCCCTTATTCTATGGTCCCCCCGTCAAACTATTTCCCCCTTTTGGTTTTAAACCGCTTCCGGGTAGCCACTCCTTCTGTTCTCCTGGCCAGACGGCGACCCCCTCCTACTCTTCTACATGTCGGCTCGATCCTGTCGTGCCATTACCCCCTTTCAGGTCCCTGAACCGACGAAATCGACCCCTTTTCCTCCCCGTCACAAGAAACAAACCGTGGAGAGAATCTATCCCCCCGTTGCCTAATGGGTCTCTGCTCTGCAGATTCAGCTACATTTCAACCTTCTTTTCCTCTCGTTGTGTTGTTGATTCCTTTCCTTCCCACTGTCCTCGGCATCTTTTACGTTCGCCCTTCGTCTACCATTACTTTTTCAATGATAGATGTCCCCTTTTTTTTTCACCCATTTTGCGGACCCCATCCCAGGTCTCTAGTTTACTCGAAAGGTCCCTCGTTTCCCTTCCACCCTCGCACTTTCCTTCCCCGAGCTTGGTCTTTCTCGGTTGCTTTTGCCCATCTCAGCCCCATTTTTTCCTAAGCTCTTCGGCTACCCTAAGATTTTTCACTGTAGCTCCCCCTTATGTACCCATGAGTTGTCCAGATCGGTACACGCCCAGTTTTTGGCGGCCAAGCCCAGGAGCTCCTTCGAAGATTTTTTTTCCCCCTCTTTTGACTTCTTCTTCTGTCCCATTGTCGAACGCGCATGCTTCTGTAGGATTCGAAAACCCCTAGGGTAACTCTTTTACGACTTCTCTCCACTTCCGATTCCTTCCCTCTTTTTTTTTACTTTCCCCCCGATTTCGTTAGCGTGTCGGCGAAATGTCGGTCGAAGCTGTTCCCCTTTCTTTGGATCAGACTGTGGTCCGCGTTTTTTTCCCGTCAACCGCCCTTTTCCGTTTTACTTGGTCCCCCCCCTGCTCAATTCCCTTCATGTGACCCCAGGTCCAACTTAGCTCAGGACCTTTTTACAATGGCTTTCGGGTCCGTTCCTTAAAGATCCCCCTTTTTTTTGACCCCTCAGTCACGTACTACTAGCGACTCGTTCTCCCGACGCGGTCGTGTTTTTTAACAGGCTTGACGCTTCTGATATCTCGCGCCTGCCTCTCCCCCTTGGTGTCTTTCTCCCTTTTTTAGCTATAGCGTGGTGGTTTTGTTGAGGAGATTGTCCCCGGGTGGAGTCTTCACTTCTTACATCGCCAGTTTCTTCTTCGGTGATTCCCGAATTAATTGTCATAGCAGGTGCTTGCATCCTGCCCAACTCAGCCCTTTCGTGGTGGGACACACCTTCCCCCTCCTCTCCTGCTTTTTTTGGATGGAGGAAGATTTCTTTAAAGATCGCCCACGTGGACGATCGGACTCAAACCCCTTCTTGAGCCGAGCCGGGAGTGATTCCTCATCGTTTTTTCTGGATTTGGAGCGATTGATGTATGGAACGCTTTTTTTTAATTTCTATCTCAGATAGCTCTCCTTTCTTCCGGACCAAGCTTCCTTTTCTCATCCGTCGAGAAGGTCCCTGAACACCCCTTCTATTTGAAGCCAGGCGGACCCCCCTTCCCAGCTGTCCTGATGGTCAACCTGCTGCGGTTTAAGCCTACAGGGTTCTAAGGCTAGGGGGTATTTTCTCCCCATAAAGGCTTCCCTTTCGGCGATCATTCTTTGTGGAGCTCTTTCGCTATTCTCGGACTTTACTGTTCTTTCCTCCCTTTGAAGATCGCTCAAATCAGGGCTCTTCCGAATGCCTTTTAAGTTTCGGAACTGAGATTCGGATTTTTTTCCCCTTTTAGCATCAAGATGTTTTAAGGTCCCGTGCGCCCCCACCGGGTTCTCTTCTTACAGGAACCCTGCGCACGCCCCCGCATCCAGCGGTCGCTGTTTACGCATCTTCCTTTTCGAATTGATTGACATCGCAGTTCGGAGGAAAGCCCGCTTTTCTTTTTTTTTTTCCAATGCCCTCCTTTTGAACAATAGTATTACTAACCTCCGTTGTGGTTTCTTCAATGTTTTCTCACTCCAGTCCCCCCCTTCTTTGCTCTGGAGTTCTAAGACGAGTTCTGCATCGAGCGACTTTCGAGCGTTACTCAAAGCGACCGCTGCTGCCTTCCGTCTTGAGTCTTTTAGAGCACCCCCTTCTCAACCCAGGTTTATTTTTGAACGGTCGTCCTTTTTTTGCTGCGAACCTTCTTCCCAAATACTCCTCCTCTCCCCCGTTTTTTGAACATCTTACGTTTTCTTTTGGGGGTCTCCACCGACTCCTCTCCTGAATTAACCACCCCGAACTCGCGTCAATTCCGAGACTTAACCTTTTTTCTCTCTTGTTTTCGTGCGCCCCTTAAATGCTGTGCCGCGGCCCAGGTCCGGTTATGGCCCCCATGCCCAGTCCGTAGACCCCGAGTTTTTTCTTGCAGGTGAAACAGCAGACCCCCCGTTTTTCCTTTTCCGTCAGTTTTCTCTTTGTTGGCAAGACCCTCTTTTCCTTGTCCCCTTATTCCGACCCCTGCTAGGCTTCCTGGTAAGAAGAGACGAGATGAGATATTTTAATCTTCCTAAAAGACTTCCCCCCTCTCCTCAAAAGCGCTACCTCCCCCCCCTTCTTTCTCAATCCCCCCCGGTAGACTACTTCCTCTCTTCAGGCGATTCAAGTGGGAAGGTATATAGTTCCGCTCGCAACACACGCATCTGTTACGAATGTCCCCCCCCCCACCCCCCTTTTTTCTGTTTAAATTTTCTTTCTTCCCGGCACCCTGCCCCCCGTGTTTGACATTCAAGTCGTTCACCTCCGCCTGCTTCCTCTGTAAGAAGTATTGAACGCCCCCTTGTCCCCGAGGTTTCCCTTGGTCCCCTCCCCCCAGTCACAAGATATCTCTCGCGCCAGATGTGAGTCGGCTCTGTTCACCTCTTGGCCAAGACCACCCCCCTCCCTCTTCGTATGCTAGTATTCCATCGATATTGAAATGTAACCTCTGTAAGTCGAACCTTACCCCCCCTTTTTTCCCGACACTTTTTGAAAAAAGAGGTTCCGCTTGAATCTTCCATTTTCCCTTACAATTTTTACTTTCAATTTACCTACTTTTTTATGGAAAGCCCTCTTTGTTGCCGCCGTTTTCCCCAGTTATGAAGCCCCCCAGGGCTCCCTTCCGTCATTTCCGAGCCCCTCCAGCCTCCTTCTCTTTTTTTAAATCTCTCCCTCCCCCGTCCCGCTACCTTCTGTCTTCCCCAAATTCCCAGAGCCAAAAGAGCCTGTTTTTTTAAGCCGAAGGCATACGCTCGTCAGCAACTTGTCAGAGCACTAGTGCAAACTCCCCGGGGTAAGCGCTGCCCCTTGGCTGCACATGAGTTCATAACTGTCCTTCAGGACCGTCCACTTTTTTCCAGACTTGCTACTCTTCCCCCATTCTTTTTCATCCCGAAGACCTTCCTTTCTTTTTCCGAGATCTGTTCCCCTCTGGCCCCACTCCCAGGATCTCGATGCCCCCCATTCCTATCTGAGTGGACCATGCCCTTCAGGCGTTTACCTGAAGACACGAACGGCCTCTCAACCTTTCCTCCAACAACCAGAGTCTCTCCTGTCTTTAAATGCTCTTTGGTAAAGATTAAGCCCTTACTTTCGCTGCCCTCTTTCCCCCCCTTCCGTTTTTTTTTGTCTAGATCTTGGATTTCCGGTAGCTGACGAGGTATTACGCCCGGCGACAGCCCGTTCCCCTTTCCTCAGCTTTCTCGCCCCTTTTTTTCTGTCGGGAACCGTTTTCTTAATCATTGGGTCGAGTTCTTCCCCCCCAGGATAAATCGGTACCATGGAACCTCAGCGCTTTTTCTGCTCCCTCCCTCCACGAGATCCTTCTCAGTTATTCCGGGTGCCAACATTACCCGCGCCATCAGTACGGATCTCGACCTTCGATTTCACGGCGTTTTAAAAGTTCTTGCATCAACTCTCTCTCCCCTACTCTACACCGGTCCCTTCCAGTTATCGACCCATGTGCGTACTGCCAATCGTTACTTTGAAGCCCGCATTTTTCACTTCGGGCGTCTCCTTGTTCCCCGATCTAAGTCATTTCGTGTCGAACCAGGCCGTCTTTCTTTTTTCCCAAGTTCCCGATCTAGCGATGCTTATTTTCTCATACAAAGAGCGGCGCTTGCTCCCTGTCCATCTTTATGGACACGTTCGAGATTCCTTGCTTCAGACGTTTCCCGTTCCGTCCCTTTTTTGGTTGGCCCAGACTGATGGCCTCCATTTCCTTCTTTCCGTACAGAAAGCTAAATACACAGGGACCATTTCCCGGTCTTTTTCAGGGTTCAGTGACTTCCCCGCTCTGAGGTTGTGACCTAGGTCACTTTTCCTCTATAATAGCCTCCGCTTCTTTTTGGGCAGGCTTTGCATTTTCGCGCGAAGCCCGGACTCTCCCTTTTGGTTCGCGCTATTATCTTTTTTTTTCTTAATGAGTTGAGATTGAGACCCGGTTGCCGGGCTAATACTCCGAATTCCTGCCCGGAGGTCTAATTTCCTTCTTTTAGGTTTGAACCCTTTGACTTCTACACCCACCCCTTCCCCCCTCCTGATGGATTCCTTTTTTTCTGGTGGGCCACAAATCCGGTGGCGCGGAACGATTATTTAAAGATGCCCCTCCCCCCCCCTTTCCATCGCCTGAAGAAGACAGATGGTTGCGTTTCTATAAAAAACTTTTTATCGTTCACGTCTTTTTTTCCCCTCTCGGGTTTTTTTTCTTCTCTAGCATTAGTCTGGGACCACCCCCTTCGCGAAATTCCAATATCTCTTTTCCTTTCTTGACCGGAATCCCTTCTTATTCTTTTCCTTCCAAGTCTAATCTAAAATCAGCCAAGATGATTCCAACACTTCTAATTTCATGGACTCCTTTTCCCCAGCTGGGTAGATTTTTCACTGAGTCTCGGTACGCCCCCCCCCAGGGCCCCCTATGTGAGGAGGGAATGGGCGCCCCGGCTTTGCTAGCCTCTTGGAGATTCGCACTAGCGACACATTGCGCTCCCCTCTTTTCCTTACCTTTCGTTTCTCCTTGGCGAGGTTACGGGAATTCTGTTTTAGCCCCCCGCGAATTTCAAGATGTCCGGTCAACTTTCTCTTCTTTCGACGTTCAGCTTCATGGAAGTTCTTTTCATCCCGTTATTCTTGAGGAGTCCTTTTCCCGAACACTGCGCTCTCTTTCCGCCAGCGGTTGCTGTACGCTCGTACCGTCGCTCTCGGCCTCTTTTTTCGCTATTTTTTTTGAGACATCCCCTGACCCTCTGTTTTTCATATCCTTTTCCCCCCTCTTTTTTCCCAATAATTTGCCCTCTTTTTTTTTTTCCC
>Ga0179593_1457628_pt1 | contig 13218 bp, 13 predicted proteins | sample CZODoug2_1_08_16_FD_185931 | JGI IMG/M metagenome (GOLD analysis project Ga0179593, IMG submission 185931) | Vadose zone soil fungal communities from Angelo Coast Range Reserve, California, USA - CZODoug2_1_08_16fungal (PacBio error correction) | ecosystem: Environmental > Terrestrial > Soil >... | reverse complement strand
CCCCTTACCACTCCCTGTACTTTGCTTGCGGACCCCACAGGGAACCCCCCCCTTTTTCGAATACGGCACGTCGGGCCTCATACCTCTGCAGGGCCCCGGAAATCTGCTCCTTGGAGGATCGTGAGATGAGGAGGATTCTTCAATTACTTCAGTTCATCGCCCGATCTCCCTACAGGTAGACTGCTCGTTTAGAACAGACTTGATCCTTTTTGTGTTTGAACATCCCGCTAGCGGTCAAGACCTCCTATACTTCCCGGTTCACGCCCGAATTTGCGCGTCAATTTTTCCTGAGACGATGCTGTTTCCTCCCTCAAGGGGAAATTTCCTGGTCCGGGTGGGGACTGGACTCTCATCAAGAGAGGCCCTTTTGTGATTGCTAATGCCACGAACTTCCCCCCGTTTCTCACCTGCCTTCCCGCCGACAATGGACCCTTTTTTTTCTGAGCGCGCCCTCTTTAAAGCGTAATCACCTGCTCGGTTGCCCGTGTTTCCCCCGGAGCCTTCTATTCCCAGGGTCGAGACCCGGAGAGCTTGATCTCCTCGGTTGGGTCTTTCCCGGTTGCGAGATAATTGACTCCTGACCCGGCGACCTTGTCCTTTTACGTGACCATAGGACCCAGCCCCCTTGATAGTACCGATGATATAGGTTGCGTTTGACAGGGCGCGGTTTCCTTTTTTCAGTTCTGTAGGAGAAACCGACGTCCGTTTTAGCGTGCTCGCGCCGTGCTGTTTCATATCCAAGGCTCGTCCCCTTCCTGAGCGTGCCTCGTGCGTGGCGGGCGGTATTTTCCGTTTTAAGAGCTCCTCGGACCCCTCTTTTTCGAGGTTCGAATGTTGGCTTTTCGGAATCACTGAATGGTTTTCGCAACACGGCGTCCTTAAAGACAGCGGACCTGACCCATCACCTTCGGCGAGGCTTCTCGGATGCCCCGTACCCCCACCCGCCTCGACCGCCGCAAAAGCATGAAGAGGGCTCCCGTTAAGCAGCCCCCACATAAATCCGCGGTTTTGGTCTCCCCTAGTTCCTCGTGTCTGTTCTGCCCTTCCGCAGTTCCCCTTCCGTGAGCCTCGCTCTGAGACCGAGGGTACGACTTCGTACTGGTCGCACCTTCTTTTGCTGTCTCTTCGGCCGATCTATGGCGTCTCTCGCCCCCTGCTGTTTTTCCGACATATCCTTCGATCGGCCTCCTGCCCCCTCCGCTTGCTTTCCAGCCTTATCTTCGACTCGGAGAGTCGGCCTGGCATGGTCTCGACGCGTCCCAGTCAGTACCACGCTGCTCCGCACCCCTGGGCCGGCCCTCCCCAGCAGCTTGTCCGGCGGAGGGGTCTTTTGTCTCTTGTCCCACTCATCCGGCTTCAGCACCGCGGCCGACTCGAGGTTACTGAGTAGAAGATTCCGCCGCGATAGCCTGCCCCTCATGGACTGTCTTCTTTTTTTCCGTGATCTTAGGTGACCGTAAACGGGCCCTAATCAAGCCCGCTGCCTTCATATTCCACGCCATCCGCCATGCCGCGACAGTCGTGACCAGGTCACAGTTTCCCCAGACTTCCCTTGTTTTCTAAACAGTTCATAGGCAGTCGCGCCCCACTTAATTGACTTCCGATCCCAATGCGCTTACGTTGCGGCCATTGCGAGCCTCGTGACAAGACACTGCCGTCCCCTCCTCGTGAATCTACCTTTGGGCGAGCTCCGACGTTGAGTGCCCGGCCGGTATGCTCGTAACCTGAGTTAGTTAGAGCAGGATCATCCCCCTGCAGCCCCAGATAAGTGTTACACCCTCGCCCCCACGTGTAAGTCGCCTTTATCGGGAGAAGTGATCTCTCTGGCGATTGCACTTTCCGAGGCAGAACGAGGCAGGTTTACTAGTGGCAAGCACACCTCACTGGCGAGTTTGATCCCTTTTCCTGGGGACCTTGATCTAGACCCTCTCGCAATCGCCCCCCCTCCCCCCTCTCGGTACAGATTTGCGCTCGTGTCTTGCCGGACACAGTTTCCAACCATATTCCCACTAATAATGCTTTAGTCCTTCTCGCATTAAAGCGCACGGTGCCGGACCCTAGTCCTACCCTTCACTTTAGTGGACGGTGGCTCTGATTGGGGGTCTTCTTTCGGCATTACCCCCTCTTCCCCTCCCTCCGTTGTTGTTGTTGATCTAGCTCCTGGACACCCCTTTACCGCGCGTCTTTGTTACTGAGCTCTGACATGTATGTGCTCTCTGTCGCACCTGCGGCTTCTGACGATCTACATCTGACTAGTTCCACTTTTCCTTCAAGAGAAAACTCGCTGCCGCCGGGCCGCCCAGGGTCAGTTCGGGTTTTCGCGCCTTTCCGCTACGGGCGCCAAGGATTTTTGCGGTCAGACTCGTCCTCTGGTTGCCGTTGCCCCACTACTTTCTTTAATGATTTTCTTTTCTTGAACTTGATCCCCATCGTTCTCAATCGGCTCAACAGCTGGACCAGCGCGCCTTTTAGACCTTCAGCTAGGTTTTCAACCGTATATTCCTCTGAGGTTTTGGATGATCCTGCTCTCCCCGCTCGTACGCTCGTCTTCCCACCCCCTTCTTCCACGATATGAGCTTCATCCGATATTGATCGGTGAGATTTCCCATGTCCGTTGTCGGGCCCGGGTCCTTTAATTTCTTTATCATTCCCTGGACTCTTGCTGCTCCCCCTGACTTCGGGGGTTTGTCCTGTTCCAGTACAGTTCGATATCAGACTCAGGAATCGCCCCCCCCCTATGTCTACGCCAACGTCTCCGTTCTCCTTTGATGTCCGTGCGGCTTGGTTCTGTTTGCATGATTAGCATTATTTGCTGTTAGTATTCCGGATGGACGCTTCCCGTTACGTCCAAGAATAGTCCACGGACACCACTTCAAACATCGGGCGTCCTATCTTTAGCTCATCATCTCTCTACTCCCCCACCCCCCCCTTTTCTTCCCCTGTTAAGATTTTTCAGGCCAGTGAGAAACTCTTGCAACGCCTTCCGCCTTCGCTAACCGGCTGTGCCTTGCCCCTGGGTTATGAGTATCGTTTCTGTGACCCCTCTCGCTGGCATCCCCGCTTAATTATTCGGGCTGCGTCGGTCATTTCGTCTGTAGCGCGACGGGTTTTGCCGAGAATTCATTCGCGTCGATCCATCAAATTTAACAATTTTCCCCACACTCTCGGTCCTTTTCCCTATCGCCTGCTGGTCTCCCCGGGGCCCCCCTACCAACGGTATCGGCCTTAGGGGACCACCTCGGTCAGCGCCTACTGTTTTCTAATCCATTCTTCTACTACCTACTCAAGTTGGTCCTCACAGCCGACCTCTCTGATCACCCGCGGATTCTTTTTTTAGTTTTCAGTTCTGGCTCATGTGTTCGATTTCGATTCTTTTTTTTTTTTTTTCCCCGCACATTCCCTTGGCCTTTTCTGCCTATCTCTATGGTCCTGTCCCCTTTTATTCGGGGTTGCTTAGTTCCTGTGCTGCAACCGCTTCGGCACCCTTCCAGCCCCTTACCGATGATACCTCTGTTCCTGAACGCACGGCTGTTCTGCGACTCCCCCCCTTCCCTCCCCCCCTCCCGCTCGCAATTCCGCTGCCCTAGCTGATAACATCCAAAAGCACGGTCGCGAGCCTTCTTCTGCGGGATACGACCTGTTTTCTCACGGCCCATTCGTCCCTCCTTAAGTACGGGCCCAACCCCCCCCAGAAGATTCGGGGACTGGTTCCTCTTATTCTCGTGGCATCGTAGAAAAGGCCAAGTCCCCGCGTCGTCGTCTCTAATTGCGCGGCACCGCTGTTCCACCCACCGCCGTCTGATCCCTCTCCGGGCGGTTCTCGGACATGTTCCTTATTGGCGGCATTGCAAACCGTGGTCCTTTTTCTACGCGTTAACTGATCGTTCCACTTTCCCTGGCCTCCCCCAATTGTCTTCGTTTCAGCCTTCTCTAACCTTTTCTCGGAGGCGTTTACTTTTTTTGACCAGGAACACAAATGAGGAAGGCACGAAGGCACTTTTCCCCCGGGATCAAATGAAGGCCTCACTTTCTCGGTAACAGCTCATAGTACCCCTTCCCTTGAACGACTGTCAGCTGTTTCTTCTTCACTGGACGGTGATGTCACTAGGTGACTCCTAATGTGATGTGCACCGGCCTTCTTCTGCCCTCACCTTGACTGCCGTGGCGATGAAAGGATGGGAATTCCTCCTCCTCTATTTTCCCCCCATCCCGGGCTTTCGCCTGAAATTGCCGGGGCCCCTTGGGTGCCCGTCGGCCCGACTGTCCGTCACAGCATGGTTGGTGGGTGTCCCCTCGCTGCCCTTTGAAAGAACTCAATTGAATGGTGGCTGAATTCTCTATCTACGGTGTTTTGTGAGAGAGACCCCACCAGATCCATGAGTCTTTCCTTACCCGGGCAGCGTACAGGTTGTCCCCCCCCAGCAAACCGTGGCTTACGGACAAGCCTCGAATTCCCCCCCCCGTAAGCCCTTGCCCAGCAATGTTCAGGCGAACCGTTAGTGTTTATTTCTTCCTCATTGCAGTTCTGACATACTTTCTACGGTCGTTTTAGGAGCTCGTGTGCACCTAATGCGAGTTTCCCCAAGACCGGTTCTCGCTATTCTAACCTTCGGTTAACTTTCATTCGCAGCTGTCCTGGTTAAATTCAGAAGATTGTTTCCGCCCTCGCTGATTGACCTGAGCCCATGTGGGTGTTTGACTTTAATCAATAATACCTCGCGGGTGCTGCCCATCAAACGCCATTTCCTGAGGCTTGCTTCACATACTCTCTGACATTGGTGAAGTCCCCTTTTCTGCAATGTCCATGCTCTCCTTCCTTTTGTAACGAACCTCCTCGGTGCCCGTGTGCGTGGAGCGTATTTATCCCATGGATCCTTCACCCCCCGATGATCCGACTCCCCCCGGTTATCTTCTCGGCAATGGTTTGGAGCGTCCCTTTCGTAAGACTTGTCCTTCGCATTGACGACTTTCGGCCTAGACTTTCGATCCGAAACTCCTTTCTCACCAGGCCCAGACTAGTAGATTGTTCTCGGTTCACTGGCGACCAGCTCGTTTTCCCCGTGCGCTGCAGGGGGTAAGATACCCCTCCCCCTCTTCGTTGCTCGCCCTCCCTTTGGTTGAAGACGTCCGTATCCACTCTCATTTGTGTACCAGGCCGCGGCTTGGTGCTGTCGTGTCGGTAGCTTGGGCTCCAGCTCCCCTCGTTTTTCCCTCCTGTCTAATGGCTGTCTTTTAAGAACGCCGAGTCTCCAAGATTCAGCAACCCGCTTCCCTCCCGCACCCTCCGATTTAGGCGCTTCGTTTGAAGTTTGAAAAGGTCGAGACTCACCGCGGACCCCTCCCAGACGAATCAGCAGCCCCCCACCCATGAAATTACGAGGTGTCGCGCAACGATTCTTAGCCTTTATTTTCCCCCTAAGGCTACTCAAGCCATTAGTATAGAAGTTACTTTCGTGGCGCGCGGATTTTTTTATTTTCCCCGAGAGCAGGAAGATCCCTGTTCCAGCGCGAGTCTTCCTAGGACTTTCGGCGCTTTGTTTAGGACCCCCAGGGGCTCGTGGCACGACGCCTTTTAAGAGATCAGGTCATTTTGCCCCACGTCTCCATCGCCTGCCTATCGTTTGAAATGACCCTGCCTTTTAAGAGGGTAGTGACCAAAGTTTTCGTAAGTCTCCTAAAACTTTTCGGCAGCAGCTTAGCTGTACGGCGAGGGCCTTGATTTTGGTATGAACTCATCCGTCCAGTCCCCGCCTGAAGACCCTGTCCTTGCGGTTATTTCTTAGCCGTCTCGCGAATTCTACGGCTCGCGATATCCTTCATGGGACCTGCCTGGCAGTTTCTTCTTGACCCAGGCGTTCACCATTCTTGTCATACTCCGTGCCCCCATCAGAATGCTATCAGCCCCGCACTCCCGCCATTCCAATTGAACAGTTCCCCTGAGCATGTCGTGTGGTTCACGTTTGCGATTAATCCCTCCCCCGCCCTTCAAAGCAGGACCCCCAGTACCCCTTAACACTCGAATCGGCCGTCTTAAGTTAGGCCTTTCAATGCCTCATTTTTCACACTGACCTTTTCCTTTACTTGGCGCTTTCCTCTCACCGATCCCTTTTTCGCGAGCAGCTAGAATTCTGTGTTTCCTTTTGGTCGACTGATGTACCTCGCTTGAGTATCAACCCAGCCCCCTGGTAATCCCAGTTTCTTCTGAGAATCCTCGCACCATTTTAAGTGCTGCTCTCTTCTTTGAGATGCTTCCGATGGCTGCTCCAACGGGGAAAGCATATCTCCGGGCACCACTCCGCCGTTCTCAAAAGCCTGGCGAGGCTGACGCTGGTATTTTGCTTGCCCTTCTGGGGGACCGGCCTTCTTCCCCCACGACTACGGAAAACTTACCCGGGGCCCTTCCTGGATGACTCCCGCCTTCTCTTGCCGCGGACACCCGTTTTCCCCCAGTAGTCCTTTTCGACCGATCGCATGACCGATCATGCTACACTAGCGCATACATCCGAACCTCATTCAAATGTCTTCCTTTGGTTTAGTTCTTTTACGCATCTATCTCTTTATCCGTGGTTGTTGTTGAGTTCGGCCGTGCCTCACAACCTACCCGCGCGCCCCCCCGTACCATGAGAGTTTGTACATGGCGGTGGTCCTGCGCTTTCATGCGCAACCCCCCCCAAAAACACACAGAGGATGAATATTTGGCCTAGGGAAACTGTGTCGCCAGAGCAAATTGCGGCAGCCTTCTTTGGCCCCGGTTCATTTGGTTGTCCCGAGTCCAACCTGGCCAGCCCCTTTCTTTTTTTTTATTGTCAGGCAGTTGGTTTGTTGTGACATACGGAGGGATTTGTGCCTTGAAGTAGGTTCCCCATGGTCGACTCTAAGCGGCTAAAACCGTCTTCAGAGCGGCCCCCCCCCACCGGTCAGGTTGAGAAAGGTCTTCCCAATCTGGTCTTGGCGGTATTTTCCTGACTCTACTACACGGCTAGACACCATGCCTTTTTGGCCTCCCCGAGAGGCAGCTCCCGGGATCCGTGTCCATTCATATACGCCCATTTTGAGGCGGCCCCTCCCCTGGAATGCATTTTTTCCCTCTGCTAGAATTGACCGGACTCAAGTACGTCTGCGCGATTGTTGTGGATCGTCTGTTAGTATGGTTTCCTCCTTTTTTTCTTACTTCCTCGCCACGCTTTCGAACGAACCTTATCCGTTTCTCTGGGACTGGTACGCTTTCTGGCGGGCGTATGAGTGGGCCTTTGTCGGCATTCTCTTGTATGTATCCGGCTTTGATCCCCTCCTTTTTTACGCCCCGAAGATCCAACGGGACAACAATATTTTCCCTTCGGGCGCTATCTGAGTTTTCGTCATCATTCATCTTCTACTCAGTAAACTTTCCTTCGTTCCCAGCTATTGAGTTCGAAGAACTCTCCCCATCCCTTCCATCGCTACCAGGCTGTCCTCCTGCGTTGCTCTCGTGGTATGACTGGGCTCTAGTTTCAACCAACCTTTCCCTTTCTAGAGATCCCGTCGCTTCGCCCTACGCAGGGGTCTGACGTCTTATTCCTGAGTTCCCCCCCTAAAGGACCCCGAAAACCCTGTGAGCGCCATCACCTTTCATTTGCGATTAACCCCACGTATCCCGTGTTTCGGGAAAACGCGTTCTAGCTTTCTCTCCATTCTCTTCATACTTCCCTTACTATTCTGGCAGCAACGAGACGCTCTATTTTTTTCCCCTCACCCCCTAGTTTTTCGAATTAATGGCGTCTGGAGTTGTGTCGCTTTCGAGTCTTTCGCTCTTTTTCCCTTCCGGCGGCCCCGCTTTTAGGTTCCGCGGCTTGTTTCCAGGTCAAGTGTTTCTGTCCTCTTCGGGACTCTCGGCTGCCATTAGACATTCTATGTCTGTTCCGGGCCTACCTACTCCCGCCCGCACCCCCTCCTTTACCCCCCCGAAGTCTCTATCGATACAGGAGGGCTGCCCAAGACGCTCCCACGCTTTCGGCCGGTTCATCCTTTTCTCTGCTCACTGCCGGCGCCAATCTGTTAGACCTTCTAGCCCCTTCCTCACTATCTGATGGGCATGTTTTCTTGTGAGAGTCCCCCCGGGTCATGACGCCGTCGTCAATTCCTCGGTTCCATAGTTTCGCGCTCCACTTCCCGCCCTGAGATCTGCCGGTCACGTGCTTTTTGAATGGTTCCTAGCATTGCTTCAGATACGCGTTCACCCCACGGGTCCCCCCCGAGGAAGTTCCTCAGACGGCTTCGATCACTTTCCCGGGCCCCCGGTCCTCCCCCCCGATGGTTATCACGGTTTTGTTTTCTTGTAAAGAGACACTCCAACGCTCTGGTGAGGCAGTCGTCCACCCCCCCTATTCCCGTGGCAAGTTTTTTCCGGGCCTGCCGTTTTTGGAACGCCCCCTTGAACGTCCTCGTTCGACACGTGAACCTTTAATTTGAGCCAGTAATCAGCGGTCTGAGTTTCTGCACATTCTATTCTGCCCGAGCCGGCCTGGAGTTGATTCGCTCGCCAATCTCTGACCCTCCTCTACCTCCTCTTAAAAGGGCTTCGAACATTGACGGGTCCAAGGTTTAATGTCTTCGGCCGACTGCTAGAAAGGGTCTGGGCGGGGGTTCTTTCGCTGCCCTGGGTTCTTTTCTCCCATTTAATGTTTCTGTGGATTCCCTTCTTCCCCCGTTTTTGTTGTTGTTTTGAGCTTCTCAGTCTTTCCATGTGGACCCACCCGGGCGCTGCATTTCCCCAACCCCCTCCCCGGAACCTTTTTCGATAAGTCCCCCAAACAGTGGACGCCAGTAATGCCCCTGTTACCAGGTCTCCCCGTGAGTGATGACCTCGCTTACGAGTTTCTTCCTTTCTTTTCCTTTGATCCGCCTCCATGCTGGATTTCAGGGACAGCACGAATGTCCGGTGTTGCCCCCTTGTTGTCTGACCGATGCCTCTTTTATTTAAATCGTCACGGCCTTTTTTATTTGTAAGTCGTCCAGGGAAGGACGATAGCCCGCCCTCTTGAGGCAGTCGGCTCTCCCCGGTACTCGGGTGGGAATTTTTTCTTCACATCCAGAGGCTGCCTCCCTCCTCCACGAGTGACCCCGTGTTTTGCTTTTCCTTTGTCCCTCCTTTATTCTTGTGTTTTCACCGTGCTTTCTTTCGAGCAGTCAGTTTTTATACCTAACGGCCCTAACGGTGGTGCCAGGCGTATCTGCTCGATAGAGCTCTCCTCCGCAGGTGCTTCATATCATTCGGCGGTGGAGTCGTCCTCTCTTGCTGCTACTTCATTCTCCTTAAGACGGAGGCAGTTTGACACTGTTTCTGGCCCTCAGACCTCGGACCTTTTCCGCAGATGTCGATTTCCTTGTACCGTCGTACGTCGAACAGGGATCCCGGTGCAGTTAGCGCTTTCTTTTGTAGGACGCCTGCGTAGCGTGCTCGCGCCCCCTTTTTTGAGCCCGACTTCAGCTCGCGAGGGTACCAAGTTCATCTCCCTGCGTTGTGCGGTCGGTCATTTGGGCTACGCGTTTATCTTTTAAAGATTTCTAGAAGGTCGACATGGCTTTTGCGGAAGAACGCCTTTCTTCCCGAGCGGTTGCAAACGGCGACGACTACCTCTCACCCCTTAACATAGTCGAGTTCCAGCGGATGTTGCCCGGAAGCGCCCCCTCTTTTCCCCACTCCCATGAAGAGGTTTTTCAGACAGGAAGCATCCCACCCCTCATGCAACCGCGGTTTCTCCCCTTCGCGTCCCTGCCCGGTTCTGCTCAGGAATGTTCAGAGCCTAGTATACGTTTAGAAGGAATCAGGATGACCGATGCTGCTGCGACCCGGTGCCCCCCTACGTCGATTACCTTTTTTTTTCCCAGGACTGCCTACAGCAGGTGCTTTCGCCCGATTTTTTTTTTTCCCGGGAATGGTTGCTTTTTGGATCTCCTTGAAGTGAACTAGAGGCATTTCCCCTCTTATGAGTACCATCTCTACCACGTGCCGCGGCAACGGCAATTACCGCGGTCAGGGTCGCGAGCGTCCTTCATCCCCTACTCCTTCCCCCCCAAAACTGGAACGGCAGCAGCCGTTGGGTAGCGGGGACGGCTCGGGGCTTCGCGTGGCCTATGCCACCTCAGTTCAGCACCGGCCTGCTTTCTATTTTACCTGAGTAGGGATATTTCGCATCTTCCCCCTCTGATAGCCGCCCGACTTGTTTTGATTTTTCCTTTTCATTTTTTTTTTTTGCAACTAAAACGTGCCGCGTCCCATCTTCAGTCCACGTCCCCCTCGAAGCGTCCCCCTTCCAACGCACCCTCCACCTCTCCCTGTTTCCTTTCAACTCGAACGGAAGACAGCATGGTCGGGGCTTAGCCCCAGGGGGCGAGTCCCGGAGTCAGGGTTTTCGTCCCCCAAGATGCACAGTACTGGACCTGCGAGAACCCACTCCTTACCCTGCGCGCCTTTCCCGTGGCCTTGCATTATCCCCTCGTTTTTCATTGACGCAATGACCTCCCATGTTCCACCCCCGAGACCCCTCTTTGCTTTCTTTATCTCTCACCGAGTCCCGGATCCCGAGCAGATCGAGTGAAGTGGTAGGGTCGTGGACCGTACTCTGTTTAGTCTCTCCAGTCATCCACAACCAGCCCTTTGAATAAATTGATAAGGGTTGAAAGCCGCAACCCCCGGTGTTGTAAGTCGCCGGCGCTCGTCCCGCTCTAGTATAGAATCTTTTCACTGGATGCACCCTGTGACGCCCGAGCTTTACCCCGCGTAGCACAAAATGCGAGGCTTCCTCTTTATTAGGTTCGTCCCCGGTAATGGCAGGCCCCCCCCCCCCCTAGCAACTATCCCTCCCAACCCGTGAATGAGGGCCTGAGGGCTTCCCCGCTTTTCTGCCTTCCCCCCCGTTCTCACCTAAGACATTTAAGGTAGAACGATCTCCTAATTGCCGACATCCTTCTCACACCATGTCCGACGCTCCAGTCAATCTTTTTGCGTTTTAGGTGATTTCGCTCTCCCTCTCTTTTACTCCCCTCCTTTGGTTAGATCTGCGACCTCACCACCTCCCGTCGCCCACCGTCCTCAGGTTACTGGGGCTTTAGCGATTTTGTTTAAAAGTCCCGCTTCATGCGATCGGCCATCTAAATATTTCTAGGGCGTGCCAGGAAAGAGCCCCCTGCGCTTCCAGACGGGCCCTACTTTGTTGGGAGATGCCTTCGTTTCCGACGGTACCCCCTGATGTGACGCCCATCCTCGGACTTCTCGCCCCCCCGTTGGTTGCAGTTTAACGACGGCGGAGGTTTTGCTTGCTTTTTCGTTCCCCCGGGTGGCAGAATCGGCTATTCAGTTCTCACTTGGACCTAGCGCATTTACTTTTACACTGGGTGTTAAGTTCCCGTGTTTTCTTAGGATTCCTGAGGGTTTTTTTTCAGACATGCTCTACTACGTCGGTACGCCAAGAAGGGAGTGCACCCCCCCCTAACCGCTCCTGAGTTTGCGCTAACTATCCTTGTCTTTGCCATATATACGGGCGCGGGCTGAGCCTGGAATGTCTTCGATGCGCATGAATGGCATACCCGTCCCCGGTCTTCCTATTGGGGGATTTCTGCCCCCCCAGACTTACCTGTTGTCTCTTTAACTAATCGCCCCCCAGCTGTATACGCCCACTACCTTACGTTTTTTTCCTGGGGGCATGCTTCGCGGCAGGGCGTATGTTTGCTCTTTGAGAAAGTTGCTTTTTCTTTTCTTTTTGAGTGGAGGGGACGCGGCGTTTAGTCCCCCTGATCCAAATCGGAGTAAAGGTCGGGGGGCTACGAGCGTCATCCTTACGTTCTCTTCTCCATTAACGTTTCGTCTGATGGGAGAATCCGCAGTTTCCCTCTCACGCACGGCCTATTACTACGTAAATCTTTGCTGCTGGGTCCCTTGTGCGGTCATGATCTCTTTCGATCGACAATTTTCCGAGAGGTCTTTTCCAGCAGCGCGCGTCCCTGATTTCAGCTCCGACGGGCTGGAGGCGCCCGGCGCTCGTCTCCACAAAAGGCAACCTGTGCCAGCCCTCTCTGATAGCATTTTTTACCCCCCACTTCGGCCTTTTCCTAGCGCTGGCAACACTTTATCGGCCCGTTTATGGCCAGTAGGAGCAGCATCGGTTCCAATCTCTCTCCCCCGTGTTTTGAGCTGAGGCTTCTTGCCTACCACCGCAGTCTCCCCGCACGAACCCTCTTCTTGTTTTTTTTTCATTTCTTGGTCTGCAAGGGTCTCAGTTCGCCTCTTCATTTGGCGGTCGAGTCGGTCGCTCCGTTTCCTCGTAATATGAGTAGAGTCGTCTGTCGGTCTGTCCCGACGTGTTGTGAAACCCCCTCGGCGATATTTCTTGGTTTTTCCGCCCCGCCGCCCTTCGACCTCGATCTTTAGTTTGACTCCCACCGCGTTTCCGATACTTTTTGACACTCCCTCCCCGCCAAAGCTGCTTCCACTTTAACCCATTTCCTTCGAGCTATAGGCGTCAACCCAGTTCAGAGTTTCTTACTCCGTTTCTGGGATCCTCCCATGTCCACGGCACATATTTTTTCCGACGTCGACGGCACAGTCATCGTTACCCTTTTTGCCTGGGCCTCCCGATGATTCTCGGGCCTCCTTCAGAACTGGTCCTAGCCGGTCAAGGCGATTCATTCTCGCGATGGTTTTTCGCGCCCCCCCTTTTTTTCCGTAGCTTCACGCTCTCGGCGATCATTTCCTTTGTCGCATGAGCTATACGAATGTGAACCCCCCTTTTAAAGAGGCTCTTTACCGCGTACGGGGCTCTTTCCGGGAAGCCCCCCTGTATTCGCGCTGATGTTTATCACGGTCGCTGGCGTGTCCTGGATCCTGCATCTGGATGCGGCATGCTTTCAACAAACCCTTCCTTTGCAACGGGCCTGCCTTCCCGGTACACAGCTCCCCTAGTGACGACATTGGCCGCTGCGTTTGCTGAAAAGGGCAGGTGAGCCTTCGATTTTGGGCCGAGCCGGTGATTTTACTGTCCTTCTGCCAGTTCACCGGAGGCGATGCGGGCGATCAATGTTGAAGCACGGTATCTACTCAGTACTCCTTTTGGTTCACTGCGTCGCCTTGAACACTTTCCCAGGGGACTTATCTACTTCCGTATTTCGCAAGGTTCTGGCGGGTTTTTTCCCTCCCGCTGTCCTTTTGTCGACACCCTTCACTAAGGGTTTCTTTGTGTATTA
>Ga0179593_1450077_pt1 | contig 13218 bp, 14 predicted proteins | sample CZODoug2_1_08_16_FD_185931 | JGI IMG/M metagenome (GOLD analysis project Ga0179593, IMG submission 185931) | Vadose zone soil fungal communities from Angelo Coast Range Reserve, California, USA - CZODoug2_1_08_16fungal (PacBio error correction) | ecosystem: Environmental > Terrestrial > Soil >... | reverse complement strand
ACCGTTTCACTCTGCCCTTCCGTGCAAAAATGAATACTGACGTACGATTTTGTGACCCTTTTTGCCTCGTTTATCCGCAGCGTTGTTTCCCCTCTGTTTGCCCAGATCCCTCGTTTTTTTTCAGCTTACGGCCGCCCGTTTTTGCCCAGGGTGCGACTGAATTATGGTTCGTCATTTCCCCTCTCGGCTATAGGACGCAAAAACAGTTCCTTGACTTTGTTTTTTCCAGCCACGTCAGAGAGCGTACTCCCGAATTTAGTACCTTTTTTGCTCTTGCTGGACAGGGGTGCTCCTTGAACTGTCATCTTGTTTTTTTTAATCGAGCCTTGTCGTTGATACACTCGAATTGCCAAGTCGCGAACTGCACCTTCTTGTTTTCCTCCCCCACATTTTCCCTACGACGCGTGTCACAAATTATTTTGCCAGGTCGTTTATCCCAACACGGCTTTCCTTCCGATCGATGCCCTCTCAGTTTGTAAAACAGGGTCATACTTGCTCCAGTCTCACATCATGTGCGAACCTTTGACTGCCGAGCGTTCTTTCTCGGCAATCTGATCGTGTCTTTTTTGCGCTTTCTCCCTCCCCTTCCTCTCTTACCTCATCCTCCTGTGGTTGAGATTTTCCTTTTTTTGAGCAAGAGAACGCCGTATCCCCCGATTCGATTTTCCCGGAACTCTTGCCTCAGATACTTCTACTTAAGGTGAGGTGCCAGGCCTAGATTTCAAAACCTCTTTGCCCCATTGAGTTCGATTTCCGATGGAAAATCAGTCCCTGTGTTTCCGCAATTGCCCACCAACATAACTTTGCCACGCGTTCTAGGGGCCACTTTGTCGCCAACATCGGTGCAGGTTCGCGACGCCATTTCTTCGGGCGACCCCGCCCCCCGTTCAAGATTTGAACCCCTTCGTTTTGTTCCCCCCATTCTGTCCCTTCAATCCAACTATTATACGATGTGTGGAGCTCTTGTCAAGGCCTACTCTTGGTTTTAAACGTACTAGTCAAGGGCATTTTTCTCAGGAGAGCATTTCTGCCATCGAAGAAACCCTACATGTTTTTTTAGTTCTTGCCCCTTTTTTCAAGGCTCGCCAGTCGTGTTTAAGGCGGTGCCACTTTTTTATTAGGAGTCCTGTCAACCCCCCCGGATTCACCCGGTGACTTTTGCTCAGCTGCCCTGTCACCCATCTTCGCTTCATTCCATTTGCAGGAACGGGCAGGTTTTGCCGTGTGCAACCAATCCACTCTCGTAATCCGCTTTCTAGCTTTTTTTTTTTTCCCTTTGATGTATACCGGTTCATCCGCATTCTCCTGTTTGTGCTGGACCTTCGCCTCCCCCTGGTCGTTCCAAACACTTGAGGCTCGAGTGCGAATTTTCCGGGCCCTTCCGTGACTGTCCAAGCTTGGTTTTTTTCTCCCTTGTCTGTGCCGTGGGTGGTTCGCAGTCTTTTGCTAATTTCCTTTTGGCGTTTCCCAACGCTTGACCTTTGTCGACGTTCTTTTTCCCCCCTTACTGGCCCGTACAATTATAGGGCGTGGGCGGTCGGCATTTTCGGTGTTCTTTTTCCAGGCCTTACGAGGGAAATCCCACTTTCCCCCATATCCCCAATGCTTCCCTCACTGCACTGTCCTTTGGCCCCCAGTTGCAAACGATCTGCCTCCGCCATAACTCCTCTTTTCACCAGTGTTTGTATCGGTTCACAGTGTTGGCTTCGTCTCGTATTGTCATCTGAGTTTTTGGCTGCTTTTTTGCTTACCCCACGGCCCCCCGTTTTTTCCCTTTAACCACTTTCTGACGTGCCAGCTGCCTGTTTGCGTGTCTTACCCTTTTATGTTGCAGGTATGCTTCCACGCCACCCGTTCGCCTGAGAGTTCATCTTTTTAAAAGTTTTGTAACCATTGTTTAATTGGCAGTTGCAAACCGTCTTTTACGGTCCCTTCCCGCTTGGTCAGAATCTTCTGGCAGCTACCCCCCCAAGTTTTGAGAGCTACTTCACATATGGGAATTACCCCCTTCCATTGGTATCCCCTCTCCCCCCCATTTGAACGTCAGTATACCGGATGGATTGCATGCCCGGTAACTGATTTTCTCAATTCCCCTCTTACCCTTTAGAATTCGTATGGACAGTGTCACACCTCATTTAGGCTTGTGTTTGGATGTCCCCACGAGGTGTAGCTGATCATTTTAACGACTCCCCCTGAAAGCCTCCCTTGCTTAATTTTCTTGACCACTGCTCTCACAACGAAACTCCTCCATAGCTGCTGTTATTTTTTTCCCCCCTGACTTCACTTGGCTTTGTTACCTGTAAGGCCAAGTAGCGTACCCTCCTGTCTCCAGAAGTGTGCCGTTCCAGTTTTTCAACCCCTCTGCGGCTGAACGTGCGCTCTCCTGAAAGTTTTTGCGCCCAGTATACTCAATCCTTAGTTTGCCTCGATTGAACCACACTCTAGTCATCCTTTCAATGTCGACATTTTTTCGTTTCCAACTCCTCATCGATGGTTTTGCTCCTTCATTTTGAGCGCCCGCGGGTCTTCTGTTTGCTCTTAAGATGCCGAGTCCCCTGTACTTAAAGTGAGAGTTATCAACCTTCGGCGAAGATGCCGTTGCAACTTTATTTCCTCCAACCCCTCTGATCGTTAAATCTTTTTGCAAACTTGCGCGCCGTCATCCTTGCACCGTAGGCGTTTTGCCGTTGCACGATTTCGCCCGGCAGTCGCGAAGCCCGCAACCACTTTTTGCTTTTCTTCCGCCCCCGTTCTGAACCGTAGTTTTATGTTGCGGGGATCTCTCCAGGCCAAACTTTTTCTTACCGTGCTGAAACAGATTCGCCCGAACACATGGCCAGTTGCGCGCGCTTTCTGAATTAGTGTTTCTCACTTGTTGTGCCCACTTTTAGAGCCTCCAGTCCAACAAATTTGTGTTTTCCCAAGACCTTCCCCCCCCCTGTTTCTGGCGCCGCTCGCAGTTTGGTTTCCCTCCTTTGCTTCTGTATGATTCTTTTTTGTTTTTTAGAAGAATTGCTCCGTCTTTTCCTTGTCCCCGAGGTCGGGTTACCCCCAGCCCCCCCTCAACCACTTCTTTGACACTCGAATGCCGGGTCCAGCGTCCCCGCCTTTGTTGCGCCCAGAGTGACTTTTTTTTGTTATTTTCTTTCTACAACACTTCCTCCGGCGTTTTCCCCTGTCCACCACCTTACGCTTGACGTCCCTGCGGTTGCGGATTCAGCTACTTTGGAACCGAAACAGTGTGTCTACAGTTTGTTTAATTCTTTGTTCCTCTCTTCTAGCAAGGTTTTTAAGGATTTCCGTTCTCAGCGCCCGGGCCGTTGAGCACTGACACGCAGTTTTGCCCCGTAGTTCTTTCCTCCTGAATAGTTTGCCGCGACCCCTTCCCCTTTCACCCTTTACCAATGCTTCACCAGAAACGCCAGATTGCTTCCCTAGCGTCATTGACATCAGGTGAGAGTCTCCACCGAATGTTTTGCGAACAAGCCCTGCCCCCCTGGCGATAGCTGCCCTTCCTCCCTCGTCATTTCTCACCTCACCCGCGGTCCCTTCCTGCGTAAGGTTCCTTCCCCCGTTCCTTTATGCACGCTCTTTCGGGTTTTTAATTTCTTGCGGTTTTTCGCTATCACCGTTCCCACATTCCTCCTAGAACCTTCCCCCCTCTCCCTTTCCCCGCGCCCCGCGCTCTTTTTTACACCCGGTTTTTGATTGCAGGTAATGAAAATCATTCTCCTATCTTCTTTAATATCCAGTGTGTCTTCGAGCAGCATCACCGCCGTTCCTCTGCACGCTCCCCGTTTTCCCCCCACAACATCCCCCTGAGCCTCTGTTTCTTTCTGCAGGACAGTTTAGGATTCAGTTTAACCTTTCATCGTAACCGCCCCGGGAGCATATTGTGCCCCTGCCCATTTTCTTAGATTCACTTCACGTAAGGAACTTTCGACCCCCCTTACTTGACGTTGGTTGGTAGTTTTTTTCTTATCACTTTTTGTGTCTGGAACACTTGGCCTGCTATCCCTTTTTGCCGGGCTATTTGTTCCTCTGCCAAACCCCCCCGGATTGTTTTCGTCTTTGATCTGATTTGCGGACTTGAGTCTTTTGTTTGAAGCCACTGAAGCGTGGTTTTTCCGGTTCTGTCCCCCTTCGTCCAACGTAGGCCCGTGGGAAAGATCCTCGCCGCCCACTTTTGGTTGCTCCTCCCCGTGGATGCCGACTCGGTCTTCTATCGCTGCTGTCCCTCCTATTTCATTCTTCTTTCCTTTGACAAAAACCTTTTTTCCCGGTTTTTCCTCAGCGACCGGCTTTGTATTGGCTCCCCTCCCATGTCTGCGTGTTCATTCAACTCTGGCCCGCTTTATGTCGATTGTCACCATTCAGAACCTTACTGCCCACCCCCCCCCATTTCACGCTTTTTCACAAAAATTCTGTGTTGGACCCGGCCCTTCTCTTTCAAGATCTGTGTGTTGAGGGGGTTTGCATTTGAACCAATTCCCTTTGGTTAGAGCAGTACGTTGCTACCAGTCCTCTAAACGCGTTGCATGATAGTTCCGATCGATGACCTTGTCCCAAACTAGAGGTCGCAATGACAGGTTGCCGGTGCGTTTTTATCCCTTACCCGCAAAGTTTTTGTTGGCTCACCTTCGTGGGCGAAACAGTATCAACACAATTTCTGCTTCTGACCCCCCTTTTCCGGTTTTTTTTTCCTTTCGGGATATGCGAATATTTTTCAGGGCTTTTACGAAGGTTCCTCTCCCCGGGGACAAATAGCGTCGATAATCCTTTTAGTATGAAACAAAATTTTTTTGTGCCTGCAAGCGTTGTTTCTTCCATCCTGGACAGTTTGAAAAGTCTTCCCGTGCCTGCGTCCCAAAGTTTTTTTTTTTTTTTTCCTTTCCTTTCCCAGATTTTTTTTACACTTTTTTCGAAATCTCACAGGGTGGCCACTCTCATACTCCTGTTCCGCTTTCTGTCCTTGTTTTTTCAGCGTCGTGCACATTCCGCGTGGGTCATCCCCCCAAAATTCCTGTTTTCGTTTCCAAAATGAATGAGTGCCGTTTCCTCAGGCGACAACCTTTCCCGTTCCCTCTCCTCCAGGAGTTCGCGTTTTCCAAACGACGGCTTTTTTATGACCTGTGATTCCCCATTGTCCCTGACGAGATCCCTTCCCTTTTGCATCTAGTTTTGCCCTCCTCACCCAGCTTTCCTTCGGACGGTGCCCGACTTTGCTTCCCTACTCCCAAGTGAAGGGTGGGGGCCACTTCGATAACATCAGCTCTTGTTTCCCATTTTTATTTGTGGAGCAGTTCCGGTGCCATTTCCTGACATGTTCTTTTATTCGTATAGTAGGGCCCGTGAGATTTCTGCTCCCTAGCCCGCTCCTTGGTTCAGACCTCCCCCCCAGCTCCTTCCGTTTTGGTGGTAATTAGGAACTTTTCACAAAGATTCTCTCGCGCGGTTTGAATGGAATTGTGAAACTCCCCTTTTTTTTTGCCTATCAGCCGGCTCTGCCGTGCCTCTTGGAGTGCTGAGGATCAAACCACTTCCCCTAAGACTGTGCCCGTTAAGCCTTCTGTATTTTTGCCATCCTATTCTGACCCAGTTTCTTCTGCCTTAAAATGGACCATTTTCCTGCACTTTCCCCCCGTTTTCACCCCCCAAACCCTTCTTTTTGGGTTTTTCCCCTGTTTTTTCCCGTGCAAACGATCCCAAGCCCTTTTTTTCCCTTTGGATTTTGCTGGTGAAATCAGACCCCTCGTCATCGAATGGTAAGAACATTCCCCGAAAGGACAATATATTTCCTGCGGTTTCTTTCTGTCGTCAGACCCTTTTGAAAGGTGTTGAGAGTCCGTAAGCCCTCCCCCGCGTTTCCAGATGCTTGCATTTTGCCCACGGAACAATTAGACCCACCCGGCACCTAAGGTTTTATTGATGGGTCGAGTGAAGGAATTTTTTTCTTGCGGAGCAGTAAGTTCGACGTTTAATTCTTTGACGTGTCCTTTTCCCTGTCCCCCTCTTATGCAATGCCACCCAGAGCATTCGCTTGCGTAAACCGCCCCCCCGGCCTTAACTTTTCCCGGACGTCTCGCTTCTTTTGTATTATCTGAATATTGTTTTCTCCAGCAACCCCTTTCGGAGCACACTCCCTACTGACGCCCCTTCCGTGCAGACCCCAAACTCGTCAGGGTAGTTATGCCCTGAAGGGGGCTCCATGCCTTTTTACGAAATTTCGCGACCTCTTTTTCGGCACAGTGTCCAGCAACCCCCAGTGGTTTTTCAATAGTCTTCTTTTTTCGATCGACATTTTTCCCGCAAAATCTGCTTTTACGCCTGAGACGTAGATTTTTATTTTTTCACCCTTCTTTTCTTCAGTTCCCGCAAACCCTTTGTGTGAATATTCCCTGTCCTCCTGGTGCCATGGCCGCGTCCCTTAAGCCCTTTTTTTCCTAGAGGTTGTGCCCTAGGAATCCTTAGAGCGCACGCGCAATCCGACTTGAGCTTTTAATGTTGCTTTTCCTGCCTTGTAGGGTTCTTCGATTTGCCCCCTGCAAATAGGATCGTACCCTGCCCAAAGTGTATTCTCTTCTTCACCACGGAGGTCTGTCCAGCGCTTCCTCAGGGCTTCGAGTAATCGTTTGTGCGCTTGTGGGGCCTGGGTGAAGGCACCGGGACCTGTCCTTTTTTTTGCTCTTTTACGGTTTTCCCCTCCCGAAATTGCAAGTAGCCCCACCGCACGGATGTTTTTTGCGACATGCCCTTTCTGCGTGGCCCAAATTATTTTTTTCGTGCTTACCCCGTGTACTGGATTTTCCAGACTCTCCCTCCCAACCTCCTGTTTGCCCAGCTGTTTCCCTTTTCTCGGTCTCACCTTTCAAGTACGCTTCTGTGATATTCCGTTTCGGTTCAATTTTTTTGAATCTCCATAATCGGCATTTTTTCGCTGTACCTTCCGTCTCTATTTTTCATAATCGTGTTGTTTTTTATTCCCGAGATACGGCTGAGCCCCCAGCTCCCCGACGCACGATCTCATTCCCTCTCCCAATGCCACGCTTGGCCCCATATATATTTTTACGTGGTGAGGTGCCTGGGATTTTTTTCAAAGCCCAACTGCCGGAGGCACCCGATCTGGAACCTCCATGTTTTACTTTGAGCTCCTTTTGTCAAAATAATTGGTGCCCCGTGTTCGTAGTGTCACAATTTTGTAGACCCCCCATCGATTCCTTTTTTCGACGTCGCTGTGCGCACGGTCGTCTCCCTCGTAACGGTCCATTCAACATTCCAGCAAGCGCACACAAACTATTCTATTCCCATCGTTTTTTTGCATTGGCTGAGAAGAGTCACCGGCCCCCTGTTTGGGCTTTGAGTCATTCTTGCGTTAAATCTCTTGAAACCTACATGCAGGCGATCCTGGAAAATGTGATCCGTCTCAGTCGTCTTTAAAGTTCGGTTCCAACGTGCGCCTCGGACGTGATTTGGGGACCCCCCCCGCCGCTTCCTGTTGTCTCGGATTACTCTTGGCCATGGTCAACCATTCGTCGTCGTGCTCTTCATTTTGCTCACTGGCCCTTTTTCTTTTTTTGGGATGTCAACAACATGACTCGCTGCTTTTTCAGCCGATCGTGTTATTTTGGGTCGTATTCTACCGGATGAGACGATTATCCTGGGGTGATTCTTTCGTTTTCATATTTGTAACACCGGATTTTTCCGTTAGTCACCTGCACTTCGGCGCGATGCCGCGATGGAACGATTGCTTGTTGCTCCAGGAATGTTTCTTTTTCATCATTTGTCTACATGAAAATGTGTGGCGTTAGCAATCTTCCCTCCCATGGGTATTCTAGCGGCTTTTTTGTACGGTCCCGTTATAGGTTCTTTTTCCGTTTACGTCAATCCCAATGATCGGGGTTTGTCTCCCAGGTGGGACAGATTTTACTCCCCTCCCATCTTCCTTCCACTCCGTAATTCCTTGATCACCCCCCACTTCACCGACTTCTCCATCTCTTCTTAAATCAGTTGTTTCTAGTGAACCCGTGTTGCCCTGAGCTTGCAATCGTGTGTCGAGGGCGGGGCTTACGTCCCTTTCCCAATTCCCCCCATTTTCTGACCTTCTGAACACTCCTTCTATGAATCTTTTTTGGATTTTTCGTCCAATTCAGGTCTTTTTAACGCACTTTAGCGACGCGAGTTCTCTCCGGTGCACCCTACATTTTGTTTTCAGGGTTCCTTGGCTGTGGAAAAATGTGACTTTAAGTGCGCCGTCGTGGTCATGAATCGTCCTTCATTTAATGATGGTTGACCTGCCACATTGAAAATCTTTCCCACGTGGGAATTTGGTGATCCTCCTCCCCCAGAGGTTCCTTCGTTTGATGGCAGCAAGGAACTATTTTTTCCCCCCCCCCCCCTTTCATCTCTTTCCCCCCTGTCTATCGTGTTGCCAGTACCAACTGAAGTTTGCTTGGTGGCGGTGAACACACGAGCCTGTGCGCGGATCATTGACACTCGGCCGCTCCCTGACAATCCTACCTTTTTTGCCTTCTCAACTGATATCCCCCCCTTCCCCCAGTTTTTCAATTTTCTCATTTGACCCTCCACTTCTGTTCGTTCGAGCAAAGTCGTCCTTCCGTTCGGCGGTTTCAGCTTTTGCTGCTACCCCTACCCTGAGGGGAAATGGCTCTCTCACTTTGCAATTGTTGGATAAGCTTATTTTGTCCGAGCTTCCCAACTCTCGCAAAGACCAAGGGTCTTTTTGTCGACTTCTAACCTCCCCATCATCGTCTTTTTTTGCGTTTTGCCTTGCCTTTTTTCAGCGACCGATGTGATGTCCCCTAGATCCTCAGTACGGCGGGCACCTTCCACTTCCTAAATGAGATTGGCCACCTGATGGATGCACTTTCGTCAAATTTAGTTCCCCCCCTCTATTTTTGATAAGTGATCTTCCGAGCCCAAAACCACTTGGTGCTTTTCATCGCTTTTCTTTTATTGTCCCTCCCGGCCCGGATTCGTCCCGGCATCGCGAAGCAGTCCCCCCATTTTCCGACGACCACTCTCTCGACCAATTCTTGTTTCGTTCTTTCTCGTCCTCCAGGACCCAACGTTTCACCGCTCAACCAGATTCGCGAATTCCCCACAAGGGGCAGTTGCTCCGCTCCTCTTCCGTGGAAATCGTATCCTTGTCCGAAAGTGAAGTCCCCCTTTCCAAAACCCTTGCGCACACTTTTTTCATAACTTATGCGGTCTATTTCGCCCACCGCCGAGTGTTGGTTTGACGACGTTCTCTCTCTTCCATTGCGGTTTTTTTGTTCTAGCTTTTTTTTAGATAGTTTTCCCCACCTATGTATTTTTCCCCAATCCCACACTGCAAACCACCATTCTTCCATCGTGGCCGGCCACGCCCGGCCCTTTTGTTTGGCTGCCCTCGTTCTTTGTTCTTGATTGTCTGACTTTCTTGACACTTAATAGTTCCGTTTTCTCCCCTCTTTTTACCTTTTTCCCCCCTTCCGCCGGTTTTCCGCATCTGTGTTTTTTTTTCTGCTTCCCTGTCTTTGCACCACGAGGTGTGTATCCAGCTCTCAGGAGAACGTAGGAGTTGTGACCCAATCGCTCGCGGCCCGGCTGCTTAGGCGATCGACCCCGTTTCTCACTGCACGTTGCGGGTAGGTTCTTTCCCTCTTGTTGCCTCGTCCGGCGAACTTACAACAGCTTACACTGCGTACCAAACGCCACTCCCGCAGGCTTCCCGTATGTACGTATCAGCTGTCTTCGGTCCCCTACGGGTTTTGCAGATGCCAACCACCAGGACACCATTTCGATTAGCGTCCCAATTCTCCCCCCTCCCTTTTATACACGCTTCCCAAGCTCTTTCGTCGCTCATTCCGTACTCCCGTTCATTTGCATGAAAGGACCGCTTTGCTTCAATGCTTTCGTTTCGGTTCGAGCTACCCTGTTCTTTAACCCTGCATTCTAGACCCTATTGGGGGTCCATTGTCCCCCCCCCCCGATTCTTTTTTTTTCCCGGGAGTTTTTTGAGTGCTGTACTGAAAGCGTTTTGATGCCCTATCCTCTATCCTTCCGTTTTGAGAGAGATAGTAATCCACCGCGTTCTACCTGCCATCATCAAACTCCGTGGTTTTTCCCCCAACCGAATCGTCGGGGGCCTCCGTCTTTTTTCCAGTTTATCAGTCCCACCGCCCCTCCCCTGCGTCACCCGCAACTGCTATTGAGCCGAAAGGATCTTCCCCCTTCTTTTCCCCTTTCACGCTACGTGAACTGACCCCCTTCCGGCCGCGGGTAAGCTTGTAGCCTTTTCGGAGGAACCTTTGTCCTCTATTCTCCATTTTTGCAGGCCTTTTTGACATCTTCCAAAACCCCCCTGTGGTGATCCTCCGACTTTCTTTCATGGACGCCTGGAACTGCTTTAGTCGTTTCTTTTTGAAGCAGGTTCCGTGTGGTTTCTTTTCCCTTTTTTCGCCCGTGAATAAGTCCAACGTATTTTGGGCAAAATTCCCTTCTCCGCCCCACACTTTTTCAGTCTCACTGACCTTTCTTCTCGCTGAACTGGTTCTTTCACACCCCTCTTTCCAAGGACCTCTTCGCCTGCTGGGATCCCACCCTTTTTCCCCTTGGCGTCTTTTCGCATTGACGGCCGTACCCCGCATTGTTGTTGTTTCCAATTGACGCTGTTGGCGGCCCTCTTACCTCTTCGATTCAATTTTACACCCTTCTCCAACAACCACGCTCTTCAACCCAAACCCCCCAAGGCCTTTTCTTATTTCCCTTCCGTCCCGATCCTTTGTTTTTTTCTTTTTGCGGGGTTTCCCCCAACACCTAGTTATTCTCCCGACTAGACCAGCTTTGCCCCCCCGCTCTCTGATAGTAGTCTCCAGCTTCCCCGTAAACCCCCCCATGGTTCTCCTTCCGCACTAGTACCTGGCAAGGTCGCGTTCTGACTGTTCTGCCCACAAATTTTGTTTTTGACTGGGCCCCCTCCTCCCTTTTCCCCTTTGTAGTAACCAATACTAAGCTCCGGCGGCGTCGAACGGCCCCCTGTGTTGGAGAGTATTTCAGCCTTTACCGACAGTGTTCCGCCTATCCCCGCAGGAAACTGACCTCTTGTGTAATGCACCACAAATTGTTTAGGCTTTGCGCCCGGAGAATGGGAAGCATTCCCACCTTTACGGTCACGCGATGCCGTGCTCCTCCCAAAGTTTTTGCTTCCTCTTTTTCACGCTGATGAAAAAAGTTTTCCGATTTGCCTTTTCCGGTGGCCACTCATTTTGGCCGAGCATCTGCCCGAGTTTCAAGCGTCGTCATCCTCGGGTGCCTCCAACTTTTTTCGTCAAACCATCCTTCTTGTTTCCCAGTTCCTCCCCCCCCCCAAATGTCGCCTTCTTTGCGAGAGTGTTTTTGCGCACAACGAAGGCTGTATACGGTGACGCCACCCTTGTGCAAGTGAGGAGCTCCCTTACCTCGCCTCTTAGGTGGTGAGGTCCGTCCCCCGTTCGACCTTGACCCCTTGAATCGGGCTACCCTTCTTTAGAATCACTTCTCCCCCTTTTCCTCTTGGGTGCCCCCAGGAGGATCCCCGCATCCTTATTGACTGTTCTTGTTCTTCCGCTTTTCCTTCGCCCTGTATTGAAGAGTTTTCAGGATTTTCAGCTTTTCTCGCAAAAGTTCGTGGTATGGGCTGCCCGCCCACCTGATTTAGCCTGTTTGTTTTACCCGGCCGGCGGTACCTATTCGACTCTTTTCCCGGGGCTCTGAATGAAATAATTCCTTCGTTATCCAGCGGTTTTCCGTTCTAAGGTGTTCGGTATTTTTCTTAAACCAAGCCGGATCTATTTTTTATTTTCCCTTCCTCGCTCAGCTAGGGTTGCTTCCTATCCGATGTTACCCCATGTTACGTCTGCCATTCACCAAGGAACCGTTTTCCCTTTCCCCTTCCCACTTGTCCCCCCTGTCTTTTTGTACGGACAAGAGAACTTTCCCGTTCGTCCCTGAGGGGAGGTGCCAATTGCCTACCCCATGTAGCGAATTTGTAAGAACTCCTACGCCTTTTATGGTAACCGTTTATTGATTTGAATCCCTTGGGGAGTTTTTTTGCTTCTTACCGTTTAAAGACCCGCCATATTCCCCCTTGCTTTCAAGCTCCGTCCCATGGAACCCCACTTCTTAAGAAGTCTTTACGGGCGTTTTTCCCCTGCACTTTTGAAATGTTTGGCAAGTCAGTTCGTTTGTCATAGGTTTTCATTGATTTTTTTTTTCCCCCTCCGGTCATTCCTGGCGTGACAGACCCCCGAAGCTTTTCTTGGTAACCCTTTGGCTTCTCCTTGACCTGACCCCGTCTCTCGTCTTTCGAACATGGATTCCCCTTCTCCCCTCCCCCCTTTGTGCATACTCCGTTTCCAGTTCCGGACCACTCCCCCTCTTTTCCCGTGCGTGACGAACGTCGGGCGCGCCCTCCTTCGCCTGCTACGACCCTTTTTTTTCGGACCTTGTGTTTGAGTCGAAAGGTACAGTGCACCCACACATCCATAGTCTTCTCGGTTCTTCCCCCTTTCACCCGCCCATCTGAGAGAAGATTCCGTTCTCGTATGATATTGTTTTCCACGTCAATCTGCAAGTTCCGGTCCCCCCAATGAATATCTTTTTTTCGGTCCCTATTTTGATTATTGGATCAGCCTCAATGTGAATTCCGTTTTTGGCCTCCCGCGCCGCACTTTTTTTTTCCCCCTGCCCCCCCTTTCCTCTAACGGCGAGTTTTTCAGGTTGGCCGCCTGTGGGTTCTTCTCTTTTCCCGTCAACTGCTCCTTCTCCCCCCCACAAAGGTAATGTCCGCATTCCCTGTTACTAAACGGCTAGGATTACAGCGCATTCCGAATGTTAGTAATCGTTCCCTGTTTTGACATTTTGGTTTCCATTACTTGAACTTCCCTTATCTGAGCGGCCGTGTTCGCACGCAGTTTTTTTTCCACTGCCCGTCGCGAACTTTTTCCCACCGGATGTTTTCGACAACCTTTGGCACTTATTCCTGTGGCACCCAATTGATTTTCCATGCGCTAACCGGTCCGGCCCTATCGATGCCCCCTCCCGCCCGTTTACCAAGCGTTTTTTGTCATTCTGCTTCCCCGGCGCCACCCCTTCACCTCCGTTGGAATATCGAGACCTTCCTTGTTCCTGGTTATCCCTCCAGACCTCCTTTTTGGTTCGTCTTGCGCTGATAACGCT
>Ga0179593_1627750_pt1 | contig 13219 bp, 21 predicted proteins | sample CZODoug2_1_08_16_FD_185931 | JGI IMG/M metagenome (GOLD analysis project Ga0179593, IMG submission 185931) | Vadose zone soil fungal communities from Angelo Coast Range Reserve, California, USA - CZODoug2_1_08_16fungal (PacBio error correction) | ecosystem: Environmental > Terrestrial > Soil >... | reverse complement strand
TTTTATCCCCCCACGGGCAGAAATAAGTTTTTTTTTCTATGGAGAAATTCCTTTTTGAGATTGAACACTCTCCGTTTTCCCTCACAATCTTGGCCTGGTCTCAAGCTCCTCGAAGAACTTTCCCCCTTTTTTCAAAGATGGGGTTCATGCCCGTTGCCCCTTCTTTTTATGGAAAGCCTCTGGGCATTTGTTTCCCAAAGATTTTCCCCCTTTTTTCTCTATCCTTCTTTATGCCCTCCCTCCCACAAAAGCTGCACCCCCCTTGGGACTTAGTAATTCCCCCCCCCCCCCCCACCTCCTTTCCTCCCCTTTTTTTCTTTTTCATGACCCCTTTTTTCCCTCCATCAATCACAAGGCGCCCCTACTTTCCAATTAATTGCTGAACTTCGCAGTCAACCTACACCTTTTCACAGCTCCCCCCTTTTTCCTCCCCCATTATTTTGCACCCTTCCTTCCTGAATTCCTTCGGAGGGCCCCCCCCCCGAAATTGTTTTTCTGCACGGATTCGGGTTCACTATTACCTTTTTTTCTTTTCTTTATTGTAAACTCTTGCCCGGCAATCGTTTTTTTTCGTATAAGAGCTGTGCAGGTCCTTTTCCATAGACGGAAGATTGACCTTTTCCACTTGGCAATGTTCCGGCTTCCCCTTGCGTATTATTCCCCCCTCCCACCATTGTTTATCTTTCCCCCTTTTTTTCCTGTGAAACAGCAGTACCCGCCCCTCATGCAGAGGAAGAATAGGTTGTGCTGTCTTTTTGTTGCTCTGTGATAGCGACCTTCCCAGAAGGTTCCCGTTCCCCCCTTACCCAAAAGATAGCTTCCTTCTATAATTCCTGCCTTCCCCTTCCCCCTCCGTTTTTTCCTCTCCTTCACTGGTTCAGGACCCTTTTTTCCCAAACGGCAGTCAATGCTCCCCCCCCCTTTCTGTTTGCGTCACGTTTTTTTTGCCCGATTGCCCCCCCTTCCTCCGGAGTCAGCAAACTTCCTCCAATGCAATTTCCATTAGTCTTCCCTCTTTGACCAGAAGTTTGTTCAGATCTGTCCCCTCGGATGCAACATGCCCCTTTTTCCCCCCCCACGTGAGTAATACCATCTTTTCGTTTGAGCATACACCCGTTTTCCTCTTCCCCCCATCCGGATGTTCCCTTTTGGACTCCCCCTTCAGACAAGCGTTTTCCCCCGTCACTGCACCCCCCCCCCAGAATACGTGTAACCTGAAGCAGCGGAAAAGAAGTGATCCTTCCTCTCCTCCCCCACAATTAGGCACCTTTTTTTTCAGGGTGCCTTTCCTTGTTAACGTTCCGTTTTCCCCTTTTTTTTTCTTGAAGCCCCCTTACTCTTCTCCCCTTTTTTATATCCTCCCGGTGAGTCTTGTTGTAGATGAGAAGAACCCCCCTGATTGCAGTTCCCCTGGATTCCCTTTTTTCCGGAATAGGACCCCCCCCTCTATCTCCTAGGCCTTTCTCCGCCAGGGAAGGGGTGCGGGCGGGCACAACTCCGTTCCTCCAATCATAGTTTGGTTTTCCTCCCCGGCTTTTTTTTTTTCCCTACCACCGAGATTCATTTTTTTCTTTCCTTGGCCCTTCCCCCTTTCCCCCCTTTTTAAAAAAACGCCACTGTTTTTCCTTCCCTGAGTATGACAGAGTCTTTTGCGTCCAGGGTCTTCCCTTTTTGTGAGTATGTCCCCCCTCCTCCCCCCCCAGTTTTGAAAGTAGTGGTCTTTTCTAGCTGGCAACAGTGTTCTTTCATAGATTTTCCCCAGGTTTACCTTTTGTGTCGTCCCCCTTTGCATGTTGTACATCCGGGGGGCGCTGACCACTGCTTTCTTTTGGCCTCTTCTGTGACCCTTCTTTTTTGGTTTGGGGGATGTTGTGTTTCCAAGTTTTCCGCCCCCCCTAACATCTTTTTTTTTTTTTTTTTTTTTTTTTTCTTTTTTTTTTCTTTATTGGCTCCCTTTTTGTTCTTTTGCCCCCTGTGGTTTTTTCCCAACTGACAGCCTTTTTACAATAATGGCACACATTGGCCCCTTTTGTTTTTATCGCACACTTCAACATTCACGAAAAACTCCAAGTCTTGCATTCCCCCCCCCCTCTGACTTCAATCCCCTTCTTTACACTTTCCTTAAAACTCCACTTTTTTTTTCTTCGACTTATTCCCTCCCCCCCCCAATTTGGGGGTTACTCTCCCCCCCATAACACACAGGAAGGTCTCCTAAACGTGAATTCAATCCTTTTTTCCCAGTTTTCCTTTGCTGTATTGAGAGTTTCCCATATAAACCCACCCAACCCCCCTTCTTGTAGGGGCCCCCTCCCTCAACATGATGCTGGTCAGCATTCTCCTGTTGCTCTCGAATTTTTTTTCTTTTTTTCTTTAATTTATCACCATACAGACCTTCTCGTCCTTCGGGAATCCCCTTTTTCCTTTTTTTTTTCCCAATAGTGGTTAATCCTTAATCATAAATTTACTCACCCTCTTATCAGAAATTTCCTAAATCCTTCCTTTTCTTTTTCAGGGTATTGAATTGTTCCTTCTTCCTCCTTTCCGCGTTTCCCTCCAGCGGCCAATTCCTTACAGTATTGTAGACAGTCACATGCGGTGCTCTCCTCTTATCAGCACTCCCTTCCCCTGGGGAGAAGAAGGAACAGGCCCCCCCCTCATAGATTCGTCCCCCTTTTTACCCTCTGACGGTGGGTTGCCTTCTGAAGGACAGTCAGAGAAATGGTGTTCCCCCCCGCCAGTTCTTCGAAATTCCACCCCTCCTCCCCTCTTCCCATTTTGCCGTAACATCCCCCTGGGAGTGGAAAATTCTTCCTCTTCCTGGCTCCTCAATTTTTTCTTTTGTGGAGAGGAGTCCTTTCTTGGTCCCTTTTTCCCCCCCCTTCGGCCTATTGTTTGCCGTTCGTAATACGTACTGGGTGTTTCCCTCTCTTGTTTGGAAGGCCCCCTGTAAACGGGAAACCCCCACCCCTCTCTTGCACCCGAACCTCTTCCCTGGATGTTTTCTCCGGACCCGATAATGGAGTTTTAAATCCACCGTGACGTCTCCTCCCTTTTGCCGGAGACAAAGAAATTTTAACGGCTGTCTCCTTGAATAATCAGGATTACACTCCTTCCTACTCTGATTAAATTTTTCCCCCCCCCCTCGCAAGAAATGCCCTCTTATCCAACTTTTTTTTTTCTATTCGGCTTTGCATTAAACTTGATTATACGTTCACCACCCTTCTTTCTCCCCCTCAGACCGGATGCTTCCCAAACCCCCACGTCCTTTACTTCACCTTTCGGCTGAAATTCGATTCCTCTACATATGATGACTCAAACCCTTCTGTCCCAGGCCTGATTTGCCTCCCACAAGTCGCAGCTGCCCCCTGTTGTTTGTGTAAAGATCAAGCCTTCCGTGGCATCTTGCAACCTCCTCAGCGGTCCGTTTCTCACCCTTTTTTCGCCCGTATGGGTTTGTTTGTACCCCCCCCCCCCTTTTTAAGTTGTGAATTACCCCCCTATTCAGATGACCAGTTTCTTCCCCGTAGTGGAGTTTTGTTCTTTTTTAATGCCTCTGAGTTGGACTGCCTGGTTTCATGTTTTTTCTCGACGGGGAGGTGCTTTTTTTCCCAATAACGTGCCGGGCCCCCATTACAGTAAGCCCCTCCCGTGCCATAGGGTTCCCCTCTATCTCGCGGAAGTTTTAGACGACAAAATGAGTTTCCCTTTTCTTTCCCTAGATCTCACATGGGTCCCCTTCTACTTTCAAATAACTTGAATTACTTGGCTCACCCCTTTTAGCTGCTCAGGAAAAGAACTCCCCCCAGAATATGGCAGTAATAATGCTTCCTTACAACCATTGGGTTTGTACTTTTGGTTCCGGTTCCCTTTCTTCTTATACACTCCATCGATTGACTGTTACCGCCAAGGCAAGAATCCCTCTCAGCCCTTATCAACTTCCCCCCCCCAACCCCCCTTTATTTCGTTGAACGGTCCTTCTCCTCCAGGTACGACAATAATCAGTTTTCGGCTCAGACCCCCCCCTGTCAAGATTGTAAGTTTTTCTTTATGCAGAGCTACCAAGTGTTCATCAGTCCTTCCCCTCAACTTAAGTCCTCGAGTTTTCACCCTTTTTCCCTTTCAGGAGATCTTTCAACCCACGTGTAAACGGATTTTCCCCCTCCGCTGCTCCACAATTGTCCCCCCAAACACCTCCCTTTTTGGGGCCTTCCTTTGCATAGTCTTTTTTCAGGGTTACACGTATTCCTGTGTTTTGTTTTCAGTTCCGGCATCCTTCCGTTCTGCAAAGTAGACACTCCCCGGAGGGTTTTTTCCCCCTAGGTTTGCCTTGTCTTCTAATATTGTAGTAAGCACTCCACTTGCTGTTTTTTGTCCGTTTATATGCCCCACCCCCTGCAAATATTTGCTCGCTTGTCATTCCGACAATGGTTGCATTTTTTCCTCCCGGATTTTTCTTCCCCTTTTTCTCACAAGGTGGGGGACACTCCTGCGTTTGTCTGATTTCGGCTGCATGTTGGAAGTCCACACTTTTCCACCAGGCAGTCAGGTTTGAATTTTTCCCCACGGGAAATAATTATCTGCACAACCCTCCCCCCCTTTTGGGGTCCTGGAACCCTTGCCCCTTAGTGAGCACTTCCCCTCTATTGGAGATGATCCACACTCACACCTCTTTCTTTGTTAAAGGTTCTGTTTTTTTTTTCCATTTGGTTCTCCCATCCTTTCCAATATATTGTTTTTAAATAATACCGGACAATCTTCACGCTGGCACACAACTTTCTTGCCGTGGAACCTTTCCTGTTCAAATGCCTTCTGCACCATGACCCCTCCCTCTTCCCTGCCTCTTGCCGGTTGAACGTCCCCCTTTTCGGGAGCAAGAGTTGAACCCACTGACGCTTAAAAACCCCCTAGTTTTTTTTTTCCCCCTGCTTCCGGAAACACCACCCCTAGAAGGTCCTTCCTTTTACACAGCATCCTCCATGGTTGTTTTTTCGGCTGTGAACCAGACTTCCTCCCCTTTTTTCTCCGACAAAGAAGTTAGTTCGTTCTTTGTGATTGATGGGACCCGGTTATTACATAGTCCCCTTCTTCCAGAATGAAACGCTTTTTTCCCCCACTCTTGTGCAGACTTTTTTATGAAAGAAGTTTACATTCCGCTAACGTACTTTCATTGTACATTCCGTAATCCCCCCTACCTCTCTTGAAGCCCCTCTTTCCCCCTTTATTCCTGGAGTTTTACTGCACCTTCAAACAGATTTCTCTCCTGACGGAGATTGTTCCACCTCCCTCCCCCCTTTGTGTTCCTATTTTTTCATTTATTTTCCCCCCTTTTCCCTCCACTCTATATTTCTCCCTTTCTTTTGAGCGTCGATTTTTTTGCTTATTAGGTGCATAACGATTTCCCGAAAAAAAATAGGAAAACACGTTTTGCGATTGACCCCAACTTTCGTAATCTCTTCTGGTTAATTTTTCTTTTCCGATCCTAGAGAAATCGGCCTCCCCTTGCTTGCCCTTTTTTGTTCTTTTTCCGGAATTTGATTAAGGTATTCCATGAAAAGATCTTCCTTCTTTATATCTTTCCGACCTCCCCCCAGATGGCAAAAAAAGAGTTCCTTCTTCTTAGGTACTCCCCTCTCTTGCTCCTCTAAGAAAAGATGTTTCCCATTTTCCCTTTCCCCCAGGCCACGAAAGACGAGCAGTCCCCCCTTTCCGTCCTGGGTCACAGCGCATCCCTTTCCCCTTGCACCTTTCGGACCCTCCTCCTCTGAGAACCCAATCAAATTTTTTCCTGCACGAAGGAGCGGGTCCCTCCACAAATAGATCTTTACTCTGCTCCTACAGCTTCCCTTTCCCTTTGCAAGGATTAAGTTTTTTCCCCCCCCCCTCCGTGTGAAGGAATGTGCATATCTTTTTTCCCCTTGGGAACAGAATTCCCCGGTTTCCCCTTTTCCGCCCAAGACCTTTCGCCCTTTTTTTTTGCCGGTATTATTTCACACCCCCCCCTCGTTGGTGGTTACATTTCCCCCCCCCCTTTTTTTTTTCCAACCCTCCTAAACTTTCCGCTGCAGAGTGCCCTGCTGTGGTGATGTAGTTGTTGGTGATATTTTATCTTTTGATGCCACAGCAATTCCTGTTTCCTAACCCTTTTCTCTTAGAATTTTTTCCGTTTTCTATAATTATTGCCCTTTCTGGTCCCCCTCCCAACTCGTTTGGAATCCTTTGCATGCCCCCCCTCCTCTGCGCAAAGAACTTTTTCTGTTGCTTCCGCCGGAAGTCATCCCTGCTTCCTCCCATTCCCCCTGTAGTGCCCTGACAAGTTTCTTCCTCAAGATTGCACCAGAAAGTTTTTTCTCTTCCCCCTACTCGGAGCAATTGAACCTTTTCTTTCCCCTATTAGATTCGGGATTCCTAGTTGAAACTCCCCCCCCTCCGGCAGGAGGAAGGTGCGACGTTGTGCCTAACAAGTAATCTTCCCCGTTTCCCCCGGTCACACCCCCCCTCTGCGGACCTCCCCTTTCTTTCCCCCCAATTAGGCAACAAAGACGGCTTGCAGTGAGCTCTTCTTTTTTTAAAAGGAGGATGTTATCGTTTTTCCCTAGTACTCCTGTGTGTGCTTTTTTTTCCTCTTAGATCACTTTCTCTGAAGTGATCCCCTTTTTCCTGATAACAATGAGTTTCGTCCCCCCGCCGGCATCTTCCCCTCCTTTTCTCGGGAAGCCTTTCTACGTGACTAGATTATGCCGTCCCCCTCCCAGGTGGCAGTGTTCCCCCCCCCCAAACTTTTAAATCATAGTGTGGTTCTTTCTGTGCAGCCTGATTTCTCTTTTCCGTTCCTACACCGATATTAATGGCGGGAGGAAGGATGACGCGTTTTTTTCCCTTTTCTCATATTTACCCCTTCCCTTTTCGGGAGTAATCCATAGTCGTATTTTTTCTATTGTGTGTGACTTTTTTCTACTGTCATACTTCAACCTTCTCAAAGTTATTTGAAATTAATTTTCCCCTTTTCCCCTAGGCCCCCGTAGTTCTCTCGTAAATGTACTCAGTGTGTAGTCCCCTTCCCAGTTTCTTTATCTTTTGGTCAACCCCCCCCTTTTCCCCACATGGAATGTGAGGGTTTGATTCCGCTTTTATAAGCCCGGCACCGCTCTTTATTTCACTCCCTTCTGTTTTGCCTACAACGTTCTTCCCCAGCTTCTAGTTTTTTTTTTGGTTTTTTTTTTCTCCCCATACCCCCCTTAACCTTTCAACCACTCCATTTTTTTTCTGACTGGGAATCGCATCTTTTACACCCACCAACTTTTTTCCCCTTTCAATGACAATCAACCCCTACGGGCGTTAAATCCTCACCCCCGGCATTTCACTCCCTTACGCTTGTGCCCCGCCAGATTTTCCCCTTCCTTTTATGAGAGTTTACCCCTTAGCCTCACCCAACCCCCCCCTTTCTTCCTCTGACGACTCTCCCATAAGCCTTTCTCAGCCGGAGAACTGTTTGTCGTTCTTCCATCAATTGCCTTTTTCCTCCCTCCCCTAAGTAAAAGGTTGTGTCTCCTTTTTATCGTAAGCGGCATCATGTCTTTTCTCAATCCGTTTCCCTAAAATTCTCCTCCCCCCTCTCTCAACCTCCTCTTGAACAATACCTCTCCTTTTTGAAGGGTATTGAGTTTTAACCCTCTTCCAGACCTATGTCCTCCCTCTTTTCTCCTGATGCTTTTACCGTATTTTCTCCCTTCCCGGTATTGATCTTCCGTAAAGTTTTTTTCATCACGTCGAAAACTCCCTTCAGTGGGAGGGGGAAGAACCACAGGACATCTTCCGATTCTTCCCCCTTTTTTCCAATCTTGAACCGGTTTTTCTTGTGGAAGCCCCTCTCTTTTTTTGTGTTCATTTAACATCCCCTTTTTGGGAAATGGAAAACTCTTGTGTGGGGATTCCCGTTTCCACCACCCACCTTTTCCTTTATAGAGCTTCCCCCTTCTGTCCCTTCCCGGGTGGGTTTGTCTGAGCTTTTTACTTGATTTTACTTTTAACTGTATCACCACCCTGCAGAGTTTTTCCTTTGAGACATTCCGCTCCCGTGATGAAACACCCTCTCTGCTGTAACTTACCCATCCCCCCAAACCCCCAAAAAACAGGTTTTTCCTGCCAATAGTCCGGACTTTTCCTCCGGATGTTAAAATTCTGTTATTTTATACACTGCTATTAATGTTGTTATTCCTTGTGGCCAAACTCTTTTTCTACCGGCATTGACGCTACCCCTCCGGGAGCGTTTCTTTTTCTACCAAGAGTGCTGAATTCTTGATTTAACATTCAAGAACATGCCCCCAGCGCCAGCCGCAGTATTGGTTTTCTTTTTATCGGCGTGCAGGAACATTTCCAACCGGCTGATCACCCCCCCCAGGATGACAGTCTCTCCCACCACAAGACCCAACCCCCGTTTAATTCTTGATTCCCATTTTCTTCATTATAAATATGATGACTCACACCACTTTTCCCACGTCCCCTTTATTAGTTTCTCCCCGCCCGTCGAAGATGGCCTTTTGTTGGTGTGATGGCTCTTATCCCCTCTCCTCTTGCAAAATCTTTTTTCAGTGTTTTCGTCTTTTAGGAGTGAAACGCCCTCTGGGTGTTTTCCGTGATCCCAAGTTTGTTCCTTTCCAAATATTCGATTCCCTTTTCCCCCCTACTGGAGTTCAATTTTTCATGGAAAGATCCGTCTGTGAATGCACCTCCCCTTTTTTTGGTTTTTTTCTTCCTTCTTGGCGTGAATTTTTCTAAAGATAGGCGGTTTCCTTTTTCCACCAGCAATCTCCTTTCCCCCCCCCCAAATGGGAAAATTTTTATTGTTGACACAAAGTTCGCTCTCTTGCAGTTGCCTTCCCTGCGTAATTCCCGTGAATTCTTCTACTTTTGTTTGCCCTGTCCTCTTCCCTCCCGAATGTGGCAAATAAACTTTGTCCTTACGTGATTTCCCCCCTTCCCACCCTTCTGCCTGCCCTCCTAACCCCCCCCCCCCCCTTTATGCATTACTCTGCTTTTTTTGTGGTTTTTTATTCTGTCTCCCTTCCCATTTTTTCCCCAGGAACTCTTCATATTATCCCTCCTTTCCCCTCTCCCCTTCACTGCACGCCCCCTCTTCCCACTATCAATCCCCCCCCCCCTTCATTTTCGTTCACCCCTTCTCCTTTAGCCTGCCCCCCGTTACTGCCATCCTCAGTCCCCTTCCTCTCCCGAACTCTTCCGGCTTCCCTCTTTCTATCCTTTTCTTATTCCCCTTCCCCTTTAGCAATTAAGCCACCCCCCCCTCATCCTAACAGGGCTGATCTCCTTTTTCTTACAACTTCACCTGGCTTCACTCCCTCCGTGTAAAAGGAACCTTTCTTTTATCCCAACTGAACCTGTTGGCATAATTGTGGTTCTTTCCTTAAATATTCTAAAGGCTTCCGCTTTTTTTTACACTTATTAAGGTTTCTGAAGCCTTTTTTCCAAGCTTCTTGTGCAACTCCTCCGGCTTTTTTGGGGCAACCTCCCCTTCTTCCTCTTTTGCTACGAAATCTTCTCTAGTAAAGCACGCCCTCCTTGGGCGCGTGCTCCTGCACCCCCCTTTTTTTCTTTCTGCTACGAATTGTCAGGTACTTTTCCCTACGTCTGACCGTCTTTTTTCTCCTTTCGCAAACAGAAAGTCCTTCTCAGTTGGTGAGCGCATTTCCCCCCCCCTCCGGAACCCTCCCGGATTTTCCTTTCCCCCCGGGAAAAAAAAAAACCCCCTTTCCAATAAAATCCCCCCCTCCTCCGGAAGGAAATTTCCCTTGGCCACTTTCTGTGCGCCTTCAGCCAATCCTGCTTGGGCGCCCCCCCAACTACCTTCCCCCCTTGCTTGCTAAAGGTTCTTGTCTCCAACTGGTGTATGACTCCCCCTCAATGTTGTACACATATCTTGTTTCCCTCCCTTCAATGACACAAATTTCTTTTGTCCTTTTCCCTTGACAGGTGGCAATTCTTTTTTTCCCCCCTGAAGGATTTATCTTTCTTCTCAAAGCTATGATTCCCCCCTCCTGGGACCACTGACCTCTCTTTGTGCTTAACTTTTTAGAGCAAGATTTTACCCCTGAAGAAGAACCCCCCCCTTTTTTATGTCTTCCCGAACTTCTCCTTCCTTCACACAAACAATTTATTGGGGTGCCTCTTGACACTTTCTTCTTCGCTTTTGATGTGCTTTTGCACTTTTTTCTCCTTGACTTGATGGCGCTGTGCCCCCTATGTTGCTGTTGAAGCTCCCCCATTTAGTTAGCGCCTTGTGATTGATGTACTAGAAACCTCGGTATCCCATCACCTCCCTCTCTGATCACTCCAGAGGGACTTACTTTTTTGGAACAATGCTTTTGTTGCTGTATGCGATGACCTCACGTGATCCCCTCCTTGCGTCTTTCCCCCTTTTTCCCCCCAAATGCCCTGATCGGTTCCCCATCCTCCGGTTTCTTCTCCCTTTCAAATAAGATTTCTCTCTGCTTATTACTGCCTGCCTCTTTACCCCTGGCAAACCCCTCGGGAGCTTTTTCCCATCGCCCCCCCCCCCCCCCCCCCAAGTGTGTTCTATTTTTTCGGTCCATAACCTTTCTGCCGTTTTCAGAATAATAGTTGTTGTGGTCTTCGAGATGCTGTGCGACACACGTCCTCTTCCTTTTTCTTGTCATAAAGATTACCTTTTTCCTTACACCCCCCTTTTTCTGTTCTCCCCAATCGCCGTCACATAGATCTCCCCCTGTGGTAATTGGCCTACTTCCCTTCCCCCCGAGAACTCCGGCTTTGGATGGGGTTCATGCCCCGCGTGGCGGCTTCTTTCCCTCTCTCAGGCATTCCCTCAAGAGCCCCTTCTTTTCTCTCATTCTTTCAGCGACTCCCCTCCCAACGCTTTTTTTTGTTTTTTTGGCAAAAAAACTTCTCTTCCGTCCCTTTTTCTTCTCCGATTTTTATTTGATGCCTGTCCGATGTTCAAATCTACAATTCCTTGGGAATTGACTAACTCCTCAACAGAGTAACTCTCCTGTTGTTCCCCTCTCCATCAATCTTTCCATTGATGTTCCCCCCCCTCCTTTTGCATTCCTCCTGCAAACACCCTCTTTGAAGCAGATTCGTTCCCACAACCTATTTAAATTGTGGTTTCACCCTTTTCCCAACGTTTGACGCACGGCCCCCTATTCCCCTTTTTCTTGTATCATAGCTGTGCCAGTCTTTTTCAGACTGGAACCTCCTTTGTTTTCCGAAAAGCCTTTGTTTTTTTCGCGTAAGAATTTCCTTTCCCCCCCAAATAGTACCCCTTCCCATACAACAAGTTTTTCCAGAACCGTTAAAGCATGCAGATTTTTTGATGTATTTTGTGATCTTTTTCTCCTCTTGCTGTGCGAACAGAAAAGTGCCCCCAATTTCCTGACCCCCGATAGCTTTTTCTGAATTTTCCTTTCGTTGTCCTTCCCACACTACGTTTGGAAGCTGACTTTCCGGAAGCCTTACAGGCCAGATCCCACTGCGCCAATAAATTTTCGTTTTTTCTTCCCCCGCTGACTCCTGCACGTATTTTCTTTCAACAAACGTGTAGTTGCCCCTCTTAGCGCAATTCTCCCTCAGATGAGACCCAGAGTTTCAAAAGCGCAAAATGTCACCCCCTGCTTACTAACATCTCACACCCTTCCCCTTCATCTTGATGTTAAAACCCTCCTTTTTTAGAGTGGTGCTCCTTTAATCTCCATAGGTTCGGTCCCCCCCCTTTTCTCCGGCACCCTGAAGCATTTCCTTAAGAACCCCACTCCCCGAAGGAGTGTGATGGGCAAGTGGTCTTCCTCCTTTTAGCGTTTTAGTCTTGCTTATCTACGTCCCTCCCTTCCTGGTAATCGGCTATACTCTTTTCTTTTTTAGGTTGTAGCGACCCTTCCTGTACTCTTTTCTTTCTGAAGCCGGAATAGGCCCCTCCTTGTATTCCCGCCGTAAGGAGGCCTCTTTCTTAACTGTAAGTGTTTCAGGTCCTTTCACAACTCCGTTTTGCTTCCCCCTAATAGTTTGGTTTGCCCCGATGGCCCGTCCTTTGTGTTCCGAGATTGCAATGGAGTTGCGTCCTCTCCCCCCCCCCTCCTTGGCCCGCTTCCGGTTCAACTGAAACTTTCAAAATCACTGTTTTTCCCCTGAGGAGTAATGCCATATTCTTTTAGTATTCCTTGTTTGCGGCAGAATGGTGACTTTTGGTTCTCCTCCCCGGTAATATAAAAGTTAACACTTCGTGGTCGGGGGACTTTCCCTTCGTATTCCTGTTCTTTCCCCCTTCCTTTGTAAAATGTCTCAGTGGTCGTCCCTCCTCTTCACTCTTAATCGTTTTCCCCCCTTAAAATTCCCTGCTTACTTATATGTGCTTCTCCCGGGCCAGTCTGCTGACACCCCTCCTCTCTTGCATTAAATACAAGTCTTCACAAGTTCTGCCTACATCCTAACGGCGATTTACTTCACCCAATATAGGGTGCTGACTATCGATCTTTTTCTTCCCAAGAATTTCCCCCCTCATTGTGGTGTCTCCCCAACCCACCTTCCGGGTTCCTTTCCCAGACGACCGGATGACACCCTGCCAGATTGCAAGTTTATTGATTTATTAGAGGTTTACCCCGATTCTTTTTCCCCCCCCCAACAATTCTTGCGTCTGTTTCCCTTCCCGAATGAAGCCATTTTTCCTGGTCAGCCGGCGCCCTGTTTCTTCCTCATATGTATACTCCCCCCGTCTCCTTCTTCCCCCCCCGTTTTGTCTGTGGTTTTTTTTTTCCTTCTTCCTGTTATGTGATCAACTCCGTATAATTAATTCCCTGCAAGCCCTTCAGACAGCTTCTGCCTCCCCCCCCTGCATTGCTTTGCGCTTGTTTGGTATTCCTTTTCCAATCCCCTGACCTATGTTCCGTTTGTATCCATGATGATGCAAGCGGTACTCCGTTAACCGTGATTGTACCTGCCGTCTTTTTCTCTTCTTTATTATCAGCAAGACTACCTTTCAGGGTTGAACTGACCCTTCCCCTCCCCAGCCGAATCCTTCCTCGGAAAAGATTTTCGGAGCTTCCCCCCCTGCACCGGGGGTTTTCTTGGTTTCTTCCCCTTTTGTTCAGCAACAGGTCTGTTCGTTCCTTTTTTGGAACCCCCTCTGCTCTTTTTTTTTTCCTTTTTTCCTAATCAAAGGAAAAGACGGTTCTTC
>Ga0179593_1620636_pt1 | contig 13219 bp, 15 predicted proteins | sample CZODoug2_1_08_16_FD_185931 | JGI IMG/M metagenome (GOLD analysis project Ga0179593, IMG submission 185931) | Vadose zone soil fungal communities from Angelo Coast Range Reserve, California, USA - CZODoug2_1_08_16fungal (PacBio error correction) | ecosystem: Environmental > Terrestrial > Soil >... | reverse complement strand
TTGCTTCCCAATTCACTTCTTTCCCCTTTCCCCTATCTTGATGGACGCTCTAAGAGGTGATGTTCGGTTCTTTTAGAGATTTTGAGAGGTGGATTTTTTCATCAGTGAGATACCCTTGCGGCTTCTTCTCTCCCTCTGAACTGGAGTGAGGTAGTAATGTTTTCTTTAGAGTCCTTGTTGCATCCTTTTTTCTTTTTTTTCTTAGCTTCCCCCCTTTGAGGTCCCGCAATTAACCCTTCCCCTTTTACCTCTTTTTAAATAAAGACAATTTTTTCCCTTCCTTTCTGGACGCCCTCTATCTTTCCCGCTTCTGTGGCGGGGATTTGACATTTTTTTTTGGATCAGGGTTGCCGGCATTTTTTTTTTTTTTTTTTTTTTTTTTTTTATTAAATTCTTTTTCCTATAGAATGATTTTTGGTGGAATGAGGTCTCTCCCCCTTGTTTTATGTAGTTTTCCCTCTTTAAGGTGTCCGAAATATTGGTTTTTTTCCTGAGCTTCCACCCTTTTCTTATTTTTTCCCTTACCGATGGGGATGATCGATAGCTTTCCTTCCTCCTTCGGGTGGTTTCTCTTTTTTGAACTTTCTTCTCTTCTTGTTGACTTTTTTTTTTTTTTATGCCTTTCTTCCTTTTCTTTTGGAGTTTTTCTCTTCTCTCGGCTTTCCTTTCCCCCAAGGTTTTTCCTTTAACTATTTTCTTCTCCTTCTAGGAATGAGATAAGTATGTTTTCTCTTCGTCCTTGCAATGTCGGCGTTTTTTTCTTCAATTGCGTTATAGCTTCATTTTGGGTTGTTCCCTTTAGGACTCTCTTCCGGAATCTCATAGAATGTCAAGGAATTTGTTTTTTTTTCCCTTTCTTATGGAACGGACCCTTTTCTTGTTTCCACTTTCTTCCTCTAACCTCGATTCCCATTCCGGTGTTTTCCCCTTTCTTCCTCGAGTCGCCTTTTTCCCCTGGACTTTTCCCCTTCTTTGCAACGTGATTTAGCGAACCTTTTTCTCCAAAAGACCTTCTCCCTCCATGAGTGAGAGTCTCTTTTCCAGCAATTTGGGCAAATCTTTTCCCTAGACTCCTTTCTCGCTTCATCTGGCCTTTCTTTCTCCTCGCCCCCCACGCAGCATGTTTGCAAGTTGGATCTCCTAAAAATTGTCCCCTCCCCTTTTTCAAGTGGACAAACTTTCTTCTGGCCCGACTCCGATTTTGCTTGTCGCACCCCTTACCAACTTTTTTCTTGCGTGTTTTTTTAGATGTTTCTCTTTTTTGTTTTTGCAGCTTTTCCTCTTGGGGATTTTAGCTCGGGAGTCTCTAGTATTAACTTGTTTTCCTTTTCCTTCTTGTTTTCGACGCAAGTTTCCCCCCCCCCCAACCCCCACCCCCCCCAAAACTTTTTTCGAGCTTTTTTCCTGAGCCATTTCTTTTTTCACTTTTTTCAGTTTCGGTCTTTTCTTCCTCAGCCGCGTGGGCGGACTTTCTCCTAGGTGGCAATTTCACTTTTTTTTTTTTTCCCCTTTCACTGGACGTTCCCTCTTTCTTTTTTCCTCATATCTTCTTCTTTCTCCCTTTTGTTGCTTTTTACATCACCCCTTACAGGCAATTTTTCCCCCCCCCCCTTCCCTTTTCCTGCATTTCTTTCCCCTTTTCTTTTCCCATCTATCCTTTTCCCACGGCCGACTCCCAAAACGGTGGGAAAGTTTTTTTTTAATTTTTCCCCTCACCTCTCCCGATCCTAAATTTTCGACCCACATCCTTTCCCCCCCCCCCAAGTTTCCCTCCCCTCTTCCTGCCCCCGAAGACTTCCGTCCAACCCCCGCTCCCCCCCCGCCTCGTGGGGGCTGCCCTTTTCAGCCAAGCCTTCCCCCCCGCTCCATTTTTCTTCTTTACGTAAAAGACTCAACCCCGTGCGGATCCCTTCCTGCTCGCCCCCAATTGCAACTTGTCCCCATGTCCTCCCCCCTCGTTTTTTTTTTTCACTTACCCTCAATTCTCACGACCCCAAGGAGTTTCCCCCCTCAGCATTCTTTTTCCCATCGTAGGAGTAATTTTGGTTTTTTTTTCTATCGGTGCATGGCTCGGATCCTTCTTTGCTCCTTCCTCTTTACCTGCTCCTTTCGCGCGCTTTTTCCTAAACTTCCGTAATCGACCTTTTTTCCTCCCTCATGAGCCTTTTTCCGGTTTCTGAAGTTCGCCTTTTTCCTTTTTCCAACCAGTACGCTTTTAATGTGATTTCGGTTTTTTTTCCCACGTCTCCCATTCCCCTACCCCCCCCCATCCCCTTCCCCGAAGTCCGTTTCCTCCTCTCTCTCTGTCCCAGATAGAGGTCCAAAGTCGTCTTTGTAACCAAAGAGCTCGCCGAAAATTAATCAACCCTTTCCCCCACCAATAACTTCAGCGACTCACGCTTTTTCCCTCTTTACGTCTCACACTCACTCCTTCCCTCCGCTGACACCTTTTTTTTTGAAAGAAAAGCTCTCCGCCACCGTTCCGTCTCCGTCCCTCGTCAAACAGGTCTCTTAAGCCGATCCCCCGTGCAGGCGACCTGCATCGTACCCAAACGCGAGGATCCTCGACGCCTTAAGGTTTTACCCCATGTCTTCTTTCTCCCTATGGATGCTCTCTTTCTTAAAACAGCCAGCAATCTTAACCAAACACTTTTTTCTTTCCCCCGAATCCCCTCCACAATACCCCCTTTTTTTTTCCCTCCATTAAGATGACACGATGGTTTTTGAACTCTCCTTTCCTCTCCCCTGCTAATTCCCCCCCCCGGCACTCTTAGCGTCCCCCCGACCATGGTCTCCTTTTTCCTTTAGAATTTTTTTTTTTTTCCTTTTCTTGTTTCTGGGGATTCCCCTTGGGAATTACCGCTCTTATTTTTGCCTCGATTGCCCACCTTCCACCTCCTTACCACTGAGAACTCAGTAATACGGCAGCTCCTATTCCCCCTCATGTTAAAAATTTTTTAATAGGAATTTTTTTCCCCCCTTGAAACGCTACGCTCCCCTGACTCTATAGCTTTTCCCCCTTTACCTTATTTCTCATTTGCCATCCATTCGAATGTGTGAGCTCCCTTTCCCCTCAGTTGTTGTGTTTTTTGAGATCTCTACCGTAACCCTTTCCCCCCTTTGATCTTGCATGATCTCCTTTTTTTTGATCCTTTTTCGCGTCTACTTCCTCCTCTTTTCTAGTGTGCTTTCCCCTGATGTGTGAAGGCCAGCTGAAAGCTTCCTATCTTCTTTTAGTTAGGTAGCGCATTGTGGCCCCATCCATCGACTTCTTGTCTCTTGGGTTGGACTTTTTCCCTTTTCCTACCTTCCGAGGCGGGCTTTTTTTTCCATCCGCCTCCCACAAAATTCTTTCTGGTTGGACACCTTTCATTTCAGGCTTTTTTTCTTTTCCTTGGAATGTCGGCTTTTTTCTAGTTGCGTTGCCCTCCCCCCCCCTTTGTATCCCGAACTTTGTTTACCTCCCCTGATGTCTGGTTCTTTTCCCTGGAGGCGCACTTTCCAGTTTCCTTAAGTTTTTAGCCTTTATTCAGGACTCTCCCTCGGTCTGTGCGGCTCTGCGCCGTCCCATTTGCTTGGAAAAATCCAGCTTTCCCTTCCGGCGTGCTTCCTATTTTTATTCTCTATCGTCTCGGCTTCCGGAAGGCTCTTCCCGCTTGGTTTTCTCGTGAGTCAGGTTTTCGCGTGTCCTCCTTTCAGGATTTGATCTTCGTTCCTTTTTTTCAAATGGGGTCCTGTGTGAGTTTTCCCCTTTTAACGTGTGTTTCTTGCATGGAGCTCCCCTCTTTTCTCTGAGGTCCTTTTTTTTCCCCTCCTTTGGTTGCGGTACCTTGTCGTCGAGCTTACATTTGTTTGGCGTTCCCTCGGACGAGTTTTTTCTTGGGCCTTATTCCCCCTTGAACTCTTTGGATCCTCGGGATTTCTTTCTTGGAGCCCTCTCCTCCTAATCATTGTAATGAGTTTTTTCCACCTGCAATCCTGACTGCCAGAAACTCTTTGGCGGACACCCCATTTTTTTCTTCCTTTTTCAAATTTCTTCCTTCCCTCAATTTTCGACTTCGTTTCTGAATTGTAGCGATCTCCCCTCTTGACGAGACACCCCCGCAAGATCCGAAGATTTTCTCTGTTTTTTCGAGATTGTGAGCCGGGTTCTCCTTTGATTTACCTTCGATCGATCTGTATAATTTTCCCTCAGGTTATCTCTTGCGGGTACACAAATAAGTTTTCACAATTTTCCCTTTTTTTCTTCTCAGACCTTATCCCTCCCCACTTAAATGGCCCCTTTTATTGTTTTTTGCCTCGTATTATTGCTTTCAGCATTCCCCCTACCAACCTTCTTAGAGAGCACTCCCCAGCGTGGGGCCTTTCGTAGATACTTCCCTGTTGGGCGGTGGAGGTGGTTTGAGCGACGCCTCCCTCTTCAGTTTCGGCTTGGAGACAACTTTTTTTAGCACCTTTCTACTTTTTTTAATATTCTTTTGGAGGAATCTCTCCTTACAGTTCTTCCCTTTCCACTTGAAGTATTTTTCACCTTGGTCAGTGATGTTCTTCTATTTTCCTCCTCTTCCTTTTTTTTTATTCTCTCTCTGAAGATTCCCGGGCCCATCCGGCAAGTTGTCAAGTTGTCCCATAATTCAGCTCTTCGCCGTCAATAAGAATCTTTAACCCAATGCTGAAATTTTATAAAAGATTCTTTTAGACGAACCTTCTCTTGCTCCCTTCCATCCCTCGATAGACACCTTCGTAACTCCCTCTTAAACCTTCTGCTACTGGGGCCTCACCCCAATCTTCCTTTCGCCCCTTCACCTCCTCCACGTTGGGTAGTAGGTTTTAGCGTCATTTCGATCCGTTGGAAACCCCCGTGAGGTTTTTTGCATCCATCCCAATTGTAACCATTTTCTTTCACTCTTCTAAATGTACCTTCTAACGAGCTAAATTCTTTAAGCTTGCAGGACCCCTTTCCCCGTTTTTCTCTCATCTTCGGCGTAATCTTGATGTTTTCCTTCCTCGAGGTTGCCCAGCATCCTTTGCCGCCCTTTCCCCTTCGCAATAGTATGGTCACATTTGGATTTTGCTTTCACCCGTAGAGATTTTTTCCTGTTCTTGCAGTTTTTCGGTGGAAACACCCCCCAAACTCGCCTCCAATTCTCCTTATCCCCCCCCCCCCCTCTCATTCCCTTCCCGGTTATAGACAGAAGCGTTTTTAATCCACCCCCCCCCCTTTCAGATAGTCTTCCACTTTCCTCCCACCCAGGCCCTTTCCCTTCATCCCGACTCACCTAGATAGCTCATGTCTGCTGCTCAACATTTTCATCCGGGACTTTTCCCGCCCAAAGGCCTTAAAATCCCCCTCGGTTTCCTTCTCCTTGTTCTAACTTGCCGTCAACCAACCATTCCTCTCCGTCCCCCCCCACAGGCGAATTGGGAAGCCGAGTACCCCCCAGTTCCCCACACGGCTAATTCCGCAACCTTCGATTTCAAGGATTCACATCTTTCTTTCCCCAAAGCTTTTTTCCTGCCGCACGAAGTTATGCAATTTTCCTTCTACACGATGGAACAAGTTCCCTCCTCCTCAGACCACGACAGAACTGTGCTCTTTCCCGCTCCCCCCTTAGAGCTCTCGCGAAACGTGTCAAAGCTTTCCCCCCCTCTGACGAACTTGCCCCGCCAACAGCGCCTGCAACTTTCCCGTAGCTCAACATTCAGGCAGGCCTTTTTTTCTGATGGCCCAGCCCCCTTGTTCCCTACTCATTGTGTGAATGTTCCACTGGGCGGACGCGCCTTCCCCCTGCCCCAAACCCTCACCTCAGGAAATGGAGTTCCCTGCGCACTAAATTGGGGCAACCCTTCACTCCGCGGCATTCGCTTTACTATACTCCCCTTTACATTTCTTGACATCCGCAAGAGCCCTTCGCTTCCCAATCTCCCTCCCCCCTACCTGCTTCCAATTTACTTTTTCAAACCCGTAGATTTGACCCATACAAAATTAGCAATTTTTTCCAGTGAAGGCGTAGCGATTCTTCCTCCCTCCTCCGTTTTGAGTCTTAAGGTTTCCGAGGTGCTGCCCCCCCTCCATGGGACGCAGAGCCTTAATTTCTTTTTGTGATCGTGGAGTCTTGTTCTTTCGTCCCCATTGCTCCGTTAAATCAATCTTTTTTCTTTTATCTCTGCAGCTTCTGAGGACTAGCGCATGTCCTCCCCCTGGTGCTTTTGCCTTTGTGCAGATGCCGAAGTCGCGGAGTTTTCGCTTCCAAGTGTTAAAACCACTCCCCCCCCGAATTACTCCCTTAAAGGGTGAAATAACATGGTCTGGGCTCACTTCTTATTTTCTGGGAATGTTTTTTTTACTTTAGCGCGTTGCCTCTTGTCGCCGAACTGTCTCCGATTGAGGTGGTTTAATGTGCGATGGACTCTTCCCTTTGTGTTTGGTTTTTGCGGCCGTTTCCTTTCGATCCCCCTCGTGCTTTTTCGCCACTTTGGCCACAATCCTCTTTCCTCCTTTCTCTGATGCGTGATCGTTTTTGTTCTTATCCGATCTTAGCGCTGGCTTTCCTTTTTGAATGTCGAGTTTTCTGGAGAGTGCTTCGCGTTCTCTTCTTTTTTTAATCGTCATGTCGTCCCTTTTGTTTCTTGTAACAAGGTAGGAGTAGGCTGAACGATTTTTAGAGGTAGTGCATGGATCCCTCTTGACTTTCCCTCCTTCTTTAATTTTTTTTGAGGACCTTTTTGGTTTTTTTACCGTTTCATCTGCTGATTTTTACCATATTGTAGCCTCTGCTCAAGCATCTTTAAGGAATTTTATTGGATTGGAGTCCTTTTGAATCCCCTTCCCCTTAGACATTGTCCTGCTTTTTTTACCCCTACGTTCAACCCCCTTTTTACCAGTTTTCCCTTGCAGCTCCGCTTCGACTTTTCCAGTTCGATGGACCCTTTTGGACTTAGGTGTCTGTTTCCCCGGGAGAATTCTCCTATCCCCCTTCCCCCCGAGGACGAAGACCAGGAGATTCTCCCTTGGTTTCCTTTCTCTATGTCTCCAGTTGTTTCCCCCCTTCTTCATCCGATATATCTTCTTCCCTCTGGTGAGAGGATTTCTAGGTTCCGGTTCTTCGGTAAATCCCCCCCCCCTTTCCCGGGACAATTTCCTGGAGGCGCTCATTGCCCCCCCCTGTGGTATTTCTGAAGAGTCCCTCATTACCCCTAACTACCCAAACGTTCGTTTCTTTGGCATTGCTTGTTCCATGCGGAGAGTTTTCGTCGCACCTTTCAGCGTGGGACTCGGTTTGTAGTTTGGTAACTTTTTTTTTTGAGCTACGGCCCAGACTAGTTGGGTCCTGTTCTTTCCCAGCTGGAGCACACCTTTTGAGCACACACTTCGGTCCTTTACGTAGCCTTTCTTGCGCCGTTTCCTTTCCCTTGCATGCAAGCGTTGCACTTCCAACTTTTACGTATGAGGTTACCAGGTGCAGTTCCGTTACCGTGATGAGGTCATTTCGTCCCTCTTCCGTTGTTTTGTCTGTCTCTTGTAGTTTCTTTGAAACTTTTTAGTGGACATGTTCACCCATTCTATGGTCTCTCCTTCCGAAAAGTTCTCGAAATAAGACAAGACCCCCAAACCTTTATTCCCCCCAGTGCTTCACCTCGTCAAGTTTTCTCTTTTTTTGCTTTCAAACCTTTTTTAACAAGTCTCCCTCGAAAAGCCCGGCGAAGACGAGTACCCCCCCCTCCTTCTATTGCGACGGCTTCTGGAAGCCCCCCGAATTGTAGTTAGTTTTTTTTTTTTTACCAGAGCAGCTTCGCTTCGACACCTAACTGTTTTTGGTCAATTTTCCCAGCGTTCTTTCCAATGGTCTCCAATATTGCCTTGACCTTTCTCCGGAATCATTAGCTCAACATTTTCTTCCGTTGAATCTCCCTATCGATGTGCTCACAAAGTAGTCCCCCCTCCTTTACCTCTACCCTTTAATCTCGGCGTAATCTTTCTTCTTCCTTTGTCTTCTTTTGCAGCGCTCCATCGTCCATTTCTGGTCAAACCTAGAGCGTCCGAGGGGCATTCCTAACCTTGTCCCAGAAGAAACTCTCCCAAATTGTGTCCGGCCGTTCTAATTCTTTGAATTCTGCACCTGTTCTTCGTGCAGGTCTCCCCTACCCAGTAACTTCGCGTCTTTAACGTAAGTCATGGTCTACCTTCGTCTGGAAAGTCCAAAAAGAAGCTACGAAAGTCAATTCCAAAAGGAAGAAAGTCCCCCCTTACCTCGCGACTCCTCGTCTTTCTTTTGAAGAATCGTACGTTGTTCCAGAACCCAAATTTCACAAGCCGCCCGGTCCCGCCGACGGTTCTCCCCTGTTAGCCTCCGCCACCACCCTTCCAAACAGTTTTTTTTTTGCTCGCCCCCAAGCGCAGGACCGAACGGCCCCCTTCCCTCTCCCCCTTAGCGATCACTGTATGGTCTTTTCCAATTTTTTTTTTCCCCCGAAGTCCCCCCACAATATTCTTTTTTTTTTTCCCGCCAACCCCCCCAAAGGTTTCGCCGACTCCCACAGAAAAATCTCGATACTCAGTTCGAGCCACGATTTTTGCTTTAACGTCTTCCCTGAATCGCCTCCTCGGAAAATCTATTGTCTTTTATTTGTCCCTCACTTTTTAGTTAATTTTTTTCTGGGGTGACCCTTGGGACCAGGAGACCCTGCTCCCCTGCAAAGGCCAAGAGCTCTTCTGTGCCCCCCCCCTAGGATTCACTCAGATAATTTATACTCGCCTCTCCTCGGAAGCACTTTTCCCCGCGACAAGCTCCTTTTATACGAACTCTTCTCCTGCTTTTTCCCTTCTTCGGGCATCCCCCCCTTCGAAGTGCTTTCTGCGATCTTCCCTCCGTTGTTGTTGTTGTTTGAGATCGCTACCCTTCCTTCGTTGGCCTTTAATTTGGTATGTCCCCTTTTCGAGGTGCTGTCCTCCTGGGAAGCGATGAAGGGCGGCTCCCCCCCTCTGGTGTTTTTTTTTGCCCTTAAATTTCAAGCTGCTCTTCTTGAGTAGTCTGTCCGCTTGATATGCATGTGGAAAAGACCTTCCTTTTTTATATTGGGTTGGCATTGTCCCCTTTTTTTGTCCCCCCCCGCAGGTGCTTTGGTGTTCCCCTTTCTGACAACCGAAGGTGGCCTGGCTTTTCCGTCTTTTTTCTTTGCCGGCGGCGTGGAGAGCCTTCCAACCATGTTTTCTTTTTTTCTGGTCGTACGAGAACGTTTTCTGTCGTGGCGGCGATTCTTCTCCCCCCTAATATTGGTTATCATGACTCTTTAAGTTTGCCGTTCCAATAATAGATGTTCCTTCTTCCCTGCTCGACTTCTTTGCAAGCGCGCTTCGGCATCTTCCCCTGCTGATTGTGTTGGCGGGAGACGTTTGCAAGCCAGATGTGCGGTTTCTCATGGAGGCTTTCACTTGGGTTTTTCGTAGGACGAGGACTGTTACGCCTCTTTTTCCCCTATCCTTGGCCCCTCTGGTGAGGAAATTTTTTCCCTCGTCCCAGTTGGGGCGTGCCCGAGGCTGAAGGCAAAATGGTCCTCCTAACGTGCCTTTCCTTGTAGACGCAATTCAATTTTGCGCAGGCGACCTTTCCTTTTTTTTTTCCACCTGCACGTCGAAAACTGCCGACCTTAATGATCCTCGGACACCCCTTCTGATTTTTCTTCAAGTTTTCTCCTTCCGCCCTACGACGGTCAGTTTTCTGCGTCAGAGCAGAACCGAGGACATAAGAACGAACTCGTAATCCCGATTGAAGAGCGTGTCTCTTTTATGCAGGGTTCCTTGGCCCCCTATCTCAGTTCTCGATCAGGGCTTTTTTCTTTCCCCCCCCCCCACAAACCCGTACCCCCCCCCCCCCTCGTTCTTTAAGTAACCCTCGTCTCTTCCCCCTTTTCCCTTCATGCAGTGGGTTTCCCTTGAATCGAAGCTGCTTTTACGCATTAAACGACCTACCCAAACGTTCTTCGGGGAAGGCTGTTCTTCTAGATGGGTGCAGCCCCCCTAGCTTCCTATCCTTCTCCGAGTTCTCGTCGAGCACTTAGGTCGTTCAGGATGTGTTGCGAGTCGCAAGACGAGGACCTTCTTTTTCGGCGGCGCACTGCTGGTGATCGCCCCCTTTTTCAGTTTTCGTTCGACCGACGGCTAGTTTTAGGAATGCACTTTCCACTTTGGATGGTTCCACGTTGACTGGACTATTTTTTCCATTAAACGATCTCCTCGTTGTTGTGATCCTCCAAATCCCGCAAAGGCTCAAGTTCAAAATTATGGCATCTACGCCCCAATTCGATTCGCCGAAATACTCCAATTGTAAAACCTTAAAGGTGCCTTCAGTCTCCCTTCCAAACTTCGGAGCCGGCTACCACTAGCCTAGAAACCGACGACCTCGTCCCCATCCCTGAAAACGCTCTGCTTTCTGCCACTTCCAACAAGTCCCAACTTTTTATTGGTGGATGAGTACAGAAGAAGCTCCTTCCCTACACAAGTTGGCCACTTGTGGCGGTTAACTTATACCAACCTTCCCCCAGGCTGTGTTACTTTCGTACCCTGCTTCCATTCCGCCCTCGCGAAGAATTCTCGATCGATTCTTTTCTGGAGACCCTGCCGTCAAATCTCCCCCACTCATCTCAATCCAATTTTTTTGCCCCCCCACGGTTTCACTCCATCTTCCAGGGCCTGGGCCCATTCCTCTGAGAGTAGCGGGGCCTGGCCTTCAACTCCACACGCATTTCATCGAACCTTCTCCTCTTCTATGAAACCCCTTTGTAATGTGTTCGCATTATGTCTTCGGACAGATCCCCGTCCAAAACCCACAGCCTTCCCGAAGGCTTCTTACGCTTTCCAAGCTTTCATCCCTCCTAGTCCCTTCCCAAAACGTTTCCAACCCCTACGTTCCGGACCCCCCAGGACCAAGGCTAAGCGACATAACTCGATAGCCCCGCACTTATACCCGTCTACAACAATCTCTTCTCTCTGGACCCTGATCCCGCTTCCCCCTTCGCCCCCCTATTTCGAGACTAAAACCCCAGATAATAGACCGTTCAAAAACAGTTTTTGGACGCCGCTTCCCCGCTCTGCAGGTCAATTAATTTCTTTTTACTAACCTTGTGGAGTTTCTTCCCCCCTCCGTTTATTCTTTTTAACCAATATTTCGGGAACCTACCCAAGTCGCAGCAACGACAGACCCCACCACGGTGATCGTTTTCCCCATTCTCCAATCCTTCAGCCCCCCCCCCCCCTTCCAGATTTATTACTCCCCCCTTTTTCCCCTTTTTCCTCCGACAAGCCCCCAAGGCACTGAAAATAATCTCGCGGACACCCCCTTCAGGGTCCCCATGGTTCTTTTATTTCACCTTTCTTCTTGAGTACTTTCTTTTTATTTTTTAAAATTCCTTTCCGGACCCCAACCCCAGGCCTGAATGCGGTGCCACTGCTACATCATTTCAACCAGTACTCCCGCGACTGCATGCTTATATATCCCCCCCAAAGCACTTTTTCTTTCTGGGTGGCCGCTTTTCAACTCCCCCTTTTCATCTATTATGGCTCGAACCTCGTCGCTTGTAGAAAATTCGCCACCGCACGTAGGTAGCGGATCTCTCTCCCCTAATCCCTCCGTTTGAGATTGCACACTTTTTCTCCTTTTGGCTGGTGCTTTTATGGGGACCTAGATGCAGGCCCGAGCGTTCGATGGTGAGCGTGGAGGGAGATTGCCAATTCTTCCCCTCTTCCCAACCTTTCTTTCCTCATATTCCCTCTTTTAAGGCTTTTCTCCTTTTAAGCAGTTGCTATGTGGCACAGCAATTTTCGGGTGTGCTCTTGGGTTGGACCTTTCCCGCTTCCCGGGTCCGCGGGCGGGCCGTTCCACCTCCCTCCCTTCAATAAACCTAAAAAGTCCCCCCTGTCAGGTGGCCCCTGCTACTTAATTTTTCAGGCGGCTGGTATGTCTTTTCTGTCTGGGCGGCCGTGGTCTCTCTCTTTCTCCCTTTTCCCTTGTCTTCTCCCCTGCTGATGTTTTCTTGCGCGGCACCTTGTGGTCCTGCGGCTGGCGATTTTCTTCCTGTGTCGAACTATTTGCGACTCTCTTGCCCCTACTTTTTTTTTGGCATCCCCCCTTCATAATCCCTGTCGCCTATGAGTTGATAACGATGCCTTCGCTCAGCGCTTGGCTCGCGCTTTTTCATGTTTCGTGATCTTGTTGGGCTTTTGTGATTCACCTTTTTCCACCGCTGTTCTTTCCCTTTTTCTTTAATTGCCTCGGAGATAGAATTTAACCGTTTTTTGTTCTGCTATAGTGCATGGAAGCTATCGAGTCGCAGGAGTCCTTTCAGGTCGCCTTTTTTTCTTAGTTGCGATGTCTTTGTGCAAGTGCCCGATTCCCCTTTGTAGCCCCTCTGGCTCTTCCAGATGGTGAAAAGCGGCCCCCCCTCATTCGGGAAGGACTTTTTTGATTTTTCGAATTTCTTGGATCTGCCCCTTCTTTTTTGCCCTCGAAATGCCTTTCCAACTTAATTCTATGCGTACGGGGGAAAACATTTTTCATCCTGGCGTTCTTCCAGTTGAGGCAGGCACCGAAGAGCGCGACTTTGCCTTTTGGACTCTTGACCCCACTTGAAGACTTCTCTCCGCCCCCCCAGAATCTTGTATTTTAAGAGTGTGGAGATATACTCAGGGTCTCCTGGTGCTGAAAAGATCAGAATTATTCGCGATTCGAGGAAGGCGCTTTGTCGTCGCTGGACCTCTTATTCCTCCCTTGGGCGATGGGAACACATTTCATTGGAGGACGAGCCGCACTTCAAGCAACACTTCAAGTGGCTTTTTGTCTTCCTACTCCCCTCATTAGCCCTTCCTCCTTCCCCCCCAAATTTTATTGGTCTCTGGGTGCAGCAACCCCGCGCTCTTTGCAGCGTGGGGACTTTTTATTAGCCCGGGGGCCCTCGCGAGTACTGTAACTTTTTACGGATTTTTGTTGCGATGAAGGCTTTTCCTCAATTTAGTGGGGGTTTTTTGGGGGGTGGGGGGGGGGGATTTTTTTTGGGGGTTTTGTTGTTTCTTGGTGGGGTTGGCGGCCCCTTGGGGGGGGGGGGTGTTGGAGAGTTTATCCCATTTTCTTACCTGGTGGTCAGTTATTTTTCCTCCGTGTTTTCCTTTTCTCTTCTGAGAATTTCTTTCTGTTAAAACGTTGAATGGACTTTCATCCTGAGCCCT
>Ga0179593_1547744_pt1 | contig 13219 bp, 14 predicted proteins | sample CZODoug2_1_08_16_FD_185931 | JGI IMG/M metagenome (GOLD analysis project Ga0179593, IMG submission 185931) | Vadose zone soil fungal communities from Angelo Coast Range Reserve, California, USA - CZODoug2_1_08_16fungal (PacBio error correction) | ecosystem: Environmental > Terrestrial > Soil >... | reverse complement strand
CCCCCCGCAGGAGCAATTCTCCCGCCGTTGCACGGCTTTTTCCTGTCCCCTCCCCCCGGCTTTTTACGTGACCATTTTACCACTCCCCTCCCCATGTTTTCCTTCCAGTTAGCATCTTTTTCCGCGTATCCCGGAACCCTTTAAGTTTTCTCCGTTATTCCTGTAGAGGTCGAATACTGCCCCCCTTGCCAAGTTTGGTTTTTTAGGGGGTCCCCGGGAGGGATAATGCAAGGAAATGTCCCTCTTTAGGTCTTGAGATATTAGTATTAGCGACGTTCCGACAAAGACAGCACTTTCCAGTTGGCAGGCGCAGGTTTCGTTCTTTTTGGATGACGTTCGTTCTGGCTGCACCTCCTCCTTTTCCCAATATTTTGCTGGCCCGGCAGTCCGTTGACTTTTTCCTAAAAACTTTTTGGCAATCAGATTTCTTCTGTACCGACAATTTTCCTTTGGTCCCCCCCTTTTTTCCGGTCCCTGTCCCGCCTGTGAGTCCCCTTTGTTAGTCCCCATCTTTTTCCCCCATGACCCCCCCCCCACCCCCCCCTTCCCAGATTTATTTAAGCCCCCCTAAAATTTTTCCTGTGTGTCGTCCCTGACGTGGTGGGTCGGGGACTGCACCCCCGCTCAGAAACCTTTTTTTTGTTTGCTTTTAATCGTACCTGATTTTGTGTGCCCCGGCTACGCCAAACGCTCTTCGTAGTTTTCTTGCAATCGCTTTTCCCCCCCTCTGTGTTCCCTTCCCTACCCCGTTTTAGTGGTCCTGCCGCGATGCGATGATCCCTTCCCCCCCCCCCAGATCACCTTCTAATTTCCCTGACCACAGGGGATCCCAAGGACCTCCTTCTGTCACACACTGACCCCAGTGTTCCCCCCCTCCCCCCCTGGGAGTCCTCACATTTCTTGAGGCAGATGTTCTACACCCCGTAGTTCCCCCCCAGGGCCCCCCCCAAAGGCCTCCTGTTCCCTATGCGTTCCTTCCGCGGGTTCCTCGTCCCTACACGTAGAACAGTTTTTTTTCCTTTCGAAACATTTCGGATTCCCATTTTCCCTTCTTTTCCCCCGAACATCTTTTCCAGGAAGAGGTTTTCTTCCCTCCATTATTCAACGTGCTGCTTTCTTTATGGGAAGCCAACTTCCGGTCCGCCCAAGAATCCCGGGCGACCCGGCTTTTTAAGGTCGAGCATTTGACCCCCCCTGACCCCCGCAGACCCACCAACCGCTAAATTGTCTTGGAATTGATCCTATAGCCCACCAAACCGATCCTTTTAAAGTTTTTTTTTGAAATCCGGTTGATTCACTTTCGAGCTCTTTGGTGACTTTGGTCTCGTTTTTTTTTTAGCTCTCAGTCTCTAAACTCCCTTTCCTTGACTTGGGGCAGGCCCTTTTCGCAAGCTACTCACACCCTGAACCTTTTTTGATTAGGCCTTCCCCACCCCACTCCTCCAATATTTCGGGCGGTAGCCAGCCCCCTGAATCAAATGACGACTAACGAGTTGACCAACTTTTTTATCCCTGGCAGAAAACGGCGTTCCTGCAATAGAAGGACCGAGCCAGATACTTAGAGTTTCAATGCCGCCATAAGCCCCCTCTGGGAAGACCACAAGAGGGACCACACTCTCATGCCGGGATTCTATCCGAACTGCAAGAGAATAAAAGTGTGGGCGTTTCTTCGATGGTCTCATTGTCGTGGTCCTTATAAACCGCCGTTCCCCTTGACGGCCCATTGGTTCCCCTTTTAGGCCCCCCCTTACACCTAGTCTATCTCACACTCCCTAGGTACAGTTTACTGCTACTTTCCCCGAAGTCTAACGGCCCCTACCGGATTGCCCCCCCTGGGGGGTGGAGCTGGAAGTTTTTTTCTTCTTCTGCCCACGTTTCTAGAACCCCCCATGTATCTTTTTTTCCCCCAGTGGTTTCCCTTGCGTTTTAAGTTTCCAATCTGAGAGGATAACGTTTCTCGCAGTTTTTTTTTGACCACCCTGTACTAGAAAGAGTATCTCCTGCCCTCCTTTTTTTTTTTTCCCACCCATTTGAAGTTTTTTTTTTCTTTTCCCCGTCGTAATAAAAGATTTGTTCCTGACCCCCTTCGGGTAGGCTAATTCTTTTTGGGCACCAGAGCATTTTGTAACTAATGGACTCCCGGTTGCGGGGACTCATGAGAACCCCCCCCCACCCCCTTAGCTGGAACGCTAGATGTTTCCAGACGCCAACGGAGGCAACTTCCCTCACCCCCCTTTTTTGACCGAGGACTCCAAAACTTTTCGCCGTTTGGTAAGTTTTTGTTTTTTCCACCACCACTCCCCCCCACCGCACAACAGCCACCTTTTTGTCGGCCAGGGCCCCCTATCATCCTACCCTCGCCCCCAAGGCAACACCACTTATGTGTGCGTGGACCGGGTCCCAACCTCTCATTTGGGGAACTTTCTCGCATCCATCGCGGAACGACGCCACTTATAGGACCCCCCCCAGGCTATACTTTCCCCCGTCAATATATTACCTGACGGCCCAAATGGTTCTAGGAGAGTAGCTCCCGGTCATTTAAGCCCCCAGAATTCGGGGGCACGGCCGTGGTCGGCCTTTGACAAATTTCCGGCAGGCTGGTTCCCCCCCTCCCCCGTTGACCGGACCGCACCTCTGGAAAGCGGTGCTAGTTAGCAATTGGTCGAATTGTTTGTGAAGAGTCCCCCCAGCACGAGAGTGGTCCCCCAGCAGGCATGTAAGCCGCCCCCCCTGGTAAGTTCCTTGTTACCAAAAGGACCACGCCCCCCCCCGATGGGGAGCCGCCCTATAGGGACCGTACTGACAATCCGCCCCCTGACTGTGAGTTCCGAACGCTATTCCCCCTCGCGCCTTTAACCCATGAACGCAGCTCAACAGACCAAAAGGAAGTTTACTCACACCCCCCCCAAGACTGGTAGCGATCTCCCTTTCCCCCCCCTCTTGAGGTAGCAGTTTATTTCCCCCGGAGGTCCCCGATCCAAACAAAACCCTTTTGCCCCCCCCCCCCCGGGGACCTGTTAGGACGGAGTGCGAGGATTTCATAGAGCCCCCCACGCCGGCCCACTTGGTTTAGAGTCATCCTCCCCGTTGGATTTTTTCTCAATAGACTTCCGTCCCTTGTCTGACTTCGTCCCCCGACAGCTTCCTGAATTATGTGCCGTCCGAAGTAGTTTCCGGACACGGATTGAGTGTTACCCCTCTGTGATAAAGGTGTAAAAGGCCATTTGTTTCCTTATGCTTGGCCCACCGCATCCTTACAACCCCTTCGACATTTTTTTTTTTTTTCCAAGTCCCCGCTGTAGGCGAACAACGCTTTTTTTTGTGTTCCCCTTGCTTCCGACACCAACTTCGGTTGCGCGAAAAAGTTGGTTATATTGGTTTTGCCCTGAAGGCCTTTCACTCCAACCACACTCATGGCTCTCGAGGAACACTCCCCCCCGCCTTTTAACCCCGATGCTCCTTTTCCTTTTGGTCCAGACTCACCCCAATTTCTTGCGAAGTGACAGCGTCCCCCCGTGCGTTCGTTTTTCTTATTGGGTTACATCTACTTTTCTTACGCCGTCGTACCCTACCCTTTTGTTCAGGTGCTTTGTATTTTCACGACTCTGATTTCCTTAGTTCTTCCAGGGACCCTGTTTCCTTTCGGAGTATTAGTTGACTTTTGTTTCCCCATCCGACACGTTTCCCCTTTTTTGCGACAAAAAATTTTCAGGCGAATTACTCCCAGTTTTTTCCCCAACGTCATCCACGGCCTTTACCCGTGGTCACGCCCCCCCCTTGCCTTTTTCGCTGTTTGAAAGTTCCAACGACGGTTTCCTACCCCCGTTTGTCCCCCCCCGGATGACTTTTTGTGATTTACGCTGCATACTTGTAACTGGAGTCCCCCCCGTGTGAACGAACGTTTTTTCAACCACCGCTGTTCGACTCACTCCTTGTGCTCCCTTGCGACCCTTGTTCCAGGGACCTACAAAATGTTGGTTTTGCTCACCTGTGCCAGACTTTTTCCGGGTTTCTCAATTTCCACCCGCGCCTCCCAGAACCCCCCCCGTAGCTTACCTTACACTTTTAGCGCCTTTGCCCCTCCCCCCCCAACCTGTTTCCTTCCCATTCCGTTTGTTCTCAAGGCAATTCAGATTCGCTGCCCCCCGCCCCACGGGGTTTGGTTCCCCCCGTCCCCTGGGCGTTTTTAATCCACCCCCCTGGGCCTTTCTTTGATGACGGTATAGGCAGCGCCTTACCCGATCCTAGCCACGCCCGCCGACTAGCCGGAATGAGCAATCCCCCCCCCAAACCCCAGAGATACCCAGAACCTGCCTGACCAACCATATGAGGCTAAGATGGGAGTAACATGTAAGTAGTATACCCCAATTCCAAGGCAGCGAATCTCTACCTTAAAGGAAATGCCCCTTGACAAAGTGCGAGGCCCGTTTCATCCAGTCTCGAGGAACGCTCTTCTCCTTGTATAGTGTCTCCCCCCTTAAAAAATCACCGCTGCTACGCCCCCTCCCATTAATCGTATATCTGTCCTCCTGTGTGTGGATTTCCTTTTTCTCGATTAATATGTTTGGCGTTTCTTTCCTTGCTCCAAGGTCCCTCTGTTTTCTCCCTCTGCCCGATTTTGTACGTCTGACCCGGTAGTGACTTGTAATACCTTTCCCACCCTAGATCCTTAATGCACCCCGAGTTGCTTTTGGGGGTCCCCCGGGTGCGCAATGACCAGCTCCTTTCCTCTTTGTCTTTTCTTCAAAACTAGCAGGTTTCTGAAGCCTTATATCCCCGGATTTTCGTAGCTTTACCCCCCCCCCCCCTTTTCCTTTTGCGGCGGGCTACCAATCACCTGGTATCCCCAGTTCCGTTATGGGGGGTGGTCCCCATCAGACTCCCCGCCCCTGGTGCGGTTTTTTTTTTTTCACCACTTCCTTTTCTCTTTCCCGGCGCGACCCCCCGAAAGTCCTCGTCTTGTTTAAAGTAACCACTTCTCTTTCAGTCACCCTAGAGGCAGTCCAATTTGTGGGGTTTTTTGGCCCCAACTAAAGGGAAGTTTTAAAGCCCCGACTCTGTCTTTTTCGCTTTTCATCATTACCATGTCCAGCCTGTTGCCTTCCCTTTGCTTTTGTCTGCCAAAAGAGATGCCTTGCCCCCCCGACCCCATGTTTACTGTCATTTCTTCCCCCATGTTGGATAAGTGCACAAGCCCGCAGTACCTCTGAGCGCAGGGTTTTTTTTTTGTTTTTTTGGACGACAAATTGCGTCCACTTTAGGCCCATTAGACTCCCTCTGAGCCATCTTTGTGGCCTTCACGGTCCCGTCAATTTTTCTCGCTGTTTGATTTTTGTCTGACCCGGACACCCCCGCGAAGCCTCGCAATGGTGAGTCTTGGGAAGCCTTGTTTGTCAACTCAGACGCCTTTTGTTCTGTTGGTGGGAAGCATTGTTCATTTTGGCTCCACGAGTTTGCCCCCCCCGAGCCCCCTTCTTTTTTTTTCAAGCCTACTCTCCTGGGTTTTCCTTCCCCCCTTCGCGGATCTCTTCCTTTTCCTTTTTTTCCGGTTTTTCCAATGCCGCAAAGTTCGTGTGTTGATCTGGGGCACCCTTTCTTTCTCTTAGAATTACCCCTTCCCGGGCTTTCTCCTTCCCATGTCCCTACCCCAGTTAACCCCCTTTGGGTTCGAGCACCCCCCACTTGTTACCCCTGTTTTGCCTCCCTGCAAGCGAGTCTTTCGAGGGATGAACCGGTTGTTTTTTAAGTGATTTTTCTCTCTTTGTCGGGCCAACTGCCCGCGACAAAGTGCACGTCGCACTTCGGTGATAGTTTGGTCTTCCTCTTTTTTCCCCCCTATGTCTTTTTCTGAGCAGCCTCCCCCATGAGTCCCAACACGTGGCGTGGGCAGTTTTAGTTTTTCATTTTTGTTTGGGTTTTCCCTTCACTCCGGTGTCCGCCTCTGTTTTCCTGTTTTTTGTTTTGCAATCGTCCCTCCCTTTCCAACTCCGGGTCGATTTTGTTCCCCGTTTCCGGGCATGTGTTTGTTTTTACTGCATGTGGTTTCCTTTCTTTCGTTGTCCCCCCTTTCGTGCGCAGGTTTTTTCAATTGAATACTTTCTTTTCCTGGAATGCCTGTATCGGTTTTGTGAGTTTTGTCGGGACTCTGATATTCCCCTCCGGTTTTTTCTGCATTTAGACAGTGTACCCTAGATTTTTTCCTTTCCTTTCCCCCCGACCTATGGGTCCGTTTCTTTCTCTAATGACAACCGTTTTCGTTTGTGCTGTTTTGCCTTCCCCCCCCGGCTCGCCTGGGAAGGGTTCCCCATTCCCCCTTTTGCGGGTCCTCGTTCCCTTGGCGCTCCACAGCTTTGTGCTCTTTCCTTTCTTCTCCGTCCTGGGCGGATTTTTTTCTTTTCTCCTGGGCTCCGTCACACTCGTCTTTTGCTTTCAGATCTTTTTTTTTCGCAGCCCCGCTGTATTGTTTACCCCTTTCCAATGTCATCGGCAGGCGTCAGGCCCTTTTTTCGAGTTGTTGCGTCAGTGTCGGCTTCACGTTACCGGCGTTGTCCTTACCTGTTTCTTTAGGGGGCTGCCGCCCTCATTTTTTTTCCATAACCTTACACCCCCCCCACCACCCGTTAGCAGAACTGTTTTTTGTTAGTTGAAGTTATGCGCGAGAGCCCCCCCCCGCTGTCCCGCTTGACCCAACCCCCGGTTTTTTCCGGTTTTTTTTTTTTTCCGTGCCCTCAGGAAATGCCTGCTTGCGCAATGTTATTTTTGCAGGGTTGTTTTTTTGCTTGAAAATCTTCCCCCCTGCCCTTTGAAATCGTTTTTCAAGCCCCCACCACCCCTTCGAGGGCCTTTTCTTTTCCACCTGGGATTTCGTAGCTGTCCGTTTTTTTCCTCCCCGAAGTACCTTCTGATTTATGTTTCTGTTCTGGTGTGATGTAGATTAGCCCCTTTTGTTTCTTCACCATTGCTTTCCCCGCGTCCTCCCTCTCCCCCCCCCCTTTTTTCAAGTTTCACCCGACTGTCTTCTTTCATTCCCCCCTTCTGGTTTTTGCTTTCGTTTTCCCCTGGTCTGTTTTTGTTGTTTTTTATCCATGGGCTCCCCCCCTGATACGAGGCTATGAGGTCTGGACGTCTTTTTTTACATGATCTCCTAGTGCATTCAATACCTTTTCCTTTTGCTTCGAGTGGAACTTTGTCCGCTCAGAAGGAGTTTCCCGCTAAGGATGTATTGACTGCAGATTCTCCAACTTTGTTTTCGATCCACCCCCCTCCCTCCCCCCGATTGAGAAAGTTTTGTCTTTCTAGATCATATTAGTCTTCCCTCCCCACCCCCCCCTCCCCCCCTCCCCCTCCTCCCCTCCCCCCCCACCTTCCCCCACCGTCCCCCCCCCCCACGCCCCCCCTGCCGTCCCCTACGCCCGCGCTCCCAGCCCCTATCCCCTTCCCTCTGGCAAAAACTCCCTGCACCCGCCACATCCTTTTCTCTTAACTACGCATAACACCTCAACAGAAACCCCCACCTACGCCCGCGCAGCCTGCGACCTTCACCCCCTTTGCGATGCCCCCAGACACGGCCACCGCGTCCGCATACTCCACGACAGTATGAATTCGTCCCCATGCCGCCCCCCGATTCGATACCACCAGCCCCTCACCTGGGTTGGCCCCCAACCCCGCCTTTCTCTTTGATTCTTCCTCGCACTCACACCCCACCGTGCCGCCTTTGGCTCCGTCCCCACTGGCGCATTGGTCGGCACTCGTCGCATGTCTTGTTTTCCACGAACCCACCACCCCCCCTTGATTGGGAAGGATGACGGTCCCTTGAAGGCCGCCTGTCCTCGGATGTTTAGATTTGCACTTTCCTTTAGTGGTTATGACCTTTAGCTAACCATTGCACCCCAGACGCAAGTGATCCAAGTCTCAGTCATGCGTTAGTTATCAGATTATTAGGCCTAATTATCCCCTACGAGAGGACGCTTGCCCGGCTGCGCTCCAGCTCGCCTCTAAGGCCGCCAAGTACCTTGGTCTTTGGTCTCCTCATTTATTCAGGAGCGCTTGTGTTCACCATACTGTTTGACTTGGGCACCTGATTATCAGGTGGCGTAGGCTGTCCCTTGCGGGGAAGGCTTGTCCGCAGCACCCTATTTGCGACTGTTAGCCAGTTGATTGCGTTGACTTCCAGCACTGTCGGGACGTAGGAGTGATCTCCTGGTGTGGCGAGGGACTTTAAGTCATGAAGTATGGTGTTTCGTTGTTGATGCCCTGTGCTGGCCGGGATGTCAGCATGGCTTCGAGGGCGGAGCACGATTTTTTGCGGGCCGGGGGGGCCGGGACGCGTGTTTTTTGTCCTCGGGTAGTGGGTCCTGTGTCGCTTTTGTGTGTTTATGTTATGGAGTGGTGATTGATGATTTATTTTTTGTTTGTTGTTTTTCCTCGTAGTCAATTTTCCCCTTTTGTTCAACTTTTTTTTGTGCACCTGCCTGTCACTCTGCCTTTTCAGGATTTGACCTTGGGCCCTTTGTTGTTCTTGTTTTCTTTTTCTACTTCTCCTTCCTTTTTTGCGCCGTGTACCCCAGTTTTTTTTCCAGCACACTCCAGCACCACATTTTTTTTTTTCCTGTCCGGAGAGGGTACAACCACCTTGGCAAGCGAGCGCTAGCGACAGGCGACGTTCCCCTGTTTCTGCACGGCCCGTTGGTTCACCTATTGATTTGTTCCACCCCCCCCTTGCTTTTGTTTTTCGGCTACCACCCCCACCCAGCTCCCCGAGGCAAGTCCCCCCTTTTTTTCATTTAGGGCCGTCTTTCCCTTATCTTATGCTTGGTTTCATTCCTTATATTGTCCCCTCCTACAATACCATTTTAAGGCGGTTAAAGAACAGAAAGGCTTCCAGGTTTTGAACAGTTTTTCCCGGGATGGGCGTCCCCTCATTTGGATTTGCCTTCTGGCTGCCAACCGTATTTTAGTTTCGATGATTGATCCGTCCTATTTCTCCGTGAGAGGTATACCCTCTGCAGAGCTTTGTCCTTTCTGAGCGCTTTTTTCTCATGGCAATTACATGTTTCACCGTGCCCCTGTTTCAACCTCACACCTGTGCAGGTAGCCTTTTTTTTCTCCTCTTAGAAGGGCTATCCTAGATAATCAGTGACTTTCCCTTTCCTGTGGGTCCCCCTTGCGTGGCCCCCCTCTGGATGGTAACCTGCCCCTCGCACCCCAAGTGACGTGCTTGAGCGAGATATCTCCAGGAAAATTTTCTTTGCGACGACCTTGACAACGGTTTTTCTTTTCCTTCCTCTCCCTTTTTCCCCCTCGTTGTTTTTTTTCTCGAAGATACCAACACCCCTCCCTTAGGCCCTACCATTTCTTCTTTTCATTTTCTTATATCAGTCTCCCTTGCCTACCCCTTGTGAGTTCCACATTTTTTTATGCGTGCCCCCATTAGCGCTGTGCCCAGTCCTTTTTTTTCCTTTTTTCACTCCCGGGGCTCCCTTTGGGGCTTTCCTCAACACCCTTTTTTTAGTTAATTCGTCATCGCCGGGTAGATATATGCAACCCCCGGAGTTTTTGTCCGGAAGCACACTCTTTTGTATTCTTTTTCATCTCTGGCCTAGCCAACAAGACTTTGTCAGGACAAGATTTTTTCGGTTGTGGGGCCCTGCTTTGTAGATTTTGGATTGAGTAGAACCCAATCTTGACACTCAATATTCACACCTTCTCCTCTTCCATGCCCAGCGAGTTAAACTAATTTCACTCCACTGTGTATTTCTTACCACACAAGCCTGCAGTTAGCATGTTAACTTCTACCCCTTTTGGCACATCCCGTTCCCAGGTATTTCTGTACGTTCTCTTTTATCTCTTTTGCGGGGTTAATCTATTTGCTTCTTTTTTTAAGCCTGGTTAATCTTAAATTCCCCGTCCATTCATACGCAAACCACAGCAGCTCGTTTACGACCCTGGCTTCTGTGGGGTCGTGCTAATTCGTCAAGTGTTGGTTTTTCTAGAGCCCCCTCCAACGTCGGGTTTTATTTTTTCCTCGTTTTTACTCTTTAAAGGATGCCTGTTACTCAACGGGCTCCCTCTTACCGAGAACTGTCACTCGGTGCCCCGATTCTCCTACACGGCCTGGCTGCTGTCGAGCTGCTGCTATTCCAAGCAGGGCCTAAGGTCCACAACTCCCCCCCACGTCGCTACTTGTGTTTCTATAATTGTCCCCCCAGACATACCCGGGAGACGACTTTATTTCCAGAAACTTCGTTGTATGTCGTCCTTAGTCTTTTCTCACGGTAAACCCCCTTAACCGTACCAAAAATTGCTCGAGATTGTTTCTGTTGTCCCCTCCAGTTCTACTAGAACGTCTGTCCCCTATGTGTACTCCCAATTTTACTAATTCCTGTCTGTTTGGGCTTTTCCATCGCCCCTGTGCACAGTATATTATGGATGCCCCCCTGCGATTTCTTTCAGCACCTTAAGAATTTTTAACCTTCCTGAGTCTTTACTACTCTTCAAACTAAAGCGCCGGTGAGTTTGCACAAACCCGCTACTAAACTTTCAGGTGGCCCTACCCATGCGATTTCCCAGGTTAGGCTGTTTGTGTTTACGTTGGACTCCAGAGCTTGTATACTCCTCGGATGGTCATTACCCTTTTTTGGCTTTAAGGACGTAATACGTTACCCAATCCCGTCACGTCACTCCAACCAACCCTGTCCCCGAGGCTGACACTTCTGGCTTTGCAGACGTCCACAACGGCTACAGAACTTTTTCCCCTTCAGAGGTTGACAGAAGGCTTTTCACCTGTGGTTTTCAGTTTCCCCTTGTCCCCTCGACATTGCTGTCGTTCTGACCGTTTCTGTCGCCACATGCAGCCTTCCTTACTTTTAGTCCACTTTTAGCCCACGCCTTTTTTGTTCGTTCTAGACGGATCGTCCCATACCCCGGTTTGCCTGCCCCTACCTCAAAAATTTGATTGCCAAAACGGTTTGTTGTTGGTTCATCGGTCTGTATTGTTTTATCATAGTCCCCCCAACCCTTCCCCCAGGGGTTATCATCCCTTTTTGTATCGAGCATCCGGTGGCTCCCCGGAGAAGGGACTTTCGATATAATTTCTACACAGCATTTAGTCAAACCCCTTCAAGGGTTTTTTAACTGCTGTTCCTGATTAAGTGTTTCTTAGACGTATACTTTTTCCAATGCAGTGCATTTTTTCCCATTATTTTTTTTTTTGAGATCGGAAAGTCTACGACGTGGGTTTCCCGTGTGGCCCCTGGCAGTCTCCATTTTATTATGAGGGGACCCCAACTGCATTTTACCCTTACCTTTGGACCTTCAAGTCAGTGCCCCACAACGCTAAACCGGTTTGCGCTCGGATTCCAGGCCCCCATAGGGACGAAGAGCGCGTTTAAGCCTTCTCCCAAACCTGCCGGATATCCCTGGGGGAGAGTGCACATCTGATGGTATGTCCTTTTTCAGGAGAAACCCGTGGTTTTTTTTTGCCACAACACCCTTTTGTCGAAAAGGTTTTTTTTGTTTTTTCCTTCCGTCTTGACTTTGGCACCTCATAGCTTTTGGGTTGGTACAAGGAACACAAGATCAGCGAGGTGCCTTCCCCCCATTCTGCCCTCTGCACTCCGTTCTCCTGCATGTGGGGGAATCGCTGTCCGCGTTCTCTGCTTGCCCCTGCAAGTCGACTTTTTTTTTTTCATGTGACGTTGGGTCGGCGGGCCCAAAGTTTTATGGTTGAACCTTAACGGCCACCCCCTTGAGTGAGTTCGCAATTTTTTCCCGTGAGGCCTTTAGGCGTGAATCATGCCCACTTGCTAAAACGAGGGCCTGTTGACTTTACCGCAAGTCCCCCCACAGCTCTTCAACCCCGCCCCACTTGCCTCTGGCAACGTTTTCTTCTTTCATTTTATTTCCAGGAAGATTTTTGCCCCCCCACCTTCGCCCTGAAGTTTTTTTTTTCTGCTACCCTCGTCAGTTGCGTCATCTGTGTTCTGGTGGCTTAGGGGGATGGCGCTCCCGTAACACTTCACCCCCTGACCCCCCAAAACTTGGTTCTACGGCGTAATTTTTCTCTCCTAGCTTTGCTCGATGGAGTCGCAGGATGCCGTTGGGCCGTTTTTTTTTTCGGAAACGCCAGGTGTTTTCCTTTTTATGGCCAGTCCCGTATCCTTTTGAGAGTCAGTCTGTTTCATCCCTTTTAGACCCCTACCGGGAGGGTTTTGATTCCCTGCCCGCAAGAGAACCTTTTTTTTTTTTGCTCCGACCTCCTTGTAACCCCCCGTCTGGTAGTAGGGTGAGACCCTTTTTTTAGTGTTGTCGTTTTTGACTTCCAGTCTTTTTCTCCCATACCAACCGTACGTCTTTGGCTTCCCCCCCCCCCCTCACCCACGGCCTTGGTTGCAAGGGGTTTTTCCGCAGGATCTAACTTTTCTTGGAGAATTTCCTTTTTTTGTAGTCGCGTCGCGTTTCAACCTCCCCCCTGTTTTTCGCCCTTTCCTCCACACGCCTCGGGGTCCTTTTTCCCTGGCTGCCCGTCCCTTTCTGCTTTGCCTCTCAGGGAAAATTCCCTCCCCTTATGGTCGAGATGCTTGTTTCATCTCTTTGGGTGAGAACATTTCCGGATTGTCACCTTGCCCTTCGATTGAAGCCATCGTCCCCCAGTCCACGTGTCTTCCCCCGGTCCACTCCTGTTTTCAGGTTTTTTCCTCCCGGGTTCCACCCCACCACATTTTTTGGAAGAGTGGCTCTCACTATAAAGTTGGAAGTACCCACCCTCCCTGGGGGCCCACGAAGAAATGTTTCGGTCGTTTGTCCTTTGCTGCAGCAGTCCTTCCCCCAGGTGGTTTGCACCTGCCTCCGCATTCGGTTTCCCTTATCCCTTAAACTTTTTTTTTCTTTCCAACCCTAGCGGAGCGTCTCTCCCCCTACCTTCCCCCTTTCCCAATTTTCAGTCTCTCGTCCGTTTGTGGCGCCCCCCAGGCTCAGGCATCGGCTTCAGTTACCTTTTCTAGAAATCCCCCCACTTCCCCCCCCTTGGGAGGAACCCCTCCAACAGCGAGCAGCAATAGATTTTCCCGATCCCGGGCCCCGTCGAGCCTTTGCATAGCTCCCTTACCCCGAAACTTGCTTACTGGGCGTTTTTCTCCTCTAGAAGTCGGCCGCGCTTTTTTAAAAGTCCCCTCCTCTCGCGTCTCCTTTTTTTCTGTAGCAGGAATTTTTCCACGATTGG
>Ga0179593_1435295_pt1 | contig 13219 bp, 18 predicted proteins | sample CZODoug2_1_08_16_FD_185931 | JGI IMG/M metagenome (GOLD analysis project Ga0179593, IMG submission 185931) | Vadose zone soil fungal communities from Angelo Coast Range Reserve, California, USA - CZODoug2_1_08_16fungal (PacBio error correction) | ecosystem: Environmental > Terrestrial > Soil >... | reverse complement strand
TCTCCTCACTTGACTTTTTTTTCCTCCCTCCCCAAGAGACCCTACGGGCAAGGGATCCCTTGGGTGGTCCTGACCTTTATTCAAGACCCTTTCCTGCGCAGTTCCTGCCGTCTTTTCGTCTTTCCTCCCCCCCTTGGGTGTCCCCAATTTATGGGGAGACCCAACTTCTTCCAGGCTTGCTGCGATTCACATTTTCAAGCAGGATCCTCGTTGACACAGGGCGGTGCAGTTTTGACATTACCCTCTTCCTTTTTCAATGATGGAATGTCTTGCCCTGTGGATGGTGATCGTCGGCCGGCGCGGGGTCTAGTTGTAGTGACTCTCAGTTATCATCCCATCGCCTTCTTTCGGTCATGCTGTTCGTTCGTCCTGTTCTATCTCTCTCTAATCCTCTATTTTTTTTTGAGAGCTCATACAAAGGAAAGCGGGCCGCCGCCCTCAAGCTTTTTCTCTCCGGAGTTTTGGCCCCCTTCCCCCACAGAAGATCCCTCCTCCTCTCGAACCAGCCGGCCGAGCATTTCTGATGCGTGTCTATTTTCCCTTTCAAAGCTTTTTTTCCCACAAGCTTCCCTTCTTTGATTCCTCCTGCAGCTTTTCCTTCTTTCCTTGCAGGGGTCGCAAGAAATTTTTTTCCGACCCCAAATTGCGTGTCCCTTCCGGTGGTAGTCTTGCGCCTGCGAAGTTCCTGATGAATAGCCCCTCCCCAACTACCTAGACCGTTCCCGAGATTTCCTTGCTTTCGTCCACCTACCGCTGTCCATGCTACGAGCACACAGAAAACCAGCAGACTGGCAGAACGCCATGGCAAGAATCCCCCCCATTAAACCAGTTTGGTGCCCCCCCTTGACTCAGCAAAGAGCTTGCCATGTCCATCTGTCGTGCGGTAACACAAGTATGAGCTTTTCCTCTTCCTGAGGCGTATTTGAGAGAAATTCTTTTCCGGCCAACTCGGCAAACACCGCCAGAGTCCCTAACCTTTCTCTTCCGAAACCTTTCCACTGCCACGACTAGCAAAATCCCCTTTTTGTTTCTCCCCGTTCTGCAACGCGGTCCTTGCTCTTTGTTTTTTAGGAAGAGTCTTTCGGCCCTTTATTCGCAATGTTTCCTCGAAATCTTCTCCTCTAATCCATTTTTAGCGACACCGCCAGCCCCCGATCGGTCATTCTCCCTAAGTTCTTCCCTATTTAGTATAAGCAATAATGCTGCGTCTTTTTTTCTTTGTTGCCCTTTAGCAGGATGGGCAGGACTAGTAATCCGTTCCTAAGATCTGACATCGAACCACATTTTGACCACCCAGTACGCGGAGGCCAGTGAGAGGTACCATACCCCTGTAGGTTTGTGGACGACTTCCCCCTTTGACAGGGCGTTGAGGACATTGTCTCTTACAGGGCCCATTGTATCGCCAGAATTCCAGAGTTTCCCCCCCCCAACAGTTCAGATCCGCTCTTAAGAGAGAGTCCCATCCTTTCCAACCTCTCGTCTGACCCCTTCGCGGTCTCTCAATGAACCCAATTCTTTTTTAAATGCGGTTGGTCCCTGTCCGGGTCCTTACACTTGGACCCTTTTTAAGATGCTCCCCTTTTTTCTTTTCCACGATCCATCCTTTTCGTCTAATCGACGCGTGCTCCCTCTCGAAGCCCTCCGCCCGGGCCTCAGTTTCACTGCCCCAGTTTCCCCTATGCGATTGTAGATCCTGTCCATGGGCCATTTGAGTTTTTTATCCCCCCGTCATCCTCCTTCCCCAACGCCATGTTTCCTTGTTCCCCGACCCTCTCAACGACGCCCCCCACTTCCATGCGACTGCAAAACCGGACCGCCCCCAGGATCCCTTCCTCATCGGCAAGTCGGTGTTACGCGAAAATCGAGTTCCTTGCTTCTCCGCCTCGATGCGTTCCCCTTGCCTGCAGTTCGTTTCCCCCCCACAGGACCAGCTGTCACCGTGTGCCCCAGTAGGATCTCTCCGTTCCCGGCGTTTTTTTTTTGGCCCCCCGCGAACCAGTGGTGTTGCCCCCCCACTGTAGCTCGTCACTAACTTCCTGTGGTCGTCTCAGAAAACCACGAATTCTGAACATCCCCTAAACTGACCGTTCTTTCGTCCCCTCAAAACTTTACCTTCTTCCTGCTTTTTTCTCCCCCCTAGCGGCAGATTCGTAGATTTCCATTCAACCTCCCTTCTCTGGACTGAACCCGGAATCTTGTCACTTTGTCTCCCGTAATTTCCGTACACGAAATCGATTTCACGTCTACGAGCAGTTTCCAGTTTTTCACCCCTTTCTTCCGCCGAGACTCCCGAGCCCCTTTTTGTAAGTGTCACCCTGCTCATCTCAGAGGCAATAAGAGTCTTCCAGCGACCATCCTTAGAGCCGTTCGGCACCCGTTTTAGTTCTAACGCATCTATGGATGATGGTGGTTCTACTCGCCGAACGGTTCTATTGTGCACCCGATGGTGTCTCGTGATCATTGGTACGTACTCGCCGTCAAAAGATACGCCTTTTCTGCGTCCTCAGATGCCTGTAAGGGCAAGTCCTTCGATTTCTTCTCCATGCACTCAGCCGAACACCCCTTCCCTCAGGTGGAATTGAGGATCCTCTCCGAACCCTTATTCCGTCTTTCGATCAACAAGACCCGGATCGCGCGAGTTGTCCGTACACCGCGGTCCCCTTCATTCATCACTGATTCCCCTTAACTTCATTTCTGGGGACAGTCCGGACTGGTTCTGCAAGGGACGACTAATCTTTTTTTACGAGGTTTTTCTGAACCTAGCCACGACTTCTCGCCCGCTCATCCCTTAGGATCCTTTTTTCGTACTACCATGCGGGTTCGGCTATTGTCCATCAAGTAGGGTCTTGACTTCTCCCTCATTCCTTTGCGGTTTCAAAGCGCCCCCAACACCTCATACTCGTGGGTCATCCGCTGACGATGCAATTTTTCTCATTTCCCCCGGTTGTCGTTTGTGCAGTCCGTTTTTTTGTACGTTCCACTTTTGTTTGACGCTGCACAGAACCCCCCCTTCTCGCCCCCCCCTCCTTCATTACCACTTTGCAGGATATCGTATAGAGTTAATGGTTTCCCTTGATCATCCCCATGGTTTTTTTTTTTTTTCCCGTTTGGTTTCGTCATATTTGCACCCCGCAAGGCACCCGTACCAAGAACATTTTTTTTTTTGGATCCTCCCAATTCTAAGGATCCCCCCGGCACTCAAAACCCCCCTCAACCCGACCACCTTCAGCCGACGGCGGGAACCCCACTGTTCCAACCAATGGCTACCGTGTCCGTTCTTCATTTATCCATGCTTTCCATTCAGGTCTGTTTAGCCCCGAACTTCCCCGAAACTTCCGTGCCATCCGCATGCAGGAAAATCACCTTCTTTTTAGGCGAAAGCCTCCTTTCCGTTCGTTTTATTCACCACAGCAAATTGAGTTCTACCCACCCCTCTCGACCAGTGCTTCCTTGCACCCACTCCCCTGGGAATGAATATTCTCCTTATTCGAAGGTGTTGCCCCAATCCCACTCACGTCCAATCCGACCGAACCCCAACTTGGGAATCTCTTGATTGTCCATAATACGTTGTTGTGTTCTCTAGCTTCAGTGATTTGTTCTTATTTTTTTCCTTTTTTCCCCCTTATTTGGGCAACAACTGTCGCCTAAGTTTCTAGTTCACTTCCATTTCGTGTCTACCAGCATCTCCCGAGGGTTTCATAAGAAGTTTCTTGTTCCTCCCGTACTTTACATTTTCGCTTGCGCAATGCCACGCGCTTTCTTCATGCCGGATGTTGGCTTCTAGACCGGTTTTGACGTCCCTGTCTCTCCCCCCCCCCCGTCTTTACCTTGCGCAGCATTTTCTATGCATTGATTCCCCCCTGGTAGCTTTTTCTTTTACAGTGGTTGCAGAAAATTGCGTCTTACCTTTGGACTTTTTGAATTCCCTGCTGGTTTAAAGGCGGACCTTCTTTTTCGGCAGATGGTTGCTGTTCCTGTTCCTTCACTTTTAACCTTTCTTCGCCCCAAACGTTTCTCCCCTGATGGAGATACCTCTTGGCAACCCACTTCCATGTGAGCGCCGCTCATCGACAATGGACTTATTTGGCGGGTAAAAGTGCATCGTCCTCACACCCCCTGTGTCATTCCATCTTCTGTACACGCCCGTTCCCTTGCAGGATTTCGCCTTCGGCTGATTTTGATCGCTTTTCCCAAATGGACGGATTACCCCAGGGCCCTACAGTCCAAACCCACCCGCCATAGCACCTTTCCGTACCCACCAGCAATGTTGAACTATAACCCCACCCCCCCCTACATCTCCACCCCCCCCTACCCACACCCTCCCACCTCTCACCCCTCACCCCCCCGCCGAACAGCGCCCCATACATTCTCCCCTGACTTTTTTATTCATCTTCCCTTAGGCAAGACTCCAAAGCACCCTTCTTCGTCCTGGACCAGACCCCCCTCCTTTCACACTCTTTCACCTACGACCTGAAGTAGTCCATTTACTTAATGCCCCTATGAACCTCCCTTTTCTCGGTATAGGTGCCTAGAGAAAATTTTCTTCTTTTATCTACTCTTCCTTAATGGTTCGTTTCTTTTACAGCATGACCGACTGAAAGTTTTGTACTTCTTTCCCCTGAAGATTTCCCCTAGATCTCTCCAGAGAAAGCATTATCCAGGCCGTAATGGCATTCTCTTTTCTGGAGAGCCAGATTCGGACACCAACCATGATGTTCCCTAGGAACCCATCGGGTCCAAGCTGAGTCTCCTGGGGCTGTCGACGCTCCCCAGCACTGGCTCCTGTAGCCCGCCTTAGAGAACTTATCTCCGTTGTCTCCCTCCAACTGCATGCTGATTCCTCTGGCGATGTACCGGTGACGCGCCCCTCTCTTTGCAGTCGGACCATATGACTAAGCAATTTTCTTTTATGTAGTCTCCGTGAATTCTTTGATGCTTTTTCCTTTCATTCTCCTGCGGGGTTTTGTCCACCCAAACATCCGACCCCCCCTTCTACCTGTTTAGTATGGGGACGACCGCCTAGTGCAAGTTCCTGCCAGCCTCCCTACCCCCCTTGGCCGCGTGTAGTCTCTTAATATTTCACCCGTTCGAGGACGACTTGTCCAGTCTTCCTGAGTTCCTGACTTTCTAGTCGGTGTGGTCTTCCGAGAAAACCCTCTTTTTGTTCTAGCCCGCGTACCCAACACCTGCCACCACCCCCCCCCCACCCCGGCCCCCCTCCGCACCAAAACCAATCGTTTGACCTCTCCTCACCAGACCACGACAGGCACGCCCTCTCCCCGGGGACTCTGAAGGTTGACGTGCCCTGCCTTTCCCCTACTGGAGATGGACGCTGAGACTTCCACCTACATCCACTCTCTCGCACACCTTCAAACTGACGCGACGCCGCATTTCCCCCTTGACGGTATTCCCGCTCACATTCCCCCTGCGCCTGGTTAGCCCCCAACCCCCACAGGCCCCACCCCCCCACCCCCCTCGCCCTTCGAGCTTGTCCCCCCAGTCTCCAGGACAGCGCAGTCCTTGACCCTAACATCTACTCTAGGTGTGTACCTATCACCTGCGACGACCCCCACCCTTGCACACCCCCCCCCCCCCCAATTACATCATTTTTTCCCCGTTTCACCCTCCCCCCCCCCTTTTTTTTTTTTTCTCCTCTCGCCCCCCTAGTTCCCCCCCTTCAGGGCTCCCAAACGGAATTGGCGCCATTTTTGCCTCTCCCCTCTAAGTTGACTTCAGAGAGGCGTAAACCGATCATCCACCTCTTTGGACTTCGTTGACACGTCACTCTTCCACGCACCCCCGGTCGCTCTTCCCACTTTCCCAACCTAAGGCGCCGCGCGTCCACCGCAGGGAAACCAAACTGGCCCTCTTACTGGTCAGAGACTGCGACAGTCCGTAGCTGCCCCTGGCGTGGAAGTCTCTCTGCCCTCCCCTTCCTCGCACCATGTTGGCTATCTTCTTGAAGGACTTTAGGTGTTGGCCCGGCCCCCCAACACCTACTGCTCTGAGAGAACACCCTGCCAAATTTCTCTTCCAACCCTGCGAGCCCCCGCCTACCTTCCACACCCAGTCTCCCACCCCATCTCCACAGCTATCACCCACCCATGGTTAAATAAACCCCCGCCACTACGCAATTTAATCGCTGCCACTGTTCGACCCAAACAACAGTGTAAACGATTCATAATCCCCTTACCGTGCTAGTTGCAACACCCCCCCAACCCAACCCTGCCCCTTACAAACCTCTTACACCCCCATGCCCTCCCCGGCGACCCCCCTTATAACCTCCCCCCTACCTCCTTCACACCTCGCCAACACTAAGACCGCCCTCCACACCTTCCAGGAAGCACCCCCCCAATCCCTCGACATCCAGGCATAGGAGACCACCCACCCCAACAATCTACCCCTGTAACTGTAATTTATAGATTTTTCCCCGTTTTTCATTATTTATCGGGATGATAGAGTAACCCCCTTGTTGGGACGCCCCCCCCCCAACCTGTGACCATGGCCCCCTATTAAACCCGACTAATACTATACCAGGACACCACCCAAACTTTTAACCCCTTTCATAAGCCCATCCAATATCCTTTTGAGAATGTGTCCTGAGAGCTCCCCCCCACCTCCCACAACCATGTGGGGGCTGGGGCCCCCCAGGCCGAAACCCAAAGATTGCCGGCCAGGTAGCCCTACGATCACCCGGTGGCCCCGGCGAGGGTTTCGCGCCCCAGCCGGATCGCCTCCCCCGCCGCCCCCCCGGACCCCCTTCCGAATAGTAATCCCCCCCCCCCCCCCCCCCACCCCACATGGTAGGCCACGACACATGTGCCAAATGTATATGGCCCCCCCCCCCTGCGCCAACTTTCGTCCAAGTCAGGCCTACACACCTGGTTCCCCCCACACCCGACACCAACACGTTGCGCCTCACCCATAGGTATGAAACACTCCGCTTCACGGCGTTCCTTCCCTCTTCCTCCTTTTGTTAGTGCTCTCTTTCATGAATGAAGTTTTTGGACGAAAGCCCCGGATCCCAGTTACAACCCCGTTCTCTATCTGGGCCTGTTCCATATTCAAAGATCCGGGGCGTCCTTCTCCTTGATCGCCACCTCCTTTCCTCCTTTTGGACTTTCTGGGGAGCCCCCTCCCGCCCCGGACAGTGTGACCCCCACACTCAATTTTCCAATCCGTTGACTTTTCTACACAAGGAGCTTGTTTTCCCTTGTTAAAATTCCAAGATTGTCGAAGTTTCCCTCCCCTTCATTCTTGCTCGTTTTGACGCTCGGAGGCGGTCCCTGGCCGCTGTTGTCCTTCTCCCTGCCCCTCCCCCCCCCCTAAACTCATCTGTTGAGGAAGGAGTTCGTTATCTATCTCTTTTCATCCTACTCCCTGTGGATTGTTGCTCCTTCCCTCTAGCCCCGATCTATTCTAACCCTTGACGAAGAAGGCCTCCCCCTAAGATCTTCGAGCAGGCGCTTTCCACGACCAAAAAGCCCAGCGACAGCTAAGAGCCCAGCTCCACCCTGATGAATGCCAGAGCCCATTCTCCCTCGTCATCTTTTCTTTTCCGCCCCAGCCCCCTTCGGGTGTCAACACACCCATACCTGTCTTGATTTTAACCTCCCTTATCAAGTAAATGCCCGCTTCAGGTGGGAGCCAAGACCCCAGTTGCCAGCCAATGGCTCTCCACCTTAGGTTTCAGAGGTCAGCGTGCGAAATGTTATGAGCCTTCGTCCTTATTCCCTTTTTGTGTCATCTTTTTTCCCCCCCCCCCCCGAACTAGACCGTGCCCAGGCGAGGCTTAGCCCGCTTTCATTTCCTACCAACACCTTCCCAACGTGCACCCCGACCTATGATGAAAACCCCCACCCAACAGAACACAAGCCCTGAGGGGCCCCTCCCGAGAGCCCCTGGGCCCGTGCCCCCCCCACAGACGTCAACAATTCTACAAACCGTTTATTGTTTTCAGTGGAATACCCAGACCTCTCCCCTTTCCCTCCTCCGTATCACCCACATCTATCCCCGTGGACATTGCCTCTGTCTCTTCTTAGCTTCTTTTCTCTGCCCGCCCCGGCGGAACCCCACCCTCCCGACACCCACCAAGACGCGGCAAACCGCCCCCCATCAACCCGATAAGACCCATGCCCCCCCAGGAACCCCCTTTAAGCGCAACCCCCCCCAGCCCTTTCCCCCCTCTATGATCCAGACGTTTCCCCTCTCCTCGTGTACCAAGTATCAGTAGAGCACACCTCGTTCTTCTCCATTCCTGCCGCGGCGTACCCCCCGCCCGTCTCTTATGAATAAAGAACGCCTCCAAACGAAACCAGCCCCGCCCGGTTCCCTCCCTGTCAGACGCATTATAGGTAGAAGAAGAGTACACCCTCCTTTTCTACAGGCGGGTCCCCTTCCACCCCAGGCCAGGGGAAGAGCCTCTTCCCAATCAAGCCGACAGCCTTATGAAATAGATTCTCCCCACCAGCACTTTGGACCAGGTCGGAGAAATCCACTTCTTTTTATTTCCCGCTGGATACTCCTTTCTCTTCTCTACCAGTCATCCTCCGCTGCGCGGCTGCCCGCTTCCCCCATGTGGGGACCACTCCGCCCCTTCCTTCTCCACAGACGCTCCGCCAAGCAACTTCCCTGCACCCCCAACCCAAAACACAACCTGGTTTCTATCACTCTAGCCCTCAAGCGACCCGCCCCCCCCGCACCCCGCCTCCACTTTGCACTGACTATCCAGAGGCCTCCCCATTGACCATGACCCAAGTTTCAAATTGCGGCCACTTTTTCCCGAGCCCCGGCCCCCCCTCCACCCTCCACACCCCCGGACACCAACTGGGGAAGTCGCAAACTTTCCAGCGGACTCGAACGTCCTTGCCAAGTGACCCCTCGTCGCCTTTTTTTCATCCCTCCTCGACCCCCCCCCTTTTCTCCGCCCTCCCACTCCACCACCTCCCTCCGGCGACGCTCCGTTTCCCCCTTCACCCCCGTTGGATTAGCGCGGGCTGAGATCCCTCCCCGTTCCGGGCAAGTCTCTCCTCTCTATTTACCGAAAAACCCTCTTCCCCCCCACGCCAACCCCTTCCCCTATTTTTTCCCCCTCACCTGATCAAAGACGTTCCACAGGCCATTTCAATCCCTGCACCTGCGCCAAGCCATACGAAAATAGTACAAACTCGACGCCCTGGACCATCGAGGTCAGTGCTCTTACTCTTACAAATAGCCGAGTTAAAGGCCCCTAGAGTTTCTTTCCACAAATCTCCCATCTGACCCCCTTTCCCCCCGTCCGGTGATCCGATTTCCTGCCACCCCCCGTCCTGTTCTCCCTCACAACCGCAAGTGTTTTCCATGTCCGACACCTTTCCCCTCGGTGTGTCCGACAACAAAGACTTAGCCTCCCTTTCCTCTGACCCTCTTCTTTTTCCCCACCCAGGACATCTCCCGTTCCCCCCCTCCCCCCCGCGCCCGCCCTCCCCATACCCCTCAAATATGAACGGACCGGAATCGTTTGATTGTTCCCCCACCTAACGACTACACCTCTCCCTTTTACGCCCCCCCCATCCCCCCCCGCCAGCCCAGAACACATGCCATCCGCCTAGAACGTGCCTCCGTCCGAACCCCCCCGGTGGTTAAAGCTGGTCAAAACTGATTCACATCCCGCCGCGTTTTCCCACCTCTGAGTTCCTGATCCCAATACTTTTCTCTTCCTCGAGAAAGAGTCCTTCGGCGCTCCTCCAGACCATACCCCCCTGCTGTGTTGAGAGAGACTCGCCCCATTCGCCTCTTCTTTCACCATATTGTGTATCTTCCCAAGATTTTCCTGTTTCGCCTCCCCCCTTCTCCGCAGGGACATCCCCAGGACGGTCTACAACCATGACCCTCGGGCAAGGAACTCGATTTTTTCTGCGAGCCCCCTTCTTTCGCCCCCTAACACGGGCAATAGGTACTTTTCGCTCCTTCTCAAATCCTCCCTTCCCTCCTTTATCCACTCCAAACTGGGATTTTTGCTCACGACTGGATTCCACCCCGTTCAAGTCTACCCTTTTTTCAGACGCACCACAATATCCCCGCAATCCGCATCCTGAATGTCTCTGCCCTTTCCTGACCGCCAGGGCTTGTTCCCTCAAAATACGCCAAGCCCACCCACCCCCCCCCCCCCACCCCACCCCACCCCCCCACACCACCCCAAAAACACCCCCCCACCCCCCCCCACCACACCCCCCACACACAACACCCCCCCCCAAACCTCTCTCCGCCCAAAGAGTCTTCCTAAACTTAATTTCTTTCCCCGCCCACAAGAATTACCTCGCCCCCAACCAGGGACCTCTCCAGGGGACGTCACCACCACCCGGGCCACCCCTTTCCCTTTCCCCTCACCTGCCCCTCCAGGCACGGGTCTTCCCCTTCCACAGCATCCCTCTATCCCCCTGTCCCAAGAGCCCCAAAACACCCTACCCCTCCGCCCGGCCGACCACCCCCCGAGAAGAGGAGCCATGCCTTTCTCCGGGTGAACGGCTTTACCTGTCCTCGGACCCCAACTGGGTTTTTTTACGACTCCCCCACGAACGATGCGCCCCCCTTTCCCCCCCCACCCCCTGTTTGAAGTACCATAGGCGTTACAAGCTTGGTTCCAGTCTTTGCTGCCCCATTTAGCACCACCTCTTTTTTGGCTATTTGCCCAAGTGAACGTCCCCTGAAAGTCCGCCTGCTCAATAAAGTCTTGCGGTACACCCCTTCAAATTATTCCCCCCCCGCCCCCCCCCCCCCCAATGCCCTCCTCTTTTTGGCTGTGCCACCACTTGTCCCCACCCTGGCTACTTGGCGCGCTCGCAATATGCGAAGCCCTTCAGCGTTTTGCTTTGACAATTACACCAGCTCCCCCCCCAGATTTGCATCATCGCAATACTCTGGGTACTTCTCACTGTTTTTTTCCGAACGGTATCACCAAGCACTTTCGGTTCCCCCCCACGAAGAAGAAAGTGAAAGTGATGATGTATTTCCACCCATTCCCTGGCGATCCCCTCTCATTAGGCGGAAGTTTTGCCCCCTCCCGACCGCCTCCCTCCATTCCCGCACAAAATACGACCCTCTTCCGCCTCTCTGTGTTGAGTATCTCTTCGGATTTGTTCGACGTCTTTTCTTCGTGGTTGTGTCAAAATTTCGCCTAAGCTCTGTATTCTTCCTTTTTGGGGCCCAATCCCCGCTATTCGATTTTTTTTTTTGACCTCAGTGTTTTTAATCCCTTGGAAGAAGTGCTCACCTGCGGGACGCCGGCGGATGTCCTAGGCAGCGGTTTCAGTAGTCTCGACACCTGCTTTACTTTATTGAGCAAGAATTTCCGATCCCTTGATGCCACGGTATTAGGTGGGTTACCTTTTTCTTCGGCCCAAGTTCCACCGAGGCTTCATTTTTTTGCGAGTGCATTTTTTCTTATTTCGGCTTCTTGTTTCGGCCAGCTGGTCTTTTAAGTTCCTTGAAGTTTAAATGATGCCCACCCCTTTGCGTCCTCCCCTTCGACAACCGGTTAACCGGAACGGCTGCCCTCCGTGAAAAGTGTTCTTCGCGATGGGCACTTTTTTTCAGGTACTCCCCCCACAGCGGGTCCCAAAGGACGCATCACTTGATCTCCGATAGGATCCTTCTTTTCCCGACCCGGTTTTTTTGTTGTGTTTTTTGCCTAACATCCGGAGATTTCTGAGAAGTCCTCCCATTCATTGATTTCCCTTTTTTGATCCATGCAGGTAGTACCCCGGCTCTACTCGGCTTTATATTTCCTCGCAGGAAGGTTCTGCTGTTCCTCGTCCCGCCCCCCGCTATAATCTCTTCGTCCGCTCGCCCCTCCCCTTCTGGATTTCACCGGACGCTGCCTCGCTGTTATCCTTTTCGTCACCGCTTGTCCGTTCTCGCAACCCAGTGTTGATCCGACTCTTCATTACTGGTTAGCCTCTGATACCCCCAGACCCGATTCCCCGTGGTTGGTGGTGTCCAGCTCCCTCTCAGTGCTTGACCGATTTCCCTCCGTCTTTTGTCTCTCTTTTCGGAGAATCTCCTACCCCATTTCTTTGAACGCCCTCCTTTTGTCCCTTGATGCGCTTCGGAGGTTTCGCCGCTTCACCCGCAGTGTCCTGATGCGTTTAACGCCGACGTTTCCCAACGTTAGGCCGTTGATGTTTTCCCCAGCAGGTCTGGCCAGGCCCTCATGATCATTTGGTCACCGCTTGAAAAACTTCGTCGGCCCCCTCTTTGTGCACTCCCCATGGTTCTGTTTCTCCGTGACCTGTCTCATTTCGTTTCGGTAAATTCCTTTTGCCAACATTTCCTCTCCCCCTGATTCCTTTTTCGTTCTGGCAGTAGTGCCGGGTTTGGCCCGACGATCTCTTTTTCAGCGCGAAGAGGGCCGATTCCTTGTTCCAGCATTTCGGAAAGAGGTCGCGTGGGAGTCGGTCGAACGCCCCCCCTGCCGTTGCTGCGACATGGGCCAACCCCTTTTCGAGGGCCCGTCCATACCATAGGGTTTACTTTCTCTCACAGTCACGTTTTGTGTCCCGAAAAGGATGTGACCCTCGGCGATGGCGATAGAGCCCTTTCCCTCTTCCTGTATAGCGCCGAGTTGAGACCCCGGCGTTTAGATGAGCAGGTTTGCTGCATTTAAATTTTGAATTGTCCTTCATCCGAGGTTTTTACCCTCCCCAATGGCGTTTGAGGGTAGTTCGGGGAAAGACCGCCGGGAGAAGAAAATGGAATCTCCAGACCTTCCCCCCCCGGGCATGGAGGCTTTGAAAACGTTCTTAATTGATCCCTTGATGGCTATCCGGGGACGAGTGGCGTTCTCTGACTTTTTTTACGGTTCGTTATGGAATTTTGCCTATGATCAAAGTTCCACGTTACGGGCCCCCGTCCGGCAGCCCTCCCCTTTGGAAAAACGGTTTTTCCTTCCTGAACGCTATCGTTTTTGGGCTTTTTTGGGCCGCTAGAGGACCTGTTCCCTTTTCTCATTGACCGGATGTTTGTTCTAAGTCTCCGTCCGGATCCCCCATGCCCAAGTCCACTGCGCTAGCCTTCAATGTATTCCACCCTGTCACCACTCCTTTGATTTTTTTTCCATCGTCCCTGGACTTCCGCGGTGTTGGTCTGAGTCGCGGCAGGGCTTTCCTGCTTCTGACGATTCGCTGCCCCCCATTACTCCCGTTCCGGTCTGAAGCGCAAGCAGTTTCACTGGACTCTCACC
>Ga0179593_1433309_pt1 | contig 13219 bp, 15 predicted proteins | sample CZODoug2_1_08_16_FD_185931 | JGI IMG/M metagenome (GOLD analysis project Ga0179593, IMG submission 185931) | Vadose zone soil fungal communities from Angelo Coast Range Reserve, California, USA - CZODoug2_1_08_16fungal (PacBio error correction) | ecosystem: Environmental > Terrestrial > Soil >... | reverse complement strand
CTCCCTTTTCGGGCAGCTTGAGATCTTCTCGAGAAAGGTGACCCGGTGCGTGTTTTTTTCGGAACGCTCCTCCTCCGAGCCTTTTCCCCCCCATTCAATGAGTTTCCCGTTTTCCTTCCTTTCGAGACTCTCCTAGGGACTTAGGCCTTTCTCCTCACTCCCCTGTCTTTCCTTTTCAGCCCGTCCTTCTCTTTACGAAGTCTCGAAGTTTCTCTAAGGGGGATCCGCGATAGGATATTTCTTTTTCCATACACCTCCTGGTTTCGCTTTTTTTTCCCTCTTTAAACCAGCCGTATGTTTCTCTCAGAAGCCGCTGCCTGAGTCTGACGCCAGTTTTCCACCCCGACTCGAGTAGTGAGCCTACTAATACTTTGTTTTGTCAATCGAACGGAACATACCTTACAAACAATTTTGATTCCTGCGCCCGCGATCTCCTCGAGGCACCTTTCTTTTCGGTAATTGTGCGTCCTTGTCCCAATAGCGCCTAGTTCTCATGAGTCACCCCCCCCATGAGGCTTTAAGTATTCCCCCTGGTCCACATGTTTGTTCAAAAAGGTAGAGAATCAGCTTTTCTCCCTTTTCTTCATGTCCCCATTATCAACTTATCTTTGATCCGTTCCCCTCCGAGTTTGTTGACACCCCCGTTCCTTCCAGGGTATAACTCTTGAGACCTTCCCCTTCGATTGATATGGCTCTATGCCTTGGTCATGGGGCTGATAGGTTTCCCGTCTCCTAGTGCAATTTTTTTTTCCAAAAGAACCCAAACTTCCATCAACATCCACTGCGTCTACGGCTTGCAGAGGTCCTGACAGTTTGCCATTGAAGGATTCGGCAGCTTTGCGGGCCCTTCGTCCGCGGTGCGTGGAGCGCCGACTTTCTGTTTTATTCAGCTCAACCGATCTTTGAGCCCCCGCCTTTTCCCTCCTTCAGCGACTGAAGTCCTCGCGGTTTGTTACCCCGTTTCTCGCCGCACCTTAGCCCTCCGTCGGTAAGAAGCGTTTGTCTTTAGAAGATGGCGCATTGCCCCTTTGATGTCAAAGGAGATGAGCGATCCGGTGTTCCCCCCGTTGCCGTTGTTCTCCCATCCATCATTCCTGGAACATCTACTTTCTGCAGACTATTCCAAGCGTCGCCTTTCCCCCATCTTCCTCCGTTACTTGACCGACGACCCGACCTCACGCAATGTTTCTTTCGAGGGAGGTCCCTTCCTTTTTAAACCAACCCTCCAAGGACCAGACCCCCCCCTCCTCAGCCTTTGTCTCTTTACTCCCCGGCTTGTCTTTTGTTTCCCAAAGTCCTGTGCGGCCCCCTTAAACCCAACTCGCCATATCTTTGCGTGGCTTCTTTCACTTAGTCCTTTCTCATTTAAAACGGTTTTCTTTTCTATATCTACCCGCTCCCGGCAATTTTTGAGGATTTTTAACAGTCCCCCCCCCTGCCGAATCTCACTACCCTTTGATCCCCATTGCTTCCATGATCTCTGATTTTATTTGTTCGGCAGTTCCCAAGTTAGGCCACTCGACTTTCTTTCGAGTGTTTGACCCCTGCAATTACCCCCCCTAACTCTGAGCCAGTTTTCCCCCCACTTCCGATCCCCGGAAGATTTTCAAAAAGGACAACGCTGACCCAACACTTTTGTGCTGGCCTTCTTGGGCTTCCCCTTACAGTCATGCCTTTATATTTCCAATGACCGACTTGATTTTTTTTTCATCTTTCAGAACCAAATCAGTAATTCTTACGCATGACCCCCCCTGGGCGGGAACCCACGTAGCCTCTTAGCCTTCCAAAGCTTGCCATCTCCCATCAAGTTTTTTTCTCCCGGGGAATTCTTGAGGATTTTTTTTCAAGTCCATGACCAGACCCTTGTTTTCTGTAAACAACTGTCTGCGGTAGGTCTGCCTCCCTTCTGACGTTAAACGCCTTTTATCTCGCATTTCACATTCTAACATGGTTACCTCTTGAAACCGATTGCCGAGCCATGCGAAAACTTCGCTTTCTTTCTCTTGGATCAAGCATCTGTATGATACCTTTGGGAGGCGCGCCCTGCAGTAGAACTTCGCGGCCTTCCTTAAGTTCCATGTAGAAGTCCCGATCGATCCTCGTTCCTCATCTTTTTTTTGACTCTCTTCTTTTATCGACAATTTGTTTCTTCCTGCTGAAAAAACCCTCCGCCCACCTTACGATGACTTGATCCCCACGCCTTTCCTCTCCACCCCTTTTCAGCGTCCGATTCTGTCCTGACTTTCTCACCCCCATCTCTTCCGATTCAAGTGCTCCCACTCTTCTTTTGCGGTTCCCTTCGCCGAATACCCCAATGCTTCCAACGCACTTCTCTTGTCATCTCTAGACATTGTTTTCCCTCAGAACGCCTTGCACTAGGATCTTCTTTGCCCGGCATTTTTATCCTCTTCCCGCCCCATCTGGTAGATCGGCCAATGCCCTTACTGAGTTCTGTTTTTTTGAAGAGCCCAGGCATCACAATTCGCGTCTGCCCTGTTTCCTTACGGCTTTATCTGCGAATTGACTAGGCCGGACTTCCTGAATCTTTTTAGCCTTCCCTTTTGACTGATTCTTGTTTCCTTGATTGTCTCCCTTGGAATTGGCAGTGGCTTTTTTTTGACAAATAAGAATCTTTCGATCGGCAATCTTTAACGAGTTTTCGCACACCGTTCCATGGTCACTTTTCTCGACTAGTCACCCCTTAAGTTTTATTCGTCTCTTACTTGTGGTAACAACAGCCTCGTCTCCCTTCATCGGGTCTAAAACCGGGGCTGAATTTCGTCTTCCTCACAAAGGAGAATCTCTTCTGATTTTGAAACCTTTACTCAGTATGCCCTCGCCACCGAAGACTTTCACTACGCAGACCCGCGTGTTGTTTTGTTTTGTTGGTGATCCGTGAATTGTCCCCCCCTCCAACGCTTTGATTTTACACTCGCGACCAAGAATGGCGTCCGTCTTCCCCTGCAGCATTTCTACTCTGAGGTGGCGTTGGCACCTCGTATTGGCCGCTGGTTCAGCAAGTGATGGGACACCTCTTTCAGACCGTGAGGCTCTTTGCCACAAACCCCTGAAATCCTAGACGCTGTGTGGCAGAGTACTCACTAAGTGGCATATTGCCATCCTTTTTTCTCCGCAAAAAGCAGGCTTAACCGGATAATTGTCGAACTTAACCCACTAGGCGATTTTTTTAACGAGATTGATTTATTACGAATTCTCTCTAACCACGGTTATTTTTTCCCCTCCCCTCATTGCTTTGTTCTTGCTCGGGCAGAACACCCGCCATCCCCCGGTTTTTCACTCCCTCACAGATTGTGCAACCCTGTATTATGCCCGCTTGCTTTGCAGTTGTTGATGGTTTTTTTGTTTGTTGTCCGTGCCACCTTCACCTTCCTTACAAAAGATCGACACAGTGGAACCTTGCTCTGGGCCCATAGCACTTTTTTCTTCGTTAGTGAATTCTCCGCTTTTTATACGCGCATGAATTGAGTCAACACGTCCCTTTTTCTTTTGGCCTCATCAGCTGAGTTAAGACCGGCGTCTTCTCTTTTTCCGCCCTTGCTCGATGTTTTTACCCCAGAGACACTTTCCCCCCAAAGTTAATGCAGAAACTTACTCACTTTTTTTTATTTACTCTTCAAAACAAGTTCCTTCCCAAGTGAACGTCGGAGATCTCCTCCTCCGCGCCCTCCGATGGGCCGGTCATTGCCGCGTAATCGTGAAAATGAATAGATGTTTCCCATACTTTTTTCTCTGCTACTTACTTTAGCCCCCCCTCCTCCGCCGCACACCCCGCTTTTCCCCTTGACGGAAACTTGAATGAACCCTTTTCGCAACAGCTCAAACAGGGGGTTTCTTCATTTTACGAGCCATCCGTCCTCTTCAAACGGCCGAACCCTCTTTTCCCCATGGAGGAAGGTTGTAATATTGAATAGCCTCCTTGATTCGATACCCGTCCTCAAAGGAATTTCTCGATCGAGCCATCCATTCCTCCGGTCAAATAGTTCAATTGGTGCTCTGTCCAAGAGGATATCGTTCTTTTTTGCCCCAAAAGTACCACCCCTTCCCCCCAGATGCTATGTAAGAAATCTATTTTCAGTTGTTTGTTGAGATTTTGCGCGGCCTCTCGCTCTGTTCCCTGTGACAAGGTGAGTCCGCCTCTCACCTTCACTCAATTCCATTAGGTTTCCTACTAGGATTTCTCCCTCCCCGGGCTTGGTTGAGGATTTTTAAATTATTTTCTTGACTTCAGCCCGAGCGGGAACCAATTCCTTAGCGAGCGACTCCTGTCCTTTCTTCCATTTCCATACCCTTCCATGTTTCCTTTTTTCGACTTCGGTTCCTTTCTTTAAGCAGGTCATTCCTCCCTGATGGGCGGCGTGACGATTTCTGCTGCCCTTTGCCAACACGACTATAGTTGTCTCTCACTTTTCCCCCTTGATGACCTTGACCAGGCCCCCCCCCCCCCCCGTCCGCTTCCGAGGTCCTCCTTTCGTGAGTGCCCTCATTGGAGACTTTTGAGTTACCCCCCGTTTTTTTTCCCCCCCACGCGCCTCTTTCGCTTGCACAATAATTTCTCTGACGCGGAATTTACCGTGGGCACCGCTGGAATCGTTAAAGTAGCTCCCCTCCGTCCTGCGGCCTTGCTTCCTGCACGCAGTTCCCATCAGATATCCCACTCGTCCTCTCCGTGTTGTACCCCACCCTTATAGGCGGTATATAACTCCTTTGGCCCTCCCTAACGATATGATCCTATGAGCACTCCCCCCACGGTACGGTTCGGCATTTACCCTTGAATACTATTTATTTCTCTCTTCTCAAAAGTAAAAACGTCCCCCATCTTTCCACCAAGACCAATGCCGGGCAAGAGTAACTTTCCCGTTCGCGAGACTAGTTTGTATGGTTTACGGAGTCACAGCCTTTGCGATGCGATAGCCAGACCGCGGCAAGCTACGTGATCGGGCGTCCACCCGATACTTTGCCTCTCTTTTTTCGACATCCTCGATCCGAGTTTGTTCCCGTCGCCGGCACCTTTTTTCCTCGTTTGTACGTTTTATTGGAGAAAGAATGTGCCGCGAGGATCTCCAGCTTCTCATGGAGTCGCTACCCCCAAGGATATTAGACGTTTTTTCGTCCCCAACTGGAACTTGAGTAGCTCCCTTCCCTTTGCGGAAGACCCTAAACTCCCCCCTGACTCCGGCACCCTCATACCGACTGTATGCGCGGCCATTGACGTTCTCGAAAAAACGTAAGTTTTCCTGAGGAATTTTAGTTTCGAACAACCCTTTGCAGGATCCAGGCCACCAACATTACAACCCTTCTTCGGTCAATCCAGTGTCCCTTTCCTTTGTGGACCCCAAGCTCCACTTGGAATTTTTCCCTGCAATTTCTCTCCTCGAGTGCGCCTGGCTTAGGACTGCGATTCTTCCTTATTCCCCTTGCGTCTTATCTGTAATTGGCTTCTTTTTTGTGTTACCACACTATGCCGATATCAACCCCACTGACTTTCCCTTCTCGCGTGATTCCCGCACTCAGTACGGTTTTATACTTCCCCCCCCTCGCCGACTCCATTGATTACTGCCTTTTTTTTCCTCCAGTACAACCCACCACCCCAGGGTCCACTTGATGCACGACTCCTTCCTAATCAACCAGGCCGCCAACGGAAAATTCCTTTGCCATTTCTTCCTTATTGTAGGACCTTTCAGACCCTACATCCCTTTACTGTTTTCAGCACTGAGAAATTTGTTTAAGTTTTTTTTTGCTACTTCTCCTCCCCCCCCCTTTCCTTCCGTCCGCTTTAACGAATTCCAATCGTCCCGATGTGACTTCTTCCTGACCTCGGTTGCCGGCAAAGCATTTAAGTCTCCCCTCCAGGTTCGCACTTGACGCAAATATGCTTGCCGATCCCTCTGGTGGCTGCGTTGGACCCTTGTTCTTTATTTTTGACTGTGCCTCCCGGGCGAGGACTTTCCCCTTTTTTCATGGGTGAGGAGGAACTTTCCACTCTAGCGCAGAGGTGTTACATCCCGTTACCCCAGAAAGTTCCCTCAACCATCTTGACATTTACCTCTTCGGGGATCATGAGAGTTCCCTGCGCGCATGGTTAGACTCTATTTGGCAGTTTTGTACTCCAGTATTATGTCTAGATCTCGATCTTTTTTTTCTTCGATACTTTTTTGGTTGAGTACTTCCTGCGATCGCCGGAGACCTCCTGGTCTCGTCTACTGATTCACTACCTTTCGAAACATTCTCGCCATCGCCCCCTTCTTCTTATGACTGTCGCTAGATTCGCTGTTTAAGGCGTAGACTCTGCTACCTCCGTAATCAAGCTCCTCTTGTCTCTTCCACACCATGTAATTTCTCGTCCCTGTCTCGCCGGGAGGAACGTCGCAAACTTTAAAAATGGTTAAACAACCCCACACAGATAGCTCGACCTTGATTACGCGATTACCGTTTGGATGTCCCCATCGTCAAGACCCTTTCCGTCCTTGCGGGATAGTTCCCTCTGCAAAGGGAACTCCCCCGAGATCCACTCCCCCTTGATTATGTTTTTTTCCTTTACATCACTTCGACATTATGTGGACCCGATACCAGTCAAATGCTGATTGGGCCCCAAAAAGAATGGCCGCCGAATGTAATACGCTTCCCCCCCCCGTTTTAATGATAGTACGAGTACCTTTTGAATAGGGTGCCTTTCGGAACTGTCCATGGCCTGTCCTACCCCAGTGTGTCTCCTCCAATTTTTTTTCCCCCTCAGGCACTGAGATCGGCCGATTTTGAAGGTGCTGCTTAAACCCTCATTGATTCCCCTCAGCTCCGATCCTGCGAGGTATGCCTGTTTGCTATTCGTTTTTTTTTGCATTCATGTGGTCACCAGCTCTTAGTATCAGCTAAGTTCCATCGATCCTTCACCAGGGTGCGGATCAGACAATATATTGTCACTCATTCAAAGTTAAGCATCTGATCGGGTCTCAACTTCACCATACTCTGACTTCTTTCCCCACTACCGACCGCTACCGGCCCGACGGCTGCTTTTTTTTGGAGTGCTTGGGATGTGATCTTTCTCCGGGGGTCCCCCCCGACAAGCCGATCACTCCCCTCATTCCGAAGAAAAATCCGCGCGTCATCTTTTAGCGCCACGCATTCCCCTTTCAGCAGACGGAAGTTGTCTTTTTGGGAGGAGCCGGCGGGACGTCGGACCCCCGGTTCCCTAATGTCCCCCTTTCCCCGTCGATTTTTCCCTACCAACTACTTCCCGGACTTATCCTCGAATTACTGCTTTAAGGACCGCCCCCCCTAGATGGGCTTTATCCCTCAACCCCCCGACCCTCTGACGCCCGAGCTTGGTGCAGGTTGTTTTTCGCAAAAAAATTTAATCTCTCCTGGGCTTTTTTTTTGAGGCTAGTAGGTTCGTGTTTATTCGAAGCTCGTTCGTTCTTCCTCGGCCTCTTGCTTCCTAAGATAGTACAGCAAGAAGAATAAACCCGCCCCCCGTCATCCCCCAAGAACTGCAGCTTGTCGCAAAACGGCCTTGCCTCTTTCATGATCTTTTCAGTGTATTTGTGTGGTTTTCTTTCTGTTGAGAGTGCAATAGCTAGCCCCACTCTCGTAAAACTGACAAGACCTTGCTCCTGTGGAGCCACTCAAATCCTGTGGCTCCTTTGTTTTTTATCACCTCCTTAATTACGGTTTTTACACCCCGCCCCCAGCCCTATGAAAGTTTTTTTGCTCTTGAGAATGCGTCTCGCAAGGTCATTCCTTGGACGGTCGCTCCTGTTTCTTTTGACCCACGGGGCCTTCTTCGCCAAAATGGTCACATTCACCTGCATTAGGGGAGAGCTGAAGCGGACGCCCTACTGGCAAACGCTCACCCCGAAAAAGTAACCAATGCGTTGACGTGGAGGGCTAGAACGAGAATTACACCAGAATTTTTGGGGAACTGTCTCGGCTCTGCCCTAATTGCAATTAGTTTCTTTTCCCCTCTTCGGGATTTTTCCTACCTTTCCCATCAGCACGCCTCCGATGCGCCCTGACTTTCTTCGTTCATACCCTCCCTTTTTTTCCTTGCAGGAACCCCTTACCCACGAAGTTTTGTTAGAAAATCCGGGCCCAATGCCTCCTGGCCCTAACACGGAAACCACTGATGATTTTCAGAACCAGGGCCATGCATTTCCAATTCGCCCCTTAAAATTTCCTAAGATAATCACCTTAAATGCCCAGGTCCGTTTAGACCTTCATTCGTTTCACCTCAATTTCAAGTCCGTTATCTTTTATTCGCGGCTCGATTTCACTTTCCCCGTAACTTCCATGTCTAGAGACCCCCCCTTTTGCCTACATTCTACTATCTTTTCCTCACGTTTGGGTCGAGACTGAGGCAGACCGACTCGCGAAAGGTGTTTACGTTGTGCAAGGCACCTCTTTCCTCCGTTTTCCTTTGAACCTTTCATGCGGTTCCAGTCTCACCCCCCCTGATCTATCTACTGGCCAAGATGTCCTGTGATAGCTAGATCACTTACTTGGCCTGATATTCCATTTGAGCTGCTTCTTCATCCCACATTTCGCAGTTTGGACGCGTGGACTTGGATACTTTAATAAACAAAATCTTTGCTGGTTCTTTCTTCCATTTTCCGTTACGAACTGTTTCCCCTCGCCGCTCCTTTCTGTCAGCATGAGCGGATGATACAAGTGGTGTCCCACCTCTATGGTAGTGAGCATATCAAATTGTGTCTCTTCTTGAACCTCACGTCCAATTACCTTAACTTATTTCGGCGCCCCTTGGCGGGCCGATTATTCCCCACATCATCATGTCGACTGAGTACAGTTTTTAATAGCGCAGATGCTGAGCAAATGTTTGGCACAGGTTCAGGAAACGGCCTGTATTTCCTTTTTCAGGTCCCAAACCTTAGCTTCTCGCCAGAGATTATCTGCTTTTCTCCCCTCAGCTGATATTTTTCCCCGTCCGATTGTTTCCTCTTTTCCCCCCCTAATCGGCTCGTCCTTCCAATCAAATACCGTGCTACTTGGCAAAAGGTCCCCTGGTGGGTATTTTGGACTTCCTATTGGGCGGTCTCCCCCAAGACACAAGCTTTTCCAACCCCCAACGACCAGGTCTGGCTTTTATTTTCCGGTGTTTTTCTCCGGAACATCTGAACTATCCTTCTCACACTCAAGATGGATAATTCTCAGAGGTTTTAAGATGCCGATGAGCCACTCTCCAGGTCCAGCAAAATCCTTGCCCTCCTACAGGAAACAGCCACTTTCAGCATACATCTGACTCCGCATAAGCTTCTACGAGTTTGTTCCGGCACCTCTCCCCGTTCTTCCGGACAGCGTTGTTAGTTTTGGATTGGCTTAATTCAGGGTTGCATGCATCTGCCCTGGTTATTCTGTCAAAGCGGTATCGCTAGGATTGACTTACTCCGTTTAGGCTCACCCGGGCCCTTCACATCCTTTAACAAGTCTAACGCCGCCGTACCCCCTGCAGACTCTCCCTCGCGGCTGATGCTTTCAACGTTTTCGAAACTCCCGCGAAGTTGTTCCCCCTCGCGATTGATTTTAATCACCTGGCGGTATTCCCCCCCACCTGGCAAACGGAACAGCCCCCAGCCCCCTACAAAACACTGGCAGTTCTAGAGTGAGCGGTCCGGCTTTTGGGTGGTTGGAAAAAGAGCAGATGTTGGCTGGACTCCCCCCCAGCACTAGAGCCATATCTAGGCGCCTGGAGTCGTTTTCCCCAGGGCTTTTTTTTTCCATTCTTTTACAAAAGTTAGTCACTCTCGGTCCTAGCTGGACCCTGGTCTTGTGATTACCACCTCCCCAGATCATCAAATATTTGCTACCTTTTTTCGCCTGATTGAGTGCTGGGAAGTTTTTCTCTGCAATCGTTCCCCCCCCCAGATTCTGCCGATTCATCTATTTTGACTGGGAGTGAAAACTCCCACTTCCTTCCCCCCTCCATGACAGTTCCACCTCCATTTCCCCGTCTTGAGCACCTGCATAAACATTTAGCCCGATTGAGGATGCTTCTGGCCCTCCTTTTTTTTGATCTCCAGTGGACCATCGGTCATCGCAGCGAGTTACCTCTCTCCATCACACCCCGCCCTCCCTTAAGGCAGGGGTCCTGGCAGCAGAATCGCTGGGGTTGGACGACCGGCCCCCTCCTCCCGGCCATGTAGCGCCCTATTTTTCGACCACCCAGGTCACGGACTCGAGGGACTTTTGAGTCTGCCTACTTGGTGTTTTTTTTCATGATCCTTTTTTTGGCCGTCGCTGACCTTCCCGGCGAGACCTGTTAACGCAGAAGTCCTGCGTACCCCTTCTCCTCGATTGGATTGGTTCCCCCTCGTTAACACTTGCAAGATCGAGCCGAATTTTTATTAGCACCAGTAGCTTGGGATAACCTTTATCACGGAGTTACAGCTTTTTCAGGATCGACCGGATTCATTTCGCAGGCGATCTTTTTTTCCCTCTCCATAACTCCATTTCGAGTCGCATTCATTGCGACATTCTTCTGGTAGATTCCTTCCCGAACGACTAGTAGAACTTGAGAGACTCCTTCCTCTAGCTTGACCCCATGTACTTGTTTCCCCTTTTTTTTTCATGCGAGGTTCGAACCCCCCTACTCCCCCCACCCACCCCCCCCACCCTAGTCCCTTTCCGTCCCTCCCCCCTGCCCCTCCCCCCCCTCTTCCCCCCCACCTCCTCACGAGTCCCTCTCTCCTTCTTCCACCACACCTTCTACCCCCCCCCCTGCCCCCCCTCTCCGCCCTCTTCTCCCCTCCTCTGCTTTACCCCCCCCTCCCCACTTCCCTCCATCCCACTCGCCTCTTCCGCTTCTCCCCCCCTCCCCCCTACCCTCCCCTCCTCCCATCCGTTCCCTCCCCCTCGTCCCCCCCCGCTCCCCCTTTTTCTTTCACTACACCCTCTCCGCCCCAACCCTCCCACTCCCCCCTATCCACGTGCCAACCATTCCCTCTCACCGTACCCCCTCCCAGCACCCTCCTCCCTGCCCCCCAGTCTCCCTGCTCCCCCTCCCCCGCTTCCCCCCCTCCCCCTCCCCCCGCCCCCCTTTCCCCCTACCCTTCTACCATTTTTCTCCCTTCCTTTCCTGCCCCCCCACCCCCATTCGACTACCCCCCCCTACAAATCCCTTCCCTTTCCCTCTCTTCCCTTCGCCCCATCCCCTACCCCCTCAAATGTATACCCTCAACCTCCCCCCACTCTCCTCCCGCCCTTCCCTCTTTTCCTACCCTCCCCCCCTCCCCCCCCCGGCTCTTTACATTAAAGCGGTAACTTTCCGTTCTTTGTCCCGGGATCATCCAACCCCAAATGAATATGCTCCAGGGTAGGCCCCGCCCTTCCCCCCCCTGTCCCCCTTTTTAAATTCAACCGTTCTCGGCTTTCCTCCCTATCAATAAAGCCTCCCCTAAGTTGGAGGTCAATAGGATTATCTTTGCAAGCTTGCGCCGGTTCTCTTTTTCAATTCCCTCTTCCCCGCCCCAGTTGTTTGCACATTTCTGCGCTCCCGCCCTGTCCACTTGTCTGAAATTCGCACCCCTGTTTAGCCTTCGCCGGGCTGACGCTCCTGATCCGGCCAACTGATGGATCTCCCCCCAATTCCGAGCATTTGCCGCCGGGATCATCACTCTCCTTTTATCTCTTCCCTTCGATTGGCAATGTCCAGGAGTTTCCTTTCGCAGTTTTTTACGGTTCCATTGGTCGACCGATCAAGGTCCGCCTCAGTTTTTCAGCACAATTATTGCTTCCCCCTTCCAAAGATCTCTCTCCAGGTACTCAAAGTCAGTTGCTTTTTTTTCCGTGCTCACGACGGTTTGTTTTTTTCCCCCATGAGCCAAGTAAGATAGTAGAAGGATTAACCCGGGCGAAGTCTCTCCCCCCCTTCTTTTTCCTAATCCCCTTCCCCCCCTCTTGTGAGGGTGCGTGCTTGGACCGTCCCTTTTTTCCTTATGTAGACTTGAAACCCCACACACCGAAGGATTCGCCGAAGGCGTTTGTTTTCGTGAGTTTCGTTTTATTCTCCTTTGCCCTTTTGGGTCAAAGCCGGCTACTTCCTCGAAGCCCTCCCCAAACTGCGGACTCTTTTCAGCATCATCCCCCCCGCGATACCGAGTCGGACGGATTGATCTCTTAACGTGTTTCCCTGCTCCCTTTGATCGTTCCACTATGTAAACCGAACCTTGATTCTTGTCCCCAACCACAGCCAGTGTCACTCCTTATCGATCGTCCCCGCATTGTACTAAGCCTTTCAAGATGATGCAAATCTTTCCACTCACAGCTTTTCCCCCTACTTTTTGTCGCTAATGGGCTGACCCCTTACCCCCAAATTTCCCCCTGAGTATCAGAGTGGTTAAAGAGTGTAAAAATCCCTATTCCCCCCTGCTTTTCAAATGTTCCTGTCCGGCTTTCTGAATCTCCATGTTCGACCGTCCCGAATAAGGTAAAGAATCTTCAAAAGACTGCGATGTCTTCTCCCAACCCTTAAGTAAATATGTCCCTTTTTACCGCCGCCTGTAGGTAACTTCATTTGGGGTTGTTTTGCCCTGTTGCGTCTCCTCAACCTCTCCCCCCATGACACCCCCTGCTCTGGCTACATCCGTCAACCTTCGTTTGATGTCTTCCCTGCTTTACTTTCCTGCTCCTTTTTTGTTCAACGCTCCGGACAGTTGGAACGGATCATCTTAGGTCGGTCTCATACGCAAGGAGGCTCTTCGTTTCCTGCTCCTTCCTTTGTTCCCTTTTTACTCCAGCGGTGAAACTTCGTCACCCCTCCCATTGTGCCCTAGGCAAAACCTTCCGCCCCCCCCCCTTCCCCTTCTTCCTTGAGAGGCGCCTGAAATTCGCAGCGACCTCAAGCCGTCAGTGCTTTGCGTTATGCCCCCATTACCACTACTATAGTCTTGGTTTTTCCCCATCCTCCCCCTCGCAGAGCGCCCCCCTCCCCTCGGCGTTCATCCCGTGCTTAGAAGGCATCGCGTCCAGAAACCCCTTAGTGAACCCATGAACGGATCTTTGGCTCCCGCGAAAAGTACCTCAATCTTCGGCCGGATGAAATTCCTAGCCCCCTTTAAATTTCCCCCAACGACCCCCCTTTCCAGGTCGATATCTTCCTTTTCCTCTTCTTTTTTTTCCACCTCACTGTGAAAATTGCTAGTGAGTTGGCTTTCCTCGTTAAAACCTTACCCCCTTCTGATATCGCTTCCCT
>Ga0179593_1419420_pt1 | contig 13219 bp, 18 predicted proteins | sample CZODoug2_1_08_16_FD_185931 | JGI IMG/M metagenome (GOLD analysis project Ga0179593, IMG submission 185931) | Vadose zone soil fungal communities from Angelo Coast Range Reserve, California, USA - CZODoug2_1_08_16fungal (PacBio error correction) | ecosystem: Environmental > Terrestrial > Soil >... | reverse complement strand
TTTCTTGACCCGTGTGCATTTGGTAGCCCCTGTGGCCCCCCCCTTCCCCTGGCGGTTATCTGCGTGCCAAGGCCCTGTGCCCCCTCCTCCCAAGGCCAGGTATCGTTGCGCTTTTAATTGTGTGGCCGTAGCGTTGTGAAAGGCTCTAGTGGGCCCGCTCGGAGCAGACCCCGTTGATTTTCAAAGTGAACCTTCCCTCCTTCCCCAGAAAAGGCGGCGCCACCATCAGAGGGACGCAGTCCCCCGGTTGCCTCGGCCATCGCTTTTTATTAAGGCTTTTTCGCGTTGAGACCTGTTCGAAGTGCCTTGCCGAGGGGCCTTCTTTTTTGAGCCACAACCTCCGCTGCCCCTCGTTTTGCCTGCCATTTCGCCCGTAAGGCGACCCTCAAGTAACGTGTCTGTTTTTCCCCTTTCCCCCCCCCCCAAGGGCGGAGATGCTCAAGTTTTCCCACCACTGATGCAATGGGCGTGAGGATGTTGTGTTTGGATTTTTTTGGCATACAACCTGGTTCCAAGAGGTAGGAACAGTGCCCGACTTTTGTCCCCAGCCTGAGAACCAGCGTTCTTTATTACCCTATTCGGCCTCAGCTTTCGAGGTTGTAACTGTCCGAGAGGTTCCCCTTTTTCTCGGGCCAACCTGGGACCTTTGAAACGAGGTGTGCCCCCGACACCCTTTCCTAGGGTTTGTGTGCTCCCAACTGTAGACAAAGTAATTCCAGCGGCGGATCGCCCTCAGCCGGACAGCACCGTCCGGCCCCCCCCGCGGAGCCGCCCCTTCCGAGTTTGCCAGGGACCCCATTTTCCTCCCTTACATCTGTTTGCCCTCCGTCCCGCCCCCTACGCTGTTGATCAAGACCCCGACGTGATTCGTCCAGCGGCCGACAGGCACGTGTTGAGACCAACACAGGTTACTCTGCCCTGAATTGTCCTGGTCTTTGCGACCTGGCAAAAGACGGGGAGGGTTTTTTGTTCGTTTTCCTATCGGGCCCATGTGGGCTCCTTGACCTCGAAATTTTTCCCTCCCCCCCCATTTTTCCGTTGAAGAAGGTTCCGATTGGAACTTGTGCCATTCCCTCGCTTTTTTCCCCCCATGCACCCTTTCGCCCCTGCCTGCTGTCTTTCACCCCCAACCACAAGGCCCCCCAAACCCGTGTTTTTTTTTCTTTCCTTTGGAGCCTTTACCTGTACTTTGTCTGAGGTCGCCGAAATACAGGTTCTTACTTGACTCGTACCCCCAGTCTATGCCACTTTTTGTTAAAATACTTTCTTTTTTCTTTTTTGGCTAGGGGTTGCTCTTTCAGCCTAGTCCCAACAAAACCCGCATGCTCGTCGGTATTTTTTGGATCTGTTGTTCCCGTTGCCCGATTCCCCCGTCCAACCCCCCCCTGCGGCTTTCCAAACTTGTTTGAGTTCATGCGGCGCTACCTCCTGGTACCATGGCGATTCAAGTCCTTTCCCTTGCGTTGGTCCCTCCCTCCTATTACCCTTCCCCCTTTTTTTACACCGGTTGCGGGAAGCGCGATGAGTCCATTGGAATTGGACCGGATGCCCCCACAGGGCGCCATTGGTTTTGTCTGAACTCCCTAACTCCACCTGCCATCGACGGATCCGTCCCCCGTAGAGAGTCACCTCGCCAGGCCCCGCACTAAGGGGACGGTGGCCGGCTTTCTGTTTCTTCAGAGCCCCTTATTCCCCTCCCCGGCGCCCCCCCATCCGCGAAAGGTGTGCTACCTTTTGGGCCTGGTTAAAGTTTTCAGTAACTTTTTAGGGGTGTTGCACTTTTCCCCCCCGAGCCGGATATATTTGATTTTTTCGTTCTCCACCTCTGGCTACCCCCCATTGCCCGGTCTCAGGTTTGTTTTTCTTCCGCGTGAAAAATCCTTATTGACGACGAGCCCTGCTTTGTCCAGTCCGACCCCCCCTTCCCGATTCGGTTTTTCTGAATGCCCGCTTCCTGCAGTATAATGACCCCCCAGATTCTGGGTTGTTTCTCCAACCCCCATTTTTTTCATCCCCCCGGGTTTCTTGACGTTACTTTGTTGATGCCCCCCACCCCCGGTATCGGTCCGCGACCCTCCATCAGTCTCTTTCGATAGGGTCTTACAGGGCATTGCGCTAGCAAAGTCTTTGTGGTTTGCCTCTCCTTGCCCGTTCGGCCTTTCCGGAAACTTCCCCTTTTGTACCCAAAGTTGTTGCCACCTGGGTGTCAAGCAAGGGAATTGAACCGCTGTTTGCGGTTCTTCCACAGTTTTCCCCAATTTCCTGCCCCCATTTTACGGAGGATCGTGATGTTCTCTTCATTCTCTTTTCCCCCCCGTTCTCGTGGCTTGTTTTTTTCCAACTTTCACGGCGGCGTCGTTGACAATTGGAGATGTTACCTTCCTTGATGTCGGTATTCCGTCGTTTTTTTGGCCCCAGGGTGGAGGGTCTTTCTTTGGCTTTGTTTAATGACACCACAGCACCGCCCGGTTTCCTTCCCGCCTGGATGTTGACCCCTGGCCTTCAAAAGTGGTGAACGCTTTCTTGGATCCTTTTGCTTGAGACTTTTTTTTTTTTGGTAAGTTTTATTGTGGCCTCTCCCCGCCGTGTTTCTCAACGGTGACGTGGAAAAGTTTGGAGGTTTTTTGTGCCTGCTTTCTTTCTTGGCTCCAGCAGCGTGTTTTCGCCCAGGGGTTGGGCCGATTTTGACCCTTCCCCACATAAGGCATTTTCCGTTCCCCCCCTTGCCTGTGCTGTGTGTAGTTGGACGATGCTTTTTTTCCCAACCTAGGCCATATGGTGGGGTGAACTTTTTTTTTTTTCTCCCCACCAAAACGGTCATCATTTCCCCTGCTTCTTCATTTTCTCCCGGGTGCTTAGACGGGTTTGTCCCTTTTTGTGTCTTGTCGTTTTTGGATTTTGTCTCCGCCTTTGCCGGGGAGCATCTCCCCCCATCCCGCTGTTGATGGCCGTTTTTTTCTCCTTTTTGCATTTCACCTTTTAGTCCGGCTTTCGACGCTGAAGCCTACCGGCTTTGGTGTCTTTTTTTTCTCTTTGGCTTCAAACCAAGAAACTGTTCTGGGTCCCCGGGTTTAAGGTAGTACGCACTTTTCCGAATAATGTTCTCCCTCACCAGAGAAGATGCTTGACTGTTTTCTGGATGATTTTTTTTTTTTTTTCGTAGCGTATTTCTTCCGAGTGGAGATGTCTTTGGTCTGACCCAGTATTTTGGGGTACGAGCGTTTATCTGGTTTTTTTTCTCTTTTGAGAAGTTTATAGCTGGATAGTCTCCCTTGCATACGTTGGCTCCTTCGTACCAGGAAGGTACCCCACGGATTAATGGTATACCTTTGTAAATATCTCGGGTTAGAGGATAAACTTCCCCTCGTTCCGGCGTGTCTTTGCTAGGTTTAAGGTACCCAAGAGTTATTTGTCTTCTTTCTTCCTCTTCCGGTGTGCTGGCCTCGATTACGGTCTGGTCCCTTTGGGGCGCGTATTTTCTGTTCATCCTCAAACTTGGCGTGTTTCGCCGCTCATTTTTTTCAACCTTTTCATTCTGTATTCCCCTTGGGTCCCCCCCCCATCCCGCTGTTTGAGGAGTTTGAGTCTCTGATCCTGGTTTTGAGCGCCTTCCTTATATGGCCAGGTGAAGAGGTGAATTTGTTTGCCTTTCCACCTCTTGCCTCGCCTTCCTTTTCTCGCGTCCCCCCCGCTTCTTTTCTACTCCGTCTTTTTACAGGAAGAAAATGTGTCAGTTCGCTTATGACCCCCCATTTTCTTCGTCGGCGGTTGGCTTTCTCGGTTTTCGTTTGTCGGCTCTCGCCCCCTTTGCTCTTTTTTTTCCCCCAACAAAGGATGACGAAGAACGTTTGAATTTATCGGCCTGTTTCTTTTTTGCGTGGCGGCCTGGTTCATTCCTTTTTAGAAACACACTGGTATTTTCCCTTTGTTGGCCACCTTTAAGCACCTTATTTATCCCCTTTTTTGTTTTTTGGTTGTATTGAATTATTCCCCCCTTTGCATTTTATAGCCAGGGGCACCCCAAATACAGTGATTGTCTGTTTTTCATGAGGCACAGGACCGCCGGTTTTACCCTCCCCCCCCAAGTTCATCACAAGAGCGTTGTTTCCGGTTTCCGGGCGCGTGTTTGTTGAAAATCGCTGTTGAGGGATTTGGAGTGATCTTTTTTTGTGTGGACCAACTCCCCAGCGAAGTTCCGGGATCTGATTTAACGAGGGTTTGCACTCTAGCTTCCTGTCCTCATTTGGCCGCGGTCCCCCGAGCTGACAATTTATCTCTTTCGTTGCCGGATTGGGTCATGGCCCCTTCCCCTCGGAGCTGTGAGTGCCACCCCCCTCCACCTGGTGCCCCGTTCCCCCGGTCCCAGTTCCTTCCTTCTGAGGTTCCGCCCATTCCTTTTGTGCCAGTCCCCCTTTTCCCCCCTGCCAGCACGCGCGTGGATTTCCTTTTGGGGGCAACCCGATTCCCATTATTTTTTTTGGAGCCAGTTGCTATTTTGATCGCGCCCCCCCCAGGGCCCTCTTTTTCGTTCCACCCTACTTTTTTTTTCCCCCCCTCCGCTTCTTCGGACAATTGTTTTAAACGGCGACCTTTTTTCCTGATCTTCTTGACCCCTTTGCCCGTTGCTTTTCGCCTTCGCAGCTCGCCTGGGTCCCTGTGTCTTTTTCACATTTTTGGCGCACCTCGTCCCCTCCCAGGAGAGGGTTCCTTAGTTGTATATTTTTGACCCAGTCCTCAGATCGATTGGTCCCCCCCCTCGTCCCCGCCTTCCGACGACCCTTTGCCCTCGGTGCTAAAGTTATGCTCCGATACACTTGATTGCCCGTCTTTCTGTCCCCCCGTGTGCCAGGCCTCTTCATCCTCTCAACAAGAGTTTCGCCCCCAAGACTGGCAGTGTCCTTGAGTTTTCCCCCCAGGCTTCCAGAATGACTGATTTTTTGCGCTTCTTACCTTGCCGGAATATATGAGTGGTCAGAGGTTTTTGCCTCCCTCATCCCCCAAGCGAACTGGTGGGCTCCCCCCCCCCTCAGAGAGAGAGGAGCAATACCCCTTGATTGGGCCTCACCTCTTTTTCGGCCAAACGCATCCATCTATCTCGGGGTTCATGGAATTGCCCTGCTTGGTGATCCAAAAACGCCCCCCCCCCCTCTTCCGCTTCGCCCCTTGTTTTTTTTTTTTTTTTTTTTTTTCTTTCTGAGGTTTCCGGAAGTTGCCGGGACCACAAAATGATGATTCGACCCCCCTTCCGATTTTTTTGCCGTTTTTTCCCTCCCATTGTGTTATTTGAGAGTTTGTTGATCTCTCGTCCCACTTCTATGGCTACTTGTAAATAACGTGCACCCTATTTCTTTGGGTAGATAAACAACCCTTTTTTCTGCAACAACACCGTTTTGTCTGCGCCCTTTTACAAAGACCAGCGCTTTGACCCCCCCCAGACTTTGCCAACGGATTTCAATGCTTTCTACGCCTTTGGTGATCCCCTACGCTCCCTCCCTCGAACCAGGTACCGCGACGAAGTGCTCTTTTTTTTTCCTTTCTTTTCCTTGTAACCGTTTCCCCCCAAGGGATTGCAAGTCCCCTCATGAAAAAGGGTACGTGACTGCGTTTGTTTTTTTCCTTCTGGAAGACCTCCCCCTCGGTTTGGCCACCGAGAAACTGGATCCCCGTTGAATTCTCTCTTAAGAGACCAGGGACGAGGCAGAGGGGACACCATGGCCAAGACTTGGGCCCATAGTCCGCAGCATGTACCGCGCGTTTTCGTTGCATCCCTTCTTCGCAGGTGGGATCCCAAGTTTACCCCTTCCCTTTTCCGTCCCTGTCTTTGAGTACTGGTGGGGCACCTAACCCTCTCTTCCCTTTCTAATTAAGAGGTCCGGATGTCTTGGCGAAACCTCCATGGTTTCTCCAATTCGCCCCTATCGTTCAGCGATGACCTTCATGGGCGCGCGAGACCCGCGTCATTTCAGCCCTTACAGAGTCGCGTTTCGTGGTATATCACTTACGAAGAAACCGATTCAGGATATTAAAGGGGGCACCAGTTTCACGGACTCTAATGGTCCACTTCCGCTGTTTTTTTATACCCCCTTTCCGAGAACCCTACTTAGCCAAGGTTCTCCAGGGGTTTTATGGTTCTCCATACTGAGATTTTTTTTTGTTTCGCTCCCTCCGGATTTTCCTCTCTTTTTGGGTTTAGTCGCCCCCACAAGTATAAAAAGAAGTCCTTCGGGTTTTCTGGCCTGTGCCGTAGTCTCCCTTGCGCACCCTTGATCGACGGCGGGTCATTGAGCACACAAGGTGGTTCTTTGAGCTCCCGCCAGTCTTGGTCTTTTTCTGCCGCCCCAGGAGGCCTATTTCTTTTTTCCCCTGGCGTTGCTTTGTCCTTCGTCCCCGATTTTCCATTTTTATCTCGTTGTTTTGAAATGTTTGGTTGAGTTTTTTCTTTTTTAGTTTGAGTTTCCTGCACCCGCCCTCTTTTTTCCCGTGCCGTTGGGTTTTGCACTTTCTTGCCATCCTGTTTTTTTTGGCCCTTACAATTTTTTCCAGTTCTCCTCGGCGTTTTCCAGAATCCACGGTTTTTCCTCTTTGTCCCGATCCTCTCGTCCTCACCCTCTTCCGAACCCTTCCTCCACATGTTCGTTCAAACGTATCGGGGCGGGAGCAGCGTTTTCTCCCTTTTTTCTTTCTTTCTTTTGTTTACCGGCGGGAGGTAGCGCTTCTTTTAGGGGCGCAGCAATAGGTTTTTTTTAGGGCCGTTGGCTTTAACGTTGCCCCCACATCTCGGCCACTTTTTTCCGCAGGCCCTTTTTTTCGTTTTTTTGACTATGGCGATCCCCCCAACCGTGATTTTAATTCATGGATGCACCCTGCTTTGTGTGGTGTCCATTTTCATCTTTCCCTTCTTCCCCCTCAGCCACGCCTGACCCCCATTGGGCCGTTTTTATGTCCCCGGCCCCGTACCCTTTAGTTTTTTGGATATCGCGTTGAGGGCTGTTTTGTGGCTCTCCTTTTTTTGGTTTTTTCTTTCTGCAGCAAATGGGTCGCCCTGCTTTTTTTTCGGTTAGATAGCATTTTCTTTGTAGGTTGAACCCTTTGACTTAGGCCCTTCCGTTCTCCGCACATGTTTTGCTCCCGGTCTGTTTTTTTTTATCTCTCGTGGGAATTCCATCTCTTATTTTATTCCGGTAGTAACTTTCTGGTGGCCGTTTTTTTGAACCTGCTTTTCACCGTTCTTTGAATAACATGTCTCAAAACCACTCTTATCGAGTTGAGATTGTGCGATTTTCGAGTTTTATTTCGTTATTTCGAGGTTCCTTCTGCTGTTGTGCAATTTTTTTTCATTTGGTTTGCTGGTTTTTCCTTTTTAGGTCCTGTCTCCAGTGGTTTTTTTTTTTTTTTTCACTGTTGAACTGCCTTGATTTGAGGGGCTCTAAATGAGGGTACGTTTGGTTCCCCTTTCTGCCTTTCCTAGTAGAGAGTCTTTTAAAATGTTCTTAACCATTTCCCTTTTAGTCCTGTCTTGCCCCCCCGCTGATTCAATTCCCTCTGAGTTCTGAGTCCCCAGTTTTTTTAAGGTCGCGTTTTACCATTTTCCTCCCTGAGTCTTTTTGCTTTTTCCAGAGTCTTTTATAAATTACTTTGGTTAATTATTGAGACTTCCCCCTTTCCTTCTTGTACTATACACATGGAAATGGTGTCAGCTAATACCACACATTGAAGCGTTCAGTCCTTTCCCGGATCCCCACCGATTGCTGTTGAGGTTTTCGTTGGCGACGCTTTTTTCTCCCTTTTTAGTATCGCTTTTTACTTGTTGTGTTTCGTTGATTGGCTTTCCTTGTTCGTTCTCTTCAACTCCGGCCCCTCGCCGGCCTTTTCTTTTTGAGATATATTCTTGATCATGCATGCCTCGGCTTTTTTTCGATTTATTGAGTAGCCCGCCCCCTTGGCTTCCCCCGTAGGGAGCGGCTTTCTTAGAGGGGTAAGTGTTAGCTCTCCTTCCACGGCGGCCCCCCCCGCGGCATTTCCCCACAAGCTTTTTTGATGGCCCTTGTGATCGCTGGTTTGTCTGTTTCTGTTTCTTATCAGGAACCCTTGTTAATTGGACCCTTACATTGCCCCGTGTTCCATTTACTCTTTTTTCCTTTTTCCCCCCCCTCCTTTTTCCTTTTTTTGTTTGTTGAGGGTTTCTCCAGGACCAACTGGTGTCATTTTCCCCCCGTTTCCCCTTTTCCCATGCTTTTTTTTTCCTTTCGCACCCCCCCCCTTTGTTCTGAAGACAGAAGGTCCTTAATCATTAGAAAAGTTAGTTGTTTTGTTTAAGGCCTTTTTTTGTGACCACCTCGTCGCTGTTTTGAGGTTGTCCATTTTGATTTGAGCACCCAGAACGAGGAGTCCCCCTCCTTTCCTCTTCCCTTTTTTTTTCGCGGCGGGCGTTTAGCAGGCGCTCCCCCCTAGTGTCGCTAAATTCCTTTTTTAGTCCTTCGCTTTTCCTCTATTTTGACCCTTTAGGCCCGCGGCCGAGCGTTGCCTTGCCGCCCTGCACACTTGTGTGCCCGGCCAGTAGACGTTTTCCGCCGTCCCCCCCCCGTCCTTCCCTGGTTAGTCAGCTTCGCTCCCTCCCGCTCCTTCTTGTTTTTTTTTTTTTTCTTCCGTGGAAAACCCCACGCACTTGTTTCATATCTGTATTAGAGAGCCCCGGGCGTATTGGAAATGAATCGTTCCCTTCCTTCGTCCCTTTTTTTATCTCTAACCCCCCCCCGGCGGACCCTGGGAGACCGAAGCGCACAGCTAGAGGGACCTTTACTCGTAGTCGCTGCGCGACTTACGTGTTTCCCTTCAACACCCGCTGGGTCTTCCCCCTTTTACCCCCCTCCGAGAGAGTTTAAGTCCTTTCTTACAGGACTTTCCGCCTTTTTTTTGCCCCAGTATTTCCCCCTGCACGGCATAAAGAATGTCCCCGTCGGTCTTCCGACTTTTCTCCGCCGAGGCCCACGTTTCCCTCCAGCGTCAAAAGGGCCATGAAGGAGTTCAGCCTCTTGGCATACCGCCCTCTTTTTCCTCCTCCCTGATAGGGCCTCGTTTTTTCGTGTTTTTTTGAATGGTATTCGAGCTTTTCCTCTCGTTCCCCCTCCCGATTGGGATTTTTGCGCCCTCATGGAGGAGGCGCTCCCCTTCTCTCCTCCCTCCGAAGTTGGTGACCCCTTGGTTGTTCCTGCTTTTCTTTCCACCGCAAATATTAGCTATGGCATGCGGCCCGCTTGTGTCAACCCCCCCCCACACCTCCCCCCTTCTTTTTTCTGGCGCTAGCCTTTTCCTGATTTTTCGGCCTCCGTCTTCAAAGGCATGCCACCGAACCCCACCGCGGCAGTGTCCTATGATGGCGATTGGGTTTTTTCTTCTCCCTCGTCCCAAGCGCCGGCCTTTCGACTGGCGGACCCCCGTGCCAGAGGATGGTTACCCACCCCTGCCGCAACCCCCCTCCTTCTGCTTTCGCCAGTCAACGCATACATTAGAGTTTTTCCCGGGGACCCTTTTTTTTACGCCTGTTATCCCCCTTTTGTGACCGCCCGATAAGTAAATACGTTTTGAAAACAGTCGTCTGCCCTTACGCCTACTTTTCCGTTTTAACATTGACTTTTCCCTTCTTTCCCCCTTTCTCTGCCCAACAGTTTGCTACAGTGAGTTTGTGCAGGAAATAAGAAGTCCCTAAACATGGGCAACCTTTCCAGCTTTTCCTTTCTCTCTTGCCCCCTCACCCAGGGTCCCCCTGCGTCCTCCCTTTTTCACCTTCCGCGCCAGGGTTTTCTAGGGATGTCTGACAGAAAACCGCAGTGGGAAAATATGTCCTTTTCTCCCGTGCCGACTTTTTAGGCCAAGTTCCCTTCCTTCTTTCGCTTGGTTTGGCACTTCCCGCATTTCTAACCGCTTGAGGGAGCAGTTTACCCCCCCCCCCATCTTTAGTGAGGGGCCCCTTTCCCCCTCCCTTCCAGTAAGGTGCTACCTCTTATTTCCTTTTTTCCTTCAGAGAAAGATTGCCTTTTCAGATTTACCTGCTCTTTTTCTTACACTTGTTACGCCCCCAGTCTTTTTTTCCTCTCTTTTACCTGGCCGCACGTAGCCAGAGTCCTGCTGCTGGCGTTTGTTGTCGTTATCGATCATAATCCTCCTTTCTTTTGTTTTTCTTCCGTGTCCTGGCTTGTATTTCCCGTCAAATCGAATCTTGTTTGAGGTGGCCGAGCTCCTCCCTTAATTCTTGCCCGGTAGGGGTCGGTGGCCACCAGTTGTCACTTCGTTATTCGGTTTTTTTCCCGCAAGCGCACTTTGAACAATTTTCTGACGTGATGGGCGCAACGCTGAGTTTTTTTCATTGCTTCTCATTCACGCTATGGTTCCGTCCCCCCCCTTTTTTTTGTTTCTTGCTTGCCTGGTCGTGTTTTTGCCTTTTGTTCTTCCTGTACTTCCTTACCGGGCTGGCCAGTTTGAGGGTATTATGAGTTTATCATTGCCCAGCACTTTTTGTTTCCGGCGTTTGGGCCCATCCCCTGGGGCTTCAAACAAACTTGACGCTCTCTGCGTTTCGATTTTGGTCCGTAACCTCGGGTTCTCTTTGATCATTGTTTTGCCCCCTTTCCCCGGCTGTCTCGGCCTGGTTCCCCTTTGAGTTAGTCCGAATTCTGGAAGTTCGCCGCAGAGGTTTAAGTTTAATGTCGTTGTTTCTCTCGGACTGCACACATCCTCTGTGAAATGGCCCTGCCATTTTGCGCGCGTTGGTCCGCGGCTGATCACACCCCACCCTTCCCTTCCCCATTCATGGTGCGGTTACCATTTTTCAGATCTTTTTTGTTTTTTTCTTTGGTATTCTTTGACCTTCTCCTTTTACTGCATTGTGTGTGGCTTTTTCGCGCTCCGATGCAGGGTGGTTTTTTGTTTGGGGCGTGTTTTTACCTGTCAAAGGTCCTAGTACCGCGGTCCGCCGTGGGATTTGCGGTTTTTTTTTTCTGGGCCCCTTTCCGTCCGTTCAATTGTTTTTTCGTGCGGTGCTGATAGGGGCCCTCCTTTTTTTTCCGCTTTGGGTCTGTCGCAACCCCGGCTCCCTCTTTTTTCGGTTTTGCGTTTTCGCCGCAATTCTTTGACTTTGATGACAGTTTTCCACACTCTGATCTGGTTCTTTCCGATTCCGTTGAGGTGTGTGCTCCCTCGATTGCTTGCCTTTTATCGTGGAAGAGTTTATGACTTTCCGTGGTTTTTTTTTCCCCCTCCGGCTCCGGCGGCATTTCCCCGTGCGGGCTCCTTTTTTTCGTTTTTTTTCTTTTTTGACCTGTCCTCGACTGCTGCGGTTTTGTGACTACCCCGTGCGCCAAGTCTCGAGGGACCCTAGGTGGTCCTTTTCCAGGCCTTGCCGTATCGCTCTCTTTCCGTTCTCTTTTTTAGGTCTTTCACTGATCTGCTTTACGTCGGTTAAGCTTTTTCCATCCTCTGACGGCGCAGTTCTGGAATGATCTTTTTCCTTTTTTTCTCTTTTTCATGGAACCTGGTATTTTTCTTTCGTGATTTACTCACGCCGTTGTGGCAGGTTTCACTTTTACTAATCCCTCTGGTTTTGCTTTACTGTTGTAGCACCGACCCTGCGATTTTCCCTTTGGTCTTTTTTTTCTCCTTTGACGTATGTCCTTTTCACAATGGAGTTGGTTACCCCAGTGCCTGGCTCGGCCGGTTTCCCTTTTCTCTTCCACCTGCGTATCTCTTCTACCGATTTTCCCTTCACAGTTCCCGGAGTTTCTCTATCGCATTCTGCTACTTCGTGTATCTGCGTAGCGGCTCTTTTTTGTTGTTTTGTCGGCTCCCGGCCTTTCGTCCCACCCCCTTGCTTCAAGATCCCTGAGTTTTTGGATAGGATTGTTGTTTGGCGGGGGACTTTTGGCAGGGAACCCTCTGGTATTTTTTGTTAAATGGCCCTTGTTTTCTCCTTTTTCCTTCTTTCCTTTCCTTCCTCCCGTTTTTTTTGTTGTTTGCTTCTAGTCCTTAAAAGTTTGAATCGCTAGCCAAAAATCCCCCCCCTTAGGTTCGTCTCCAGGCCTTGCCACCTCCTGCCGGTTCTCCCCCCCCCCCACTTCGCGCCCCGCGCTTGTGGTTTTTGATGCTGCGGTTGGTTCGTGTTTTTTTCCCTGAGTTTTTATTTTTCTTTTTTTTTTCCCGTCGTCTCCGCCCTGCCCCCATCTCCTCCAACCAGAGCCTTTGCCCCTCGTCAACGTTGTTTTCTCCTCCCCGTTCGGCGCTCCTCCCCTTGTTTTGTCCGCCCCCTTCAAATCGCAAGTTATGAAATTGACTTTTCGTCTTCCTCCTTTGACCGTTCTGAGAATTCCTCGTTTGAACGACACGGCCGGCAGCCTCTGCCCGGCCAGTATTCGTTTCCCCCTTCCCCCCCCTCACGTCCGCGTGCCTTGCAGATATCCCAGAAAGTTTTGCTTTATTTGCACCCCCCTTTTTTTCCCCCGGCCGGGAATTCTTTTGTTTTAGGTTGCGCGTACGAACCAGGTTAAATTAGGTCTTCCCCAATCCTTTTCTTCCCCCCTTACGCTTCTGTCCAACCCTTTCCTTAGGTAAGTTACCTCGGCATTATGTCGACTTCCTCGGGAGGGAACCTGGGGACCGCCTTTGTCCTTTGGCCAGTTTTACTCCTTCCCTCAGGAAAAGCCCTGGGCGAACTCGAAGGTCTCGCTTTTTCTGCCCCTCTTACCAGTGGGTTATGCTTTTTTTTTTCCCTTGCTAGGTACCCGCGTTTTCCTTCCCCTGCGCCCCCTAAGGCCTCTTCTTAACGGCCCGTTTTCCCGTTCTCGAGTGACCCCCCACGGATTCCAGTTTGCCGTTTGGTTCCCACCACAGTGCGTGTTTCCCTTCCTTGTCCCAGAGACTCCTTTGCGATTCTCAGGCAGTTCCTTTTGTTTTTCTGCCGGGGAGAACTTATTTCGTACGGGACGTGCGGCGGTGACCCCTTGCCCTTCCCAGACTTTTTTACTCTCCCTAACTTCCTCAGGGGTGAGTTTCTGCGACTCAGAACATCGGGCTTGCGTTTTTCCGCCGGTTGTTACTTTTCAACCCGACATCCATCTCTGGCTTATTGGACATTACAAAGATTATGGATTAACGCAACCCAACCGTCGAGTTGCGTTCCCCTTCAGTGCTTTGAAGGCCTTGTTCCTTCTAACAGACTCCTCTTCCCAAG
>Ga0179593_1388629_pt1 | contig 13219 bp, 14 predicted proteins | sample CZODoug2_1_08_16_FD_185931 | JGI IMG/M metagenome (GOLD analysis project Ga0179593, IMG submission 185931) | Vadose zone soil fungal communities from Angelo Coast Range Reserve, California, USA - CZODoug2_1_08_16fungal (PacBio error correction) | ecosystem: Environmental > Terrestrial > Soil >... | reverse complement strand
TTCTACCACGCACTTGCACGCCCTCTACTACAAAACCCTTCCCCCCCCCCTTACCTGCCCGCTTTCTGCAAGGAAGGCTCGGCGGTGTCCTCTAAGCCTCTTCTCCCCGGTTTCTCTTTTTACACGTTTGTAAAGAATTATCCCCTTGAATTCCATAGCAGCCCTTTGCCAAGCCAATGACTCCCCCCTCCTTCCTTCTTGAGTAGGGCTCCCTTCCTCCAGGATGAGCATCGCACCGACGTAATAACTGACCAAGACCCCCTCTTGGGATGTGGAGGGGTCTCTTGCTTGGACCAAGGCCCTGTCATTCTCCCTTCCCCGTATAAGACCTGACAAAAGCTAAGCACTGACCCCTTTCCGACCATTGATTGTCCAGCTCGCGCGCTACACCCCAGAAAGTCCTCCTCCCCAAGTTTTCCTAATCCTCCCTCGTCTTCCCTTTTTTATACACCTTCCAGTCTAAACCGCGATCTCTCTGGATCTCTTTTTCCGTTCCGGATTACGGCCCCCCCAATGAGGACTTTTGGCTATACCCGCCCATTCTTTGGGCACGCGGCCGGCCTTTTTTTCCAAAATTCTCGTGCGCCCGACGACCAAGTCTGGCACTTCCTTCCTTTCCTTCTGGTTTGTTAACCTCCTGATTTTGTTCTTCTGCCTCTTCCTGGCCACAGGCGGTTTGATTTTTTTTTTTCCCTTCTGAGGTCGCAAATGCTCCGGTAAATGTCGATTTATCCGAGTTCCTGGCTCTGTGCGCCCACTGTCATTCCCCCGTCCGCTCACGTCGATCAGCTTGCGATAGTATCGATTTTTTCCCGAGGGGTACAGACATTCCTGAAGTCCCCTCCCTGCCGGATACCGAGCATCTCAGTCTGGTACCTTTTCCCTGGAGTGTTCTTGAACAGGTGGCTGAGAGTCCCGTTCAAACAAAGGGTTTTTCTCCTTTTCCAGGACGTTCCCCCCTTTTGAGAACCAAGCAATCCACGATCCCTTTCTTTATGAGCCCTCCCCATGCACCCACCAGAAGCATGCGCGACCCACGATCCCCCCCCCCCCCTAACATCAGTCTCGCATCGACGCCCGACTGTGGTTCTCCCCCCTTTTCCAAACCATTGCCCCCCTTGTTTCTTACTGCCCGACGGAGAGAGGAGGTCCGGATATAGACCCAGGCCCGAGCAGCCCTTAGCCACCCCCCTCGGAAATACTCTTCCCCCCAGAACAACATCCCCTCTTCCTCCCCCCAGTGACGGTGAGCTGATGCATATGTTCCACACATATCCCCACCTCACTCGTGAAAATTGCTCAAGAAGCCTTTCACCACTTCGACTAATAGATTACCCCCCATGGTTGGGGTTTTGTGTTGACCATGTGACCCTTTCCTTTTAGTTCAGCTCATAAAGATGTCTTTTTGATGACTAAACACCCACCTCTCAATTCTCTCTCTCTACCCATTTCTTTGACTCCCCCGTGTCGCTCCGCATTAGGGTTTGGGCCCCCCCGATTATCCTCCATTGCGCCATGAAACATACCTCCTTTTCGAATCTCCGAGAATCCCCCCGGCATCCAATTGTCAGACTCCCCCCTTTTGACTCCTGTTGCAAAGTGTCTCCGGAGTGAGGTTTTGCGCAGCCCCCCATTCACCCCAGTAAAAAGGTCTCTGCGCATCCCTCCCTTCCCCGGGTCCTTTCGTCCCCAGTCTTTCTAAATTGGTGCGCTTGCATAGCGTATTGGCCCCTTCTGCTGTTCCGCCTTTTCCCTCCCTCCTTGAATTCACTGTGCCGGCCCCCCAAGCGACGACTGGGGCCGTCGTCTACTAATGAGTAGCGTTTCAATTCCCTTTCCCCTCCCCCGAGCTTCGCTCGACGATCCCGATTCTGCCCGTTGTTTAATATTGTCGTAACCAGGCCACTTCCTCTTCTCTTTTAAACGCGTTTTGTTCTCGGACCATACGATTGGTTGCTTTTCCTCCCCCACCCGAACCCTTTACTCCTAGATTTGTCCCCTTTCCGAAACCAGCAGCATCTTCCGAAGAAATCTTCTACCCCTCCCCCTTTTCCTTTCCCCCTCTCGCATTTGCCACGTAAATATTTGGCATTTATTCCACCTGTATCTTATAATATGGGCTTCCCCCGCGTACGGCTAATCCTTCTCTTTCTTGAAAGTGTTTTCCTCCCCTCCCCTTGGTGCTGTATCAATTAAAAGAAAATAAATTAGGCGTTTTTTTTTTTACCTCCCCACCCAAAACCCGGGGGTGGGGGGTTCCCCCCTTGTCGAAGAGGGAGAATAGAGATTCAGACCTTCCCCCCTACCCCAGTATTGGTTCCTTTCTATTCCCCAAGTTTTGCTTCTCTGCATGTGTTCCATCTTTTTTTTCCCCCCTTAACGCACGGACTGGACTATGGTCCTCTTCCCTCTCCTCCAGATTGAGAAGCCTGCTCCTTGAAAACCTGACCTCCACCCCCTGTAAATCAAGTGTTTATACGTCAGAGGGTGTCCGCCTTTCTGACACCTTTTCGATATCGATCGGTGAAATAACATGTTCGAACTTGTACCTGGCGGTTGAAGGTCACCCCCCTTCCCTTTCCCCGTGATATCCCCTCCCCTCGTGCTAGGTGCGAATAGTTTCCCCCTATTTCGCGGAGAGGCTTGTCCTTTCTTCGCAATATATAATCGAGTCCATTCTATGTTTCTTGGGGGTTAGTCCAGCCCCTGCCGTCAACTTCACTTGCTCTCCATCACTGGAGTACGTTGTACGTGATAAGGGGCGCGCTGCTTATTTCCTTTTTTCTCTTACTTTAGTCTTCGTTTTTTGTTTTTTGCCCCTTGTGTTTCACCAACAGGTGGTTTGTTTATCTCGCGGCGTACTCCCTCCCAAACTTAAGTCGTTGCGTGCCTCACCGGTCCCACCTTTACCCCCGATGCCCGCCCCGTTTCTTGGACCAGGTTTCCAGTTTTTTGGAATTGGCCTGCCCTTTCAGTACTTCTGCCTCTGGTCTCCCTCTCTTCAAGCTCTGCGAGATACCTCCCCCCCTTGATAAAAGTCCCTTCTCGCGGAAGCGGTCGACCCCCCTTTCCGCTTGTCTATATAGCTTTTAAGCTACTGTCGCTCATAGCAGGCTTTCTTAGACTCGGTTCCTCCCACTTCCTTCCTGCTTTTTTTCATATATCAACACATCTCTCTACTTTCTTACGTGTTGTGTTGAGCCCCTGTCCTCCAGACGACATCTCGACATGACATAGTTCCCCGCTGACCTTCGGCTCATACTATCGCTTAGTCGGAAACCAAATATGAGGATCTTTCTTTACTTTTTTTCTTCGCCCCCTCACGGTTATACGTGTGCTTTTTCGCTCTTCAGCTGGACGTATCTGTATTAGCAAATTTCATGATTCCCTTCTTTCTTTATGACTTATTATTTTTTCCCCGCAGAGTCCCCTTATAGTCTCTCCTCACGCGCCTGAAAGTTGTATCTGCAAGCCTGTCCCCTACTCCCCCCCCCCGGCATTTTTCCCCATTTCCAATCACGCTTGCGCCACTATGAAACAGTCCCCCCGTAACGTGAAGCATTCCCCTTCCCGAGCACTTTCACGTTGTAATATAACGGGCAGACGGACTTTCCTAAACCTTTCTCCCCCCCGCCGACCTACTTCATCTTAGACAGCAAACCCCTCCTCCTCCTCCCCCGTGTCATTTTCATCCTTAATAAAGTGTCTGCCCCTGTAATTCCTAATCTTAATAGATTAAACTCCCCTTGGTTTCAGGAGCGTCTCGTATCTTTTCCACTTAGTAAAAGTCCTCTCGTTTTACTCGGTCCCCCGAGCAATAGAGCCCCTATTGAATTTTCTCGAGCCCTTCCCAACCCTCCCTCGGGGTTGACCCACGCGACCTCCTACCTTTTTCCCCCTTTTCATCAATTTTTCCCCATAATATACCGAGTCCGAAGCTGTCATTCTGACGTTTTTGTCTGCTTTTTTTCCCCGTCTCGCTTCCACTTTTCTTTTACTCCATACTTTTTTCCCTTTCGGACATTATTTCTCTCAATTTCGGTGCTCCCCTCTAGGGATGCCTTTTTTACACCACGAGGCACATTCCCCCTCTCCACCACCCAAGGTTTCTCGCTCCTTTCCTCAGCGGTGCCCGATTCTTTTCTTCAATGCCCCACTGCGCGACTAGTGTCTTCCCTCAACTTGATTGGCGTGATATTATTGATACTTGCCAACTTTTTCGTTCGCTCGATATTACGAGAAGGAGATTCATCTCTATTCGCCTCCGGTGAGCGTAGGTAGCCATTTCCTCCCACCTTTACGGATGCCTGAATGAGATGCTTCTGATGCAAGGTGACGAATCTTTGTCCCAGTGTCAGATTGCTTGGGGTCGATATCTCTCACTTTTTGATCCCCCCCCCCCCCCAGCGTTATGGTTCTGCGAACCGCACGGCGGGGAGACCCCCTCTCTCTGAACGTGCATTGGTCTTTTTTTCTGCACCCCTCTTCTGTCCTGCAGATGGGCAGAGCTGGGTTTCACCCTTATATTCCCCCGAGGAGAACGATACTCCAATTTTAAACGGCCAGTCTAGCTTTGGCGGCACCCCATTCTTCCTTTTCCTCCTCTTCAAATGGGTTTGACTCCTCCACTTCCCCCCACGCCCCTGTACCACTCGCCAACGTTAACGGAGTCTTTCCGACCCTTTCCCCGTAAAGTCTCCTCCTGTATCTTTGGCTGCTATGTGCGGAAGACCAGCCTCTTCGCACGTGCTCATGTCATATGAGTTTGTCCATTCGCCCTTTTTCTATTTGGATTTCGCGGATGCATGCCCCCTTTTTTGATGCCCCGCGCAGATGTTACCTTAGCATATGTGCAGAAACCCCAAACTACGCGTTCGTGCACCAGATGTTGACGTCAAGAATTTTTCGGATCCTTCTCATGCGTTTTAGTACTCATGGTTATTCTTTTACCATTTCTTTATGACGCTGACTTCCTCCAGCCATTTGTCCCTTTTATCGTTAGAACTTCGGCTTAACCTTTTCCTTTCTTAGCGTTGCACGTTTTTTTTCTCCTCCCTCTGCAAAACTTTTTTTTGTCCAAGCTGCCGGCTTACATTCCCCGAAGTTTCCTTGATTTGCTTCGGTTTTTTCTCTCTCCCCCCAATTTATGAGTTCTGCAATCGTATAGGGCATGCCGGGATATGGACCCTCCCAGCTCCCCTTCCAACGTCTTGCAGCTTACGCGTTCCGTTTCTTCCTTACAGCCCTATCCCCCTGCGCTCTCTTCTTTGGCGAGACGGAGTCTTGGATCTATCTATGGAGAGGAGAAGAAGTCTGTTTTGTTTGCAGGGAGAGGTTGATCTCCCTCTTTTTCGGAGAAATTCTGCAAGGGTGTGTCTCCTTTTTATTAAGATGCCCCCTTTTTTTTGCCCTCTTGGCAGCTACGCCCAACTGGTCTTCCCCCTTCACCAGGTCCCCCCTCCTTAGACGCTCATTGAGCTGACGGAACCATGCGATTGACTCCGTTCGTGCTGCCTGATCTCTCTTTTCCCTCAGCTTGATTAGAGTGAGCCCCTTGGCTGGTTGGGGGGTTTGTTTTTGTTTTTTTAGCGATCTCCTTTTTTCCCCTGCCCTGCTTCGGATGACCTTCGGACTTTCCCCTTATCTCCCCCCTCTCTCCGTTAATCATACTGTGTCCGTCAGCAGAACATCTTCCTTTTTCGAAATGGTCCCCTTTCAAGTCTTTATCCTTCTGGTCGTTCGCGGGCGCCCCCCTCTATTGCACCCCCTTGCCGGCCTTGCCCCGGGAGTATTTTCTCTCTCTTTATTTCAGTGGCGGACGGACTCCTCTCTGAAGTTCCCTCGCTTCTGTCCGTTGCTGGGAGCTCTTTCGGAACAAAGAGTTGCGAGTTCTCCTGTCCCCCCCCCCCCCCCTCCCCCCACTCAACACCCCCACAACCCCCCCAACCCTAACACCCCACCCACCCACAACCAACACCCCCCAAAGACCACAGCACCAATCCCCCCCCACCACCAACCCCAAACCCCCCCCCACCCACGCATCCCCCCACCCCCACACACCACCACCCCCCTCCCCCCCCCCCCAAAAACCCACCCCACCACCCACCCCCCAAACAACCCCCAACACCCCCCCCCCAACCCCAACCACCCCCAACCCACCACTTTCCCCCCCCCCCCACCAACCCCCCCCCCCCCCCCCCCCAAAACCCCCCCCAAACACCACCACACCCAACTCCCCCCCCCCCCCCACCCCCCCCCCCCACCCCACCCCCACCCCCCCCCCCCCCACCCCCCCCCCCCCCAACCCCCCCCCCCCCCCCCCCACACCCCCCCCCCCCCCCCCCCCCACCACCACAACCCCCCCAACACAACCCCCCCCCAACCCCCATCCCCCCCCCCCCCAACACCCCCCCCACCCACCCACCCCCCCCCCCCCCCCCCCCCCCCCCCCCCCCCCCCCCCCCCCCCCCCCACCCCCCCCCCCCCCCCCCCCCCCCCCCCCCTTTCTGAATCCTGTTCGGCTTAGTGGTGTTTGTACTCCCCCTCCCCTTCGCCTTAACGGACGATTTGGTCTAGGACTTGTTGTCAGTGCTCCCCAAGCCTGGTCATTCTTTTGATTCGTATGCATGTTGGTCACTCTCAAGTCCATAAAAAGCACACAGATTTTCTTTTCTCTTCCTTCTGCTGTTCTCTTCGCTCTTTTTCCCCTACCCTAAAATGTATTCCGCCCCGGCGCCCTTTTCCGCTCCCGGATGATGGAAGGGGCTTAGCAAATTTCTCCTTTTAGAGGCACTTAGACTAAGTGGAAGAAAGGAAGGGCCACTTCCCGCCCCCATTTCCCACACCATTCTTTTCCATCATACCCCCATCCCCCCCTTCACTCCCAATCTTCAAGCTCTCACTCACCAATCCGCCCCCCCGGACTTCTCCTCACACCTCAATCCGTCCACCTACCCCCCTTCCCTCTACCCACCCCCCACCCTCACTCCTCCACCACCCTTCCCCCCCTCTCTTCCTACTACCAACCCCCCTCCTCCCCCCTCCCCCTGTACATTGCATCCACACCTTCCTCTCACCGCACCATTTGAACATGGCCTTTTCGCACGGATCCTTTCAACTCAGCTTGCCAGGATTGATCGGTGTTTTGTTTTATCGCGCTGTGGTTTATGTCCTTTTTCTTAATATTCTCCCTTCTATTTTCGTTTTGTTGTTTTGAGATACGAGGTATCCTCCCCCACACTATCCCCCCAGCATACCCCCCGACACCTCCCCCAATGGACTACGATGTTAGCCCGCGCTCTTGAAGTTCATCCCCCCCGGTCCCCCACAAGGGGTGGGCACCCCCTTGCCCTCTTTCGACTCCCAGTATCGTTGAGTCACGAAGCAGTGCTCCCTCTAAGACAGGCATTTCCATCGCCGTCCCCGCCCCTTTGCCCTTCTCCTTCAAGGGCTTTCTCCCTCATTCATCATCACCACAGGATGACCTGTTTTTGTCTTTTCCCCTGGAGTGGACAAATTTCTTCCCCCATCCACCTTGTCTATTTCTAGACACTGTGGCAACAAGGAGTTCAAACCCTCCTAACTTTTCCGCCTAGTCGCGTTTCCCCTCACACCCCCCTAGAGCCCAGGCCGTCGAACTTCAAGAACGAAATCTTACTCTTTTTCTTACGTCCCCCCGCGCAACCTGCATTCCCATGATTTTTTCTCTTGCTCCCTGCTGTGTAGGAAATATTTTATCTGCCGTGCTCTCTCCCCCTTTCCCAGCGCGCTGGGTTGTTTTCCCCAAAAAGACTCCTTTCCTCATTTTGAAGTGGAGCGAATAAGCTGGGACCATTCGTCAAACGAGCTTTTTTATTTTCTCTCCGATGACGCACAGGCGTTGATTCCTGAAGAGAGTCCCCCATTTTTTTTTACACTTCCGTCTCGGCTCGAATTCGGAGAAGTGAGGGACAAATTAGGCTCCATCTCTGCTTACCCTCGATCAGCTGGCTTTTCTTATGAGTCCCTTTTCAAATCCATCGTTCACGTATTTTCCCGTTTGGACCCCTTTCTGTCTATTTGCGCCGTCTGGCAGGAATTGGTTCGATGACCCATTGGTTGAGCGACGCGGTCTCAAAACCGGTTCTCCCTGAATAGGTTCCCCCCCCAAAAGACTCTCATAGCCGAGAGCCTGATCCCTCTATGCACCCCCCCCCGACGGAGGCTCTTCTCTCCATACTCCATTATCACCTCAGTCTCGCCAGCGTGAAGAAATCCTATTCCTGCTATCTGCACACAATGTGACCCCCAGTCTGACTGGAATGCACGTTTCCTCGTCAGGAAGTTAGTATTATAAACAGAGACAAGCCTTGCCAATATCCGCTTTTCTCCAACCCCCACATTATTGTTTGCCGGCCGTCTCCCCGACCTCCACAAGACAGTAACAGTAATCCTAGTAAGCGGGAAATTTTTCCACCCCTTTTTCATTATCAAACCCTACTTGCCCCGTCATCCTCCTGGCACACTTCGGTCAATAATCGAATGGCCAATAGTATCTCGGTCAGCGTCATAACTCCTGGTCGATGACTAACCCACAATCCCCCCAAGTTAGCTCTTTTTTCCTTTCTTTGAGACTTGAACTCGCTAAGTGTTTTCTTGTTTGTGGCAAATATGTTCTTCCCTTCGCCCTGACCCCCCTCCCCCCCAGCTAAGCATCGCGCGGAATCCCCCCCATGTTTCCCCCCCCCCTCACAGAATTCCCCCAAGTCTTTATCGAGAACGTGTTCTTCTTGACTTCTGCCGAAATATTCCTCATTAATTCTTCATGGCTCAACTGTCATTATCTCCTGTTCCACGAGATATACCTTTTTGCGCGGGACATTAGATGTCGTTTTCACTTCTGTAGTTATACCATTTTTTGTTCTCTCCCCGTTATTTAAATGTGCCCCTTTCCCCCCCCCCCCAGTTCCTTCGGGCAGTTTATTCTCTGATTTTCTCTTTTTTCCCTTATCCAAGTCGCCTCCCGCTCCTCTCCGATACCACGCCGTCAATGTTCGCCCCCCAACGATGCTTTTGCCCACGGCGTGCGTTCCCCGACACCATACCTCTCTTTTTCCCTGGCAAAAAACTGAAAATTCTTTTCTTATTAAGTCCTCCCCCCCCCCCCCAAATTCCACTGGTCCCGACGGACAAAAATAGACCCCCCCGCACTCTAGTATCTCACGAATCCGTAAAGTATTTTTTTTCCCCTTTAGCAATTCTCTCCCCATAAGAACTTTCCCCTTTTTGTAAATGCGCGAATTCCGTCTAACGTACCTTTCCTCGCCTCTTGTGACGCATCCCTTGGGTGTATCAACAAATATCACGCCCCCACTCTTGAGGTCCCTCTCCCCGACTGTCTTTTTCACTCCCGGAGAAATTGAGTTCAGAGTGCTTTTTTCCCCCCCTTTTTGTCTCTTTGAGTACTGTTCATCGTGGTTGAAAATAAATCCTTGTCATAGTCCTTAACGCAGAAAAAGATGAGCCCCCCAGCTCCTGTCTTACTGCTCAATTGCACGTGACCATGATTAAATCGTGAAGTGTCCCCCCCTCCTCTTCTCCGCTGACTTCTTCGAATTCAGTTTATATCTGTGAAATAAATTTTCTCTTTCCGGGGGTTGTTCTCCTTTTTTTGACCTTTCACCCTCCGAAGGCTCGCGCCTTTACGCGTTTCTTTCTAGGCCTCGTGAGAGTTTCTTTCCGTGAAAAACTCCTCTTCTCTCGACTCGATTCCCTTCTGGGTTAATTGATCTTGCTTTTGAATCTATTATTACTTCTTATACCTGGTAGCAGCCCCCTTCCACTGGAGTACTATTGTCGGGTTCGCGGCTGCTTACGTTTGCTTTCGCTTAGTAGTTACCCTGGTTATAACATTCTCTGCGCTTGTGACGTTGTCATATTCCCCCGTTGACAGTGTGTCGTGCCGGTCTCACGGGAGAACCCTTGTGCAACTTTTCCTTCCATTGAACTCTTTTTTTCTTTGAAAACCAAGCCGGGTTGATTGGCATGATTAAAGGTCTTTCCGGCGACCAGAGGGAAATGGCTCTGCGGAACCTCCCCTTCTCTCCGGTCTTCCTCAATTTCCCCCCCTGCTTCCGGTCAATGAGACGGCCAGCGGGAGAAATGGCTACTTCTCTGTTGCTTGATCGCATCTAGGTTTAAGAATTCAGCGAATCTTTCTTCTCCCCTACCTCTTTTTTTTCCCTTCCCGATTTCTGTTTATCCTTCCTTTTCTTCTGCAGAAGATCACCCCCTCTCCTTCTTGTAAGCCCGGTGGTTCTGAAGATGTCCTCTCCTGACCCCTTTCTCCCCTCCTGACATGAATACCTCTGTAGAGCAGTCAGAGGTCGCTGCTATTTCCCTTACCCCAAATGCCGGATCCCCCCCCTTCCTCTGGAGAGCTCCTCTTCTGGACGCAGTTCTCGCCATCATGATCCCACCAGGAGGTCTCTCCCCCCCTTATCGTTAGCTATCGATCAATCGCCGAAAGGGACCTTCAACATTTTCCTTTTTCTCAAAGCAACTGCTTTTTTTTTCCCAACCTGGCCAAGAAATGGACTGGCCATTCCTTTCACGCCCCTTTGCTCCAAGTTTCTTTCTCTCGTTCCGCTTGAAACTTTGCTTGAATATGAACGGGTGACCCTTGTTTGAATCACTTTTTTCCAATCGCCGTACCTGCAGATTCGAAAGTTACGTAAAGCAGCCGCGCTGCCTTCCCCAGTAATACTCACTTCAGTAGTAATAAGACGTAATACTTGAGGTTTTCTTTTCAAACAACCCCCCTCTTTTTTCACCCTTCTTCCTTCTCCTTTCACGATCCGTCCCGTAACGAGGACTATTTTCCTCTTTTCCTTCTAGCTGCTTGACTTCGTCAGTCAAGTCAATTCGGGGTGATCCATAGCCCCCCTCGGGGGCCTTTTTCCTCCCCCCCTCTTTTGGTGTCTTCAGGATTATTATTTCCCCCTCTAAACTGATTTTTTGTGTGGTGGTGTGTGTTTGTCATTTACGAGTGTTAGGCGCCTTCTGTTGAGTTTGCCTTCTGTTGTTTTTTGTTACTTTTTTCTCATAAGTCCCTGAAATTTCGGACAGTTACTGATCTCATCTTTCGGTGTATATGACCTTTTTCTTCGTTTATTTCCCCCCCCCCCCCACGATGCACCCCATCAGCATCCAACCCGGTTCTCGTATAACTAAATCAGCCGCTTCCTCTTACTCCTCTTCTCGCCAAAGTTCCCCGTTTAGCACCCAATACTCGTCGGAATCTTCCCAAAATTATGATCTTCCCAAGTATTAGAGTATTCTTTATGATTATTCCCTCCTCGCCCATGGACCTCAATTTTTAAGGCTCCTTTGCCACAAATACTTTACTGTTAGCCCTTCGAATTCGCTGCTTTTGCAGGGAATTCTGCTGCCAGTGCCTATGTGGACTCCCCTCTCTTTCTCTTCCCAATTTCGTTCTAAAATCGGTATGGTTCCTCAATAACGAGGTTGCTCTCCCCCCCCTTCGAGTCAAGTTGTCATGTTCGACCCCCTTCTCAAGATCTTCTTCCCTCTCGGGCCTCGCTCTTTTGATCCCAAAGGGACCAATTTGAACCTCCTAATTATTTCTAACTTTTTCCCCCCTGCAAGTGTTTGCGGCACATTTCTTCCTTTTATTCCATGGAGTAACCGCCTTCCAAAAGACCCTACCATCCCCCAAGTTACTGAGGCCTGAAAGGCTGCACTCCTTTGTTTTTTACAGAGCCTCTCCCTATCTTTACGGTCTGAGTATTTAACTTTTCGAAGTCCCCCTCCCTCTCCCCCGTTGCTCAGTATTTCTGTAAATGTTGGATTTTGGATTTCTAGAGAGATGCCTGATGGGTTGGCGCCAGAGTTAACTGGACCCCCCTTTTGACCCCAAACTGACCCCTAGCTCGTTTTGCGTGAGCACTCCAGCAATAGCTTGCCTATTCTTAGTTGGTGGAGTCACTCTTTCACGCTGACGCCTCTTTTCCATGATCGTTACTTGACCGTTCAGGTCGTTACGGCTGAGAAGTTTCACTTGTTTTTTTTTTTTAAGCCCCCCTTTTTTCCCCAGATGCCGCTCCAGCCCTTGGATTCGGAAGCGGGCTTCTTTTTCTTTTTTTTTTTTTGTGAGGAGGCCTCGTCCCAATTCTGATTTAGACCCCCACTTTTTTGGCTGTTGCTAAACTAGACCCTACGAGTCCCACTTTCGGGCACAATGCGTTCATTGTGCCCTTCTTCCCAGACCTCTCGTCGCGTGGCGGATGTCCCTCTTGGTGATTTGTTCAATCCATGCTGCTCCGCCGTTTTTGGGTCAGGATTTGTTCGAGACTCTGCGTGCGTACGACCCTTTCTTTAACATGGTTTTTTTTCCCGATGCTTGACTTGGCGCTCTGCTCCCCAATGGTCTCTGCACAGAGTCCCCTCCGACGCTCAACTTCCGCTGACATCCGTCTATGAAGATTGTAACCGCTTCCTTCACATGATCAGAGCTGACCGACTGTTTTAAGAGTGTTTGTCTTCGAATATTTTTTCCCTCTAGCAGCCCTGCCCTGACGAACTTAATAGGTCTTTTCGACGTCTACATGAGTAAACCATGCTGGGACGCCCTAGAACACCCCTTTTTTTTTTGCATGGTCAACTTAAATCACTCCAGACTTTTTTTCGCGGGCGCACCCTGCTTTTGGCACACTGACTTCCTGTCCCCAAATCATTCTCGTTTTTCCGTCTTTTCACGACTTTCCCAATCTTCCAGAGCTGTCCATAGCTATGGATGCTTTTTTTTTGCGCTTAGGTCCCTTTACAGTCTTCTTTCGTCTAGCGCCCTCTGGCTTATTTTTTTTTGGTGGTTTGTGTGGACGCAGCGAAGCCTTTCGTTTTCATCTCTTCTTTTTAGTTGTCTTCTCAACCCTCCTGATTCTTTTCTGAATTGTACAGAGAAAGCAATAAAACACGTCCCCTTCTCCACATCTTGTGGCTGGATTCGGCGGTTCGATGAATTCCATAATTCTTTCTAAGGCCTAACACCTCCCTGGCTTTCCTTCCGGATTAAAAAGGAAGGATTCTATGCATTCAGCCTGTTTTGAAGAACCGGTGTTTCCCAGAGAGGTTGCGCAAGTATGCTCCCTCCACCCTGGGCATTCAAATTGGAGTGTCATTGAAGAGTCTTTTTGTGTAGTCGAGCCTTGATGATTTTCTT
>Ga0179593_1731027_pt1 | contig 13220 bp, 18 predicted proteins | sample CZODoug2_1_08_16_FD_185931 | JGI IMG/M metagenome (GOLD analysis project Ga0179593, IMG submission 185931) | Vadose zone soil fungal communities from Angelo Coast Range Reserve, California, USA - CZODoug2_1_08_16fungal (PacBio error correction) | ecosystem: Environmental > Terrestrial > Soil >... | reverse complement strand
TGTTTCTCTTTCACCCTCACATAGATCCGTGAATTACGGAAACCTTGCTCCTCCTCTTAACTGTTTTAAGCCTTCCGCTTCCCCCCCCCCCCGCATATCGCGAAAGTTTTCCTTTTTTCTTAGGCTGACCCGTGCGGAGCTGCGCTCCCCCTTTTTTTTCTGAGACCTCCCATAGTTCGATTTCCTTTTTTTCCACCCAATTCCTCAGGATAACTTTTTTCATTTTTTTTTTCCCCCCTATGTTTCGCAGGTTTAGCGGGTCCTCCCCCCCCACGTTTCTCTGGCCGATTAAGGCTATTTCCTTTTTTTCAGTCCTGTACCCAAGGGTTATTCATTTTTTTCCCTCCCACAACCAAGGACTTCTTCCTCCTTTCGATTCTCGCCCGTTTTCCCCCTTTTCCTGGATGGGTTTCAGTTTTTTTTCCCTTGATTCGGGGGATAAAATACCTTTTTTTCCCCTTGCGGCACAGATGTGTCATTTTCGTGCTGCCGTCAAACATGATTCTCCGAACCAGGTTTTTCCTATTCTCTTTTTTCGAATTTCGATGATTTAACAGATCCTTTTTTCTTTCCTCTTTTTTTCCTCCACCCGGCTTGGATCTACCTTCACGTCGGCGGTGAATGACCCGTCAACAGCGGCACCTTTTTATCTCTTTCCGAGTGTGGTTCGCTATGTCTGGAATTAGCGTTTATCTTTGTTTCTTTTCACCGGCAGCTTCCTCTTTCGACAAGTGCATTTTGAGTTCGACCGCGGCTGAACCGATTTGGTTCGAACTGCCTTGACGTGTCCTGCCTCCGCGGCGTAGACGTTGGGTTTTCTCCCCTTTTTCAGCGCCTCCTCCTAGCCACGACAATCGTTTCTCCTACTCCGCTTACCCACGGGCGCCCCACTGCTTTATTACAACAAGACTTCCACATTGTTTTCCAGGCCTTTACTTTATTTGCCCCCTTACCTTCGTTAGACGCTTTTCTAATCCTTCCCTCTGCTGAACAGTTCCGTTTCTGTCTGGTAAATGGCCTTTTGTCTCCCTCTTCTCTTCACTGCATCCAATCCGGATGGAAGCCCACCGTTCTGCTTCTGTTCTATATTCCAGTGGAAGTGGCCGACTTTTTATTCCCTTCCTCGCTCAAGCCCCCAGTTACCACCGAGGAAGCCCCTCTTATTCTCATCCCTTCACGGTGGTTTCAACGCCTGGACCGATTTCTTATTCTTTTGCGCCCCCTTCCGCTTGCTAAATCCCCATCTTGAGCTGTGAAGGCGGGTTATTTCCAGAACCGCCTCATTTCAAAGAAGACACCTCGCTCCTACTCCTTTTTGTCTACGTGTTCCCTCTTTTATGCTTTCTGCAAACTGTTTGGTTTTCTTTTCCTACGTGGCGTTTTCCTCGAAGGCGAAACCGATTCCTTCCCTTTAGTTTGTTTTGCCAATCATCTAAGGGCTTCCTGCCGGACCTTTTTGATTCTGCGCAGCTTGGAGTTTTTCTTCCCTTTTGGGCTTGGGTTGGCATTACACCTTGTTCGGCGATCATTGACGGTTCTTTAGCACCCCTGGAAGGTGCTTTCATCCCATTCCCCCTGAACCTCTTTCCCTTGCTCTCTCTTCTTGAATGGTAGGAGCACCGCCCCCCTTTTCCCGTCTTTTCCAGGTCCTTCTCCATTTCGCGTTCTATCCAACGACAACTTCCCCCCCCTTCACCTCTTTAAGGCCGTCTCTTGTGGGGATTTTTTTCCCCTTTTTCGAAACCTTTGCCGCAGATCGCGGGCGGATTTTTTTCCTGCTTTACTCGCACCTCCCACCCGTTTTTCTCTTGATCATCCCGGCTTTTTATCGTTTTCCAGTTCAGCAGATTATCCTTTTTTCCGCCTTCCCCTTTTCCATGCTTTTCTTTTTGGTGACCAACCCCAGCGCTTCCCCCCCAGCTCAGCTTGATCTCGTCGCCCGCGTTTCTCTTTTTTCTCTGCCTTTTGATCGAGTTTCGCCACGACTCGTCCCTTCCATTCCCCTCTTTAGCGCGTTCGCGTCGACGACCCAACTGTGCCATCTTTTCTGTTTTCCCCGCGTTAAAGCCTCCTCCTGAACAACCATAGCATGATCTTTCCTTTTCACTTTTTTCCACTGACCCTGGTGCTTGGATTTTCCTGCCTTGTTTCCTCTAAGTTCTAGACCTCCGTTCCCTTTTATGCAAACTCCTGAAGCTTGTGCGACCATTCTTTTCGTTCCTCCCCTTTCTATCCCTCGGGTCCATATACGAAACGACTCCCCCCCCTCTCGGATTTTTTTCGAATGATAGTTCGTTCGACGTCTGACCCGTCTTTTGGATTTTTTTGAGGTGTTCTGTTGTCGGAGTTCACGATGAGATCGTAGGTGGCCTCGGCGCCCTCTTTCCTGCGCAGGATCGATATGAGAATGTTTTAGTTCCTTCCCTACGCCGCCTTCCACGTTGTTGGGCCCCTTGCTTCTCCACTTTTAAAACCACCTACCCCACGGTAAGGTAAGGTTTGCCGCTTCCCTCCTTCCCTCCACAGCGGGAAGCTGGCTCTATTCCTCTTTCTCACTCCCCGTAGTGACCCTTTTCGCAGATTCTTTGCCCCCCTTCTAGACCTGTGCGTCGGCCCCCTGTGCGCGATAGGGGCGAAGTGTCCTCCTCTTATCGCCTTTTCTTTGGAAGGCGTTCCAGCGTTTTCACTTCCACCACCTTTCTTTTGCATTTTGTCGGCGAAAGTTAAACCCTTCTTGTGTCTGGTTTACCGCTGTTGGTCCTACCCCTCTTGCGGCCGAGCGCGCTTCCTCTCTTTAGTACAAGCTTCGTCCCGCGTTCTGTTGTTTTTTTTTTAGGTGCCCTCCCGTAGTCTTTCGAATCATTGTTTCCTTGTTCGAAGACTTAAAGTCCCATCTTTCAACTGCGGTGATGGTGGGGCATCTCCTTTTTTCCTCCTCACTGGCGCGGATGTCCGCATGCTTTTTCGTTTTGTGAAGGTTTTTGCTTTTTTTGGTGTCGAGTGTTTCCTAGGTCAGGGGCGCGACCTGCCCAGGTAGCTCGCGGCTGCCTGCCTGCACATTGTTCGGAAGATTTCTCTCTTCTTTTTTGGCCTCAAACAAATCGCGCAGGCTTACCTTTTTGGTTGTCCCGCCCCATTCCACTTCCCCGTTCGGCGGCCAGCGCGCACGGAGCGGGTCAAGGCCTCTCTAGTGGTTGCGCAACCTGCCAATGCGTCTCCGCTATCCTTCCCACTCTTTCTAACCCCGCTTTTCTGTAGCCGCCCTGCCGGCCTTCAAGGCCCGGCCTTGGTCCTCACTGTGCTGCTGGCCGCCGAGCGCGAGTTTTTTTTGTGGCTTTCCTTTTTTTTCCTTTACGTCGCAAGGTCCGGCCATGAATCTATTTAGGGTCCTCTCCTCTGTACTCGTCTTCGAACCTTTGAAGTTCTGCTGGCGGCACGCCTTGCCGTTTGTCACTGGGTTTCCCTCCCCTCCGGCCCTCTTGAAAGCCCCCCTCGAAAAAACTATAGCCTATCCCTCCAGCGTTTTCGGCCATCGCGCTAGGAAGGCGCGGATGTTTTTGTCTATTCCCCCACACTAAAGATTCGATTTGGCCCCCTGCGTCCGACCAGTTGGCGGCCCCCCCCCTTACAGCGACGGTTTTCTCCTCTTCATCAACGGCCTTTTCCCGCCTCCTGGAGCTACCGATAGACGGCCCCCTTCCGCTTTTTTTCTCCATAGGGAACCAGACCCCTTTGCCTACAAGTGGTGGCCACTTTTCCCTCCCCCAGAGGCGAGGCCTCGCCGAAACTTATTGGTCAAGGTTTTTTCCCCTCTTTTTAGAATTCACCAGCGCGCGCGGTTCCGTCCATAGAGTCTAACTTCTTGCCCCGCCTTGAATGCAGGGAACTTTCCCTTTACAGGAGCTGCCTTCGTCCGGCCGACTTGACCCCTTCCTTACGATATTTGCCGCCAATCTCTTATCCAGATTCTCGGTTTTCCTCTGCGTTTTAGAGTGGTAGGCAAACCCCTTACCCCCCTTCATTTTTCTGGTTCTTTCCCTCCCAAATCGTAGTGCGTCCCCCTGTTGGTCGCCCTCACTTTCCCCCCGTTGGCATCCCTGCGATCTGCTGCATGTCGTCAAGGCTTCTCTCTTGACCCCCACCTACGATCTTTCTTTTTGGGGGGTTGGGTTTTTTTTTTTTTTTTGTGGGGGTTTGGTTTTGGTGTTGCTCCTCTGCACCCTCAACCCCCTCCAGCCAAGATCATATTTTGTCCTTTTCCCGCCGGCACACCTCCGTCTGTCATTCCCCTGTTTCCTTGCTTGACTCGCTCCTGGCTCTTTTAATCTGCCGATGCGCCCCCTGAAATGTTTCGTCCCTTCCCTCTTCTTTTCAACACGCCCGAGCACGGTCGCTAACCTTCGCAAATCCCCCCAACCAGAAACGCTATTTTTCCGCAATGTTCGTCACGTATTCAACTCCCTAATTTGTTTCCTTTACGCCTTTTAATTCTCCTGCACATCCCTCACCCTTTCTGCTCTGTCGCCCCCCTAGGTGCGTCGCCGACCTCCTTCGGCGAAGATCTTGATAACTGTTCCCCCCCCCCATCCGGACAGCCGCTAGTTTTACGTCTATTCCCATTCTTTCTTTCTTTTAAGACGCGGTTTTGGCTTTTCAACCCGACGTTCCCGCAGCCTTTTTGCCCCCAAGTTCTTTTCCGTCTATGACCCTTTATCTGCGCTGTTTGCTGTACCGCCCCCTCCCTTCTTTTCTATCCTGCATCTTACTCAAGGTCGTGATGGAGGTTCGAGTTTCCCTTCCTCCTATCCCCCGCTCTTTGGTTTCAGTTTCGAACAGTGCTATTCCTCCCTTGCCTGTAGAAGTAGAATTCGTTGGATGTCCTCCCATCTTTTTTTTCCCTGTGGAAATCACCCCACTAGGGTTCGGCCGGGCTTTTTCCTTCCAGCCTGCCCTTGCCTCTCCCCCCCCCCCCACGCTTCTCTCGCCCTCTATTCGTTGATCTTGTATGACCATCCCCCATTTCCCCTCTCCGCAACGAAATCTTTCTCTTTCGCAAAGTGTCGATTCCGACCCAATCCACGGCGAATCTCTCCCTTCCTTGCAGAATCAAAGTTCCTTTTTTCTCACGTTGCAGCCTTTTCCTTCAAGCGTTCCCTTCCAATTTTAGATCCTCCTTTTTTCACGAACCCTTACCCTTCAGCCATCCCCTTGCCCAGGTGCCACGTAGCCACGTTTTGTTCGGATCGCTCGCCCTTTTTCTCTGGAACTTCAGCGAGTGCTTCGTCCAAAAGAACTATTAACCCTCTAACCTTTTTTTTTTTTTTTTTTTTTTTTTTTTTTTTTTTTTTTTTTTTTTTAACTCTTTTTTTTTTTTTTTTTTTTTTTTTTTTTTTTTTTTTTCTTTTTTCTCAAGCGGACCAGGAGACACCAGTCTGTATCTACCTGATTGCGTGTCCGCCAGCGTGAGGTAATGAGAATAAGAGTGTCGGCTCCTTTCCCCCTTTTCTGTCGTTCGCGCAGCGCGTCCAGCTCCACCCCCCCGGGTCTAGACCGGAACTTTTTTTGTTCCGACCCCATCGTATTGATGATGCTTCAAATCCTTTTCTTTTCTGGAGCACATTGCATTAGCCCCCGTTTTTCTTGCGTCGGCCTGTTCGCTTCCTTTCTTCTTTCTATCTCCTCTGTCTATGTTCCCTTCTGAAAGTACTTCCTTCCGACCTTTGTTGTCCGGCAGAAGGTGGAGCCCCCCCTATAAGTCTTTCTTCCTCCCGATGGTGTGATGAGTCTCTTTTCCTCGGGCCCACGTCAACCGCGCTTATTTCTTCGTCGCCTTGAAGTTCGACCCCATTTTCATTCGTCCTTTTTCTCCAAATGCATTTTGTCTCACGTTCTAAGCTGCGCGTTCACATTTTTCTCTCGCTCCTGCACGCCCGACCCCACACCCCGTAGTGCCGATCATGATCGTCTCCCTTTTCCCCTGCTTTTATTTCACCGCGTTTACGTGCTTCCAGCTTACTCAGCCGGTTGGATTTGCCGAGATGTGAATCGTGCGAAAAATTCCTTCCCTGATCTCCCCTTAGGTTTTTCCTTCCACAAGGCGTCCTGTGTGCAGCGTACGCCTGTTCGTTTTAAACCGCGGACGCATCATAGTCAACGCTCCTCCGCATCCCCCCCTTGGCCTGGCGTAGAATCCTCCTCCCCCCTCTTAGTTTTGTTTCTTCGGTTTACTCCTTTCCCTTACAGGTGGCCGAACTCCCCCCTGCTCGCAATGAACAGTATCCGGTTTCTTTTTTTGAGACGCTCGGATCGTTTTATGACCTTCTTTCTGCCTTTTTCTGTTTTTTTCCCCCTATCGACCCCGACGAAAGTGTAGCCTTCCCCATTGTTAGTCCCCAATGTGATCAGCTCGCCAGGACCGCTCTCGTCTCCAGTTTGGGCTCCTGTTTTAGAGAAGGCTCTTTCACAGCGAGGTCTTCCTTTAGTTATCTTCCCCCTTCTCCTTTCCCCCTACTTGTTGTTTTTTTTGATACGTCGAGAACTACGAACTCGACCCTTCTCCTCTTCCTGATTTACAAGGCTCCCTCCAAATGCAGTCCTACTTTTTTCCCTATCTCGACATTTCATGGCGAGATTTGATTCCCCCCCCGACTTTCTTTTCCCCCGGAAGAGTCTTGCTACACTTCGTCGCCTCCCCACCAATCGGGCATATAAAGATGCATCCCGCTTTTCCTACACCCCGCCACGCCGAGGATATCGTTCGCCTTCCTTCCCCTTTTCGGACAGAATAGTTACCCCCGGTTTCCCAAGCGAAACCCGAAGCCACCCACAAGTTGATAAGTTGGGCTTTCCGCTCCCCTGAACTTCCCGTACATCTGTCTTTGGCGCAGTTTTCTTCCCCTCCCTCGGTTTATAAATATCTTTTGGAACCCAAAGCGTACTTCCCCCTGCATGCGCCGGTACTCCGGAATGGCTATTTTCTGAAAATTCATTTTTCGCTGATGGCCTTCCATTTGCTTTCACCGATCGGTCTCTGCTGAAATCCAAACCGGTATCCTTACGTTTTTTTTTTACCAAGACCCGGACCTGGCATACGATCAGATCGGTCCTTTGGTGTCTCCTTTTCATTAGTTTCTAGGTACTTTCGGTTCACCTGCAGGGCTCTTGACCGAACTCTTGAATGTATGGTATCTCTTCCTCCCCCTGATTGAAAGGATTTTTCCTCGGAAGCCCATCGTCCGTCGATTCGTCTGGAGTCCGCCTTTTGCCTACTCGTCCCCCTTCTCCCTCCCCTCCGTAAAAGAAAGACTTGCTGTAGGCCTACTCCGGCTTACGCGGCCCCCTGTCTTGACACCCCTGATTTTCTTTTCCCTGCCCCCCCCGTAATTTCATGATGTGAAATCCCTCGTCACCCGTTCTCGATAGTCCAAGAAGACCCTGTTACGCGTACGCCGAACAGGTGCCTTTCTCTTTATTTTAAAATGTCCTCCGTCAAGCATGCGTGGCGTGTCCCCCCCCATCCCTTTGGCAGGAATCAAACGTATAATTGGACCCCCGTTCCCCCCTTTTTTTCCTTCTTTGAGATCCTCTTTTCGCTACAGCCACCGCATCGAGCTCACCCCACGTCTTTTCTTCCCCTCTTACCCCCCCAGCTCAGAGCCCCGCTGACCGTTATTGAGCTTTTGGATAGCTTAGTCTCCCTTTCCCCCCCCTCTTATGCCCTATGAAGGGCGTTCGTCCCTAGCCTCGCTCAGTTCAAGAAGACCCCCTCTCGCTTTTTCTGAACTCTACTTCAGGCTTCGCTTGAGTTTTCTCCAACTTTCACGGTCCCACAAAACTGGAGTGAAGCTCTCCCTTTCCAATTTTTTTTCCTCCTTTTTCTCGTGGGGCAACTCCCAGACCTTCCCTGTTCCCTTCCCGACGGCCCCTTCTGCGCCGGCCAATTGGCCTTGACAAAGCGCTGTTTTCTTCCCGTGGTTGGCTGGCATATACCTTTATATTCCCCCCTCCCCCTCTTCTGTCATTTGATGGCTCTTTCCCTTTGTTGTGCAGCACAATGGAACCTTTTGTGTTCCCCCTTCCGCCGCATAAGTGTTTCCTTTTACCTCCGGCGTTTTTTTTTTTCCTTCCTTTTTTTGTACCGGCTCCAAGAGCTTGGGCTTGGAGTTTCCCCCGTTTCCCCGGTCAGAGGTTTCTCCCCCACCCCCTCTTTCCTACCTATATAAAAGCTGTCCTTTTTCTCAGGTTTTGCACTGTTCTCACCTTCCCCAGATCGATTCGGTAGGGCGAGTTCTCTACTCGACCCCCCCCCCTTTCACTCATTCTTATCAAGTCGTAAGTCGGTTTGCTCCCCGCAAACAGAGACCAGCAGATTCTCCCTTGTCCCCTTCCCTCCCCCCTCTAGTCCCTTTCAAGAGTCTGGACCCCGTCCCCTTATGCCCCTTCAAGAAAAAAGTCCCGTGCCTCGTAGCTCGGTCCCCTCTGTCCTTCCAACCCCATCATCGCGGACCTCCGATCGCTTTTCCCTTCCTCCGATTCCTTAGCCTCGACGAGCCAGCGTTTTTACCCACCTGTGTTCTCTCTTTTGCTTTTAATAACAATGGACTCCCCTCTGTCCACTTCACAAACAACTTTTCATGTTTCGGTTGATGACACCCAGTTCTTTCGTACCCCCAACTTCTTGCTTTTGGGATTTGCCGATGGTTGACCTTTTCACCTGTACAGTTTTCAGGGCCCCCCTTTCTCATCCGGATGTCTTTCTCCATTTATTAGCATCGCTGGAGCTTTAATTCTGCACTTGTGTCGTAGGTTCTTAAGGAAACCCTCCACTTTGGCAGGAGTCCGGGATAGTTTTTGTTTTTAGCTTTTGCAATATTTATTGGATTTTTTGAGTTTTTATACATTGGGCATGTAGGCCACATTTTTTTTATGGTCCCTTCGGCCGTCAAGTGGGAATCCTACCTTCCCCTTCTCTTGCACGCGTTCTGTCTTTTTTTCTTTTCCCCCCCTTTGTAACAGGACTCTCAATACCGTTTTTGCCCTTCCTCCGCACTTGTAGTTCCGGAACACATCCTCCTTCCCGTTCTTTGCCGACACAGAACTTGCATCTTTCTCTCTTCCCCACCTTTTAGCTGGCTTTCTTAGCGCAGAACAGTCGACCCCCTCCCCTTTTTCTGTTCCGCAGAATTCTTCTTGCCTAAGCTCCTGTGCGTCCCCCATTTTAGTGGTTCGAAATCTTTATTCCTGAGTCCAGCCTTTTGGCCCTTGAGGCTTTTCCTCCGTCCTTCCCCTGAACCACTGGTAGCAATAGTTCCCATAGTAGTGTTTCTCCTTCCCCGTACGTCCTTGGTATGTTTTCCACCTTCTAAAAGGATATGACTTGATGGCCGTTCATCTTTTTCCTCCTCCTTGTGGCGTCGACCCCGTTGATGTCCTTGCCCCCCCTTTCGGGATATTGTAATGCCTTTCCCTGCACAATGGTCTACGACCTCCCCCACATCGAAGTGTCTGTTGTTGTACGGGCATATCCCCTCCCAGCCTCGCGATGCCTTCTTCGCGAGTGCTTTTTTTTTTTCTTTTTGTCGTTGGAGTAAGATTTGACCCCAGTTGATCCCTGATCAGGAGAAATTCTAAGATTCATTCCTTCGAATCTTTCATCCCCTCCCATCTTTTTTAAAGTTCCTTTTTTTTTCTCTCCAGATAAAAATGATTGCCCCCCCCCCCGACGCTAGGCTTAAATTCAGGTCCGTTGCCATCGTACTTCTCTCCACCGCCCCCCCCTCCCCCTCTTTCCGTGCGAGTAAAGGTCCGGTTTTTTTCCATCCCTTCTCCCCCTTAGCTTTTACCAATGCCCCCACTACGAGGCTACAAGCCCCCCCCGGTGTTATAATCTTCACTCCCCCCTTCCCCCGTGTGTTGTGAGAGCCCCCAACGAAGTATGTTCCTGGTTGCGCTCCAGCATTTAGATTAAATGGAGTCCTTCCGCTCCTTGCCTCCGTCTCTTAGAGGATGCTTTTCCGAGTCTCCTGTACGAGTTTCCCCCCCCCCTTCCTTCCTGCTTTCGTTGGCAGACTTCCTGTATATGAAGTGTTTCTACCTGTTCTGATTCGAGAAACGCATTCTCCCTTGGACGCCTGGTCCGAATTCCCCATCGGCCCCCTCCGCTACTCACGCTCCTTCCTCGCGATTTAAGGCCGAGGCTGGTTCTTTTTAGTCCCCTTCCCCTGAACAGCTTCATGTTGAGAGTCGACCAAGTGGCCCTTTCAACCCTTTCTTCGCGCCGGCGGTTAGGGTTCCCTTCCCCTTCCCCCCGGCAGAGGACGTTTCCCATTCTGGAAACCACCTGAGCTACTATTCTCCCTTCTCCCTTTAGGCGAAAGAGGGTTTCCCCAGCCACCGTCCTCCACTCACGACCCTAAGAGGCCGAGGCTGCTTCCTTTCTTGTACCTGCGTCGACCGCCTTCCAAACGCGTTTCTTTGTTTTCTGCGGCTCCCTACGGTCCCTCCCCCGCTCTTTTTTCCTGGGCCTTTTAAGAACTTGATTTTCCTATTTTACTCCGAACTCCCTGACCCAGTCCATAGTCTTTTCCCTTTGGTTTTCTTCCTGCCAGCCCGATTAGCGTTTTGACTTTAGACCCTGGCGGTTGGGAGTATTGGTCCCCACCATACCGTACCCCTGATTAGTGCTGGTTTTTTCCCGTGTGTACCCCAATGCGTCGTGCCCCCACCCTTGTTCTGATTCCTTACAACTTTCAATGACACCTTCGTCCCTTCCTTTGCTCCCTTTCTTGGAGATCCCCCCTTCAGGTCGCCGCTGGCCATTCCACCTTCTTTTCTCGTGTCGTCTTTCAGTCCCCCCAACCCTTTTCAAAAAGAAGCCCCTGACATATTTTTTTTCGCGAACGCCCACTATCCCGTCGACCTCACCCCCCCCCCTTTAGCTGTTTGCTATATCCAGACTCTGATTTCTTGCGGCTCTTACTCAGAGATAGAAAAGAACTTGCTCCAGGCTTGATAGTTCAACCCTTTTTCCAAAATGGACTTTCGCTCTCTTTTCGCGAAACAAAGCCCCGATTGCAGTGCATCTCCTGAACCTTTCACCCTCTCTTCCTAGATAACTTTATCCCCTTCAGTGGCTTATCTTGATCAGTTAGAACCCCCCCCCCCTCCCTTTTCATGCACAGTTTGGGTCGCGTCCCTTCGGTTTTCCCCCAGTAGTAGGAATCTCTCAACGATTGTCGTTGATCGGGAGCCTGTCTTACCTGCCGTCCGCTACGTGCCGAAGATCTCCAGTCCCCCTTTCGCTTTTTTTGCCTTTCCCCACTATTCATGAACTTGGGACCTATTAGTCCTTCATCGGGATGGGAATCTGCGTCCTGGGGCTGCTCCGGCAAACTCCCCCTTCAAGCCGCATGAGTCGCCCCAAGAAGGTCAAGTGATTTTTCTTATCTTCCCTTCCGCATCGCCAGTAATTTACCCTCCCCTTCCTTCCCCTGGTTTTTTAAACCCCCCTGCTTTTCCCAGAGACCCCCCCCTTCTTCTCCTTACTACTTCCCCTTTTTACTTTTTCTGATGGATAGACCAGTTTCATGTTAGGGAGGAATTCCCTTTTCTCGCTATGTTTAGGCCGGGGGCTCCTTTTCGCCCCCCTCAATCTTCTTCCCCCCCTGGCGACTTCCTTCCTAAGAGGATCGACCCCTTTTCCCTCTTCTCCCTAAAACCCGCAAGTGCTTTCCCCAGCCTATCCAGCCAAGCCATCCTCATTCTTTCTCTTTGTTAGATCCCCAAATACCACTGGACGACCCATGTTACCTTGGCCCTGGATCCCCAGAATCAAAAGCCTTATTCCCTCTTCGTATGAGTGCCCCCGTCTCCCAGCTATGTCTTGTCCTTCCTTCTTTCTCCCCCTTCCCTTCGCTCACCCCCTTTTTCTTTTCCCGTACGTCCACATGTTGAGCCCCTCTTCCCCTCTTCCCTTCGAAACTCATATCTTTTTCGTCCCCTTGTCTTATGGTCTTCTTGAATTAGCGTCCGAACGCCTTTATGTTGAGTTCATGTTTCCTGACGAAATCGTTTTCCTTCGCCCTTTTTTTCCCTTTCCTCTCTTCCGAGTTCCCTCCCTTGTCTTTGGTAATTTCACAGAAAGTGATGGGCTTCTCCCCTTTTGCTCGTGTTTATTTCCCGAGCCCCTCGTCCTCCCACGTATGAACCGCCGTTTCATTTCTTTTTTTTCACACAAATCCTTCTTTTTTGATTGAGTGCCAGAAAACGCACTTGACCCTTTCTCGCCCATTTTCAGTCTTCGTCTGTTCGGCGTACCCCCCCGTCCCTTTTTCCTTCTGACGCGCAGAAAGTCCTGTCCTCCCTCCAATGAACTTCCTGTCCAGGGACTGACAATGGCTCGGTTTTTTTTCCGAAGCAGGTTGCGCACATTTTCGATTCTGTCATACCCTCTTCCTTGAGTGGTCTTCGGCCTTTTTGGAGTGGGTCCGCAACGTCGATAAGCCGCCGACCCTCCTTTCCCCCGTCCGTTGCTTCGACCCACTCCAGGTCTAAACTAAAGCCTACAATGAAGCTTCTCCAGCGGCTAGCTGCGCGTTGACGGCCCCCCCCTTCCCTCTCTCCTCAGATACCTTACGCACATTCGTTCCCGTTTTCCTGATTTGATAGATGCACTTTTTTCTGGTTTCTTTCCCCTTTGCCTCGCTTATCCAACCGGTTTGGTTTTCATCGCGCTTTTTCTGTGAAATTCTTTTTCCCCTTTCTCCCCCGACCAAAATTTTTTTTTTTCCTGAAGGAAGTTCTGCGGTTCAGCAAAGACACTCCCTTTTCCTTTGTGCCCCCAAGCTATTCGATCCATAGCGACACCTCCTCCCTCCATAAATTCGTTAAGGAGGACGTGGATCGAGCTCTGCGTATCCATTGTTTGGTATTTTTCGCTTTTCCAACCTGTTCTTTACCTAGGAGAACCTTTATAGCCTTTTAGTCACTCACCTCGTCGTGGCAGTTTCGATTGACACGCGGACGCTCTGCTCATCGACCTTTCCTCGCATGGCCTGCTGATGGCCAGCTCCCTTCCCCTCCTACAGTTTTTCCCCCAATTTTTCGAGAAGATTCCTGTCTTAAGAAGACTCCCTGAGTATGACTAGGACCCGTTTTGGCTTTTTTATCGTTCCTGTTTTTTCTCCCCGGCTACAGGTCGAGTTTTTTTCTTTTTTCCCTCC
>Ga0179593_1575713_pt1 | contig 13221 bp, 16 predicted proteins | sample CZODoug2_1_08_16_FD_185931 | JGI IMG/M metagenome (GOLD analysis project Ga0179593, IMG submission 185931) | Vadose zone soil fungal communities from Angelo Coast Range Reserve, California, USA - CZODoug2_1_08_16fungal (PacBio error correction) | ecosystem: Environmental > Terrestrial > Soil >... | reverse complement strand
GGTATCCTCCCCTTCTCGGCGTCAGGTTCCAAGCCAGCGATGATCTTGTCGAGTGGACGGTTTGTTTTAGCGTTCCTCCGCCCGCTACATTAGGTAGTGTTCCTTCCCCCGTCGCGCGCCTTGCCGCTCGCCTACCGAAAAAGCTCTTTCCCCCAGACTCTGCGGCAAAGTCTCCTCTACCCCCGATCCGCCCCCCCCCCCCTTCCCCCTTGACCATTTAGCTTCTCCTCCGGCCACCCCCGGCCGGCAATCTAATATACCCCCCCTTTCTCACACCACCTCTCGCTTCCCCACTTCTGCTTCTTGGGCGGAAGACTCGGATTTCCTGCTCCCGTCCGAGATTTTTCCTCGCGTTCGGTCTGGAATTTGCCCCCCCGCCGTTTTCTGCGGAATTCCGAATAACACATTCGGACAATTGATGCAATACTTTCCCCTCACGCCGCTATGTTTTCTCCTAATGTTTTACATACCCCGCTAGTCAGCAAAAAAATTCTTCAAGGGGCTTTTCATCACCTCTCCCGTTGGGAAATTCTTTTTTTCCTGTAGAGCTGATTCCCCCCCCTGTCGACCGTCTATAACCTGTATCACCAAATATGGTGCCAGCCCATTCCTCCTTCCCCTTAGTATGTCCTGTTCCCCCCCCACACTAATCGACGACGGACCCTAAGTCTCGCCTGTACCCACTTTCAAGGGGACATGGGCCCTACCCTGTCCCCCCGGCTCGTCCCTTTTCCCAAACAGCTTCGCGGGATTCCCTTCCTACGCCCAACTCGGCCCCAGCATCTTCCGCGACCCTTCTCCTTCCCCCTTGCCCCCCCCGACCGTGCCCCCCCCACGCTTTCCACGATCCCCCCCCCCCCCACCCATACATTTTTTTCCCGCTATCCTCGATGTGCCAAGGGTGTTCTTTTTATATACGTTTTTTCTCACTTTCGCTGCGACTGTCCGGGTTGGGACTCCTTACGTCTGGTTCTCTGACACGTGTTCCCTTTTCAGCGGGTTATCCGTCTACGTCTTGTTGTGTATGCCTCATTCGTGTTTCTGTCTCCATCCCGATAGATTAAATTCTTTTTTCGTAGAGCTTGCACAGTGATTTGTGCCAGGGACGTATCCGAGTTTTTTGGGAGCGCACCCCCCGTTTCTTTGCCGTGACTTTTGGTTAGCGGTTGCGACGATCCCCTAGGGAAGGTCTCACGCCCCTTATTGCCCAAACGTCCCTTTACATCCCCAGTCACACTCGTGACCCGTCACACCCTGTTCTTTGGTTTCAATGGGGTTTCAAGCCTCGCCGTTTTTACTGACTCGTGACACGGGATCATTTGTTGTTTGTTTTACCCGGAGTTAATGAACTTGTCTGCCTTTGTTTTTTCCCCAACCTGGGGTAACGGGATACTCAATGATACAGAGTGGTGGTGAGGGATCTCTCCTTTCCGGAGACTTCCCTCCCGGGAGACCCTCCTTACAAACCGGTTCCCAGGAACTTTTTTTTTTCTCAAAGTTTAAGCCGTCTCTAGCGGCGCTACCAACGGAAGGTAATCCGTCGTTGTTTCCGCCCCAATCCCCTTCCCATTATTCTTTTGCTTCTTTCTACTTCTCCCGTGGTTGGAAATCCAACTCGAGCGCATCCAGCTTTTCTCGGCAGTGTGTTTTTCCTTTTGCTTCTGAGAACGCTGCACTCTCTGGACATCTGTCACACCTGCCCTCACCCCCCCCAACAATCCCTCCCCTCGTTGTGATGACCTTTTTGTATGGCCACCCGCCCGTACCATCGATAGTCTTCTTTTTTTTGTCTGTGTCGTTTTTGTTTAGTGCCCCCCCCTGCCCCTGTGTTAGCTTGCGTCCCTCGTGAGCCCTTAAGCATTTTAAGGCATGTTGTGGTTATAAATTTTTCTAGCTTTATGTACATTTCTTTTTCCTTTCACACACCATTTCCTATGGCCCCCTGAAAATTTAGACTTGTCACTGTCCCTTGTGTTCGGCATTCTCCTTATATTGAATTCCCCCCTATAGCACCCTCCCCAGCTTTCAACGTGGACGCCCTTCACCGGATCGGCGGATTTTCCTTTCATAGGCTCTTCTAAGCTAATTGCCTATAATACATTCGTTAAATTTTTTTGAAATAGGTATTTTTTAGCATTTCAAGGTTTTTTCGCTGTACCCTTTTTTTTTTTAGTGCAACCCGGATTTACCCCGTCCGAACCAACCCCCCAGTATTATAATTTTCCCATTTTGCATCGTTCGCTCCACCAATTTTGACACAACATAGGCAAGAACAAAACACGACAATCCCGTTTCTAGACGCCTTTTTTTTCATGTGTTAACTTCCCGAGTCCCTGCAATCGTCGCGCTTTTTTTTTTGCGAGCCATCTGTCTCGCGAAATATTTATTTTGTATACGTTTTTTCAATTTTTTATTTTCTCGTGCTTTCTCTTTGTAGTTTCTTTGTTGTTATGAACTATTTTCCTCTTTAGCTTGGATTCTCTATCTTTTTTTTTTTCTTTTTTTCTTCTTTTTTCCTTTTTTCTTTTTAAGAGTGGGTCTTTCTTCTTTTTAAGAGTCAAGACTTTCAGGTTTAGGCTGTCAGAAGTGATACGACCCCCCGCATGCGACCTTTCTCGTCTATCAGGGCCCACCCCACCCCCCTCTGCACGCTACACGATCCCAGTCAGTCGTCTTTTCCGACTATATGGCGTTCACCCACCCCCCCACTCCCCCCCCCCCCCCCCACACCCCCACTTTGCTTTCCACCCCAAGTCCGCACCACCACCCTAGCCGGTCGTCATCCCCCCTGCCAAGAGGATCGCCAAAATTCAATTCCCCCCCCTCCCACACACCCAACTCCTGCGGTCGATTCCCCCACTACCCCCGATTTCCAACCTTTCCGTTTACCGCCACCCCAAAAACCCCCCCCCCCCCTCGACCTGGAAGTTTCGGTCCAGTTGCCGTCGGAGGACTCCCCCTCTGTTTTCTTCCTAGTGAGGTGCCTCCAAGACTTGTGGCCGTTCTTATAAGGCTCTTTACCCCACTCCCCCACTTGGAAGCTGCTGACGCTCTCCATCTCCCCACAGGAAATCGCACAACAGCGACCTCTGCTTTGTGTTTCCAATCTTTTTTTCTTCTTTGCTCCTCCCCGCTGGTCCATTCCCTTACCATATGAAGGTGGACACGGCCCTTGTACCTGTATTTCTTTCCTGATGGCTTAATACCCCAAGAAGAGTTTCCCAGTAAGGTACTGTACAATACGGTTCTAATCCAACTGATTTTTGAATCCCCAAAACGCTCCCCCCCATCCCCTCCCAACTCGCCCCGAGACACCTTACCTTGCCTTCGCACTCGGCTAACGATTGAGCGGATTCTATGGCAATACATTGAGCCGGGAAGACAACCTCTTTGTTGATATTGAAGGTCTAGGGGCTTTACTGAAAGCGGAGGTGTCCCCTTTTTCGTTGATTCCTCTTCCACAAAATCCACTTTAAGGTCCGTCCCAAACATAATACCAAGCAATTCTTCCGCCTAGAGCCCTCTTTCTCGCCCAGCCCCGGCTCTCCATCTCTTCTTGAGAATGTGTTTTGCCGATTCCTATTTGTCCAAGTCCTTCCATCTAGTATATTCTCCACTTTTCGTGTTAGTTTGTTTATTTTCCTTTCTATTGAGTACAGGCCACCGTAGGTCAGTTGTTCCCAAAAGTAGTCCTTCATGTTTCTAACTACAGTTAGCTCGGGCTTCACCGTTTTCAGCTCATTTCACGTCTCCGTTGTTTCCCCTCATTGGCCGGTGTTTTGCTGGATCTTCTGCTTCTCCTCCCCTCGCATACTTCGCCCCCCCTGTGTCTTTTCGATTTATTTAAGCACGGAGATCCTCTATTCCTCAGTTAGTTGTTGCTCTTATCTTGAAGCAACTTGCTCAATCTCCTCACCCACGAATTCTGGCACATGTTGAATCTGCCTGTTACACCGGTTCAGGCTTTGTTCCCCCCAAACGCATGACCCAATCAAGCCTTGCCCCCGACCTGCTCGTTGAAATGAGGTGACTCCCCGCGTGTCTCCTTGGTGTTTTTTCTCCGGCTGGTTTTTAGACCCGACTGGTCAATACTGGTTTTTCTTACCACTGTCCAGACAGTTCCCCCTCCGATTGAGGGAGTAGTCAGACCCCCCTCGAGATTTGGGCGCTAGGGATTTTTGCCCCCCCCTTAACGGGCACCATCCCATCCTTCTTTGTTACTTATCCTTGTCAGTCCCTCGTCTATCCCGGTTGCTTTGGAGTCATGTTTTTTAGCGCAAATTTGATGGTGGAAAGCGGTCCGCATCCCCCAGCCTCTTTCCCCATCTTCAGAACGCCCCTTCCCTTTTGTTTCTTCCCTTTTGGTCGGCCCTGAGATACTGTATTGCTCCTTCCAGTCCGCAGGTAGCGAGTCTATTTCTTTTCCCTACCAGCCCGGCAATTCTGGGTGTAGGGTTCATGGTTTTTCTTTATGTTTCCTTTGCTTTTTCTGCAAAATCCGTGGGTTATTCTAGGCCCCCACGACGCTGGTGCGGCCTCAGTTTTGCACAGTGCGACTTGGGGTGTAAGGCAACACGCCCTCCAGTATGGAAAGCAGAGCGCGGCAGAGGTCTTTGAGACACCTGCATTTGAGGATATTTTCAGGACGGGAGGTCAAGAAATGAGCAGGGACAGGTGTAAAGAGGTCCCCAAGGCCGGCCCCCCCCCCCGCTTCCCCGTCACCTGATGCCGGGGGAAATCTTCCAAGGAAAGAAGCTAACTCCGTCGTCCTGAGGAACCCAGCCAGTTCTCGAAGTTGACGAGCCCGCTTCGGCATGATGGCGTTCCTTTGTAATGTATACTCCGTCCTTTCGCGAACCTTTTCTTGGTTTTCACGGAAAACGGGGTCTGCTTTTTACCCTGGTGAGGTTTTTCCAGAAAAGGCCCCGACAAGTATTGGGGGAAGTTTTGCAGTCACGTATTAGGACGTTTTTTCCCTCTTTTTACTTGACGCAGTTGTCTGCCCTCTATCCTTGAATTGTCCAATCCGTAGGTTTAGTTTAGAAAAGAGTTACATCGAGAAGTTTTTAAAAGCACCGCACTCAGATTTCCCCCCACCCTATTTTTCACGAAGATATCGAACGTGGGACCGGAGTTCGACCCACCGCACACCCCCCTGGGTAGAGATAGCTCCCCCCCCGCCTCAACGAGGTACTTCATTTTCTGCCCCGCACCGGGATCCCCAGCACATTCTTTTCAGTCTCCACGGCGACACTAACAGAGGCCCCTATGCCCTCTTCGATTTGTTCGATGTCTTTTTCTTTCCCCTTACTATCTGAGCGTCCCCCCTTTTTGGGTTTTTTTTTTTTTTCTGTGGTTCATTGCCTTATCACTCTTGTGTCTTTTTGGGTTCGGATTTTCACCTTTTTTTCGCCCTACCTTGTTTTGCGGTTTATTTTTTGTTGTGTGCGTTTGTTTGGGTTGATTGGTAAGTGCTTTTCTTGGCTTGCCGATCTTGAATTTCCCCGAGGAAACCCCCCCCCCCCCCACCCAAAACCCCCCCCCAAAAAAAACCCACCACCCCCAAACCCAAAACCCAAACCCAAAAACCCCCATCCCCTACCCACAACCCCAAAAAACCCCCCCCCCCCCCCCCCCCCAACCCCACGGAAACACTCCCGAAGCTTTTCGTTTTCCCTTATGCACCGCCTGTTGGGCGGAGGTCCCTTTCCGTAAGGTCATTGATTCCTCAAGGTTGACCTCATTCGAACCTTCCCCTTCACCCGCCCGCTGACTCATGTCACGAGAATTTTCCTTTTAAGCCGTCCAGAGAGACAGTCCAAGATGAGGTCTCCCCTCGTCTCTATTATGTTGGATGGGAAATGTTACGCCCCCTTCCACCCCAAAACGCCATTATGATGGAAGTTTGGTTGTATTCCCCAAAACTCTTTTTCCCCTCAAAGTCCTATGATTTTTAATGAAGAGAGGTTTTCTCGGTCTTGAAGATTTTCATAGAGGAATCCACTAATGCCCCCGGAAAACATGCCGCCTTCCCAGCTGCTTTTTCTGTTTGCCCCAGAGCTTTCCCGGTCGTGATGCCCCTGCTACCACCTTGCCCCTTCCTCCCACCCTCCGAGCTTCTGACCTTTGTTTCACGCGTGCCATTCTGTTGCCCCATACAAGCCGCTTTTTTACCTTCAAGTATTTTAGTCGCCTATAGTTTTTCCCCGCACCCTAGTTTTTTGTCACGTTCTCTTCGTCCCTGACGGAGTAAGAGTCCGGTTCCGGGAAATAGACCCCCCCCCAGGCCCCCCTTTTCCCCCAATATTCCCCTCACTGTTACCTCCGCGTTTCCAAACCTCTCTCCCAGACCAGTTCAATTTTCTACGGGACTCTCCCACTCATCCCCTAGATTTAGTAAGTCCGGTGATAAGAGGATCTGTACCTTTCAAGGTAGTCCCGAACGAGAAGAATGCTTGGAGGTTGTTTGGAGGTAACAATTTAGGGCGAGTTTCCTGTGTGCCTTGCCTCGAAAGGAATGTTATTCCATGGGAATTTTCCCCTGTTTGTACGTTCACTCAACGGAACGGAGGGTGGGGGAGTGTTACCAGGTGGTTAGACCGAGGAGCCTGGCCAGTTCAAATAAGATGAGTCTGACCGCGGAACCCGGGCAAAACACAATTTCAAGCCCTCCTAATATTCTTATCTGCGTGCGAGACGCTCTTGACAATTTACAACCCCGACGTTTATTTCCTTTTTTTTTGGTATCTCTCGACTGTTTGTTTATTTTTACCCATTAGTTCTTCTATCTTTGTCGGCCTCTAGATGTTTTTTTTTTTTTTTATTTTTTTCACACCATACACCGATCATTATACCTGCCTCTTATTTTTCTATTTTCTGTTTCCGGTCTACACTGATTACTAAGCGAATCGCACCGCTCAAAACAGTCATTTATTCGACATGACTGATCCCTAGTTTCCCTCCCCCCACACCCCGTCCAACCCGACCCCCCCCCCCGCCTCCCCAACCCCACCCCCCCCCCCCCCCCCCCCCCCCCCCCCCACCACCCACCACCCCACCACCCAACAACCCACCCCCACACAACACCCCCCCCCCCCACTTGTTTAAACCGATTCCCAGCCACGCCCCCACCACCCCCCCCCCCGCGCCCCCCCCTCACTCCCCCCCCGCCCACCGCCCCCCCCCCCCCCCCCCCCCCCCCCACGGGCCTTTTTTTTTTTTCTTTTTTGGCTTGGCTCACCTGAATGCCACCCTCCCGCTCTCTGGACTTCCGTAGGGCTATATCATGTTCGTTTGTGGACACTTTTTCATGCGGCTCGCTTTATCCCCAAGCCTTGGATCTTTTTTTGCCTTCACCGCCTTTTTTCTTTTTTTTCGTTTATTGAACTATCCTTTATTTACCGGTCTGCTTTTGTACAATGGGGTGTTTTCACGCGGATTTTTTTTCTTTTATTTTAGACACCCTGCGTCGTGGTGACGACATTTTCGCTCTCTCCCAAACACGTTTTTGTGACTTTGCTTATTTTTTCCCTTTTGGTCCTCGCCCCGTCTTTTCCCCTCCCACCAAAGCGGTGAGCGGTTCTATTGAATCTTCCACAGTTGTGTATTTTTTCGAATCTCACCTCCCCACCACCCCGCACCACTTCCCCCGTGAACGCTCTTTCACCGCCCGTTTCGCTGATAGTAAGGAACCGCTGACCGGTTGGTGCAAGAGCCTTGCTGCACCAGCACTCTCCCTGACCCTCGGGCTCCGCGTTACTCCCCCATAGTTCCGTTCCCCCCCACCCCGGAAACGGATGACTGTTTTTGTGTTTGCAAGCCTCCGGCTCCCTTCTCCCCAACGGTTCCCGCTTGATTTGTGTGTTGATATTTTTATCGTATATATGTATTTATGTTTTGTGTTATTATTTTTAGTCTGCCCGAGTATTATATGCTTTGCTTTCCGAAGGTCTTGACACTCTCCCCAGACTAGCCCCTGTTCCACGCCAGGACTCCAGTTTTCCTCGTTGTCCCTCCCCTCTTCGTTTTAGATAGATTTACGTGTCCTGCACACACGTAGGCTTCCGTCCCTTTATGCACGCGTTTTTTTCCTTTTATTGCCCACCCACTTTGACAGGAGACCTTTCCGCCTCTTCTGTCACCTCAATAGCAGAACGTCGCTCCATCTTCCGTCCCCCCTTTCCCCTTTTCGCCCCACACACCGGTGAGCATGAAAACCCCTCCTACCCCTCATCAAAAATAAGCCGGTATAAGTTGTTCTTCAGTTATTGATGTGGGCCAATCTTCTTCCACTTCGCCCTCCATTTCCCCCGAGCGTACTTCCACTTCTGCTCTAAGACACCCCCCCCCCATGCTATCCCCCTTGCAGAATGGCTTCCTTACTAGGCGATTTCCAGGAGGGATCGCGATTCCTCCGGTCTCTGGCTTATGATTCTTTCATATTTATACACTTTTTACAATGCTTTTTTTCTTTTCAAGTTTTACCTTCCCCTTGGACTTTTAACTAACGCTCCATTTTTATTCTCCCAAAAAAATTGGGGCTTTTCGGCCGATCCCGTATGGTCCCCCCTTTCCCAAACATTCGAACCCTGTTCTTTATACCCCTAACCTATATGAGATTTGTCTTTGCTTCCTGCTTCTTCAAAGTTGAATCTGGATCCAAACCTCGCGATTAAAAGAGAATCGCCAGGTCAACTCTTGGTATCTCCTTCTCATTTCATCGGAAACCGCGGGCTGGGTTGGTCCCCTAAGGTCCTAGATCTCGACTTTTTGACGCGGCATTAGGAGGCCCTTACGCGGCCCGGCCTCTTTTTTTTTTCCTCAGCACTTCCCCTCAGGGGCGTTTGTCTCTTTTCGTTGATGGCATCTGCTTCAGGTACTCCCCCCCTCCTTCATTTCCGGGTGGGTCTTTGGCGTGATCATTCCCTTGCTGCCTTGTTTAGGGCGTGCCGGCGAATACGGTCCTTTTTTTCAATTTCTTCGTGACCCTCCAAGCCCTCTCCTGCCCTTTGTTGTTTGATGTGGGTTTAAGGTGATGTGGATAAACGTCTTATGACGTTTTTGCGTCTCGACCCTTTTTTGCCCATCCCTATGTGATGTTTCATTCCCGCCAATTCCACGATTGGAGTTTTTTCCCCCCGGGCCCATTGTCAGTCCCCCCCGCCCTACCTGTCAAATCGCTCCCCTTCCACGCCCATGATTTTCCTTTTACTTCCCCGAACTTTTTACTGACTTCACTTTTTTTGCCTATGTGGGACCGATATCCTGCTGTCAATGAACTTTCCTTTTGTTTCCAAACCTCTCCCCCGGGTTTGGCAGATTTTTTAGAGGTTTCCCCGCCTCAGTCGACCCCCCCGTGAGCGACCCTTCCTTATACCGGGCGTCCACCAGGTCCATGATCCCCCCTCCCTTCTCTCTCGCCCGAAGTGACTGTGGTTGTCACCCTTGTTTTTCCCTAGACCCCCTTCCCGTGCCACGTTCTGATTAGCGTGTTCTGGCGTTCTTTCCGCCCTCAGCCCCTCTCCCGGACAAGCAGCTTGTGGCCCTTTCGGTGTTTTCGCTTTCCTTCCTTGTAGCGCCTCTCTCTATTCACCCCCCTCCCCCCCCCACTTTTTCCCTGGACTCTTTTCTTCAACCGCATCCGTCCATCAGTCTTTTTTTTTTCTTTTGGGTTACTTTTTATTATTCTCTCTTTGTCGCCAGTAGTTTCTTCTTTTCTTCCGTAACTCTGGGTTCCTTCCATTTCTCTGGAATACAGAAATTTCGAATCGTTCCCTTTTTATCGGCAGCCTTCCCTTCTTTTTTTCCCTTTTCCAGTGGAAGCTTGATTTGTCCCTCAAGGGCATGTTCTTTGCCTAGTATAACCTTTCCTCAACCTTCCTTCTTCTTGCTCCGACGAACTTCTGTTGAATTTCAGCCCAACACTCCGGAAAGACACCTTTCATCCGTTCGTTTCCCCTCCCTTTTTCTCTGAAGGCGGCCCCTTTTCTTCGTCAGACCTTCGAGCAATATCTAGTAGCGAAGCGGTCTTTCTTAGAGTCCTCCAGACCGGCCCCCTTTTCCACGCCCCCCCACCTGCTGCGGACGATCTTTCCTAGTCGGCCTTAGAAGCCTCTTTCATAACAAAATACGTTCATTTCTCCCCCCCCCAATTTATTGCGGCACCCCTTACATTTCAACCCCCAACGTTTTTCCCCCTCCCCCCCCGGAAGATCCCCCCCCCGCTCCAAGAGTCTGCTTTTCTTTTCCACCGGAGAAGAAAAAATTAAATAATGTCCCTTTCTCTCCCCACCCATTTCCTCCGCTTCGTTTTTCAGACCCCCCTCCTTGCTCTAACCCTCGACCGCTTTTACCGATTAGGGTCTTCCAAGCAAGGGGAAGAGCACTGCTCGTTTGACGAAAGAGGTGCGAGAGATTTTCCCCCCACCTTGTTGTCTGGGGGACCGGTGCCGCCAAAGGACCTTCCCTGATGAACTCTGTCACAGGACTTATCTTTTCCCCCTGAGTGTCACTCGTTCTCCCTGATTCCCCCCAGTTTTTCTCCCTTCATATGGCGGCTTTTTCCAAGCAGCTCCAATTTCTTGCGTTTCTTTTCTCACCTTCCCCACGCCCTTTCCAGAAAACCCCCCTCTCCAACCCCCCTGCCTCTTGCGCGTCTAGAGAGAGCCACTCGTCCTCCTTTCTTAGAGACTTTTAGCAATACATGAGCCTTGCCCTTCGAATACCTTTTCGGCGGGAGACGATTTGTCTCTTTTGCGTGACCGCTTTCCCCCGTTCGGGTCAGGCCCTCCCCCCCCCCTTGCCTCCCCGCAACCTTTACCGCGGTCGAGCCCTTCTTTCGCTTCTGTTTGGTGCCCTGGCCAACGCCTTTTCCCTCGCAACTTTCTCTTCCCCGCGTATACCTCCCTCCGCTGTACCCGGGACGTTTACCAACAGTAGTCACATTCCTGTTTCCTCCACCTTCCCCTCCCACCCTTCCCCCTTCCAATCGCCTTTTGCAAATGGACTTGTCCTTTTGGTGGATCTTCGGCTTCCTCGCATCCTTCTGTCCCCTTGCGATCTTTCTCCCTTCTTCTCTTCCCACCCCTTTGAGAGCTTCTGAAGGAGAAGCTCTTTTCCTATGGGCAAGTTTTCTGCGAAGACGAAGCTCCCCCCCTCCACGCCATTGTGGGTTCCTGAATTTTCCTTTTCTGAGTTGAAGAACGGTTGACGCCTTGTTTATGAGAACGGAGTTCCCCTTATGTTCCCTTTCCAAAAGTCGTCCCGGTATTGATACGGTTCCCCTGTCGGTATTACCTTATCTTTTCCAAAGACTGTTCTCACAACAATCTCCAAGAACTCCTTGGACTTACTCCTTTCGGACGCCAGGACCCCTTTTGTCCTTTTGGTAGATCTGACACGATATTTGGGGAAAGAGGGCTCACCCCCCCCCTTTCACCAGCCTCATCTCCCCCCCTCGACCCTTACCATGACTTTGATAATCTTTTTCCTGCTGGTTACCCATGATATAATAGGGTTCCTTCTTTCATGAGTTCTTCGAGGTTTTCACCCCTCAGGCCCTTTGTATGGGAGCCTTTTTTATGGCTGGTTTTCCTTTTGGATTTCCCCCATAATAGGCCCAATCTCATGGTTTCCTTTGAAATCTGGTGGAGTCTAGAAAAAGCTTTCAACTTCTCTTGATCCTTGGCCGCTTTTCTTCTGACGCGTGGATCAAGATCTGTCCCCTAGTTAAAAAAGAGGAAAACGTTCCTTCTCCACTTTCCTCGCCGGATCAGTTTCCCCCTTTTGAGCCTTATTTTTCTTCCCCCCGTACTTTCTTTCAGCAGTTCCATGTCCTTTTCCCTTGAACTTTGGGCTTTTTGCCGACTCTTTGCCTGACCACGGATGACCCAGTCCTTCTCTGACGGCCTGGGGAGATTCGGCCTTTTTAAGGCGGTCGTGTCAGTGCGGTGTTTTTTTTTATTCGACACGACGGAGAAGTGCTCTCTCGGCCGGATGGTCTTCGGCGCTCGTATCGGTTTTAGCAGATTTGTCCGCGCTGCTCTTTGGGGGAGGCAGGCCCATCCTCCCCTGGCTTTTTCCTTTCCCCTCTTCTCGACGAGCTCCCCTTTCGGATTAAAACTTCGGCTTTTTCCGGGTTCATTTTGATTGTGGCCCCGAACGGATGCAATGCCTTCTTTTTTCGGGATTTCCCTTTACGAACTGAGTGCTGTTCTTTAGTGTCGTTCCTTCCGCAGCCGAGGTTTTTTTTTCTGCCACAATTCGCCGAACGCTTTTTCTCGCGTCACTGGAGGATTGCCCTTCTTGCTTAAAGCTAATTCTCCGAACCCTCCCTTTTCCTACCTTTTGAGGCCTCTTCCCCCAATGAAGGAACCCTCTTCCTTCAGATTTCCTTTCAAGGACGACGATATACGGACCTTTGATCCTCAGTCCAATAGTGTTCTGTGTGCAGTACGTCCTTTTTCTCCCGGTCATTAATGTGGACCCTTTCGGTTTTCATTCGCAGATCAAACCTTTACTCGTGATGTTATGTTTTCTCTTTTCTTTGAGCTCCAGAGTTTGCAGAGGTAATCTATGCGCACCTCAACACATGCCGCTTCCCTGCAATTTTTGTGGATGTACGACCCTTGAGCTTTTCAGAATCGTGGGACGTGAATTTTTTTCCCTTGCATGAACCCCTCACGTCGTTTTTTTTTGGGGCTGCGCTCTAGGCAATTATTCGTTTCTCTTGGTATTCGCTTTCCACGCGACCCCATACCCTTGGTTAGAAGCAGTTTAGTTGACTATTCTTCGGAGAGGTCCTTTCAATACCCTCCCCCCCCTTTTCGAACAACGAGTCTTTTTTTGTACAAACCTCTTCCAGTTACATTGCATTCATTCTCCCACCCCGTTTCTGCCTTTTCAAACCTTGCGACCTTTAAAGTCCACCACCATACCTTTTTGTTCGCGAGTCCGTTTCCCTTGCCCCCCCCACTCGCCGTTTTGCATTTCCCCGGTGGCCTTTCCCGCGTAATTTTCTTTCCTGCAGCCCACTAACATCTAACGTTTTTTTCACCACCCACCCCGGTGTTTCTACACCCCTTTTCAAAACACGAATCTCCCGCCCCAAGCTTTGAGTCTCTCACTCCTCCACACACCTACTCCCCCCCCCCCCGATCTCCCTGCACCCATTTTACCCCCATTGCCAACTGAGCCATCTTCCGACAGATCCCGGAACCTCCC
>Ga0179593_1367493_pt1 | contig 13221 bp, 7 predicted proteins | sample CZODoug2_1_08_16_FD_185931 | JGI IMG/M metagenome (GOLD analysis project Ga0179593, IMG submission 185931) | Vadose zone soil fungal communities from Angelo Coast Range Reserve, California, USA - CZODoug2_1_08_16fungal (PacBio error correction) | ecosystem: Environmental > Terrestrial > Soil >... | reverse complement strand
TCGGTCTCACACGGAGATTCGTCTCTAAAATACCTCCCTCCTGAATTGGACCTGAGTCGCTCCGAACCCTTGCTTTGCGCACCTCGGGGCTGGTTTCTTGTTTTTCTGACATCCAAACCCCCCTTCCTCCACTCCCTTGAAAAATACTGGGGATGGCTGTTGGAGCATGGCCAGGTTTTTACTTTATCTTTTCCTCTTCCTCGAATGAGTGATTTTGTCAAGTGTAATATTTTTGGGAGCCCTCGATCTATTCGATTGATGAGTTAAAGCCTTTTATTTTTCTCAGGTTCTTCAAATTTTCTCATTGTTTTTTTAAATTTTTGCACACCCGCTTAATCTTCAAGAAAACACCGCCAACAAACTCCGGGACCTGCGAAGTAACCGAAGGTTTATGGAATTCAATATTTCCTCTTTTTTTATTTTCTTGGATTGAGTCTTACTCCCAGAGTCCCCCGGGTAAGAAGGGTGAAACACATCGATTCGAAGACCCCCGCGAACCTTCCTGGTAATAAGCTCTGGTTTCGAATACTTACTTGTTTCTCTAGTTATGTACCCCCAGTTGTCCCTTCCCCTTTTTACATATGATAGAGACGTGGATGGTTTTCCTTCCCCTTGCTTTCCTTTCCATGTGCTTTAATCTTGTCCAAAAGGATTTTCACCTCGATGTGTTTAATATCCTTGGACTTCTTGGCGTTTTTGAGTCGAAGATCCCGCTTGGTAACAAACCCCACCCAACAATCGTACCCCCCCCCAACGTAGCCTCTCATCCGTCCTGACGGCCCGCGTATAGACCACTGTGGATTGCGATCCCCTGCGACCCAAGTTTGCTCCCAGTTGTGAGTTGGCGACCGAGTCCTTTTCCGCTTTTACTTGCGAGATCCTGGCGCTCATGGAAAGACCCCTCTCTCTTGGACTTCCTTTGAACAACCGGCCTTGCTTCTTTCTTTGTCCCAGTTTTTCTTTTCGATCAGACCGGACTCATCGCGGTTTCGCTAGTTTTTCTTCACCACCCAGTCTGGTTTCCCTGAGTTCTCCTTCAAAGAACCTGTGGTTAACGGTCTACTTGATGGGTGGAGTCGCGATGCGTTCCTTGTTCAGTGGCCTTTCGGACAAAGGCCGGTATGCTCTATTTCCCTCCATTTTGCGAGGGTTCCCTTTTCGAACCACGCGCCATTCCATCTATGTACCTAGCGAAATCTGGACGCCCCCGCTAGAAGACCCCCCAAACATGAACCGTCGAGAAACGCCCCTTTATCCTTTAACATGTCTTTTTGTTCGTTCAAAGGAATACCTTCTTCTTGACCCAAATTTAATCCCTTCTGAATGATGCTTAACATTCCACCTTTTAATGGAACTATAAGACCACCTTCCTCCCTCTACAATGCTGGCCACTGATTTTTGCCCTCTCCCCAGGTTTACGCCTCATTTTTGCGGTCTCTTCCGCAATCACGGCCAATGATGAACGCAACTGGACCCTGGCACGACCCAAACCTTCCGAGGGATGTGTGCCTCTTTCTGTCTGGAGATTTAAACGGCATGGAAGGTTCTGTTTCTCTTTTCCCCCCCTTTCCGAAACACAACCCAGGTAGATGGCCGCCCCGTTTCCGGACAGGAATGCCCGCTTTCTTATCTCAATTTTTTAGGAGTTTGGAAATCCAACACCTGACGCTGTTTAGACCAGTATCCATGCTTTCAACCCTGCGACCTCTTCGATTCCATTTATACGCTTTGCCTTGCCAGAAAGTTTACCCCTGAAAAATGCTGAAAAATTTTGGCATGCCTAAATCCCTTCCAGAGGTTCCTATTTTCGAGTTTTTACACAAGCTTGGCCCCCTTTCCGGGTAATGGCCTGGCCCAAACTTCCCCCGGACTCTCACGTATATCCGTGCTCCAAATGTGTCGATTGTTTCCCTGCCAAATCGGCCGCCCTTAATTTTCTCCCCCGCTCTTCCTGATGGATTGCTTCCCAATCTCAGAAAAAAGTCCTTAACCTTGCTAGCGATTGATGGTCGGAGGACAGGTCTAATCACTCTTACTTTAATTGTCCTTTTCTTCCTCGCACTTCTTTTTTTTTCTGATTTTTCTTGTTAGCCTGAAAACCCGGGCCTTCGTCCTAATGGACCTACTTCCTTCCACGGAGTGGTTCGTCTTTTTCGCCTCCTCGTGTCTGTCACACGTCTTCACGAGGGCACTTCTCCCTATTTTCGAAGAGGTTCTGGGCGAGACTCTGACGATCCTTATTCCCTCTAAAGCGTCATTTTTTGAGACATGTTTGCGTAAAAGCACGTTTGCCCCTTTCCCCTTTTACTAAGCCCTTTTTACCCCCTTCTTGACAGTTCTGGCTTTCACGTTTTCTCCTAACAGTCCCTCCCTTTCAACGTTATGCACAATAAGTCCCTGTACAAAGAGACCCTGTCACCCCCCCTGTCTGGATCTTCTCTATTTTTCTTTGTTCTCGATCCCGTGAAAAATAGACCTGTCCTGCCATTATTGTGCCAGTTGTTGGTTTCGACTTCCTCCGCCCCTAATGCCACGCGACGGGTTAAAACTCCCGTTTTAACACGAAGTGGATTAAGGGCGTGCTCCTTTTTTGCACCTTTATCACCCTAACTCCCCAATACTGACTCGGGCCCGTCTTTGAATCTCAGAGTCTTCCACCGCTAAACTATGTCTCACGGTTGCGAGATCCGTCCACTCAGGACGTAACAGACTTCCCAATAAAGATTGTGCTCCTTCAGTATGAAAGTTGTTTCGTCTTCACGTGATTTCCCTTTCTCAGGCATTCGGCCCTCAAGATAACCGACTCGGCTTAGGAAATTTTCTCCTCTAAATGGTCCCAGTTTGACTTTGCTATTCCTCCCAATGAACTGCTTTTTCAGGGTCGACAACTTGTTACTTCTTGTCGACCTTGGAATACTGAAAGAGCCTTTGCTGCGATTTTCCTGATCCCCCACCACTCTGCGAGGTCCCACCCCTCTTCCTAACTTCTCCCGTAATTTCGGACCCTTACAAGTGGTCGGATATTTAAACGTCTTTGGGACATACAATTAGATGGCCTTTCTTTGGAACTCGGCCCCGACAGTCTAGAAGACTGACTTGCCGCTGCCGGTATTTCCCTATCCAACTTTTTAAAGAATTTATTGCGTGGTTGTAATGTCCACGGATCAACTTGCCTCTGCGTTCTGACAGCGTATTCCTCAGGCTCTAACCTTTGACTAGAAGTTTTTCTGTGTTCAAGTTGGTCTTCACCCCTTTCCCCCCCCCTTGTCTGATAGAGTTCGAAACTTCTCTTCCGTGTCCCAATCTACCTGTGTTTGTTAGCTTTTACCGAGTCAGGCCTTTCTTTGACCCATTTCTTGTCGCCCCACCTCGATAGTGGAATCCTGGAGATTTTTTGCTGTGCGTAGTCGTTGCTTTCATACTGGGGAAAGTGATTTTTTGCCCTCGCCGAACCCTTCGATCGTTCTTTTATCGCCCCTTGTTGGCTCGGTTTTTCGCCCCCTATTATTCCTTCCAAGTGGATGTTCTCGACAGGAAGTTTTTATTAGAATGTTTTTTTCCTTCTTGCCCGGTGAATTGTTGAGTTTTTTTCCCTCTTCCCCTTCACCCCTCCCCGGAAGATCTGATTTAATGTTTCCACGTTCCCCCTTTTCCCCTTCCCAATGGAGGATTGCAGCTACACCTTTTGCGGGAAAGTTGCAATCCTGCCCAGTTCATCCTCGTCTTCGGGGGAGACTTCAGATTTCGGCGTATCCCGCTTTCCCCTTACTTGTGGTTCCAATTAGACTTTCCCCCCTCGCTTGTTCCTGTCGTTACCTAACTTTTTCCTTTCATTGCCCTGGCCCAACGGAGAACCTGAACTCCTCCCCCTCCTCCACACCCTTTGACTTTTTCTTTTGTCTTCGATGTTAACCGTTTTTGGAAGCGCTATTCCCTTTGATGTCCCTTTTCTCCCCTTTCGGGATTCGCCCGACGACATGTTCCGCCCGCTTTTTAAGACCACCTCTTAGCCTTTTACCGGCCGATGGCCACTCTCGTTGACGTTTTCCCTGATTTTCCTTAACCCATCTTCACTTGCGAGCTCCTCCGAAGGGACTTCTTGCCAAGCTGTCTCGCAAACGATTAATTAGGCGCTGTTTTTCAGAGTTCGCACTCCCCCCCTTTTTAGCCTTGCTTTCTGTCCCTTATTCCTCTTGAGATAGGGATTCTGGCGTTGGGCCATACATTCCTCTTCGAACTTCGCCCGCCAACAAGTCCGTCTCGTTGAAAAACCTTTGCTCATCCCTCTCCTCGTTTCACGTTGCCTCTCCTTCGAGACTCTCGGCACATCAGTCTCTAGTCACGTTTACAACCATGGGGTTCCCCTTTTTTGCCCCCATGATCGCGGCACCTGTCCCCTTTCCCAATAAGGATGACTAAGTCGCTGCTGCTGCAATCCTTTTGCTCCATTCGCTGGTTGTATCAGATCGTGGGTGAACGTTTTTCCCTGCTTCCACTGATGGAGTCTGGAGCATCCCTCCCTGCTTCCCCCTCTTAAAGAGAGTTGTTTATCAACCCTGTTTCGATTTTCGAACCCTGTCCTTCTTTTTTTCTTGCAGCTCATTGAAAAGTAAGTTTTGGCTTCGGTCGCACACCCCTATTTGAGACTATCCGCCTTCGCCACAATTTCATCTTGAACTTCTTACTCCCTCGAGCTCTCAGACCCCTTAGAAAAAAGCCTTGGTGTTTTGTCCCAACCTCTTCCTTTCCAAGATGCGAAGTTTTTCTCTCACACAGCTCCTTCCCCATTCTTCTGAGTGATAAGTCCCTTCCGGGTCCCTCCCTCTAAATCCGAATGTCCCTTCCTTTGGACATGTTGTTGTCCCATGTCCCCTCCAACCCATGCCCCGATTTTCGCCAGCTGTTCCTGAAGACATGTTCGGTACCCAATTAGGCTTTTTCTCGACTACTTCATCTTCCTTGGTGCTTCCGGCCGTCGTGCTGCTTCCTTAATGTTGTGTTGTTGATGAGATTAAGCCTCGGCCGGTCCTCCCCCCCTTGATATTTGACGTAGTCGCTCCCCCTCTGAAGAAAGCTTTCCCCTGGTTCCGACGCGGACTTTAAATTCCTTTTTTTTTTTCCTCTGGGCATTTGGTTTTTGAAATGGTGTCCCAAACCCCAGCCCTTGAAATTAAGTGTCGGTGTGATGTGTCTGTGAGCCTGGCATGAGTCGGACTACAGCTCGACTTTTCTAGATCTTCAGTTCCCCCCACCACCCCCCAAAACAAAAAACACAACCAAACACAACCCCAAAACAAACCCCCAAACAAACCACACCCCCCCAAACAACCCCCAAAACATTTTATGCGTCCCCCCCACAAACCCCCCAAAAAAAACCCCAACCCCCCCCCCCCCCCCAATTTCCCAAAAAAACAAACCCCACAAAAACACCAACCAACCCCCCAACCCCCCCCCCCAAAAAAAAAAAAACCCCCACCCCCCCCCCCCCCAAAACCCCCAACCCCCCCCCCCCCCCCCCCCCCCCCCCCATGAGAGAAGTTTCCCCCGGAAGTCTAATAACCCCTTGGGCGCACTTTGTTTCCATTTTTTGAATCTGTCCTCTTTCTGTTTTTCACGTGCTTTTTCCTTTTGATGTAATTCCCGCAAACTTACTTTTTTGACCATTCCTGCAAGAACCGACCCCCGGGAACAAGTTTTTGGTCTGAGAATCTTACGTTTTAGAAGTTGACATCTTCTGTTCCTTTTTCCTTTGCGGGCCTTTTGTGCCCCGGGGGTCGAAGAGGAAACCTTTTCCCCCCCATTTCCCCCCCATCCGCGACGCTTAAGCATTGGTCCTGCAGCATCTTCGGCGGTCGCAATCCTTTTTCCCCTTTTCCCATTTTTGCGTCCGCTGCTGGGCACAACCAGTGCCCGCCTTCCCTCGCTTCTTTTAGAAGTTGATGGCCTGCCTTTCTAAGTCCGTTTCTTCAAATTAAATCTAGATGAATCTCTCCGTTTTTTTCACGCTACCTTCTGCGATGAAGATAAGATGCTTTTCGAGTTTTGTCACCCACTTTTCACACCTCCTCTGCTCCTGATAAATTTACTGCCTAGAATAGCCCAACGATTTTCTCTCAAATCTCCTTACTTCCTGTTATCCAAAGATTGTGCCCAGAGTCTGCGTCGCGGCGAGTCGACGTACAAAGTTCTTTGAAGTCTCCTGGCGCCCGAAAGCTCGTGCCCCAGGCTTTCCACAACCTCTTACTCTTTTCCCTCTGCCCCTTCTTCTTCTATCCGTAACTTAGGAAAAGTCCGATTTGGATCCCGATCGTTGTAGGACCCCAAAAAGCGTCCGAGGATCTAATTCTATCAACCTGCAAGGATGGTTCTTTATACCCAGTTTATGTGTTGTTCTGCGTCCTTGTTTCCCTCAGTTGGAATTGCTAGCTGACCAAGTTATCTGCTACGTTCCGTTAATTTCCCCTTTTTCCCCGGCGCTTTTTTTCTAACAGCGCCCATGCTCTATTTCCCCCCGCGATGAAGGCGTCCCTCAAGACGACCCAACCCCCCTTTTTTTTGCACTGGAGCTTTAAAAAACAGAAACCCCTGCCCATTCACTGTCAATACGACCTGATTTCGAGAATTGTTTTCTTTTCCACACAGTCCTAAACTTGTACTCCCCCCGTGAAGCCCCCTCTGCCCTTTGATCCGAAACAATTCCCCCTTTGAGTATCTTCCAAGTCATTCTCCCCCATTAATTGACCTAACTTCCCTGTGTAACTGACTTTCAGTAGGTTTGGCGAAAACGCGGAAAACGCGTCCCGACGAACGTTTAGCTTTGTCGTTGACAGGAGACACCCCAATTCTGATCAAACCTAATCTCCCACGACACCAAAAGCCCCCCGAGGTTGCGCGCTGTCCTGTTGGTCGATCTTACCTGCCACCGTGACGGGAGGAGCCCCTATTGTCCCCCCCTTTGCTAACGCAAAACCAACCCCCCCAGGTATATGCCGGTTCCTGGCCTTAAGGACGACCTTCTCCTTCCTTACCCTTTATGCTTTTTTTGGCCATCCCCACCTGGTCAACACAGAAGTCGTTCGAGGGGGATGACTTCCTTTTTTCCCAGATACTGCTCTTTAGATGTAATCTTTATTGCCCCTCCTACCATGGCCCCCCGACCCGGATGTTTGAAAACATTTTTGTGGATCGGTTCCGGGAATGAGTTCTTGTCTTCCTTCGCCTTTCCCCAACTCCATTTCTCCCATTAAAAACGCCTGGAATGTCAATGGCCCCCCCCTTTACCATACAACTACCCTTGGAATTTCTTAAGTTTTTCCCTTTTCAAGTTTATTTTTTACTTTCCTCTTGTTGATCCCGCCCCATGGTTCCTTCAGTTAGATTTCGCCCCCCACCCCCGCCCTTTGTTCAGGTCTGTACCCCTCATTCCAAAAAGTGTACCCTTTATCGCCCTTCTGGTTTCATTGGCGTGACGGTTTTCGCAATTTCTCCCAATTTATGCCCCCTTTGGAAAGAGCTTTTGAGAGCCGATTCCTTTCTCTTTTTAGTTTGACTTTTTCGAACTTGAAACTAACTTGCCCACCCCTCAGATTCCCATCTTGAAATACTGAGGTAGAATCGGGCTTTGATTCATTTTGTCTTGACTGCTAAATCGCCTCGGGCCGCCGATCTCAGTCGTCTTTGGCTGATCGCCCTGACGGATTCAGCTTTTTCCCCTTGCGCCGGCCCCTTTGCTAAAGACTTCCCTTTTCTTCGTAGAATCCGTTTGTCCCCCCCCTCAACTGACGACCTCGTCCCTTCTCGTGTTTTTGAAAAACGTCTTGCATTGGTTTTTTTTTTGTTTTTTTTTTTTTTTCCCTGTTTTTTTTTTTTTTTTTTCTTTTACTTTTCATCCAAGTCGAGTTGCTAGGCGGCAGGCCTCCACAGTCCCGAATTAATTTTGTAATTAATTTCCGACACTCTCTTTTCAACTTTAGGATTTAATAACCATCCGTTGTTGTTGTTTTTGACGAGAGCTCCGCTGTTGAAAACACCTTTCTACCATTATGGTGCCCACCACACAACGTTAACTTTCCTGTTCTATGGACTCCGAGATTTATCCCTCTCGGGACTTAACCCTTTGTCCCCCCTCCCAGGTTCTCCACCAAGAATGACTCTGGAAGTTGATGGCACCAACTTTTTTATACCAGTGTTCCCCAGAATTATCCTAATCTAGTGTAAGCCCTTTAATCGCAGCTTCATCTCTTCCATCGACCCTCTTTGCATTCCCCGTCCTTCCTCTTTGAGAAAGGTCAACTCTAGGCTCTACATTTCTTTTCCATCCCTAAGCCTTTTTTTTCGCCTCCAAGATGCCTTCTTTTATCTTGAGTATTAACTTTTCTTTTCATTAGTCAGACAAGTTCGCCCCCAGCCCATCTCCTCTTCGCGAGCCTCAAATCTCTTTCCATTCCTCCCCGTCCTGACTGAGTCCTCCCCCCCCCATGCCTACCCCCCCGGTCTTTCTAGCAGGGCTGAAGTGTCACTTTAGCCTATTACTCCTAAAACGCTGCCGTGCGAAAATCGCTGTCCCGATGATCCCCCCCCGTCTCTCCCCCCCCACCATTCGGATCCCCTATAGAAGTCTGAATTCGAGATGATTTTTCCATTTTCCAGGCCCCATCCGGTTTGTCCTTTTGTTTTTTGAATGTTTAACTGCCAGAGCAGTTGACCTCATTTCGGGTTTTCGGACCGAAATTTTTTTTTCAAATCCTTTCGTGTGCCTCTTGCCATGTAAAATTTTAGCGTGGCCATCTGTTTTCTGTCCTTTCGCTCAACTCGCTTTGAATTTTGTGTCCACGTTGTGATGCCCCAACTGTCTTCGATCTAGAATAATTATTAACCTTCATTCCCTTTTTTGTCCAACATGTTTTTCGGCTTTTTTTTCCTGCTTTGATTCTTTGACCCCACCTCAGTTCCAAGCCCGGTATTCCATTTCCTTTCACTCCCCAGAAATCTTCTTCTCTCTGCAATATCTTGGTGTAGTGCAGTTTAGTTTTGCTAATCTCATGGGCCGTGCGTCCTCTCCTCCAAGAAAAGAGTGCCCACCCCTCGGTCCATCCTCGTTGGGCACGGTTTCCCCCCCTATCATTCCCAGTTATAACACGAGTTATGCCTTCAGTACGTCTCTTCCCTGCTTGGAATAGTTGCTTGCCTACAGCAAATTCAGACGGGTTTTCCGGGTCAGGCCGAAGTCTAGCCGGTTTTTTTCACCCCCTCCCCCCACTCTCTCAAAAGAAAACTGTCATTCTTTCCACTCTATTTGAGGTTTCGTTCGTTTTCAATCGCCCAGAATTTTCCCCCCCTCTTTCTTCTTCCTGGGTGGGGGAGACTCCACCTTCGCTTCTCGGTATCTATTTGGGCCTCCTCGTTGCAAGGTCCTCGTCCCCGCTCGTGACAGGACTGCCCTTGCCTAAACCGGTCTTCTCAATTCCCCCTCACAAGAATCCTTTCCTTCTACCCACGAGTCTCCATGACCAATCTTTTCTTTTTCTAGTAGGTGATCCTCGTAAACCCCTTTTTGGCATCCCCCCAAATATCGTAGACTCCTCAGAGTGCATTGGAGCCATTAGTATAGAACTCCACATATTTGAGTCAGAACTCCTCTCCAGGTTTACCCTCCTCCTGACACTTCTACTCCTTAGTTCCTCTGTCTTTCTCCCAGTACCACTTACCTTTAGTATCGCTCATATTTTTTCCCAGCTGTTCTCTCCCTTTCAAGTAGTGAGTTGGATCGTCGCACTCCATCAATGTATGCGCAGGTCCCCGTTTAGATGCCGAGGTAGTGATTCTGCCAGTGGTTGGCTTTCCATCGGAACCCTAGATCCCACCCTTATGAAAATTCGTTACTTTCCTCCTTCGTTCACTTTTTTTGACCAGTCGAAATTTCAGCCTGTTCCGAAACTGCTCGGTCCCAGAAAACTTCTGACTTGTCGTTTAAACAACTTCAGGACCGTTGGCCTAGTCCGTTGCCAACCTGTTCCTCCAGTAAGGCTCGACATCAAGAGATGATGGTGCCCCTTCTCTTTTTCCCTGCTTCGAATCCAACTTTCCCCTTCTTTAAAAAGTTTCTGTCAGGATATACCTCAATTCCCCCATTCCAGAGTATTCCTGATTAAACCGTCCTATGTGAAACCCTTCCCTTATTTTGGCCCTGTGTTCTGCAGTTGCCATCCCTTTTTGGCCCCCTCGAGTACCCTCCCCTTACAAGCTCGCCCCTTCCTCAACCCATTTCCCCCTCACTCCTAGAGAGCAAGCCCCTTTTCGCCCCCAGAACCGTCCCCCTCTTAAAATCTGCGCGATGAACCTATATCCCAGTCTGCGAGGCGTCGGAAGTCCCTGCTCCCCTCACCCCCCCACAGGAATTTTAAATGAGGTTCGGCACAGGTTTTCCACCCTTCACCCCCCCCCTTCCAAATCATGCTTCTCTTCCCGTTTTACTCGTTCGTACCCAATTCCTTTTGTCTTGGCGAGTGGATCGACTACCCAACCCAATGTGTGCTGCCCAGGCCGTCTTCCCAGGATCTCTCTTTCTCCCTCCTCCGGTGTGGTTGTTGATCTATATTCTCGCCGTAAGGCGCCCATGGATTGTTCCCCCCCGACCCACTCGCCTTAATCCGGATTTTTGTACCGCATTTTCCCCGAAACCCTTGCAAAGTTCGCTGCGCCCATCGGGGCCCTGTTTTGGTGGATCAACCACGTAGCTTGACCATTTTTTTTTTCTGGATGGTGTGTCTTTTTTTGATCCTGTTCCCGGAGTGAGGGGCCCCCCCCCTCCATTTCTATTTTTAATCCGCCCCGCGTGCCCCCCTCTCGAATTTTACTCAACTTTTCGGTCTGCCCCTTGATAGCTATCTATGGGCGGCCGGTCAATTTCTTGATTGTCCCTTCTTCAATATAGTTTTTCCCCTGCTGCGCCCAAAAACGTACTTGGTCCCCCTCGGCCCAGAACCCTACCCAACTAAGGAAAAACTTTTTTCTTCCAAGTTTTTCTCGTTCAATACCTTTTGGATTCGTGTTCCCTTTTTTTGTTTTGTTTTTCGGATGCTATCCGGCCATCCCCGTTCGTTTTTGGACTCCGTTCTCAAAACTCCGCCAGTCTAAGCTTTTCCGCATGGTCAGCATCAGCCCCCCTGCGGTAGCATGCCTTCTTGCGGACCTTTCGAGCGATTGGAACCCGTTCCCCTTCCCGTTTTCATCGCTTGAGAGAATTTGCTTCGACTTTTTATTTGACGTGTCCGCAACACGCCGTCGTTATAATTATCTTTATTTTTTTTTTTCACCCTATCTTTCTTCCGTGGGCTTTTACGTCCTTCTCATCTCCGATCTTCGTAGCCCCCACCTGCCTTCCCACTGAGCCCCATTCTCCCAGATATCATGAAGTGACGTTTATGATTTCTCCTGATCAAACATTGCGCCATACCCCCTTAATTTCCCTTCCCTTCGTAGAGGAACCTCATTGGACCCCAAGAGTCGGCGTGGGAAGTCAGTCCGATTTAACGATGAATATCGGTGAAGCTGACATTCCTCTCATTTTCCCCTTGGCGGACCCAACCGTCACTCCCTTTTTTTTTAATAGATGACCAGTGTCTTCCTTCCCAAGTTATTTCTCTTATCATAACGATCGTTTGTCGGCCCAAGTTATATTACCTTTCTTTTATTCCACCAAACCGTCTGTCTTATGCTGTCTGAGCTACTCTTTTCTTGGGTTCAGTGCCTCCTCCCCCCCCCAGGTCCCTTTTCTTCTAGATGTCCTCCCCGAAGTCGCTTTACAGGCAAGTGCCCCAATATATACTCTCCGCGAATTTTTCTTTCCCAGTATCCCGAGGGTAAGCTCCCCCCGCACCTGTCCCCGATTAAAACTACTCTTCCCATTTAAATTTATCTGCCCCGCCCACCATTGCCCTCTTTTGATGTTGAACCATACCTCATTCTGAATGTCCACCTTTCATAATGCTTCGTGGATTCCTCTTTGCAACCCATTACCTTAGATCCTGTCCCCCCATCCAACCCTTACTGAACCCCCTTTTCCTCCCATCCGATGGTATACATGTTTTAATGACTCTTTTTCTTTGGTGCCCCGAGTACACCGCGGCTACTGACTAATTTTGTCGGTTTAGTGGCGGAGTGGCGTCCGCTGCCCCATAGATTCAAGACACCCCCGACTACGCACTTGAACCAACCCCCGTCACCTCGTCTTGTGAGCGATCTTCAGGTTCTCTTTCCCTTTTCCCATTGGAAGTCCGTCTAACGTTCTTCACGCTCAATCTAACCCCCCCCTTCTATGGACCTCAGGTGAAGGATTTCATGCAGGACGTATCCTATCAGGGTCCCTTTTTTTCTTTTTCCCCCAACGCCACAGTCCCTTCGTCCCATTTTTCTTTTAATTCAGGCATCAGTTTTCAAAGAGATGATTCCCCATGTTTTTTTTTAAGAGTTGGAATGCTCATACTCTCCAAAGCTGAAAACTTTTTTTCCATCGGTCTAAGCCTGCCTCGGTAACCCCTGTTATGCGCGAAGTCTCCTTACCCATGACCTCTCGGACAACTCGAATGGTCCCTGGCCTTTTTAAACACTTTTACAACATCATTTCCTTTTTCCCACTTCTTATATAAGGGTCTCAACATTGTTTGGGCTATGTTAGTCAATCTTCCTCCCCCGTCTGATTCAAACTCTCCTTTTTCCCATTTTTCTTTATCCGCCGTCAGCCCCCAGGCACCTTTTTCTCCCTCCCTGTCTGGTCATGGTAGGTCCTCTTCCCCCACACTTTCTTCCTGCCTTTGGCCAAGCTTACCCCAATTGGCGCGCTAGACTGGCAGACTTTTTAGAGGGTCCATTCTTCGAATTGTCCAACTTTAACTCCTATCCGCCGATACCATCCTTGACCAATGGCCGGCTACCCCAAGCTGGTTGTTTTCCCTTTCTTCTGTTAGACTACCTCATGGCTGTCACGGATCCAGCTAATTCTTCAGAGTTCGACTTGGCGCGAGCTGCGTATTCAGCTCCCTTTCCCGTCACCTTTTGGGACTCTTACTTTTTAGTTGACCAAAATTTTTTCCCATCAACGCCGACTCCATAGTGTTGCCCCACCTTGCTTGAGTTTTTGTCTCTGCTCGATTGTTCCTTTCATAAAAGGAATTACCATAACTTTATGCCACCCCGCATCGCCCCCCTTAGTTTCCCCGATTG
>Ga0179593_1720978_pt1 | contig 13222 bp, 13 predicted proteins | sample CZODoug2_1_08_16_FD_185931 | JGI IMG/M metagenome (GOLD analysis project Ga0179593, IMG submission 185931) | Vadose zone soil fungal communities from Angelo Coast Range Reserve, California, USA - CZODoug2_1_08_16fungal (PacBio error correction) | ecosystem: Environmental > Terrestrial > Soil >... | reverse complement strand
GGTTTCTTTTTTTCAGTCCCCGGAACATTTTTGCCTCTTCTGCCCTTGCGCCCACGCAACGATTACCCCAATGCAAGATAATCCCCTCCCTTCTTCCTTTGACATATTGGCTTCGCAACCTGTCGGGTCTTCCGTCGGTGGTGCGTTTCCAGCGGGCCCGTTCCCTCAAAATGAACTAGTGTTTCGTTAACAGATAACACCACCCCTTGCGCTCGTTCCTTTCGATTTTTCCTTTTTGATTGATAACCATCAAATGCCTTCACACGAAAATCCATGCTCCTTCCCTTCTCCTTTCGGGAGTTTTTGCATAGGCGAATGCTTCAAATACTTGCGTACTCCCTTCTCTGGTAATGCTGCTGGATTTTTCCTCTGCGAAGCGACCGTACCGTTCCGGCGGACAAATTTGCTGAATGGGCACCCCCCCCCCCCCCCCCCCCCCCCCACCCCCCCCCCCCCCCCCCCCCCCCCCCCTCCCCCCCCCCCCCAAAATCACGCTGAAACGAATAGGAAGACGATGTTTCTCTCAAATGGATCCGTTTCCCTGAGTTTGTGTGTCCAACTTTCCCCTTCCAGAATAGCCGACCACTACCTACCTATCCAAATCCCCTGACGTGTCCTTCAGGACTTTGCCTCGAAAGGCCTTTTTCTCTCTGTAGGCCCTTATCTTCCCTTTGTCTTCGGATTATATACGTCGAGCTTCCGCCTGCCACCACTCTCTATCTGGTACTGCCGTTTTGAACATTTCAGCAATCCTTTTTGGAAGAATTTTAGCCCCCGATGAATAATCACATTCAATCAGCGTTGCCTTTCAGCACTTCCGTGCTTCGCTATAGAGTGTTTCTTCCCGAACAATTAGCTGCACTTGGCGTGTTTTTGCAATATCTTTTTCCGATCCTCCAGTCTTTCCGCCGGGCCCTGAGTCCAAGGACCAGCAACCTTTCTTCTCTCGAAACTGTCAGTTCCTTTTCTGCAAGACGATCATCGCGCAAAGCAATTCAAGTCGCTCAATACCAACCACTTTCCCCCCTTAATCCAGCCATTACTGGACTCGTTTATTCAGAACCCTCTCGTCCCCGCTTCCATTTTTACGAATTTGCAGAACTCCCCAAAAGGATCCATGGATTCACAGTCGTGGGCCCTTGCCATCCTTGGGGTTTCGATGAATGTCCTCGTCCTTTTCAGATTGAGGTTCTATTTCCTTTTTTTGGCCGAAGGCCAAGCGACCCTTTTCTTTCTACGTATACGCTTGGCCCCCCCATTGTCTGAAGAAGAGCCCAGCGATCGCCCCCCCCGAGGACCCACATCTTATTACGCCTTTTCACACCGGTCGCTCGCAGCAAAACTTCCACGCGCCCGGCTTCCGCTCCTCCTACTCTTTTTGCCGGCAAAGGATGACTTTTCTTCCCGATGACGCGACGCTCCTCTTTCCGCGCTTCAAATGAGACGGCTCTGTAACGCAGGCTTGGTTGAGACTGAAAGGGCCATCTGATTCTCTAACCCCGCTGAAAAGCAATCTTTCCAAAACATCATCGCTGACCTCTTCCGTGCGCGTGGCCTCTATGTTAATTTCAGCCCTCGAAAGGTATAAACCCGAGTCGTAAGACTATATCTCTTCGCCTCGGCGACGCGGGATAAGTTCACTGGATACGCCTTCCCATCCCATGAGTTTTGATGGTTCCCCTCCGCCTCTCCTTCCCCCTTTTCCTCGAGCTCCTCTTCGCATCCTTTTCCTCCTATAGGACTCCCGGTTACACAATTGTGTTTCCCTTTTCTACCATGTTTCAAGCAGCTTTTCCGCCACTGACGTCGAGATCGGCAATTTTTTTCGAAGAGCCATGATTTTATTTCCCCTTTCGCGTTTGAAGTCGGGACCTCCCCGAAGAAGTTGATCGAACTGGCAGCCATTACCGGTCCGTCCGAAATCTCTCTTGGTAATCCTCCCTTTCGTTAGCGGACGTGGTTTTTGCCCGTTCTCTTCTTCAACACAGCTTTCACGAGGTTCTCTTTCTCTTTCTCTTTCGCCATTTGGGGACTTCTCCCCAAAATCTTCTGGCCCCTGACATTGGAGTCAGAAGTATTCCCCTTTAACGGAGACTATATGTTCGATAAATTAAGCTCGCTCCGCTTTTTCTGGACCCCGTGGATTGAGATTTCTTCTGCGGGCGAAGGTCACCCTTTCCCTTTCTGGTCGTGGGTCATCCCTTTCCAGCCTTTTTCCCTTATAAGCTTTCGCCTTCCCCCGCCGATTCTCTACGTCCTTTGTGCGCCCGGTTTATTAACGTCTTCTTTTTTCGCCGAAAGTAACCCTTATTCCTGAGTCGTTTCCTCATCCCTCTTTGTCGATCCCCAAAAGAGGCTTTACAGGCGGTTGATTCCAGTCGGAAATTACCTTTTTCCCCATGAAAATCAACCAGTCCCCTTTTCCATGACTTCCGGTTCTATTTGGACTTTCACGGAAGAGATGCCCTTCGTACTTTCGCGACGGCCTACGTTGCCGGCGACTCTTTTAAAGGGAGATCTTTTTTGGCTTCTTCTCCTCCTTGCCGATCTTCCGGTGTGCGAGACTTGTAAGAGATGTGGGCGTCCGTAGGGAGTGATAGATTTTTTCCCTAATCACGCTCTCCTTTTTTTTTTTACATGTCGACGTGCGAATCCAGTTCGGAGGGGGCTTCCATACGACGGCCTCCTCTCTTTTTCAGGCTTCCTCCCCTCTAAAGTTCCACAAATCGCAGCCATGGCCTGAGCGAGCAATGAGATCCCTTGCTGAAAAATATTCGGCGTCCCTTTTTCTGAGTCTTTTTGTTGATGAATGACACAATCTTTCCAGTACAGATCCTTTTTGGTGTGCCAGTGAGTTGTTCTTCCTCTCCGGCGGGTTGCTTGTCCGCCGCGAGAGAATTAGCGCTTGCCTTCATGCGTGTCGCTCTCCTCCTAGCTTTTCTGTCCGGTGGACGCGTGATGCGGACTTTGCCCCCTTTGCATTCCCACACCTTCCCGCCCCAAGTTCGCGAGCGATTTTTTTTGCGTCCCGCGATCTGCGAACCCTTTGGAGATGCGTGAAACGATTTTCTTTGTGATGAGTCATCGGTTCATTCTTTTCCAAATCTCTTTTGTCTGTCTTTCACAAAGGCCTTTGAGATCGGATCTCGGCCGATGAGCGGAAGCGGACTGCCAGGCGTAGAATAGACTCCCCCGCTCCCTGTTCCGAGCAAGGCGAGTAGACCCAGGCGCCGATCGTGCGAGTGCAAAGATTTCGCGGAGGCACTTCTTCCTCTAGCCTTTATTGGGGCGGCCTCCAATTCAGGGACGGACCTTTTGAACCTCGAGCCCCACTACCTTCCTCCCCCCCAAAAGGTTATCCCTTTTTACGAAAAGTGGAGCGCCTCTTCGTTATTGAGGAGCGTATTTTTTTGCTTGTCCATTCTATCGGTCCACCCGTGTCCGCCGGCCCTTTTCCGGATCTCTTCGCGCTTTTTCACCGGGCATTACAGCAGCCCTTACCAAACTTTTTGCAGGCGGCTTTTTTCTTGCGCGCCCTTCGCCAGAGTTTTTTCAAAAAAGACGGATTACCTTTTTATGTTTTCCTTTGGACCTTGAAGCGTTTTTTTAGGTTACAATCTCATTAGTCTTGATGGCGGACGCTAATTCTCCCTCTTTTGGTGGTTTTTGAACTTCCTTCAAACATGAACACGAGTGCATTGATTTTGGCCTTCCCTCCTTTCGCCCCGCAACACGACGTTGGTAAGGTGTGCGCCTTTATTAGACTTTGTTTACAGCGACACTTTGGTTGGTGGCATGGGGTGTTGGGTGTGTGGCTAGGGTTTCCTTTAATCGGCCGAACGTCCCCCTCAGGGGGACTTGCGCTGCAAATCGATCTTTTTTTTTTTTCATCTCCTCGTTTCGCTTCCTCCCTTCTTTTCACTTCCCCTTCTGTGGGACGAGTCGCCGTGGCCCTTGAGCCCCCCCAACCAACACCAATTCCACCTATTCTTCTCACCTTCGCATGAATCCTGTTTCGCACAACCTTACCGGCTCTTTTTTCGGTGTCGGGTCCTCGCCTTCTTTTCCGGACCGAAATGACACTCGTTTTCAAATTTCGTCCCCTACACCACCCTCTCTCGTTTCAGCGGCCTCTTCACGTTGCCTAGCTACTCTCCCTCCCTGCCGCGATTAAAGTACCCCCCCTCTAATGCACAGGTTTATCCTTCTTTTTTTTCTTCGCAACTAGACCTTTGAAGGCCACAAACTCTTCCCTTCGTACCTTGGTAAATTTCTTTTTTCGCTTGAAGGTATTCCCAGAGCTCAACAGGTTGTGTACCTTTGTAGACTTCGCCTCTGGGGGTCCATCCCACCAATAATACGTTCAAAGACTCGGGCCGCTCCCACGTTTCGTAGAGAACACTTTATAAAGTTTTGTCGCCGGAGTTCTCTCGATTGCGTCCCTTTCCGGGGTTTTCACCGCCCAGGGCCAATAACTCCCCCCAAAATAACCGACTTTCCTCTACCTTTTGCCTTCTCCTTTCGCGCCTGGTTCTAGACCTTTTTTTTCCCCTTTTTCTTCGGATGATACTTGGCTTCAGAATCATCGCCCTATCGGCGGTCCTTTTTCAAACATTCCATTAGAATGTTTCGCCCCGCATGACCGATGAATTTTTCGCAAAAATGCTCTTTTCTACGAAGTACTTTTCCTTTTTCCCTGTATCTCTTTCCTCACAGCCGGTCTCTTCCTTGGATGGACGGGGTTGTGCAGGAACGGGGGAAAAGTCCTCATCCCTTCTTCTCAGCGTCAAGGACCCTCTCTATGGGCTTACACGCAGGACTTGGCACTGCAAGACGCTTTCCCGGCATAGCGCAAAGCATTCCCCTAGGTTCACCATACCCCCCCTACTTCCCCCCCCCCTTGCCCCTCGAGGAGGGGAATGGCCCCCCGAATCTTCCCGATTTCAAGTTGTACGCATATTTTACGTTTTTGATCCATTGAGGCTCGCTCTTGTTTGTCCCCTTGCTGCCCCCTTTTCTTGTGGGGGAAAGGGCTTCCTTTCCTCGCGCTCCCCGCAGCGCGAAGGCCCTTTAACGATTCCCTTGCTAAGCCCACGCAGATTAACGTCTACGCTTGGAACAGTGAGGCCCCATTTCTTCGCGACCCATCGATCCAGCCCTGACCCCCCTCTTTTTTTTTTTTTTTTTTTTTTCCTTCCCATGGTCGCTCGCATTTTTCCCTCGACTCAATAGAACGTTGTGATACGCTATTCACCGGTCTCGCCGGCACCACCATTCGCCGCCGCCCCTTTCCCTTTTTCCGCGCGCTGCCCGTTCTTGCCCTCGGAACGGGCCTCCTTGTTTTTTTTACATGTACGCATGGCTTGGCTGGAGCAGGTCCTTCTTCACTTCCGAGAATTCCGACCTGTAATACACGCTCTCCGGTTTGCCCGCGCCAAAACTGGTACGCTGCGCGTGCGCTACTTTTTTCGTTAATGGGCCCCAGGGATCTAAACCGTTTAAGAATATTCCCCTCCCCTCGGCCACTAGGGCTTTATGGCTGGTCACTCCCCGCTTTGGTCCACGACCCGTCCCTTCATGGTTCCTCGCCAGCCACGATTTTTTTCCAGAAACTGGCTGCGCGAGCCCTTCGGCGCCTCCAGGGAATAGGACTTTCCCGGTTACAAAATGTCGGCTTTGCTATACCATGTTTCACGCCTCTCCGCATTCCGAGAGATAGTCCTTCTGTTAAGGCGACGAGCCCCTTCTCACTTGCGTCTCGCGGAAAAGTCTTTTTCCCCCGAAAGTTGTACGCCTGTTTTTCCCCCCAAGAGGGCCCTTTTCTCCTCCTCATCTCTCTCTTTTCCGCTTCTTCGTGCGCGGAACCCCTTCTTTGGGTTTCGCGCCCCTTTCAACACAGCTTCCCGATTTTCTATATTCTGTTCCTAATCATTTTCTTTTCACTAGGTTCCTTGGTGGACGATCTTCCCCGTGGCCAAAAACGATTCTTTCCCCTTAGGAAAAAGACTCTTTAGCATCGTTAGTCCTAGGATTTTCCTCCCTCCCCTTCCCTCTCCAGAAGTGTCTGGTTCTTAGAGCGGAGGGGATCGTTTTTTGCCGCCCCCCAAAACTTATGTACGGGGACGTTTTTCCAGCCAGTCGCTCTCCTGCTTCTCCCGAGGAGCCTTTTTTTATCTTACGATACGTAGTGGTCGCTTTTATAACATTATCAGCATTTCGCTACCACCCTTATGCCAAGAGCAGCTCTTGCGAGTTTGACTTTTCGCGGTGAGGAGAAACCTGGGGATGACCTTCTCGTGACTTTTTTTCGAATTTTTCTCCCTCCTGCCAAACCTTCAAAATCCTTTCATTGGATTTCTTTTCCGCTCGAAACTGCAGCTCTTTGTCATTCGTACGTCGGACGGCGGCACCCTTTGAAGTCCGATCCTTGGAGATCTCCTCCCCCGCAGGTTTTCTTTCTTAGATTCCCTCGCGACCTTTTTTTCTGCACAAGGCTCTTGTGGGTCCGCGCTTTTCTTGCGCCGATGGCTCGAAAAACTCACTCGCCCCCTGCCCCTATTCTCCGTAGGACCGCATCCCGGGACTTCGCCATTCTAGTCAAGAGGCGGTTCGCGCTGCGTCCCTTAAACGTTCCCCCCTCCCAGATGCCTGTCAAAGCGCGATTCTCCATGTCTCCTTTTTTTTTTGAAAAATTCGTCGGTCGCTGAATGGTCAATCGTTTTGATGAAACCCGCCTTTCCAATTCTTTTTTTTAAAGGTGGGTTTTCCCCCGGTGAGTTGGGAGTTCAAGAGGAGGTTTACTTTTTAATGTTCCGCTTCCCTCCCTCAGCAGTTCTGCAGTGCCAAGAAAGTCTCTTCATATTCTCGGTCTCCTTTCCTGTCTCCTGACTTTTTTTTCTTGCCAACGGAGAGAAGGCTTTTCCCCATACAGTCCCCATCCATTTTTTTTTCCTTCTGGAGACCGGATTTTCTGAAGTGCGGGATCTTCTTTGAACCTAGAGATGGTGGCTGCTTTTTTCAGGACACATTGGCTTAACTCCTTTTCGCTGGAAATGTTTAGGTACTCTTCAGAAAATGTCCTTTAAGGCGCGACCCGTTGATTCTTCCGAAGACAAAATGGCCCTCACAGATGCGAGCCTTGCGCTCCCCCTCTTCTTTCCGGTCTAGGCAAATAGTTAGCCGGCCCCTCTCCTTTTATTTTGGCGGTAGGGGTCTTCTTTCGTAGTACAAACTTTTACGGTCCCCTTTGGACGCTGGAACTCCCTGCGACAAATTTTTCTTTCCCTGTTGGGGAGTTCCCTGGAGCGTCGGCCGAGTCGTCCCTTCTTGTTATTTTTTTCGGCCCCTTTGCCCAGGCTTTTTTCCTCGACAAATGTGTCCTTTTAAGGATCTCTCTTATACCTGAATTCATTTTTTTTTTCAGCAGTACCCCCTTCGAAGGGCTGTGCTTCCCGTTTTTGTGTCCCTTCGCGATCCTCGTCGAGGTGAGCTCCCCTCGAAAAGGATAACCCTGAGCATGGATTTTCGTGTTTTTTTTTAAAGCCTGCGTGGAGGTTATTCAATCTCGCCGGCGTCAACGTTCAAGCTTCTTCTCATCGAAGAGGTGGTCTTTGTTTCCCCTCTCCTTGATCACAAATCTGCGGTCCGGCCCGGGGGTCCTCCTGCGCACAACACAGACTGCAGACGCCCGTAAGGTTGTGAGGAAGCCCTTTTTCTTCCTGAGGTTGAGTCATGAATTTTTTCTCCCCGGGGGCATTTGTTTCTGGCATAGGGGCGTGTGCGCATTTTTTAACGTCCCCCTTCTGAGACTGAAACAATCCGCTCCTCTTTGGACGCCTCCTCGTTGTCTTTTTCTTTTTTTCCTACTCTCCCTCTCGGATTGTCCCTTTTTCTTTTCGCCGATGGCACTTGCGTCCTTCCGATAACAACAAACACCCCCTCCCCCACCTCTAATCCAGAAACAGTAGCTTAATTTCTCCTTCAGGGTTTCTTCACCCCTTTTTCCCCGTGCGTCGCGGGTCTGCCTTGTTGCGCCCTTGCACGTGGCACTTTCCGTCCCTTTTTATGTTTGGTGTAGAGATCAATTTTCTTCACCACCCTATATCGATGAGACTCCTTCCGCCTCCCGTGAAGTGGCCTTCTTTCCAATGAAGCGCTTCACGTCTTCTCCAAAGCTTGCACCCCTTTTTATACTTTTCTTTTTGATGAGCCCCCTCGACTCTTTCGGAAGGCACCCCATCCGCCTGCACTTCTTTAATGTGCTGGATTTTTAAGAATCGCCGCAGAGCTTTTGGACGTCGGGCCGACAATAGACTGGCCCGGCCTCCCCCAGAGCCATCTCCCTTCTTCTTCCGATCAAAGGTTTCGTCAGACTAACCAGAGATACCTCGAAGAGGTTTACGAGTTCCCTCTTAACCGGCAGTTACCTGAATCTACCCCCAGAGCCGACCCCTTCTACCTATCCCCCCAAAGTCTCCTTTATAAGGCTTTTTCTCCCTTACAGATCGAATAGGCCCTCTTTCTCTTTTTTTTTTAGGCTTCTTCCTTGAAGCCCCCTTCCGAATAATCGCTCTCTCCTCCGCGGTCCTTTTTTAAAGAAATCTTCAGACCTTTGACCAATGTCATACCCTCGACCCCTCATCAACCCCCCCTAAGATCGTTGAACCCCTCTCCCCCTCCCTTCAGTGGTACGCCAAGACAGGTCGACGGACCTCTAGCGAACTTGGCGGGGCCTGTCTTTTTTCCTGCACTAGCCGGTTGGCAATTTCCCGAATCACTTTGCTAAGTGCAGGCGTCTTACAACTAGGTCTGCCTTTATATTATCGCGAAAAGTTTTCTTTCCATGCAAGCCGCTTTTTTTCGGTCCTCGCTTTTCCTTCAAGTCAGACTTAATTTTACAACCCAAACGCACTGGACCCCCCCCTTTATACAGCCCTTCCTTTTTTTAATGGAAAGGCGTTTCTTCCCCCACAAAAGAATCTTCCTCCGACGACGAATATTCCCCCTCTTCATTAAACAACTTTCCGAGATCGAGATTTTTCCCGGATGGACCCTCTTTTTTTATGTGTTTTTTTTTAGTTCGATTCCATTTCCATCTCGATCTTTAGCACCTATCATTTTTTATAATTCTTCGACTTCGCAGCCCCCCCCCAGCGCTGATTCCCTTCTCTGGAACTATTCTTTCCTCCGACCACTGGGGAGCTTTCCCCTTCTTTGGAACCTTTTTCTCCGTGAGTTAGTCGTTTCTCTTCTCCCACATGACTTCCCCACATATATACCCTTTTTCCCCCCCGGTAGCTCTCTTTTTTCTAAAATCGAAGTCTTCCCTTTGTCGGCCTTCACTTTACCGTCCGGTCACTTATATGTGCCTCTCCTCCCTAAGAGAGCTGCAGTTCGCGCGCCCTCTCCTGTGAAGATCCCTGCATGGATTGGAAGTTGGCAGGTTCTTCTCTTAGAACCCGCTCACGAGGAATAGTACTTGTCCTCCTCCTTTCAAGCCGCGTGGAGCCTCCTCAACATTTCATAGCCGGACATCCCCCTCCTCTCTTTGGCTGCTAATGGTTTTTGAAATGATGGCAATAGCCCTTCCCTGTATCACTGTTAGCCCACTACGTTCTTCTCTGTCGTTATAAGTGCCTTCGGCGAAGCGTCTTCTTCTTCTCCTGGATGGCAACATTTTTCGCGTCAACGGACCCCCCCCCCCCCCCCGGACTGCTTTTTGGATGGGCCTCCTGCCTAACGCTTTCATCCACGTTCCCTCCCGCTCGAGCTCTCTGTAGGAGAACTCCTATTCTCACAAATAGGCTACCGGTTAACCACCCTGTGGACGTCTTCAGGAAGGTCCCCTTCATATAAAATGTTTCAACTTTTTCGCTGCATGACGAGAGCTTTTTTTTTCCCCCCCCTGGCGGAATATATGGGTTCAGGATCAGCAGTATTTTTAGTCCCAGGAGCATTCCCCTTCTGGAAAGCGGTTTCCCCCGTTGCTCGCACCCTTTCCCCTCAATGTCCTTCCTTTCCATATCTGCATCTTTTCCTCCTTTTCGTTTGTGAGACTCTGCGGACCGGTACATTTTTGTAAAGTGCGTCCTTCTTTTTCCACACTCTTAAGTTTCAGCCTGCTCCTTCTTTTTTCAAATCATTTCCCCTATACTGAACCCCTACCTCATTTTGGACTTTTGCGGACCAAACTCTTCCGGGTAGATCTTCTTTCTTTCTGCAGAAGTACGCCATTTTTGTGGATATTCTCTGTTAGAGCCATAGGTTTTCGCCGAACAGTTACTCCTTAGTTTCTGGACAGTTTTTTTCTCTCGATTTTCTGGACGGAGGTCACCCCCCCCCCCCCACTATGGTGTGTGACTGTTCCTTTTTCCATGCATATCCTTTTCAGCGAGGGCTTCTCCCGGCCGCATATCGTCTTTTCGAAAGGTTTATACCTTCGTTCTTAAGCATTTCGCGACCCCCCCCTTCTCTTTTCCCCACTCGCAGCTTTTTTGGGACAGTCTTGTCTAAAAGCTCTTTTTTATGAAAGTCGGATTCCTCGGATGGCCCCCTCGCATTTCCTTTATGCAATACAAGACTGCGTACCTCATTTGGCTCTTTTCCAGGATTCTTCTTGACGACGTCAAGCTTCCCTTTTGGACGTTTTTTCCTTCCCCGGATACCGACGGTCTCTCTCTTGGAATCCCACATCCGGGAGCGTTCGATGACCTCGCGAACGGTTGAGAGAATCACGGGTTTGTTCCTCGGGTCCCGTAGTTTGTTTTCTCTCGATGCCGACGAAAACTTTTCTTCTTTTCCTTCAGCAATTCCTCTGAAAGCTTTCCCCCACTTCGGTTTTTGCCAGGGAATTTCCCTCGAAATAGCCCTGTCTCTTTCCTTTCAGCGAGTCTTTTAAAAAAATCTCCTTCTTTCATTCCGAATTGTCAAGTCTCTCGATCAAGTTCCCCCCCTTTTCTCCCATCTGCTGAACCTTCCTTGCTTTTTCAGAGTAGTTTTGTTGCTTACCTTAAAAACCTCAGATCACAGTTTTCTTCCCCCGTGGCGGGATGCCTGGGTGACATCTTTTTGATTGTTATCTTCTAAGTGAATTGCTTTTTCGCCCCTATGTGATCCTTTCCTTATGATCAAAGCTCTGAGTGCGATATAGTAATCGGCCCTTTGCTGGTTCGGAGCCGAATGCTTATTTCCCCACGTTCTTTTTCACTTGACCCAACGGCTTTCTCGTGCCTTCCCTCCGCCATGTTAGCGCCCCTCTTTCGGCTTGCTTGCGTCCGCGATCTCCCTTTCAGTGCGGGAGAGCTTTTGCGGTTTTTTTTGGTGATGAGTTCTCGGTTTTTCTTGGCGAAAATTTCGGGATTTGCTGAATTTCCCTGGCAGACCCTTCTGAGATTCTTTTCTTATTGCTTCTTAAGGAAGCGAGCCGATTGATTCCAGGCGTAGAATTTAGACCCACAGGGCGATTCCCCTCTGAGAACAAGCTTTTTTCCTTGAGGCAACTCTCTTTTCCGCAATGTGGGTGATTTATAGTGCTCGTTAGGGGGTTTTTTTTCTTACCCTTCCTTTCTTCAAGGTTGGACGATGGATTTTTCCCCCCCTCCCCCACAAACGGGTTATCCTTTTTTGGGCGTTTTTCCTGAAACGTGGGCCGTTTTAGTTTTTTTCTTCCTTATTTGTTGATGGACCGTTTTTTAGGGTTAGTCGTTCCCCCCCGCCAAAAACTGTTCTGCTCTCTTTTCGTCGAGACGACTTCCCCATTTTTACCGCCTGAACAAGGTCGCTCTTTTTTTGCGGGGGATTTTTTTTTCCTTTAGCAATTGCCAGAGGCGACTTTGCAGCAAAAGCTCCTCAAAGTATAACCCTTTTCATTGGATTTTAGTGTGGACGGTTTTTTCCTTGGAGGTTATTCCTTTTATATTCGCAAGTGCTTCCTTCACGAGGCCCTAGTCTCATCGAGAGAGTTTTGTTATCGTTTTTTCACCCAACATGAACCCTCTTCCTTTCCCCGGGGGAATTCTTGCTCACCACCCCCCCGACGGACACCCGCCCCTCGTTTTCATTTTTTTCTTCAGAAAGTCAATGAGCAGGATCTTTTTTGGCATGGTTGTTTTTTTTTTCTGAATCGGGGAGTGGCGCAAGGGCCATCGGTCCCCGACCGTACCTTTTCCTTTTCGAACCCCAATCAGAGTCGGGCCTTCCTACTCCGGTGTGTTGTTGAGGAGAGCTTTTTTTTTTTTTCCGCCACATTGCCCCCCCTGTACGTTCCCTTCGCACACGCCCGATTCTCCGCTAGCCCCACCACCCCCCTCACCGATAATCCCATGAAACCCTTCTCCCGTTTTTTTTTGGGTTGGCACCCCATTTTTTTTCTGCCATGGACTTTCTCCTTCCGTCTTCGCAACCTTCCCGGCGTCGCCCTTTTTCGTCGGTGTTGCGGGTGAGCAATCTTTCCGTTTTCCCTTTCCGAAAGGCACTCCGTTCCAATTATCGGGTCAAAAGATAACTTACTTAGGAGGCCCTCCCTTTTTGACTTTCTCCCCTGAGATTGATAACCTCCCGCAGCGTCCCGTCCCCCGCCCCTAAAAATCAATGCATGTCCCCCTTCCTTTCTTTCTTTTTGCTGCGCCCCCTGAATGGGCGTCTCGAAGGCCTTCGCCAGCCTTCTCCTTTAATGTGCTGGATCGTCCGTCGCAGTCGTATCTTTCGACGAATCAGGAACCTTTTTTGGCCACATTCGACAATATAATGGCGACCCCCCCGGGGGGGGGGGGGGGGGGGGGGGGGGGGGTTGGCATCACAAAATACTCTCCCTGACTATTTTTGTCTTCCATTTCGTAGAGAACTACCCAAACGTCTTTTTCCTCCGGTTAGTGGGGCTGTTGAGTCGTCCCCCCTTTAAGGCGGACGTCCTGAATTTAAGCGATCGAAATACCGACTAATTCCCCCTCCCAGTGACGTCCGTTCTTTGCATAGAAAGGCCCCTTTTTCTACTGCCTTGCCCTTCTTCTCACTTTTGTATTCGGATCTACGCATGGCAATTCACTATAGATTCCGCATCCTCCTTCTCCTCGGTCCTGCTGCCCCCCCCTCAGCAATCCCGAGGAAGACCTGACGATGAACTCCTACCCCCCAAAAATCCGGTCGTTGTACGGTCATCACATTCAGTGCTTCGCTATCGAGGCTCCCAATCTCGTTTTGGACGGTATTGGGGAAGGAACTTTTC
>Ga0179593_1717153_pt1 | contig 13222 bp, 14 predicted proteins | sample CZODoug2_1_08_16_FD_185931 | JGI IMG/M metagenome (GOLD analysis project Ga0179593, IMG submission 185931) | Vadose zone soil fungal communities from Angelo Coast Range Reserve, California, USA - CZODoug2_1_08_16fungal (PacBio error correction) | ecosystem: Environmental > Terrestrial > Soil >... | reverse complement strand
ACGAATCCTTCTTTCTTTTTTGAGGGAAGTTCCAGCTCACCGCGAGCATTCCCATTTTCCCATAAGTGTACGGATTGCAAAGGGAAATTTCTTTTTTCCCCCCTCCCTTCCTTCTATCCGCATGGCGTCCCGCCACGCGCTACCTTTTGACCGTAGGAACCGATCTGCATGCCGTTACGCCCCCTGCAGGGCGCTCCGTCTTTTCTGCTCCCTTACCATGCCGCCAAGGTCGTGCTTCTTCCGGGGGGGTGAAGAGGAACTGCCAGGGTAGGTAAGCTTCTGTTTTTTTGTTTTTTTTTTTTTTTTTTTTTTTTTTTTTGTTTTCCTTGGCGAAATTGCCTCAAGAACGACCCTTCCTTTTCTTTTTTCGTTGCAGGAGAACCAAGACAGTTCTCTTTTCTGACCAGGAGGTTTGAGACGCCGCTAGTCCCCCCCCTTTTCCCTTTTCCTCGAGCAGGCCAGCCGGGGAGGGAATTGAATCGTGTTTATTGTTTTTTACGCCGGATGCTTAGGGAAGTGGGTCGCTCCTCCTCCTCTCCTTTTTTTTCTCTGCGCCGGCAATTTGGGATCCTCAATGAGCATGTGTTTTCTTCTGTTAGACCGTAGCCCCCCTTTATCTGGGGTCGCCTCCCCACTCTCCTTCGTGGGGTGGGGGGGGGGGGGGGGGGGGGGTTCCTTTCCCCCAATGAGTTAGGGGAGACTGTTCGTTACCGGAAAGAGATGTCAATGGGGACGGGCTTGGGACCGCATGGCTTCCGCATGGACCGAAAATAGGAAACGTTTTTCTTTTCCTTTCTTCCCTGGCCAGGAGCCTCGATGGTTCTGCCAGGGATGGCGGCTCGCTGGCGCTCTACTCACCAAAATAATCGGATGGTTGACCTTCCTTTTTTCCCCTCTATGCTGGTGGCGGTGTAGAGGTGCGGCTGTGAAAAGCCAAAAGGTAGCTCTTTCTTTTTCGCGGCTTCAGGTGGCCCGGATCTCGTTCTTCTTTTTTCTTTTGGTAATGTCGGTGGACCTTCCTCAGCGCCGACAAACACCGGCCCTTCTTCTTTCCGCGGGAAAGGGGAACGTTTTTTTCTCCCCTCGGCGGCGGCAAGCGCGGTGCGTAAGTTGTGTCTCTTCTTCTTCCCTCCCTTTCTTTGTAGGTAGGAGAAATTCGATCCAGCCCTTCAGCTGACTTCACTGATGATCAGACCCCAGCTCCTCTCCCTCCTTTTCGATGGGGCGATTCAAATTGGGAATGATGGACTGCACGTTTTCTTCCTTTCTTCTTCCTTTTTTTCTCCGCTGACGAATTGTAAGAAGGAGTCCTGATGTCTTCGAGCGTAGGAAAGTATTCTCTTCTCCTTTGATGGTTTTCCGGTTTTTGCAGGCGCAGAAAGTTCCGTCCCCCGGCTTCGACGACGAAGATTAAAAGGAGGAAAAGTTAGCTCGCGGTTGCCGCAGGGTTGGAAGAGGCCTTTGGAATCGATAGTGAAGCCCTCCAAATTCTCGAAGTGTTTAGTCGTTTTCCATGCGCGCCTCTTTTCTCTCATCAGCTCAGCCAGCATTCGGCGCGCGGGATGACGGGGCTTTTTTTTTTACTCCCTTCGGGATTGTCAGCTGTGATTGCCGAGAAGTCAACATCCTTTCTCCCCCTTCCCCTTCCTTTGTTTCGCCGAGATTCGCAGGCGTTAGGTAATGTTCGATGGGTTTTTGTCCGAGAAAGACGTCTTCCCCCTATAGCCAGGGTGAGAAGGGACTTAGGGCGACTTCTCTCTTTTTTTTCCTCGGCTGAAAATTGAGGAACGAAGACCATCATTCATTATCCTCTGCTTCTTTTCCTCATGTTGACGATTGTAGAGTGGGAATTCGGACCTTCTCTTCTTTTTTTTTTCTCTCCCCCCGGGATGGTCGATGAGAGAGACCCCCATCCTTCCCTCGGTCGGGTGTTCTTTTTCCCTTCTTTTTCTCTCCGGGAGCGCTCATTCTCATAGGGTCTTTGGCTGTTCGGTGGCATGCAAGAAAGGGATTGAAGATGTCTTTCCTCCCCGCGGCAATTTCCGCAGCGGTGATGGACCCAGCCTCGGCAACCCTTAGGCAAAACGATAAGAAATATTGGTGATCCCCTTTCCCCTCCTCCCTCTCCTCCGCGGTCTGAAGTTTAGCAACCTCATTATAATCGCGTTTCCCGGTTTTTTAGTTCACTTTTTTATAAGGCAAGCCGAATCCTTTCTCCCCCCCGCGCGCTTTGGCTGCCGAAGGGACAAGCAAGCGACAGGGTTTTTTGCGGTATTAGCCGACCCTTCCGCCGGCAACCGGGTACAACGCTTTTCGCCCCACTTTTTCTCCCCCCCCTTTTGGAAATGAGATTGGACATTCTCGCCAGACGCGTTCTTCCCGCGTATTGGGCTCGAAGATCATGTTGGGCACGCCGCTCTCCCTCTTTTCCCCTCCCCTTCTCCTACTCCAAAAAGCAGCAAAGGGATCTTGTGTTTTGCCTTTTTTTAGCGCGTCGGTGAGAACAGAAGCGATCCTTTCTCTCCCCTTTATCCCCGCGATGTCTCAGCTCCTTTTAGTTTAAGCCCGGCGTGGGCAAATATCTCTCTTTTCCTCCTCCTCTTTTTTTTTTTCTTCTGCACTGAAACGCTGAGAATAGGGGTCTAAAGGCAAGGGCCCCCCCCCGGAACCCGGCGTTTTCTCCCATTCTCGTCTCTGGTCTCACGAAGCGCTAGACGTCCTGCGCAACCCCCCCCCTCCCCTCTTCTGCAGGTCCGATGATGCTGAAACATGGCTGCGCGGGTTTCCCCTTCTCGAGCCCAAGCGGAGAAGGCTTTACCAATCGGCTTTTCTTTTCCTTTTTCTTGCCTTTTCTGCGCGCGCGTGGGGAGAAAAAAGCGGTTGTCACCGGTCCCTCTTCCCTTTTTCTATCGCCCAGCGGAAGACGCAAAAACCCTTTTTCCCCCCCCCCCCCCCCCCTTGCTTGTCATGGCGGCAGCCAAGGCGCTCTTGTGATCAATCGTACTTGCCCCTGGATCGGCTGGACGTAAGAAAAAGTGAACCCTCCCTTCTTTCCCCGCGATTATAATTGCGGTGCTCCACGGGCACCTTCCCGCGAAATGTTCAGCTGTCTTTCTCCTCCCCCTTCTTTTTTCCCCTTCGCGATGTGATCGTGTGACGAGAGGGGCCATCACCGCGGCGGCGTTCACAACTTGCGCTCCTTGAACCCCCTCGGGCATGCCAACGACAGCAACAAAGCGAAACGCCCATCCTTTTTTTTTCTTTTCTTCCAGAACCGAGAACTCACCCCCGACAGCCCCTACTGTCTTCCCCTTTTCTCTCTCCTAGACAAGGCCGTTTCCCTTCCCCTTTTCCTCTAAGCCGGCTCGGCGAAGGACGCCAGCGACAGCTCAACATGATTGCCGAGGTTGCCCGCTTAGTTTCCCTTAATGATGTCTCGTCCGAAAGTTTTCAGCGATTCATTTAGTAGTCCCTTTTCTTTTTTTTTCTCCTGCCATCGCCGAAGTCCGGCTCACCTGGGTCTTCCGTTTCTGGCCCCCCCCAGACATCGAACATTACCGAAAGCACGCAGAAGAGATTTCTCGCTCCCGGAGCAACCATTCACGGAAGGCCCACAAAGCCTAATGTCCCCTCTTTGGCTTTCGTCGGCAATCCCCTCCCCTCCTCAACAAAATCACCGTCATACGCGCGCAGGAATTCTGGCTGAGATGCTGCTGAAGCCTTCTTGCGCGCTATGGGAAAACGACTCCCCCCCCCTCCTTTTTTTTTTGTGCGGCAAATATCGATCACAACGTTCGTCATTCCGGGGCCGAGTCCAACTCTTTTCCTGCCAAAGGTGAATTATTAGTCGTCGAAGACAGAGAAAGCGTTCCCCCCCTTTCCCCCCGGTGTTCGGCCGTTGTCAAAAAAATCGACGGGAACTCCCCGCTCATATCCTGAGCTCGTCGGACCCCTCCCCCCCCCTTCGTCAATCGCTTGCCCTTCTATGGAGAGGAGATTCTCTGCCTCGAATCTCCCCCCCCCCCTTTTTTTTCTCTTTTGCCGCGCCCCATCATCACTTACGCAATAAAGCAAGCTGATCTGATCATCCGTGATTCAAGCTGGAATTCCTTTCTCCGCTGGCCCTACAAAGGCGATGAGTTCCCCCCCCTTCCCTTCTCCCCCCTTTCTCCACACGTTACGCAAACGCCGCGGCCGCCGCCGCTTTCGTGCCCTCTATCTTCCATCCCCTCCTCTGTACGCCTGGGCAAAGTGACGGTGTTGGTCGGCGTTTCCCTCCTTCCACCCATTACCGTGATCGACGATTACGTTCCCCCCTAGATACGGCCACAATGGAAGAAGCGTTCCTTTTCTCTGGTGCTTTTCCAGGCAGAAAAGCTACACCCTCACGACATACTTCTTTTTCCTTCTCCCGCGCTTTAAACCAAGCGACTTTTTTTTTTTTCCTCCGAGCCGCCAACCCGGGAATAAACAGCGAGGCTTCTGGCCAATGCCCTTCCCTCCCCAAACGTTTCTATTTTAGGTAAATGAAGGTCCCCCCCCCCCCCCCCAATCCCGTCCCCTCGATGAAATATTGACAATCGGGGCGACTTAAAGCAGTTCTCTTCCCCCCCCGAACTCATGGTTTTGCGGGGAACCGAGCCCCCCCCCCCCCCCTTTTTCTTCCAACCTTCGTCGCTGCTCTTAGAGAACTGATGTTGAGATTTCCCCGTTTTCTATCACTCACGTCCCTAAGAATAGGCGTAACCCTTCCCCTCTTTTCACACTCGTCCATGACCGCAATGCTGAGCCTGCTCGATCCTACGGCGTACCGCCCCTTTTCCCCCCCGGCTAAAACCTCCTGTTTTCCCTTTTTTTCCCTCCGCGTCCACGACCCGGAGTCGTTCTTGAGGGCACTTTCGCACGTCCCTTCCTCGACGGACCGTCCCCCCCTCCTTCTTCCTTTACCTTGGCGGAAGGGAAGGGAGAATCCTTTTGCAAAGGAGGGCTTCCCTCCCTTCCCCCTCTCTGGCGCTTAAGGGAATGAAGATCTGTTTCCACCCTTAGGTGAAGCTATATCGAGCGGCCCCTCCTCCATCCTAAGGGGGAGCCCTTCCTCCTTCCCACTCATTTGGCGCCTGATGATATGATGCTCGCGGTGACTTTTTTTCCCCCCCCCGTCCCAAAGAAAGTCGTAAAGGGATTCGTATCTGCAACGAACCGCGGCGTTCGAGCCAGTCCTTTTTTCTTTTTGCGAGAGATCGGCTGGCTCGAACGCAGATTTTAGTTGAAGATACGTGCCCCTCTCCTTTCTTTCCCCGCTTAACCGAGAAATCAAGATCATCGTTCTGCAAATGAAGGGTTCCCCGGTACCCTTTCCATTTGCTCGCCCTTATTCTTCTTTCCTTCAAGAGCGATCTAGGCTTCAAATCAGACTTTTTCCCCGATCTGATGCAGTAAGACGACAGAGTTCCTTTCTTCCTTTTTTTCCCGGCACAAAGATGAGCCCTTCCATGCCCTTTCTTTTCGGCTTGGCGAAGGTAGGTGCTTCTTTTTTTCGTTCTTCGACCTGGGAGAGAAATTGACCTCAAGAACTCCTCCGGTCGGTGGCCTCTGTTCTTCCCCCAAGACAGTTCGCCGTCGATGAAAAGGAGCTTTTTCCCCCCTTTTCTTTTTTTCCCCTTTTTGAGCCGTAGGAATCGAGCATGCTCAGAAGTGTTTCTCATGGACTCGTGTTCTTGATGCGAAGAATTCCTCCTTTTTTCGTCTCAGCGAAGAAGCGGCAGAAAAGATCAACCTCGGTTCCTCTCTTTTTCCGCAGCGACGGAATGTGGATTACCTCACTCTCCCTTCTTTTTATTTTGGGGTGATAGGTTCCCATGCAAAACCCCTTCCTCTTCTTTCACGATGACGTTAAAGGAGAAGATGTCCTCTCTTTTTTTTTAGACGGGATTGGTGGACCCCCTCCCTTGACCGAAAAAATAGGAAAAAGTTTTAGGAAGGATCTTCGCGCCCTTCTTTCTTTTTCATATGACAGGGATTGGCGGCTCGCTTGCCGCGGACATCGGCCCCCTTGCTTGGTTGAAAGAGCGGGAGAATTGATCCCATCTCTTTTCTGTTGTAGCGGTGCTTCTGGAAATCACCAGGGAGGGCCTCTCTCCTTCTCTTTTTCCCCCTCGGCTTCAAGGGTTTCCCGTTCCTCGGAAGGACTGCTTCTTTTCAGTCGTGACGGCCATAATTCGAAGAGCCGACCCCCCCTTCCCCTTCGCGAATTAATTCCTCTTGCGGGAACGTTGAGATAGAGGGCGACCGCTTTCCTTTCCTTTTTCGTACGTTGTGGATAAAGGGCGGAGATTGGAAGAGCTGAAATGCCGATTCCTTCTTCAGGCGGAAATGCGCCCCCAGCCCTTCCAGATTTTCCTTTTTTCCCCCTCTTTTCCTGTGCAGTAAGTGATGATGGGGGCGGCTTCACATTGGGCATGATGGCCTTCCTTTGGTCTTCTCTCTTTCCCTAGCCGCGCAATAGACGGACCACGCGATTGGACGAATTGTACTGTCCTTTTCTTTTTTTCTTCCTGATGTTCACGGGCGATGGTGCGTGACAAAGTCCCATTTTCCAGGAGCAGAAAAGTGCGGTGTCTCCCTTTCCCCCTCCTACGAAGAATTCACATTTTGAAAAGTCGCGCGGTGGTTTTTTTCCTTGCCGCCGATGACGAAGTGGGCTCGAGAGATGTGCCTCCCCCCCCCCCTTCCCCTTTTTATTCCGTTTTCCCATGCGCGAAAGATACTGCTATGACGTACTCGGCGCCTTTGATTCTTCGGCGCGCGGGGATGACGGGTCTTTTTTTTTCTTTGATTGCCGACAAGTCAAAAGACGTGCGCCACCTTCCACATCTCGGTTTGGGAAAGTCTTTTCGTTTTTCTTTCTTTCCGCAGTTAGGTAATGTAGAGGCTTTTTTTCCTTTTTTTTTCCCTTCCCGGTAGAGCAGGAATTAGGCGATGAAGCTCAGGCCGATTACGACTCTTCCCTTTCTTTAAATGCGCTGAAAATGAGGAACGAGACCATCATCCTCTCCCTTTTCAACCTCTTCAATAATGTTTGAAAGATGTAGAGTTCTGGCAATTAGGCCCTCGCCTCGGCACACGACTGGGGGCAGGCGGTGTTAGATCACCGGTTTCTCTTCTCTCTTTCTTCGGGTAGGGGGTTGAGTACTGTTCTGGAAGAAAGAGGCCTTGTTTCCTTCGCCATCTCCTGGGCAAGTTTGCTCCCCTTGGTGGCATGCCCGCCTTTCTTTCTCCTAAGCGGCAATGTACGAAGCTTGATGGCCCCTCGCTTTCCCCGCGAGGCAAAACAGATTCAGAAATATGGTGTTTTTCCTTTCCCCTTTCCCCTTCGCTGGAAATTCGCGCCGCGCGTCTCTTTGAGAACCGCTATTTTTTTTTCCCGCCGGTTTGTGCACGAGGGTAGTTCAATTTGTCTTCTTCTTCCTTTCCCCTTTTCTGGATGATCACCAGAGCGCCTTTTCTGCCGCAAGTTCCAAGCCTTCCCTGGGTTTTTTTTTGCGTCTTCGCTGGGCGCTCTCCCCCCTTCGCACTGGGCAAAAGGTGTGACAACCCCGCTTTTCTCCACCTTCTTCTCGACCAGAAGAAACAGCAACGTCCCTCCCCCGGCAATGCGATTGGAAATTCTCGCCAGCCACGCTCTTGTAAAGCGGTCTTGGGCGAAGATATGTTGGCACGACGCGCAGCCCCTCCCCTCGTAGCCGCCTACTCCAAAAAAGCAGCACTGGCTTTTTTTGCGCAGGAAGGCTCTTGAGACCAGAAGCCGCTCCTTCCCTCCTTAGACCCGCGATGGCGCAGCGTTTCTAGTTGGCGCCCTCTTTTCACATACGCTCTCCTCCTCGAGGAGTGCCCAAGCCGGGATGCCACTATCCCCTCTTCTCCTCCTTTGGTTTTGTGGTGTTTTTTTTTTTCCTTGACGGGTTCCATGTCTCACCGACGCGCTCGCCGTCTGGCGAAAACACACCTCATTTCCTCCCTTTTTTTTTTCTTTCTTTTTATGAGACTGGAAAAATGGTCTCCTGGCCGTGCCAAATGATCTTCTCTCCCCCCCCCCCCCTTTCTTCGGTGTGGCGAGGAATTTGAAAAGAGCATTGGCCACCTTCTATGGACGTTTCTTGCGTTTTTCCCCCCCGCGGTTGTCACCGGGTGCACCAGTGGCGTACGTCCCTTTCCTCCCGCAAAAAACAATTCGCGTGCCTTGTCACTTTCGGCAGTACCCGTTCTCTCACGATTGTCGATGCAAGGGACGGCTGGTCTTCTCCCCCCTTTTCTCCCCCTTAGAACGCGAGTATAAGGCGGTGCGCCCGGGCATCTCTTTTTTTCTTTTCCAGAGGAGGTCGTGGAAATTTCTAACCAATCTTTTTTTTTTTTTTTTTCTCCCTCCCGCTGGGCCATCAAGAGGAGAAATTGCAGATCGGACGCTTCGCCATCTTCAGAAATTTCTTCTGCCTTCCTTCCAGGAGATGGCGCGCGCAGGCGCAGGCAGAGTGATTCCCTCCCCCTTCCTTTCCTCAGCGAAATTTTCTCTCTAATCGAAAAAGCCCGGGCAATCGGAAGCAGTAGTTTTTTTTCTCGGCGAATGCCGCACGGCGAAATCGTCAAAGGATTGAAGAGTTCTTCTTTTTCTTTCCCCTTTTTTTTCTCGTGCCGCAAATGTTAGAAGAATTAATTAGTAGGCATCTCTTGCATGTTTCCATTTTCCTTCCTCTACGTCCTGCTCACCCTGGGATATTCGTTATGGCTCAGGGACCCCTCTCCCCCCCAGAAACGCCTGAAGAATATAGGCGCCACCTTCACGGTCCTTCCACACAGACGCTCCCTGCTTTTTCCTTTTTTTTTGACTTGTCGGCAATAAAAGATGACAATCCTCCTCTTCCCCCTTTCCCCCCCTTATCCCGCGCGCCGAAATGATGGGGAGCTGATGTCCCTCCTGAAGTATGGCTCGTGGCGCGCATGGGAAAAGGCTTCCCCTTTTTTTCCGGCACATCTCGATAAAACGTTTCGTCATCTTCGGGACGCTTTCACTTTGTCACCACCGCGCGTTGGCAAAGGGAATTCTTCTTCTTCTTTTCTTTCCCTCCTTTTGCACGGTGCGTCGAAGTTGTCACCACCATCTCCCGTACCCCCTCTTCTAAGAAATACAGGACGATTCGCTACAATTCGTCAATCTCGTTTCCCTTTCTTCTTTTTCTTTCCTTTTCCCTCATTCCAATGGAAGCGCCCCATCATCACTTACGTCCTCCAGCACCTTGTCCTTCTTGACGTCAAGCTGGAAGGGCTGGGGGCGAATTTCGCTTTTTCCTCCCTTTCCTCTGATCTCGGCATTGTAAAGATCTTCCATCCGCCCCTTTCTTCCCCAAATACGTCCCGCCGTTTTTCGCCCTCTATCTCACGTTCCCGCGGAATAATTCGAGAAGGCCTTTTCCCCCCCTTCCTTTTTTTCCTTTCTCCGTCAACGACATACCGTGATCGACGATTACGGAATCCGTCCTCCTTCCACCCTGGAAGCCGCGCGCATTCTTGCAAGTCCCTCTTTTCCCCTCCCGATACACCGAAAGAAGAATATCTGGGGGATGAATTTTCTCCAGCGTTCCCCCCGCCGATATTTTTGGTGATTTACAGATATTTACGAGGCCCGCCTCCTTTCTTTTTTCTTCCCTTCGCAAGGCCGGCACATAAAAAACGTTTCCTTTTTTCGGTCCAGAAGCAGCTTTTCCCTTCACCAAGCCCAGGCCACGCGCTCCCCCCCCCCTCCTTTTTTTCACGTCAGTGGCCAGCAACGAAGCTCATGGTGGCTTTCCCCTCGCACCCAACGCAGACTAAACATGCTCCTTGAGGATCCCCCCTTCGTCCCCGCTTTTCTGCCCTCGAGGTTGAGCTTCGGACCGGCTTCGTCGCTGAGCCCCTTTTTCTTCTTTTTTTCCCCTTTTTTGCGCCTCACGAAAAAAGAGTCCATTCCGCCTGTTAGCCCCTGCTCGATTCTACGTTCCTCCCCGGTTCCTCGGCGGCGGCTAAAACCTCTTTCTTTTTTTCTTTTTTTGTTTTTTTCCGCAACCGCGGAAAACGACCGGATGTCGTTCTTGAGGGGAAATCTTTTTCCCCCCCCGCGGCGGACTGGCCGGGACCGTCCCCCCTTCCCCCTTTGGCGGAATGGAAGGGCTCATCTTTGTGACTTCTTTCTTCCCCTTCTGCCGCCCTTCTCTTTTTTTTTCTTCCCTCAGATCGGTTAATACGTTCCGATTTAAGCGACCGCCTCCCCATGCGGATAAAATCATCAGGGCTCATTCCCCCTTCCCCCCTCCCTTTAGCTGAGGATTGATTGATAGCGGTGGAAGTGGACACTCCCCACCCCCCTCCCAAAGAAATTCTTCACCCCCCCCCTTTTCTTATCGCAACGAAAAAGCGCGTAGAGACAGCCGCTTCTCTCTCTTTTCAAGAATACCTCCCCCCGTTTTCCCTTCCTTTCTTGCATCGAACGGCCGATTTAGTGCAGAGATACGAATCCCTCCTTTCTTTTTTCTTGAAGTTCAAGATTCAAAGCGAGCATAATCTCCTTCATGCGAAAACATGTGACGGTATTCAAGGACCCTTTTTCTTTTCGGCGAGAGATATAGATTACACCTCTCCTCCCGTAGGACCAATCTTTTTCTTCTCCCAGCGCCAGAGTTCAATGAGAGGTCCTTCCTCTTTTTTTCCTTACTTCCCCTTCCATGCCGCCAAGGTAGGGATTGGAAGCAAGAGGGGCAGGTCTGTCTCGGTCCGCGGCGGCATCCTCCTTTTCTCCCTTCCTCCACGACTCCGGGTCGGTGGACGCGTCTTTTCCGGACGACCCCCAAGACAGTCGCCGTCCTGAACAGGTCCTTCTCCCTTTCTTGCGGGACGCCGTAGGAATCGAGCAGGCTCCTCAGCATCGTTTTCTTCCCCTTTTTTCTTGATGCGCAGGAAGGTCAGTGTTACCGCCTCTTTTTTTTTCCCTTTCCCGAAAGCTCACCGAGAGTTTTCGCGAAGAACTCACGAATTTGGGATCCTCAATGCGCCTTTTTTCCCCTGCGTGGGGTGCTCGGGTTCCAGCAAACCCTGAGTCGTTCTCCTTCTTGACGTTACCGCGCCGATTTTCCCTTCTCGGGGACGGGATTGGTGAAGCAGACATTCAGCTTCCTGGACCGAAAAATAGAAACGTTTATGGCCGGCTTCTCTCCTTCTTTCTTTTTTTTTTCTTCCCGGGATTGGAGGAGAGCTGCCCGCGTCCCACCTCGGTTAACCCTTGGGTGCAAGCGAGGAGAAGGAGAAAAGAAGATTTTTTCTTTCTCCCCTTTTGGAGGAGGGAAAAGAAACAGTGGCGAGGAAAGTTTTCCCCTTTTCTCTTTCCAGGGGATTTTCCTCTTTCTCTCTTCCACGTAATAAGTAGATAAAGGTAATGTCTTTCCCCTTCCCTTTCGAAACCGAAGACTTTTTTCCTTTGCCAAGGGCCTTTCTCTTTTCCCCTTTTTTTCCTCCTCTGTCGACCGCGGCGGATGCCCTCGGAGTTTAAGTTTTTTCTTTGCAAGGCTGGAAAATGCAGAGTTTTTCCCTCTTTTTTCTTTCCTCCCCCCCCCGCCCTTCCAGCTTGACGTAACTGATGATAAGATCCAGTTTTTTCCGTTTTTCCCTTTTTAGGGGCGATTAAAATTGGAACTGATGGCCTTCCCTTGGGATATTCCTTCCTCGCGCCATTAGAAGGGCACGCGATTGACGAATTCTCTTTCTTTTCTTTTTCTTCCTTTTTCCGAGTGTTCCCGGGTTCGCTGGTTCCCACAGGACGACCAAAGGTTGACAGTCTTCCATCCTTCCTTTCTTTAATAGGGATTAGAAAGACGACTCATTTCACAATTCCCTCGGTGGTGACGGCCTGGGTTTGAAGCGGCCGCCGATTCCCCTCCCTTTGCTTCCGAGATGTGACGCATCCCCCCCCCCCCTTGGGTAGTAGTTGTCCCTTTCTCTCCATCTACGGCTTTTCTTGCGCATCCGCTCCGCAGCATTTCTTCTTTTTTTCCCTTTGATTTTTCTGGTGAGAGCTGTCGATAAACTTATTTACTCTCCTTTGCCGACGAAGGTCAACACTACGTGCCTTTCCCCTTTTTTTTTCTTCTGTGAATGTGCGAAGAGATCTCAGGCGTTCGTCCTTTCGCGGGATTTGTTTCTCCCTTTTTTTCCTGAGAGAAACGGAAATAGCCCAGGGTGATCCCTTTCCCTTTTCTTTCCTTTTTTCTCCCGATGCCTACTAAAGAATGTGAGAGAAAATTGCGGCCCTCTACAGCCTCACCTGAGCACTAACATCGGGCAACTCTTCAATTATGTGCCTCTTTTTTTCTTTCCTTTTTTTTTTTTCTTCTTCGCGCGGGAACACGACTGAGCGTTAGATTTCCCGGGCTGGTCTCATTTTCTTTCCCCCTCCCAAATTTCGCTGCTGAGGCGGTCGGTCGGTGAGTTCCGGTTTGGCTCCCGCTGCCTGCGCAGGGTTGCGCGCCAATCTCGGGCGTTGCGCCAATTTTTTTTCTTGTCGGTGTGGAAGACCCAAGTTTTTTTTTTTCGCGTCGGACCCTCCCCCCTCCTCGTGATGGGCAAAGCGCGGCAACGATTCACATCCCCCTCCTGGGTCACCCCCTCTTCCCTCTTTTGGAGAAAGGGCCACGACCTCCGCTGGTACTCCCTCTTTCGCACCGCAGATTATCGCGTTCTCCTTTTTGTGCCCCTTTCTTTCACTTTTGCTTACGGCCAGACGACCATGGCCTCTTTTCCTTCCCCTGAGCGCCTTGGATGCCGCCAGGGACAAGCAAGGACTTTGTTTTTGAGGTTCGTTTTTTCGATAGAAAAAAAAATTTCGTGACGCCTTTCCCCTTCCCTTCCCCTTTTCGCCCCACGCGAGCGCAGACCTTATAGCGGTTCCCTCGGCTTGGAAAATTCTCGCCAGCGCACGCGTCTTTCTTTCCCCCTCCCCCTTCCGCGTTGGGAAGAAGAATCATGTTTTCCCTCCGCGCTCCTCTTTCCAGCATCATAGGAACTGCCTCCCCCTTTTTTCCCCCCTGGCTTGGTTTGCGCAGGACGGCGTTTTTTTTGAGACCAGAGCCGTTCTTTTTTCCTTCCCCCAGTCATTACGCAATTGAACTTTGAACCGCGCTCTGAGAAGCTCCTCTTTTTTTCC